>Ga0265296_1000184_pt1 | contig 119196 bp, 97 predicted proteins | sample MunlanPumphouse1_FD_189073 | JGI IMG/M metagenome (GOLD analysis project Ga0265296, IMG submission 189073) | Groundwater microbial communities from a municipal landfill in Southern Ontario, Canada - Pumphouse #1 | ecosystem: Environmental > Aquatic > Deep subsurface > Groundwater | place...
TTTTCTGCGAGGCAGGCCGCCGTCATCGGCGGCTGGCGGCGGGGCGAAGCGAGTGGATTTTTTCAGGAATTTTTGATAAAGTAGGTTCGAGCGAAATCGTAAATATACTCCAAGATTTGACTTTCGGATTTTTGACCAGTCATTTCGTGGGCGGCGCACAGTGCCGCCCATTGATTTTGGGGGTTTCCGCGCGCGAAGCGCGCGGCCAAGCGGAGGTTCGAAATCCTTTGCGATTTTTGTATTTGCTTTGCCTAAAAAAGAATTTTTGCTATAATATAGGTGTACTCAACTTGTGCAAGTCATCTTTTTTAATGGCCGTCTCGGTCAATTCAAGGTGACTTGAGTTGAGTACAACCGGGGCGGCCATTTGAGTTTTAAAAAATTATGAATAACACCACGCAAACAATTTCGCAAAAATTCTTTTTATACACCCGCAAGTCAACAGATGTTGAGGATAAACAGGTGCTTTCAATCGAGGCACAAATCACAGAATTGCGCACCCTTGCAAAGCAGGAACATTTAGAAATAATTGAAGAGCTAGTGGAAAAACAATCAGCCAAAATTCCGGGCCGCCCGATATTCGACGAAATGTTAGTCCGAATAGAGAAAGGCGAAGCGAACGGAATTTTAGCTTGGCATCCCGATAGATTGGCGCGCAATTCTGTTGACGGTGGGAAAATAATTTACCTGATTGATTGCGGGCGTATTGCGGCGCTGAAATTTCCTCAATTCTGGTTTGAACCAACGCCACAAGGAAAATTTATGTTGAATATCGCTTTCGGGCAAAGCAAATACTATGTGGATTCTCTTTCCGAAAACACAAAGCGTGGTTTGCGCCAAAAAGTGAGACGCGGAGAATATCCATCGCTTGCTCCGGTTGGCTATTTCAATGACTCACGCACCAAATCAATCGCGGTGGACAAAAAGCGCGCTCCGATTATTCGCCAAGCGTTTGAATTATACGCCGAGGGCAATCATAGGCTGGAAGATGTTTCCGATTTTTTGGCGCAAAACAAAATCGTTTCAAAAAGCGGAAAGAAAATCCACATAACAAGAACGACTTTTATCCTTTCAAATCCGTTTTATTGCGGGTTATTCCGCTACGCCGGAGAAATACACGAAGGTAAATATGAGCCAATCATTACAAAGAAACTTTTTGATAAAGTTCAAGAAGTTTTGAAGCAGAGAGGACGACCAAGACATAAATCTATTATTGAGCCGCAAGTTTTCTGTGGTCTACTTCGTTGTGGAACTTGTGGCATGATGATTACCGGCGAATACAGGGTCAAACGACAGAAAAACGGCAATATCCACGATTATATTTATTACCACTGCACCAAAAAGAATAAATCAATAAAATGCCCCGAGCCCTGTATTCGCCAAGAAGATTTAGACGAACAATTATCCTCTCTGATTCAAAAAGTTTCTTTGCGTTCGGATTGGGCAGAGAAGCTTTTAAAGATGTTAAAAAATGATAGAACAAAATCCGCCCAATACGTTTCTGTTTTTATTCAAGAATCCGGAGAAAAAATCAAAATTATCAATACAAAACTCCAGCGACTTTTAGATAGATATTTAGAACAAGATATTGAGCGTGAAATTTACCGCCAAGAAAAAGCAAAACTGCTTTCCGAAAAAAAGTCGCTGGAGGAGCAAAATATCAAACTTGAACAAAAGCAGAATGATTGGCTCGAACCGATGGAAAACTGGATAAATTACGCACAAAACATAGAAAAAATCGCAAGGGATAGCAACCTTTTAGAGAAAAAGGTTGCTGCCAAAGAAATCTTTGGCTCGAACCTGCGCTTGGCGAGCCGCGCTTTGCGCGGCGAGCCACAAAATCAATGGGCGGCGCTGTGCGCCGCCCACGAAATGACTGGTCAAAAATCCGAAAGTCAAATCTTGGAGCGGGTAACGGGAATCGAACCCGTATTTCCACCTTGGAAGGGTGGCATAATAGCCATTATACGATACCCGCCTAAAAAGCAAAGGTTTTACTCTAAAGATATAATAATCAAGTTTTAAACATACTTTTAATAAATTTAACCTCTTCGCGTGAGAATTGAAGATTCTTTGGTCGGATATCTCCCTCAATAACAATCGGGCATTTTAAGGAAAAGATCGGCTCTATAGAGGACAAAAAATTTTTAGTGACAATCCTAATGGACTGGTGGTCGCGCTTTCTGTAGGTGCCGCTAAAGTGAATTTGCGAGATTCTATTTTTGAAGGCATTAACCAGCTTGCCGGTTTCATCCTTGGACCAAAGATAAGCGTGGGCGACATCAAGGCAAAGATTAACTTTAGGATATTTTTTAAAAATTTTTCGGAAGTCAGCAATGGTGATATTTTTCTTTTTAGCTAAGTTTTCAGTGGACACTTTGAACGGAAACATATTTAAGATGCGGGGCGCGGGCAAATCTTGAGGATGGATAATCACGTTTTTGGCGCCGATTCTAGTATATAGCGCGGAAATAATTTTTAATTGCCTGATTACTTCCTGTTCATTGTCCGCGTCGCGGCTCAAGTGAAAAGGGGCGTGAATAGTCACATAATTCAACTTTTTAAGCCACTTCTCATTAGAGGCAGAAAACTTTGAGGCATACAACTCTTCTTTAGAGGAAAAAGTGATCTCAATTCCATCAACATCGAGATTCTTGGCATATGATAATAAGCCATTGCGATTTTTAGAATCATTCCAGCTCCAAAGATTACCTGACGCGAAACTAATTATTCTGGACATAATTTTGAATAAAAAAAATGGTTCATCTAATCTTGTCGGAGCGGTGGGATTTGAACCCACGATCTCGTGCTCCCAAAGCACGCGCCTTAGCCACTAGGCCACGCTCCGCAACCCCAATAAAATAAATGTTAAGGGCAAATATTCGGAAAAAGGTGAGAGGCGGGCCAAAGCAGGCGCGCTAGCCACTACGCTAATCCCCGGAAATCATACTGTTAATTTACCAAATTTTACCCCTTCTCGTCAAACAATAATAAAACCTCATCTGTAAAATACAAGGATGAGGTTTTATTATAGATAAGATAATCTCTACTGCTTCTTCACAGCATCCTTTAGGCTCTTACCCGCCTTGAATTTAGGAACTGTCACAGCCGGAATGGAAATTTTCTCTGTCGGTCTCTGGGGATTCACGCCTGTTCTCGCTTTGCGATGAGACACCTTGAATGTGCCGAAACCGGTCATAGTAACTTCCCCGCCGTCCGCCAAAGTCTTCGTCACAATCTCCTCAAAAGCCTCCATCATTTCTTGCACTCGCGCTTTCGGAATTTCGGTTTTGGCCGCCATTTTCTCCACGAGTTCTTGTTTTTTCATTTTTTTAATGCCCCAAAGTTTAACTTCGGGGTGGTTAATATTCTTTAATGAGTCTCTTATGGCTTATTATAGCATAAACTATAAACAAGGCAAATATTCTGTCAACCTTTCACCTTTAGCTAAAGGTGAAAGGTCAACCCCTTACAAGAAAAATGATATTTATGGGCGTAAAATTATACATGAAAATGGACTGTGCCAATGAAACATCTGATTCTAGGAAAATTTGAGGCTATGGTATTCACCGTGCTTTTCACCTCGGAAAATTATTCTAATTAACCTAATTATTCTAAACAAATCCTCCATCCTCCGTAGCAGTAGCTACTGCTACTGCGGAGGACAGGCAATACCCAATGTCCAATGCCTAAAATTAATTTTTGGTCATTCAAGATTTGGTCATTGGTCATTTCTTAGGTTAATTAGGTCAATTAGAATAATTAGAATAATTTTAAAAGTATCTTACGCCTTCACTACTCTTTGAATCCGCTCAATTCTGCCTGACCGTCCGGTTTTACTGTCAATTTCGCAAATAATCGCGTTCACTAATACATCTCCCTCCGCGACCTCAAAGCAAACAGGCATTTGGGTGAGAAAATTGGCAATCACCAAATCCTTATCCACGCCAATCACGGAATCGCGCGCGCCCACCATACCAATATCGGTAATGTAGGCTGTGCCTTTGGGAAGAATACGCTCATCCGCCGTCTGAATGTGGGTATGCGTACCCGCGACAAGAGACACCCTGCCGTCCAAATACCAACCCAAAGCCACCGCTTCGCTTGTCGCTTCCGCGTGAAAATCCACTAGAATGGTTTTGATTTTTTTTTCTTTCAATTCCTCTAAAATTTCATCCGCGCAACGGAAGGGGCAGTCAAAATCTTCATCAAAAAAAACACGACCCACCAGATTCACGACGGCCATCTTTTTGGTCCCAATTTCCATTACCTTGAAACCTCGCCCCGGCGCGCCCGGGGGATAATTGGCGGGCCTTAAAAGATCACTGTCTTTTTCATTTAAAATCTCGTGAGCCTGCTTTTGATTAAAAACGTGGTTTCCAGAAGTAAAAATTTCTATCCCGGATTCGCGCAAAACACTTAAAGTTTCTCGCGTGACCCCTTTGCCGTGGGCTAAATTTTCACAATTAGCTAAAATTAAATCAGGCTCATAGGCCTTCTTTAGTTCAGGTAAAATTTTTTTGACTGCCAGGCGACCCGGACGACCGACGATATCGCCAAAAAAAAGAATGGTCATATCTAAAATCAAAATGTAAAAAACAAAATGTAAAATGACAATGTAAAATTCAAAATTTGAACCCTTTTTACATTTTGAACTGTCATTTTGATTTTTGATTTTTGATTTTTAAATTTTATCTAGCATACTCCACCGACCTTGTCTCGCGGATCACCGAGACCTTAATTTCTCCCGGATATTTTAACTCTTCTTCAATTTTAGCCGCAATCTCGTGAGACAATTTGACCGCTGCCAGGTCATCAATCTTCTCCGGCGTCACGAAGACACGGATTTCGCGTCCGGCTTGGATGGCATAGCTCTTCTCCACTCCTTCAAAACTATTCGCTACCGCCTCCAAGTCTTCCAGACGATTTAAATAGTCTTCGTAAGTATCCTTCCGGGCGCCCACCCGCGCTCCTGAAATGGCGTCCGCGGTCGTGACGATTAAAGCTTCGGAAGAACTATGAGGCACATCTTCATGATGTGACTCCATGGCCTGAATAATCTTCTCATCAATACTAAACTTTTTTAAAATATTCTTACCGATTTCAATATGCGTGCCTTTAATTTCGTGATCCACCGCCTTGCCAATATCATGTAAAAGTCCGGCTTTCTTCGCAAGAGCCGAATCCATTCCCAATTCTTCCGCTAAAAGACGAGCAAGGTGCGACACCTCTAAAGAATGCTGCAGCACATTTTGGCCATAGCTAGTCCTGTATTTTAAACGACCTAAAAGCTGAACCAATTGCGGGGGCAAGCCCGCCACCCCCGCGTCATAACAGGCTGCTTCACCCGCTTCCTTCATATCTTGGGCAATCTCTTTCTTGGCTTCCACAATTGTTTCCTCAATCCGAGCTGGGTGGATGCGGCCATCAACAATTAATTTTTCTAAAGTGCGCTTGGCGACCTGACGGCGAATCGGGGAAAAGCCGGATATCACAATCGTTTCAGGGGTATCGTCAACAATAATCTCCACACCAATCAATTTCTCAATAGTATTAATATTGCGACCTTCGCGCCCAATAATCCGCCCTTTCATCTCGTCAGAGGGTAAGGAAAGGGTGGTAGATGTGGATTCGGCCGCGTGCGAAGAAGCGCACCTCTGAATCGCCAGAGACAAAATCTCTTTCGCCTTGCGACTTACCTCTTCCTGCTCTGTTTGTTCCAATTTCTTGATTCTTTGAAGCAACCGTTCTTTCATTCCTTCCTCCGTCATCTCCAAAAGCACATTTTTAGCTTCTTCCAGCGACAAGTTCGCCACTTTCTCTAATGTAGCCAGCTGTTTTCGCTTGAGCTGAATAATTTCTCGTTTCGCCTCCCGAATTTGATTTCTCTCTTTTTCTAAATATCTTTGATTTTTATCTAAATTGCCCAGCCTATGGTCTAAAAGTTCCTCCCTTTGCACAAGCCTCCGCTCTAAGACCAAAATACTCTGCCTGCGTTCTTTATCTTCGCGTTTAGTCTCTTCCGTGTATTTGAAGGCTTCATCTTTAGCGGCTAAAAGGATCTCCTTGGCCTTTATTTTAGCTTCTTCTAGCGCCTTTTGAGAGCGCGCTTCGCTGGAATCCTGACGTCTTTGCGCTAAAACTTTGCGCAAAAAGTAACCCCCCGCTAAACCAAAAATAGCGGCGAGAAGAAAGATGATAATATTGAACATTGTTTTTAGACATTGATAATCTGAAAACAGCTTGAAATAAATTTGGTATTCACTTTTAAATTGATGTGAAGGGGGATTAATTTCAACGCTATTTTCATTATCATATTATTATCTTAGATGATTTTAAGTTTAACACGGATTTTGCCTCAAGGCAAATTTTGACAAAGCGGAATAATTCAGGTAAGATAAAGGCATAAAAATTCTAAAATCTGAAACTTGAAAGATAAAACATAATTAAAATGTTTCAAGTTTTATGATTTATGTCACACGATTATGGCTTTACCCAAGAAAAAAATGAGCAGAGCGCGGAGACACAAACGCCGCGGTCAGCAAAAAATTAACCCCACACTTCTTATTCTATGCGGTAAATGCCGCAAAATGATCCTACCCCATATGGTTTGTCCATATTGCGGCACCTACAAAGGAAGGCTTATTATAGATTTAGAATCAAAAGCCAAAAAGAAAAAGAGGAAGCAGAAAGAAAAAAGCAAAACTTAAGAATAGAACTTTATGGCTAATCGACATCTCTTGCGCACAATCGCAATGCAATGTCTTTATGAATGGGATTTTTCGGGTCAGAACCAGAAAAAAATCCAGTCGGTCATTGAACATAATACTAAAGAGTTCGCACCGGGCATCAGTGATTTTGATTTTGTCAAAAAGCTCGTGGCCGGGGTCATTAAAAATCAAGAAAAGATTGACGCGCTTATTGAAAAACACGCGCCCGAATGGCCCCTGAATCAAATTACCACTGTAGACCGAAATATCCTGCGCCTCGGTATTTTTGAGCTCAAATTTGACAACGATGTCCCGCCGAAGGTAGCAATCAATGAAGCGATTGAGCTCGGCAAGGCTTACGGAGGACCCTCTTCGGGTAAATTTATTAACGGGGTTTTAGGCACAATCTACCGTAAAATGATTGAAAAAGGGGACGTGAAGGAAGAAAAATAGAAATTTATTCGTTATTTTATCAAAAATAATAAATCCAAAATCCAAACATCAAATTTCAAATCAAATCCCCGCCCGCCATCGCTACGCTTTAGGCGTTAGCGGGCAGGCAAAATCCTAATCCCAAAATTTTGAGTTTTGGATTTTGAGCTTTGAGCTTGATTTGGTACTTCGGTAAACTCAGTATCATTGACATTTGAGCTTTGAAATTTGGATTTAAGCCCTATGAAAAAATTTTCCGACCTGGAAAAAAATTTAGATGTAAAATTCAAAAATCAAGACTTATTGAAACAGGCTCTTGTCCATCGCTCCTATATTAACGAAAATCCCGAATTTCGCCTCCCTCATAATGAAAGATTGGAATTCTTGGGCGACGCGGTCTTGGAACTCATAGTGACGGAAAATCTTTTTAATCATTACAATAACCCTGAAGGAGAAATGACCAATTGGCGCTCCAGCCTGGTCAACAGCAAAATATTGGCCATTGTCGCCCACGACCTCGGCGTGGAAGATTTTCTCTATTTGTCTAAAGGCGAGGCGCGCGACACAGGCAAAGCGCGGGAATATATTTTAGGCAATGCCTTTGAATCCATTACCGGCGCGATTTATTTGGACCAAGGCTATGCTGTCACGAGGAGATTTATAAAAAACAAACTGCTGACGCACCTGCCTAAAATTCTGGCCGAGAAATTATATATTGATCCCAAGTCGCATTTTCAAGAGCTTACTCAAGAAAAAGAAGGCGTTACTCCTGAATACAAAGTTTTAGAAGAGAGGGGTCCGGATCACGCGAAACACTTTGAGGTGGGGGTTTATGTGGGAAAAATGATGATTGGCAAGGGTAAAGGCACTTCTAAACAATTGGCGCAGGTGGAGGCGGCGAAAGACGCGCTGGAAAGATATAAAAAATAGAAATTAAAATTATTCTAATTATTCTTGATTTGGAAGTCGCGCGAAATTTTGAGGTCGCGCCTGCCGGCAGGCAGGCGAAAGCTTGACACGAGTGATTGTCCGCCTAAGGTCGTTCAGACTCTGATGAGTCTTCAGACTCGAAGAGCGGACCTCCAAAGCGCGAAACGGTCAATTAAAATAATTTTTAGAAATGAAAGGCACGGTGAATACCGTGGCCTAAATTCCTAAAATCATTTTAGTATTTTAAGCCATCATTAAAAACTTTGTGGGATAGAAAACTGATAATCAAAACAATAATATTAGGCGTGTTTTCCATCGCCATTTTTTTACCTTCCTTTTTTTCTCGCGCCCAAAGTCCCGCTCCCGAACGAACAATTACAATCATTGACAACGGCCTTTATTTCCAGATTAAAACCGAGAAAAATTTAGTTTCGGAAATCCTGGTTGATTTAGGTCTGTCCTTAAACCCCGAGGATAGAATTTATCCCAGCCTAAACGAAGAAGCCCTCTGGCGCATTATCATTGAAAGGGCAACCTCAATCACGATCCTTGCTGACGGAAAGGCAAAATCTCTTGTTACCTTTGCTAAAACCGCGGGGGCGGCATTAGAAGAAGCCCAAATCACCTTGAATCCTGACGATGAAGTGAACTATGCCACGGACGCGTCCCTTTTTTCCAATATGGAGATTATAGTGACCAGAATCAAACTTGGCGCTGTCACCAAAGATATATCCATACCCTTCCAAACTGTGAATAAAAAAGACGACACACTGCTCTGGGGAAAATTCAAAATCGCCCAGGAAGGCAAGATGGGGCTCAAAGAACAGGTTTATAAAGTAATCTATAAAAACGGCGAAGAAGCAAAACGGATTTTAGAAAAAGAAACTATTTTACAAAAACCTCAAGATAAGATTATCCTGGAAGGAACAAAAATAGTGGTGGGGGAGGCGAGTTACGGCATCGCCAGTTTCTACCGCTATGGCGATAAATTGACTTGCGCGTCCACGCGTTTTCCATTGGGAACACCTCTGCGGGTCACGAACACGGCAAACGGCCAAGCGGTAATTGTGACCGTGAATGATTATGGCCCTTTTGTGCTGGGACGGATTGTGGATTTAAACATACCGGCATTTGAGAAAATCGCCCCCTTGGGAACAGGGCTGGCGAGAGTGAAGGTGGAGGAAATCATAGATTAAATCCTAAATTCTAAATCTCAAATCCTAAATAATATCCAATGACCAAAATTCAAAATCCAAAACGATATGACCTTGAAGAACGAACTTTCCTATTTGCAAAAAGATGCAGGGATTTTGTGCGGGGATTGCCTAGAACTATTTCAAACATTGAATATGGGAAGCAACTCATCAGATCATCAGGCTCTCAAGCTAGTAATTATATTGAAGCGAATGAAGCGTTAAGTAAAAAAGATTTTGCCCACAGAATAAAAATTTGTCGCAAAGAAGCTAAAGAAAGCTGCTTATGGATAAAATTATGTTCTACGGGCAATAACCAACATCTATTAAACGAGCAAGGGATACTTATTCAAGAATCAATGGAACTAACAAAAATATTTGCATCAATTTTAGGAAAAAGTATCTGACTTTTTAAACTCTCAATTTAAAGCACCAAACCCTAAATAAACTCAAAGTCCCAATTTAAAAATTCCAAACCTTATAAATTGTTAATATTGCATTTATGTTTTGAATTTAGAATTTTGAACATTAATATTTATTTAGGATTTAGAATTTGGAATTTAGTTAGTCAGGATCTGAAATTTTTATAATTTTTTCTTCCAGCCACATGATTCTTAGCAAAATCACCATCAGCGGTTTCAAATCTTTCGCTCATCGCACCAGCCTTTCTTTTGACCGCGGAATTACCGCCATTGTCGGACCAAACGGGTCAGGGAAATCCAATATTGTAGACGCTATCCGCTGGGTTTTGGGCGAACAGTCTAAAAAATCATTGCGCGGGAAAAAGGGCGATGATATTATTTTCGCCGGCTCAAGGACTAAAACTCCTTTGGGATTAGCCCAAGTAGCTTTAACCCTGGAAAACACGACCCAAAAAATTCCCGTCAGCTCCGGAAAAGGGGAGGCGGTAAACCCCCCCACCCAAAATGCCACGGGCGTAAATTCTTGGACGAATGGTGCCGTTGGAACTTATAAAGCGAGAAGCAGACATTGCCATACCCTTTTGGGTGGGGGGGTGAACTTTTCCGAAATCACAATCAAAAGAAAATTCTATCGTAATGGCGAGGGAGAATATTTATTAAATAATAGCTCTGTGCGCTTAAAAGATATTGAAGAACTCTTAGCGCAGAGCAACATTAGCCAAAAAGGATATATTATCAGCCAAGGAATGATTGATCGCATAGTGATCTTGAGTCCCCAAGAAAAAAGAGAGCTTTTGGAGGAAGTTTCAGGAATTAAACCCTTAGAACTCAAAAGAATTGAGGCCCAGAAAAAGCTTGAGACAACGCGAGATAACCTTGTCCGCGTTCGCGCCCTTGTGGCGGAAATTGAGCCGCACTTGAAAAGGCTTGCCAAACAAGCGCGAGAGGCCAGAAATAAAGAAAAGATTACCCAAAAACTCCAGGAATTACAAAAAATCTGGTACACCAAAATCCGACAAAACCAAGAAAAGGCGCGCCAAAAAATAAGCAGAGAGAGGACAGAAATAGAGGAAATAATCAAAAATCTTGAAACCCAAATCCAAAATTTGCAAAAAATGGTGTCTATAATGGAGGTAAAACAAAAAAAAGACCAAGAAAACTGGCACCTCTGTTATCAAAACCAAGCGAAACTGGGGAAGCAAAAAAGCGTCCTAGCCGAAGAGCTTGCCACTCTCCGCGGCACCCTAGTTGCCGAAAAACTCCGCCCGCGCGAGCAGCAGCAGGAAATTAACCGCGCGCATCTGGAAATTCAAAGAATTGACGCTGAAATTATCTCCTCCCAGAAACAAAACGCGATCCTCCAGAACAACCTAGAAAAAACCAAAAAAGAAATTGAAAAGCTGGAAAGGGAGGGGGAAAAATTAGAAGCCGAAGGAGTGGCGCGGCCGAACCCAACCACATTGCAAACCGCCTTGGAGGATTTACAAAATAGACAAAATATCTTTCTGGACAACTTTAAACATGGTCTTGATATTGCCTCTCTGAAATCCCAAGCGCAAGAAATTTTAAGGCTCATTCAACACTTAACAGAATGGCTGAAAACCGCGGCAACACTGCCTAAAGAACAAAACGGGAACCCAGCCTCTCGCGAGGGGCTGGGGAAGCGAAAATTAGAAATGTTAATGGAAAATAAAGGCAAGAAAGAAGAGCAAGCTCATTCCCTCCTTTTAAAATCGCGCACGGAAGAAGAAAAAATTCTTTTTTTGAACTTCCAAAAAAAGAGTTGGGAGGGAAAAATCAATCTCGGACGTAAACAGCCCGCCGCAGACGCTCAAAATACTGCCAAGCTCCAGCAAAAAATCACTCTACTTGGCAAAGAAATGCAAAAGAAGGAAGAAGAGACGCAAATTTTGGAAGAAAAAATCGCCCAACTTCTCAAATTGGATACAACGCGCAAAAACAAACTCTTTGCGCTGGAGCGCGAATCGCGCGAGAAACAAGACGCGATGGGGAAGCTCGGCCAAGAAAAAGCCCGCGTGGAGTTAGAAGAAGCGAAACTCAACTTGGAAAAACAGGGGCTTAATCGCGAAATTAAAAAAGAGTTAGAGGACAAGTGGGGTCGTATTGACATCGTCTCTAAAAAAGAATCTCCGCCTAATCTGGATTATGAACTCCAAATTAACAAACTGAAGAAGAAAATGCTCTCGGCAGGCAGTATTGACCCTGAAATCATTACTGAATATGAACAAACACGCAGCCGGTGCGATTTCTTAAGCCAGCAAGCGGAAGACTTGGAAAAAGCCTCTTCAGGCTTAGATAAGCTCATTCATCGCCTAAGCCGCATCATTCAAAAAAAATTCAGCATCGCTTTTAAAACCATCAACCTTGCTTTCAAAAAATATTTCAGGATGATTTTCGGCCGCGGCGGAAAAGCAAGCCTTAAAGCGGATGAGGAAGGAGGAATTGTAATTGAGGCTTGTCCGCCGGGAAAAAAATTAAAAAGCCTCTCCGTCCTTTCGGGTGGAGAAAAGGCTTTGGCTGGCTTGGCTTTAATTTTTGGGATTATTGAGCTCTCCAGACCCCCTTTCTGCATTTTAGATGAGGTGGACGCGGCGTTAGACGAAATAAATTCTCACCGCTTTGCCCGCATTTTAAAGATATTAGCCCGAGGAAGTCAATTTATCTGCGTCACCCATAACCGCGCGACAATGAAAGTGGCAAAGGCGCTGTATGGAGTGACGATGAATGAAGAGGGGGTGTCAAGGTTGCTGTCTATGAAATTGGAGAAATAGAAATAAAATTTCTAATTGTTCTAATTGTTCTAATTATTCTAAATAATGACCAAATCCCAATAACCAATACCCAAAAGATTATTTGGGATTTAGACATTGGGGATTGGGATTTAGTTAGGTCAATTAGGTTAATTAGAATAATTAGAATAATTCCACTTGCTTTTTATATTATCTTGGGCTAAAATAGCACCATATACATTATTAACCATTAAATTCTTATGTTAAGAATTCGTTTAACCCGCCGAGGGAAAAGGAACCGTCCATTTTTTAGAATTGTCGTTGCCGAAGCGCGAGCGCCAATCAAGGGGCGCTTTATTGAGGTGCTGGGGGGATTGGATCCCCTTGGAAAAAAAACGAGTCTCAAGGAAGAAAGAATAAAATATTGGCTCTCCTGCGGCGCCAAACCTTCGGATACGGTGCATAATCTTTTAGTGGGTCATAAAATTATTGCCGGCCCAAAAATTAAAAAGTTCGCCCACAGGAAGAAAAAAGGCGAGGAAGCGAGCAAGGAAGAAGCAAAGAAGGAAGAGGTAAACCCCATTAAAGAACAAGATTCTCCAACGGTCCACGTTGACGGTGGCGTTAAACCGCCGTCAGCTTTAAGCGATAATGACCACCAGGCGGCTTTCTCTAACGGGGTAAAAGCCGAAACCGTAGAGGAAACACAGCAGAAGACCCGAAAAAGCGAAAAACCAGCTGAAGCTGAAAAAGAAAAGCAGGAAGACACGGCAACGCAAAAAGAAACCGCCGATAAAGAGGAAAAAGCCGAGCCCGCGCAAAAGGCGCCCGAAGAAGAGCCTAAACCCGAAAAAGCGGAAAGCGCGACGACTTCCAAGGTTGAACCACTGCCCACAATAGAAACAAAGCCCTAAATCCCGTTCTTCTTTTATCAAAATCTCCGAGAGGGATAACTTCGTCACAGCCAAATAGAGACCAGAGTCGTCTCTATTTTTGATTTGTTATATTTTCAATTTTTAATTTATCCGCTATAATAAAGAGGTGAAATAAATTATTTGAATTACGAAATTCAATAACCCACCCCCGCCCGCCTCGCCTGAAGCCACGCCCGCCATGCTAGCCGCAAGGCGTTGCGGGCGGGCGAAGCGATGGCGGGCAGGCCAACCCTCCCTTGTCAGGGAGGGGGCACAAATTTCCCCCCTGATAAGGGGGGCAAGGGGGGTTCCACGGTGCAAAGCCGTACATTTCATAATTCAAAGGAAATTGAAATTTAGAACTTAACTAAACTTAATAAAAACAAAAATTATGAACCCTCAAATCTTGGAAAAGGATATTATTGAGCTTTTAGGTCTGGAGAATTTACCCGAAGACAAAAAAGCCGCGCTTCTCGCGAAAATGGCGGAGACTGTTCTGAACCGCATCAGCCTGCGCATTCTGGATCAGCTCTCTGACGCCGACCAGAAAAGATTCAACACATTGCTGAAGCAAAAGACCTCTGACGAAAAAATAGACCAATTCTTGAAAAACAAAATTAAGAATCTGGACGAAATTCGGATGGCGGAAATTTTACGCTTCAAGCAGGAGTTAAACGAAGACGCAAAATATATCCAACAGAAATTAACCTCATAAAAAACAAAAATATATGGAGAAAAACACGGAAGGCGAGGGGAAAGAAAAGCCTTTAGAAAAAGATAAGAAACGAGAAAAAAGAAGAGAGGTAAAGAATAAACACAAAAACAAATTAGAGCCCTTAGACCCCGACGAGGGGAAAAATATTCCGGAGAAAACTGAAAAAGAGAAAGGAATTACTCCCGATAAGGTGCGGGTAATTTTAGATAATTTAGGGCGAGAATTGCCTCCAGAAAAAAAGGAAATTACGGTGCGCTTTCATCCTGATCTCGCGGAAAATAATTTTCCGGATTTAATTGCCAAATTAGAAGCCAAGACGGGTACCAAAATCATTCCTCAATGGGATGATGGGGTGGACATTGAAAAGGGTTTTGCGATTGTGTCCGAAACAGTCCCTGAAAAGCCGGAAACGCCTTTAGAACCAGCGGAGCTCCTACCCCCTCCTGTCTCCGCCCTTAAGGCAGAGGGAGAGCCGCTCCCACCCCCTCCAAATACAGAGAAAGAACAAAAGACCCCAGACGGGAATACCCCTGAAAAAAGCGTTAGCGAACCAGAGGAAAAAGGCGAGGAAAAGCCGCAAGAAGAACCTCCTTCAGAAGAAAACAAACCCAAACCAGAAGAAACCAAGCCTGAACAGAAAATGGCAGAAAAAAGCGTTCCCCGCGAAGAAGAGAAAAAAGAAACAAAAGAAATCCCACCGCGGATTCAAGAAGTTTTAGACCGCTTAAACGCAGAGCTGGAAAAGCATAGCGATGCCGAAGAAGTTGATGTTACTTTTAATTATAAACTTGCAGAGAGCCTGCTTACTATCCCAGGCGCGGACTTTAGAAAGCTCCGACCTCAAAGCTACAAAAAAATCCAAACAATCAACTATTGGAAAGAAAGAGAGAGCGTTTCTCCTCTTGGTTTTGTAATTGAAGAAATAAAAAAGAGGAAACCCCAAGAAAAAGAAGCAACTCCCGAAAAAAAACCTAAATCAGAAGAAACCGAGCCCGAACAGAAAGCAGAAGAAAAAAATGTCCCTCCAGAAGGAGAGAAAAAAGAAACAGAAATCCCTCAAAATATGGAGATGCTGATTGCACTCTTAGATTCAAAAATAGCCGAATTTCAAACAGTCCATCCGGAAACCAAAGACATTGACATTCTTTTTAGCGAGGAACTCATAAAAAAACTGGGGATAAAATATGGCGATAAAAAACAACAAGCAATCTGGCAAAAGATTGACTCCATCAAAGAGAAAGGATTCAATGTGCTATATTTTGGAGGAGAGAAGATACCCCCAGAAGAAGCGGTAAGGATTGAGGAGGTTGTTCCGAAAAAAGCAGGGGCAGAGACCAAAACAAAAGAAAAAATAACCCCCGCGGAAAAAGGCGAGATAAAGGAAGAGCCTTCCCAGGAGAAAACCGCTCCCTCCCCCTCCACCTCCCCCTCGGGCAGGGGGAGTGCCGCTCCCAAAACAGAAAAACCGCGAGAACCAATAACCGCGGCGCGAGAGACAGAGACCCCAATTGAAATACACCCCTCTCCATCCCGCGTGTCAGAAGAGCGGCTTGCTGAAAAGCGCCAAGAGTATTTAGAAGCCAAAAGACTGCGCGGTAAATTTATTAGCCGCGGAGAATTTAAAGGCAAAGAGGGAGAAGCGAAACTTGCTCAAATCGGTGAAGAATATAGCAAAATGCGCGCTGAATATATTCGCGGTAAAGCGACAGAAGTATTGAAAGAACAGAAGCTGCCCGCGACGGAATTGAAAACAAAGATTGTGGAGAAACTTCTGGAAGAATATAACAAAGAAGAAGGGGAACGGGAAAAATTGATCGAGGGCAGGGAAAAAGGCTTAGGGCAGAGGTTTAAAGAATGGTGGCGCCGTCATCCTAAAGCGCGAATGCTCGTTGGTTATGGCTTAACCGGCGCTTCGGTAGGGAGTATGCTTTCAGGACAGCTCTGGCTGACTCCTTGGTTTATTGGCGCCCGAGCCGCTTTTGCCGGAACGGGCGCGGCTCTCGGCACAGAAGGGATGTTATCCCGCTATTCTAAAACCTTAGGCGAAAAAGGGCTTGTGAACGAACTAGTTAAATTCAGCAAAGAAGAAAAGGCTAAACTCAAAAAAATCAAAGACAAAGGAGAACAGGAAAAAGCGCGCCAAAAAATGATTAACGATAACGTTGCCAAAGTCTCGCCCGAGAATTTAGCGCGCGAAATGGCGCGCGTCAAAACCCTGCAAGAGAAAAAAGGGGTGAAACTAGAAAATATAGGACCATATGGCGCGGTGCTTTTGGCTTTAAGAGCGCGGGAACAAGAACTTTTAAAAAAACGGATGACGGAGGCAATGGAAAAAGGAGAAAAAACTAAAGAAGATTTACTTTTTGAAGCTATAAACTCCGGCTTGGAAAAAGAGGCAAGAGAAATGGACAAAAATGTGGAAGGGGCGGGAGAGGCGGAAAGAAAAAAGGCAATCAAAAGATGGGTCTTCAGCAGTAGCGCTGGAGCAATCACAGCCGGACTCACCGCTTGGTGGGGATTCTCTAGGCTCGGAGAAATTTCAGGCAAGGGAAAAATAGCAGGGGGCGCGGCTCACGCAAAAACGGCTCTGGGTCTGCCAGCGCCAGAAGGGTTGGCAACGGATTTTGAGGTCATTGCCGGCAAAGGCGACTCGGTCTGGAAAATGGCAAAACGCGCTTTGGCGGAAAAATATGGCAGCCGCTTTACCAATCTTGATGAAGCGCGCCGCACTTATGTCATTGACGCGATAAAAGATAAAATCGCGAAAAACCCCGCTCGTTTTGGTCTAACTGATATAGACAAGGTAAAGATTGGTCAGAAAATAGATTTTGGCGGATTAATAAAAAACAACAGTATAATGGAAGGGATCTTTGGCAAGGCGGGACGGCTAACAGGAGAACAAGTGGAAAATATTTTGAATAATAATGAGACAGTGCAAGAATTCCACCGTCTCCATCCCGGAACTCATTTAGATAGCGAGAAAATAGATCAAATCTTGAGCCCTAATAGAGGAGATGAGGTCTTGGAGGCAAAACCCGCAGCGCCGCGGGGAGACATCAGCGCGCCAGAAATTACTCCGGAGGAAACCCCGAGCTTGGAAGAAAGCGCGATTCCTACTGAAACTGAAGCTGCAAAAATAGAAGCGCCGCAGACAGAAGAGACTCCAAGTCCAAAGACGGAAACCCCCTCTCCTACTCCAGAGGCCGCTCCCGAGGGAGATATATCCGAAGCAATGATTCAAGAAATTCCCGACTGGACTCCGGAAAAGATTGCCAAGACTGCTCTGCCCTTGATTCAAGAAAATTCAAAACTGAAAACGGTCAAAGGAATTTTAGAACGTTATCTAACTAACCTAAAAAGCGGCGAGATTTTTTTACCCGAGCAAACGGAAGCCAGCGCCGCTATTAAAGAAATAACCAAAAGAACCAAAGAGCTCGGGGAGAGCGCGGGGGAAAGATACGAGAAAACCCTGTTGGAAAACACCAAACTTTTCATAGGCACTGCCGCGATGGGGAGAGAGTAGACCACCCTTCAGAACCTCCCCCCCCACCCCTCCTTGGAAAGGAGGGGATAATCAGAACCCCCTCTTCGCTCCCCCTCGGAAAGTGGGAGCGTATTTCACCTCCCGGGAGGCGAGGAGGGGTCTAAATAAAGATCATCCAAGCTCCCACCCCCTCCGCCTCCCCCTCGGGCAGGGGGAGTGAGAATCTTCCTCCCCTTTCCAAGGAGGGGTGGGGGGGGTTCTGAAAATACCAAATAAAAAAATAAGCCCAGAGTCAACGTATGATGTTGAACTCTGGGCTTTTTGGTTTCAAATTATTTTGGCGGATCAGATGGCGGGGTGATTTTGCTCACATCCACCAGCTTTGCGCCATTGTCTTTCGCTGCCTTTTCAATCAGCGCTTCCGACCAATAGCATGATCTCAAGTAGACTTGGGCCATGCCATGGGCGGATTCTCCTTTGTAACCGCGCTTTTGGTATCTTTCCATTAAGGACGAGTACAATTCTGCCCGTGCTTTATCTTTGTCGTTCGTATTGAACGCGCGAGTCAGAGCCTGTCCTACCGCTTCAGCGTCAGCCTTAGCGGCGTCAATCTTCTTTTCCAGACACTTTGTGGTTGCATCCAGGTCAGCCTTGGTCGTAAACTGTGAAGTGTCCGGAATTATCGCGCGAGCTGTTGCCTCGGCAGTTGCCTTAGCTTCAGCTCTGACCACTGACATATCAATAGCTGGAATTTGAATTCCAGTGGCAGTTGTCAAAGCCTTTACGGCTGTGTCAGAAGCAGTGGCTGCTGTATCCATAGCCTTATCGGCTTTTTCGTTTGCTGCTTTGGCATCCATACTGGCTTGTTCGGCAATCTTGCGAACCTCGGCGAGCTCTTTCTCTAATTTGTCAACTTTTTCTGTGAGCTCTTTTAAGGTCTTAGCGATTGCCTCATCGCAGATTTTCTTGATCTGCTCTGGGCATAACGGAGTGCCTGGGTCAACGAGCTTCCAGCCGCGAGTCTTTAGCGCGGCGGCTAAACCGTTTTCAAAGGCGAGAGGCGCCATATTGCCTTTTTCCAAAGGCGTCAACATGCGCTCCACATCTTCAATGTCCGGTTTTTTACCGTCTTTGTCCACTACTTGGCTGTAAATAGCCCAGGCTAAGGCGCGGTTTCCAATCCTGCGGGCTTGGTTGTCCTGATCGTTAATAATAGTCGTGCCACCTTGGATCGGACCTTGTGACCTCGATGCGGGTGTAGTTCCTTTATTATTCTGCAGGGCTTTGTCCATTCCCTTTAGGATATTCATAATTCTATCAATATCCTGATCCTGTCCTTTAACCTCTCGGACTAGCTTACCAAAATCTTGAGGGTCAACTTGCTGATTCGCAGCCTGCGCAAGGAGGGGGAGAAACAGCGAAATCAATACGAGAACAATAAACTTTTTCATTGTAGATCTCTCCTTTCCTTGATTACTGAACTGGATACTTTTTTTCCAGATCATCTAGTGTTTTTTGACGCTCTGACTTTCCCTGTTGCGGAGCTGGAGTAGGTGGCGGTGTGATTATTGGGGGTTCAATTTTTGGTTCCTCCTTTTTCTCTATTGAGAAATAGAAAGCGCCATCTTTGATCCCCTTACCGCTAACGGACACAGTATAAAAACCGGGTTCCGTTATGGTCTCTTTTGGGGTCCATACTGCTTCACCCTCACTGCCAAATGACTCCGTGGAGCCTTTTACTTCTTCTGCCGGACTGTTCACTTTTACTTTCAAATGTTTAGCCTTGTCGGGATCAGAAACTTTAAACTTAATACTCTCAAGTATCCCCGAACTCACCGTGGAGTCTGATGGCCAGGTCATCGTGACCGTCGCCAATGTTTCCGGCGCTTTTTCGCCACCGCAACCGCGGACGGCGAAAAGGATTATAAGACCCATAACCACTAAACCACCGATTATGGCATAACCCCAACGAGGAAATTTGAATCCTCCACCTTGAGCCGCCTTCTCTCTCTGTGCCATTCTTTGTCTTAACATTATTCTGCCTCCTTATCCTTTTCTGGATTTGTAATCCTAACTGCTGTTTCATATATCGTTTTAGCTCTCGGAACACTGTCGAGACCACAATTTGCAATAAATGTGGCGAGATCCGTCTTGGCTATAATTTTAAGATCAAAGCCTTTACTGCTTATTATTTTGGCTGTTTCCTCGTCAATGTTGAGATTGGTCATTAGAGTTTCCCAAGGCTCAATCAGATTAAGAGCCTGCCTGATTGGCAAAAGCTCCTGATCCAAAGAGTCTACGAGCCTATCTTGCCATTTTTTGATCCTGGACTGTAAAGCGCCGACAAAAGTGACGACCCAGATTAAAGCCACTATAACCACTACTACTAAAATCCCAACTATCCATTCCATTTTCATTCTCCTTTATAATTTCACGCAACTATAACCTAGAAACGAAACACGAACACTCAAACTTTTAAAAACCACCACTCCTTCCCTTAAATTGCCATAAAATTTTGAAACCAAATTGAAAAAGATCAAATTCCCATTTTTGGGAATTCACGCTACCCGCTCGCCATCGCTTGCGCTTAAGGCGCTAGCGGGCGAGAAGCCTAAATTCCCAAGCTGAATTTTAACTCTTATTTATAGCATATCTGAAAAACTTTGTCAAGGATTTTTACCTGAAAATCCAAACTATATCCGGTTTTTGGCTAAAATAAGGCGTAATGGAAGCGGGAATAGGCCCGCCCGCAACGCCTCGCAAGCTCGGCTTGCGTGGCGGGCGGGGAATTAGGAATTATGAATCAGGAATAGACCCCCTCCGCCTCCCCCTTGGCCTTGCCCTGCCGAAGCTCTAAAGAGCGTAGGCGGGTAAGGGGGAGTGAGAATCTTCCTCCCCTTGGAAAGCGGGAGGCGGGCCTGCCCGCCGAAGTCCGCCATAGGCGGACGAAGGCGGGGAGACTTGAACCAACGAATAAAGGCTTGACACGACCCGAAAAAAGAATAAAATACATAATGCCTGGTCCGAAAACGAGCAAAAAATTGTAATAAGAAGTAACCACACAAGCTCGTAAGACCCCGCAAGCGCGTATGCCCTAAAAAACAAGAGACTTATTAAGTCTCTTGATCTGGCAGAACTGCTAATGATCCCACCAGGCCGCGCACCTTTAGAACCGCTCCACAGGGCAACTAGTCTCCGCCTCCCCCGAAAAAGAAAGACTTCTGCCTTGCGGAGTTTTTATTTTGTCTAAAAATTGACAAATACTTCAACTCGCTTTATTATATCAAGGAAGGGAATGTACTAGAAATGGAGGAAATAGTAATGAAGAAACTGATTCTGATCTTTATTTTTCTCTGCATAGCAACAGGAGCTCACGCAGCCGAAAGATGGATAGTAGTATTTGACCCGGCAGTAGTGAATGAGCCAGCGCGAGAGACACTTATCAAAGCCCACGGAGGAATAATTATTAAAAATCTTCCGTTGATTACTGGTAAAGCAGTGCTCTTGCCTCCCCAAGCAGAGGCGGCTTTAGGAAAAACCAACGGAGTAATAAGGGTGGATCCTGATGTCGTTGTAGAGGCTTATGCTAAACCAACGCCACCCCCACCGCCACCCGAAACCCTGCCTTGGGGCGTGGACCAAATTGACGCGGAACTCGCCTGGGGCACAAGCACAGGTTCTGGAGTTAAGGTCGCGGTTGTGGACACTGGAATTGACTTAAGCCACCCGGATCTTAAAGTTTGGGGCGGCATCAATACCATTAATCCCAGAAAGGGCTACAATGATGATAATGGCCACGGCACCCATGTTGCTGGAACCATAGCTGCGATTAATAATGAAATCGGAGTAATTGGCGTGGCGCCAACAGCCTCTCTTTACGCTGTCAAGGTGCTGAATAGTCAAGGTTCGGGATTTCTTTCCGATATAATTGAAGGGTTGGATTGGTGTATTAATAATGAAATACAAGTAGTTAATATGAGCCTTGGCACATCTTCCAATGTCCAATCCTTTCAGGACGCGGTGAAAAAAGTCTATGACGCTGGCATTATTCAGGTCGCTGCCGCGGGTAATAGTTACGGAGGAGCAGTGGGTTATCCGGCTGCCTATTCCGAGGTTATTGCTGTCTCGGCTACCGACATAACAAAAACCATTGCCAGTTTTAGTAGCATCGGTCCCGAGGTTGAATTAGCTGCACCTGGAGTTTCTATCCCCTCCACTTGGAAGGGGGGAGCCTATAAAACCGCTTCGGGAACTTCTATGGCTGCGCCCCATGTTACTGGAACAGTGGCTTTGGCAATAGCTAACAGTGTAGCTGATGTCAGGGCTACTCTCCAAGCCACAGCCGATGATCTGGGGAATCCGGGTAAGGATAATCTTTACGGTTATGGGCTTGTGGATGCTGAAGAAGTAGTAACCGGTGCGCAGACCCATCTTGCGCCTTCCCGAATATCAGGTCTAACCCCAGTTGGCAAAATCGCTACTATCTGGGGTCAGCTCAAAAAGCAATAAAACCCTGCACCACATAGGGTGCAGGGCAAGCAAGAAAACAATGAAAATATTGTACATTCCTTTCTTAGATCTTTCCCTTTGCCTGCAAGCAAGCTATAATCTTCTTGCAGGCTTTTTTATAAAACTCTTCACCCTTCACCTTTGGCTAAAGGTTAGAGGGTTGACCCTTCACCCTTAGCTAAGGGTGAAGGGTTGACAGATTTTTAAAACCTGCTAAAATCATTTTTTAGGTAAAAAGCCTGAAAATCCTTGCCCTTCACCTTTTCTTCACCTTTTTTAAAATGAAACATGTTCTATGTGTATGTTTTGAAAAGTAAGAAAGATAAAAAGTTTTATATTGGTTTCACACCAGACTTAAGACTGCGTCTTCAAAAACACAATAACGGTAAAGTAACATCTACCTCCTATAGGCGCCCTCTAGAATTAATCTATTATGAAGCTTACAAAGATCAAAAAACTGCGATAAGGAGAGAAAAGCAGTTAAAAAGCGGTAAGGCACATATGGCTTTAAAAAAATGGCTGACCCAATAATAACGATGGATAAAACCCTTCACCTTTAGTATAAAAGGTTAGAGGGTTGACCCTTCACCTTTATGGTGAAGGATGAAGGGGTTGACCCTTCACCTTTAGCCAAGGTCTTCACCTTTCATAAAGGATTCATCTATAGCTATAGGTGAAACCTACTAAAGGTGAAGGGTGTTTTCTAGTCAATAGCTTCGCATCACTTCTAGGGGTGTTTTCATATTTAAAGCCATATGCGGTCGCTCTGAATTATAGTAATGCAAGTACTTCGGAATTTCCTTGCGCCAAGACTTTAGACTTCTTGGGATACGCTCTATACACTCTTCTTGAATAGTGCGGTTAAATCTTTCAAGATGTCCGTTATCTGTTGGCGTTCTCACTCTGCTATGGCGATGCGATAAACCGGAACTTTGAATTTGTTTTGTAAACCATTTAGAGAATTCAGAACCATGATCCGACTGGAGCATCTTGATTCTAAATGGTGCCAATTGGCGAGCTGAATAGATGAAGTTTACGCTTCTGCCAGCACTAATCCTTTCTGTTGGATAAACATAACTCCATCTGGAACAGACATCTAAGAGAGTATACAGATAAAGTCTATTCTGGCTTACTCCATCCCAAACCGTGTCAATTTGCACTAAGATACCAGGTTTTTCAGCCAGAGGACGCTTGGGATATTGATGCCACTTTTTCCATTTAGAATAACGGGAACAGTTGAATCTTCTTAAAACTCTCTTAACACTAGAAAGGCTTATGATATATCCATCCTTTATTAAAAGGTGATGCAATACTTCTGCACAACGCTGATAATGCTGCCGGTAATCCAATATTTTAATAATCATTTCCGAGGATAATTCCTTGGGATGATGATGGGGACGTGAGCTTTCCGTGGGAATAGTATTCCTTCTCGTCATTCTTGCTTTAATGACCCAGCGCGTGATCGTACTCTGGTTAAAACCAGTATGGCGCGCCACCTCTCTTGTGCTCCACTTTTGGTTCAAAACCAGTTTTGCTGCTTGCATTCGCAAACGTGGTAAATGGGGGTTTGTTGTATATGGCATATACATACATTTTACCCCAGGCGATGCAAAGGTATTGAACCATTACAAAACATTGACATTTATCATAAACAAAGGTATAATTTTGACAACAGCGAATTGAGGCATTTTTAAGCTGGAGGCAAAACTCGGCAAAAGCAAGTAATGTTTTGCTCCAGTTGTTGGTTCTTTTACAATTAGTTTAGGTCGCGCTTGTTTAGCGCGAGTATGGCAAAGCCATATCCCTAACAATGAAAGGAGGAATATAGAAGGGCCTATGGTTTCGTGGTTAAAAAACTCACAATAAGCTGGCTAATTTTTTTAGCCAAATGGAGGGTTTGGAAAATGTTGAAACGATTTTCTTTTTGTGTGATTCTCGTGATCGTATTGTCAGTTATGTTTGCCTTTGTCCCATTTGGTCAGGCGGGGACATGGGAGTATGATTTTACCAAAATCAAAGGGAACGAATGGGAAAAAGATTGGGAGGTCATAGATGGTGAATTTGATGTTGTAGATGGCGCGCTCAAACAAACTGCTCAATCTGCTGATGACAATAACGCCTTTCGTGCTATTGCTTTGACAAAATGGGAAATTCAAAACGGCATAATTGAGGCTAAAGTAAAGCATAGTGGAGCGGGAAACAACGATGCATTGATTTTTTATAGAATGGAAGACAATGATAACGGATACGCTTCAAGGCTTCAATTGGATGGCTATATAACAATTGGAAAGATAACAAACGGTGTGCATGGACATATCCAGTTTGTTGTCACACCGGTGCAAGCTGATGTTTGGTATATAGTAAAAATTGAATTGGATGGCGATACAATAACTGTTTCTGTGGATGATAAAGAGTTTATAATTCTCCAAGACAAGACCTCACCAAGTGGCAGTGTTGGTTTTGGCATGTCAAGATGCGCTGGCGGTGCTTCTCTTGAATGGATTCACGTTACAGGAAGCGGTGTAACACCCACTTTGGTTGCTCCTGCTGGCAAGCTGACCACAACCTGGGCTAACATCAAAGCCCAATAAAAAGCTTGGCTCATAACAAGCGAAAGACCATCAAATTAGATGGTCTTTTTTATTGTGTCACCGTCCCTCAAAGTACTAAATCTCTTTCTCGCTTTCTCTATTGTAGCCAGCACCCTTGCCTTGCCAAAGGTGGCAGAGAGTGGTATGATTGCTAACAGAATCAATTATTTTTGTCCTTTCACAATTCAATCATAAGGTTGCATACGCACTTTCAGTAAAAGTGGGTGTGAAACTATAAGTATTTACAAGGGTTTACTTTCGCAGACCCCTTTTATCTCACTAAACCCTTTGACATTGAAATCAGCCGTGCTATTTTGAAACTGTACCTTAAAAACTATTTTTAAAGAAAGGGTGTGATTATAGTGGTTTATAATGCTGAACATCTTAAAGTGACCGGATTAATCGTGGTATTAATACTCTCGATTCTGCTGACGGGGTTGGTTTCTGTGGGGAGCTTACGAGCTCAGCCTAAGAAGGAAGAGGTTAATTTCGAGATTTTAGCCACGGTTACCATGAAAAGCGGTGGTGTTCTCTGGAATCTGGCGCAAGAATATTATAAGGATCCTTACGAGTGGAAATACATCAAAAAGATGAATAAAATTTCTAACGAGAGAAGAATCCCTGTTGGGATGGTAATCTATATACCAGCCAAAGATGTAAAAGCGATCGCGAAGAAGATGGAGCTTCACTGAAAAACACTATCTGGTTCGTTGCCTGGGCACTTTCGGTAAAAGTGGGCGTGAAACCTACGGGCAGTGCCAGAAAAGGTAATGGAAACGCAGGGACAATAGTCCGCCAGACGGGCGATGCGAATTGACGCAGGCGGGGCTACGCAGGGTGGCAAGTGTCTGGGAGACCCTCACCAGTCGTAGGTGCTGCAATGCACCATAGAGCGAAAGTGTCCCATATTGGGTACAAATCCCAATCTGCCCATTATGCAACCATACGAAATGCAATGCGACAAGTTGCATACGCACTTTCAGTAAAAGTGGATGTGCAACTATAAGTATTTACAAGGGTCTGCTTTCGTAGACCCTTTTTTATTTCTTCTCAAAACCACAATTCGCATGTTTACCCCGTTTAGAGAACGAAATTCTCTAACGGGGTTTAACCAGCCATCCTTCACCTCTCCTTCGTATGAAGCTTCAGACGAGCAACACAAGGTCCACTACGCTTCCAAGGCTCCGCTGAAAGCGAAGGCGGGCAGGGGGAGTGTCACTCCCACCCCCTCCACCTCCCCCTCGGGCAGGGGGAGTGAAAATCACCCTCCCCTTGACGCGCGGGAGGGTGGGGAGGGGTCTAACATCACCTGACAAAAATTTAATTTAAATTGACAAATTCCTCAAAAAGCAGCAAGATAAAACTACCTAGCCCAAGGGTAAATCCAGCCCGGCTAAAAGAACAAACAACAACTCTTCGAGTCTGAAAATCTGAACGAACTATTTTCATAAACAAGCTGTCGCTTGTTCTTTTAAAACTTTATTTCGGATTTCGGCTGTGATGCCAAAATCTTAGATGGCTAATGGGTTGTATAAGCTAAGCCCAAACAAAGGAGAAAGACGGGTATTGGCAAGGTTTTTTTATTGTTGTTTGAATAGAATGAAGAGGAGGTAGAAAAAATGGCTAGAGTAATGAACATAGCCGTCATAACAGCTATCATCATAATAACTCTTATAACTTGTGACGAAGAGACTGCTGCGGTCTGGAAATTAGAACTGGTCGGACAAATATCCCTTAAACCAGACAGAGAGAACCCCAACGATAAACTATGCGCAGTTCATGTTTCTGGACAGTACGCTTATGCAGCTGATGTAAATGGGGGGCTTTATGTGGTAGATATATCTGATCCGCAAAATCCACGTCAGGTAGGGTATTGCGACAGAGACCGCACGTTCTTGCATCCCCATCTAACTAGCCGTTCTATAGAAGAACGAATGTTCGCAAGAGGCGGAGTCCAAGTGAAGGGCAACTATGCCTATATGGTTGACGATGGTTTCGGCGGCCTCCGAGTGATAGATATATCCGACCCTTCCAAGCCGCGGGAAGTAGGATGTAGTGAGCGCCACATCCAAGCGCGAGAAATTTACGTGCGAGAAAATTACGCTTATGTGACTTTTAATGGACTTCGTGTGTACGATATATCTAACCCCGTCAGACCCCGCGAGGTAGGAATCTGCGAAATTCCGTCTTGGACAACAGGAATCACTGTAAAAGACAAATATGCATATATAACTAATGGTCGGCCTGAAGGCGGCCTCTGGATTATAGACACATCTGACCCCAAAAAGCCACGTCAGGTAGGATATTGCCATACATCTGGCAACGCATATGGAGTTGATGTAGTTGATAATTCCGCTTATGTGATTTGTACAGGAGGTCTTGATGTTATAGACATATCTGACCCTAATACCCCCCATAAAGCAGGGAATTTTCCGTACACTATGTCATATGCAAGAGGACTCTTTATTGAATCAAATTATGCTTATGCAGCTTATGGATTTGGGGGAGGGGGAGGTATTGTGATTATAGACGTGTCTAACCCTATCAAGCCAAAAGAAGTAGGACGGACCAACGTTACTGGCCCAGCCCAAAGAATCTATGTAGCCGGTAGCTATGCCTATGTGGTGAGCAACGTTAGCGATTTGTGCATTATCAAAGTCAAACCGGATGCGCATGATTAAGGGTTAATATGAAAAACCCTCAAAGAATTGGGTGAATGAATTTATATGAAAGCGTTTTTTTGTTAATTCAACATATATATGTTTGATTTTTTGCGAAATGGTTCCATGGTTTAAGAACTCACAATACAAAATGGCTCTTGAGCATTCAAGAGCCTTTATTTTTTTAAATACATACCCGGTAGAGCAACTTTGAATGGGTTTCAGAACAACCTCGCAGTTATACTGAATAAACAAAGCTGCTGCTGATTAACTTGCTTACTCGCTTAAAACAACGCGAAACCCAAAGGGTTGTTTTCAAAGTTGTCATACCGGGCATACCCACCCGGCACTTGCTCTGTTAGCCCCGCTTAGAGATTTATCTCTAACGGGGTTAGATATTTTCCCTTGTTGGTTCAGATCTCATTACCTTCGCTAAAGCTGCAAGGGGCAGGCTGACTTGAACTAACAAGATAAAGACCCCCTCTTTTCTCCCCCCTTCCGCCTTGGGCGGAAGGGGGGAGTGAATTTCACCTCCCCTTGACCTGCGGGAGGCGAGGAAGTACAAATTTCCCCCCTGATAAAGGGGGTAGGGGGGGTTCCACAGTGAAAAGCCGTACATTGCCTAATTCAAAGTGATATAAAAAAGCGCCTATTTTATGAAAATAAGGCGCGGATTGAGGAAAAATTGACTCTTATAGTCCCCACGATGTAATAGATTGAATAGGCAATGATAACCACTACATAGCAGGTATTGATAATCTTGGGTCTTGCCCAAGATCTTTTAAGAGCCAATTCCGCAATAAACACAGGAATGAACAGAAAAACAAACATCTTAACGGCTATAAAGAGGACAACTCCTCCTTGAGCCAAAGACCATTTCAGGATTGGGTTTGTCTCCTCGCAAACCCCCGTGATGATGCCAATTAAGGTGATAAGAAGATCCACCAAACCAATAAGAAGCACAATCTGACCATATTTACTGATTTTCATCTTTAGGAACTGCCTCACTTTCTTCAAATAATGCCCTATATGAACTAAAAACTTGTAATGTCAAACTATTCCTTTTTGAATATGAGACTATCATACCATTTTTTTACCTATTTGTCAAGAAAAACTAGAGTAGCCCCTTCGCCTCACAATCTCTAAATAAACCCCATTAGAGAACCTCATTCTCCAACCCCGTTTAGAAATTTATTAACGGGATGAACTTTCTCTAACGGGGTAAAAAAAGGCCCCATTTTCTTGCGTGCTAGTATTAAGTATAGGAGGCTACTATGACAAAACAAGATATGGGGCAAGAAACCTCTGATAAGAAAACACCGCTTCCGTGATCACCGAAAATAAAGCGGCTCTCATCCAAGGTTTCTGTATATATTCACTATATTACCCTTAAAAAATTATGTCAACCCTTCACCTTTAGGTTTCACCTATAGCTATAGATGAATCCTTTATGAAAGGTGAAGACCTTAGCAAAAGGTGAAGGGTCAACCCCGTTAGAAGTAAGCCGCCCCGAAGCGGCTGACGCCGTGCCAAGGCAGGGCGGACTTCTAACGGGGTGATAGTTCTGTAGAATCTCATGGGTTTTAAGAGGGGTCTAAAATTCTCCCCTGACAAGGGGAGATTAAAGAGGGGTTTTTAACAATCAACCCCCCGAACCCCCCTTGTCAGGGGGGTAGTAAAACTTGTTGGCTCCATAGTCCAAGACGCAGGCCAGCGCCAAAACCCTTGGTTTGCCTCGCCTACCGGGAGGCAGGCATTCTGGCCTGCCCGCCATCGCTTCGCTTCAGGCGAGGCGGGCGGGCTCCATAGGGCTCGCGCCACTATGGAGCCAACGGGCTTTCTCTAACGGGGTAAATACCTTTTGACCATAACAATGAAGCAATGATTCTAGCTTTCATGCTGCCGATATTGCAGGGCTTCGGCAATATATTCGCTTTTAATCTGTTCCGCGGCTTCTAAATCCGCGATAGTCCGCGCCAGCCGCAAGATGCGGTAATAGGAACGGGCAGAGAGATGAAAACTCTCCACCGCGTTCTTTAAAAGCGCGCGGGAAGTGGAATCTGAAACGCAGAACCTGCGAATCTCGGTGTTACCCATTTCGCCATTAGCTATAATTCTCTTCTTCTGCTGACTATTTTTAAAGCGTTCTTCTTGAATCGTGCGCGCTTTTTGCACCCGCTCCCGCACGAGGGCGGAGCTTTCGGCTAACTCTTCACTCGCCAATTTTTCATATTTCACGCGCGGCACTTCCAAATGCAGATCAATACGGTCAAGAAGGGGACCCGAGATTCTTTTTTGGTAGCGGATGATTTCACTCGGCGAACAAACGCAGGGTCGCTCCGGATCGGATAAATAGCCGCAGGGGCAGGGATTCATAGCGGCGACGAGCGTAAATTTGGCGGGAAAAGACATGGAACCTTGGGCGCGGGAAATCGTGATTACGCCGTCTTCCAGGGGCTGTCTTAAATTTTCCAAGACATTGCGGGAAAACTCCGGAAATTCGTCCAGAAAAAGGACGCCTCGGTGGGCTAAACTAATTTCTCCGGGCTTGGGATAAGCGCCGCCTCCAACCAGAGAAACCCCCGAAGCGGTATGATGCGGAGCGCGGAAAGGCCGCTCCAGAATTAATGGTTTATCCTTGGGGAGCAGACCCGAGACAGAATAAATCCGCGTCACTTCTAAAGCTTCAATCAAGGTCATTTTTGGTAAAATGGAGGGAAAAGAACGAGCAAGCAGGGTTTTGCCGCTCCCGGGCGGTCCGTTCATTAAGATATTATGGCCGCCAGCGGCGGCAATCTCCAAAGCCCTTTTGACATGCTCTTGACCGTGGACACAGGCTAAATCAACCTCGTAAAGGGTATTGGTTTCCAAATTCTTTAAATTCAAAGGCGCAACAGGCGTAATAAAATTCATTCCCTCCAAATGGTCTTTCAACCCCAGAAGGTTGGTCACAGGATAAACCTTTAAACCGCGCACGAGCGCCGCTTCTTTCGCGTTTTCCTCGGGCACGAATAATTCCATAAAACCCTTGCGCTTCGCCTCAATCGCGATGGATAAAACGCCGTTCACGGGACGCACCTCTCCTTTTAAGGAAAGTTCACCCACAAAGAGCTTTTCTTTGGTATCAAAACCTAGCTGCCCCGTGGTGGAAAGCAGGCTTAAAGCAATCGGCAGGTCATAGGCAGGGCCTTCTTTTTTTAAATCCGCGGGAGCTAGATTCACGGTTACCCTTTGCCTGGGGAAGGTAAGACCCGAATTTTTAATCGCGGAAAAGACTCGGTCCCGCGATTCAGAGACCGCCGCGTCCGGCAAGCCCACCACTGAAAAACGGAACATTCCTCGAGTAACATCGGATTCCACCTCCACAAGCTCCGAGGATAAACCAATAACAGAACAAGAGTGAATTTTATTGAGCATAAAAATTAAATCAAAATGCAAAGTGCCCGCCCGTAACACTATTAGCTTGTGAGCGGGCGCGGCAGGGTTTCATTAAAAAATTATTCTAATTAACCGTGTCGCGCTTTGGAGGTCAGACGAAAGTCTGACACAGAAACTGGAGGTCCGCCTAAGGCGGACAATTGCTCGTGTCGCGCTTTCGCACGACCTCCTTGTGTTAAGCTTTCGCCCTTCCAGGACCTTCGGCTTGACCTCCAAATCAGGAATAATTAGAATAATTTTAGAAGCGAAGGGATAAAGTATACCGCGGTGAATACTATGGCATGGATTCCCCGCCTTGAGTTTTACTTGAGAAAATTTTGGCGGGTTCCCAAAATTATTTTTCATTATGTTGCTTCCGCATTGCCTTTACCAACAAAATCACCACTCCTGCCACAATCATTATATCCGCGACATTAAACACCGGCCAAAAAGCCAAGTTTAAATAGTCTATCACATAACCAAAACGGAGGCGGTCAAGCGCGTTAGAGAACGCGCCTGCTCCCAGCAGCACTAAACCGCAAAGAGAGGAAAAATCTTTTCTTTGCAAAAATTTCCGTCCCCAGTAATATAAAAACACGCAAAGCAATGCCGCGATTGAATAAAAAAACACGGCGGGACCCGCGCCATCGCTGGACAGAGCGGGCAGGGGAATCCCAAAAGCGATGCCATAATTGCGGTAAAATTCCAAGGAAAAAAAATGACCTAAAATAAAAAAATTGGGTCCGCCAGCGAGGACATAGCCAGCCCAATTTTTTAAAATTTGGTCTAAGATGAATAACCCCCCCGCCAATGCGAAGCACCACTTAAGTTTGCGCATAAAAAATATAGCAATGAGTAAAACGTAATAGATAACAGACAATTTATCGGCCTGCAGCTGATTATTCCCTTGCTACTTATTACTTCATTACACATCAGATGTCATTTCTTCTGCGCGCATTCCAAGCAGACTGGCGCCCTCGGAAAAGCCTCCAACCTCTTCGGATTGATCGGCTGCGCGCATTTTTCGCAGATGCCATAAGTGCCTGCCTTCATTTTGGCTAAGGCATTGTTAATCTTAAGCAGGTCCACCTCTAGGGTGCTATGCAGGGCCAACCGATCATAGTACTCAGTTACCTCCATCGCGTTTTCATCAGGCTTACTGCCAAAAGAGGGGAATTTAGCATCATAATCGCCCTCTACCTTTTTATCTTTGACCGCGATTGCCTTCAATTCCTTCTCAAGCTCTTTTTTGTCTTGCTCTAATTTCTTCCTTAACTCCTTGAGCGCCTTTCCTTCTAATCCCGCGTTTTTAGGCTTCTTGTCTTTACTGCCTAAGATATTAGGAAATTTTGGTTTGGGAATTTTAGCAAAATTTAGTTTGGGGATCTTGGGGAACTTCATAAAATTGATATTTTGATTTTATATCGCTTCCGCAACCTTTATTTCAGTTTATAATACCCCAAGATAAATGGCAAGGATTATTACATTTTGTCATTTAAGGTAGGGGACCATACCCCTTTAGCCATTTGGAGCCCATAGGAGAGCCACTCGCCTTTTTAAAAAGGTGGGGGGCAATTAAAAAATTAAATCCCGTTAGCTTTAAGCGGTCCCGTTACAAATAAATTTGTAACGGGATGAACTTTCTCTAACGGGGTAAACAAAAAACAGCCTTACCCAAATTAAGCCTGTCTTCTTTTAAAGAGAAACAGGGGCAAGATAGCCCGCGATAATAAATTATTTATGGGGGCATCTGCCCCTGTGTTAGATTGGAATACTCCAACCTCGACCCCAAAATACCAAAAGGTAAATGAGGTCGATTGGAATTCCAGTCTTTTTTTTGGCTGCGTTGGTCAGACGCTGGCCGTCTTCTACTACTGACCTCCCTTGCGGGAGATTCTTTTCCGCTTTTAAGTACAAAGAGCTATTTTTTGGACTGCGCCCTAGAGCACAGTCCATTTTGTAGTTTTTGTTTTTGTTTTTGCTATTGACCTAAAATAGCGAATTTAAGAGTAGCAGAAGAAAAACCCAATCACAAATAGGGGGAACTTGTGATTGGAGTTCTCTCCACTACTCTATAAACAAAACAGAAAATTGATTGTCTGTGTTTATAAATGTACCCTCTTTTTATTCAATTTTTCTATATTCAGTATAGCATAGAAAAAATCCTATGTCAATCCGTGGTGGATAACTAAAAAACCTAATTAAAGCCTGTTTTTATGATAATAAGTTGTTTCAGCTTAAAATAAACAAAACAATCAATGCTTTTCCCTTTTCCCTTCCTCCTTTTCCCTTTTAAACGGTGGATAAGCTGTGGACAAAATAAATTTAAAATTAAAAGTTAAAAGTTAAAAATTATCATCGCTTTGCGAGATCTCGCAAAGCGAGACAATTCAGAATTTTTCATTTTTAATTTTTCATTTTAAATTTATTTTATCTCCCCCCAAATCTTTACCAAAATCCCATCCTGTACGTTGCGACTTAAGCCTTGCAATTTTTTGAAGCCGGGAAGAACATTCGCTTGGCCTACCTCGGTTAGCTTTTCCAAATCAAGATAAAACCATTCATCAGCGCCGGAGAAGGATTTCTGCCAAGAATTCTCTTGGGGCTCGCGAAAAGAAAAAATCACTTTTTGAAAGATCTCCTCGGAGTCGCTGACAATGAGCCTATCGGCTAAATAACCATAAAACAAACTGCGCTTGGGGTTTAAAGTAATTATATCGGTTTGAATTCCCGCCACTTCTTTTTGTTCGGGAAGCGCTTCGTTTGGAAGAACGTATTCCGTAACCGCGCTGCCATCCGGCAATATTACTTCTTCTTCTTGAGGTTGGTTGGCAACAGCGAGGCTTTTTAAAATTGCCGTCAACCGCTCCAGCGCCGTTTCATCTTCCGCGCTTTTAGACACAATCAAAGCAGTGGTTAGGGTCTTGTCTATTCCGCGATCAACAATAAGTTCAAGATCTCCTAGGGCGAGGGACTTCAGCTCCGCCATCTTGTTGGTTGCCTCGAGGTTTTTCCGAATGAACCCATCGGAATCCAGAAAAGACCAGAAAAAATTCTGAAAGGGAGTATTCCCCAAGCCAAACCGGGCATCATCCGCGGGGAAACGCGCTACCAGCAGAGGGTCGGGAGGAATAAACCTCAACCAGGAAGCTTCGGATTTATTAAAAACCATTTTGTCTTGAGGTGGATAGTACGCCTCCAATTCCAGACTATTTCCGTTTACCTTGGCAAGCCCCACTCCGGAAGGTAACGCGCTGCCTAGATTTAGATAAACAAACAAAGGAGAAGGGGAGCGAAAATGGGCCTGCGCTTTTTGAAAATTGGCATTGTTCTCTAATGCGTTGGAGGGGCTAACTTTAAGATCCACAATTGTTTTTAAGTCTTGCTCGCTTTGCGAAAAAAACAGATAACGATCCAGAAGCATATAATAAAAATTTCCTTCTTCTGAAATTACCCGCCCAAGCGAAACCCCTTGGTAAGGAACATCGGCGCTTAAAAATTTCTCCCTCAAAATATTGGAGATTATTGCTCTGTTTTTAATTTCTAAAACTAAAAGCTGGTGTTCTGCCCCGTTATCGGCAAATTGAACCCAAGCCAGCATCTTGCCTTCGCGCAGCAAGGTATCGTCTAGTTTAGCAGAAAAGGTTCCCAAGATGCTTTGAATTTTCGCCGCGCTTGCGGGCAGACCTGCCTTTTCCGCAAACCGATCGTAAAATTCAAACAACTGGGCAGTCTTACCATTATTCTCGCGGTCAATGTTTAACTGAACTAAAATTTTTGTATCGCGCGGCAACAGATGGGCAAGGTTATTCTGGTCAGAAAAATCCTCCAGATACTGCCGCGAGCTGAAACCCAGAATAGCGACCAAAAAAATAAGGACGAGAATCGTCCCTAAAACAAAAAAGTGGGTTTTATCCCTCATTTTTCCTCGTGTTTTAACCTCTTGTTTTGGCTTTAAGAGATTAACCGCTGGATTCTGCATAATAAAAATATCTCATTGCTCTAATTAGCCTAATGTCTAATTAACCCAGAAAAATTAACCTAATTATTCTAATTGTTCTAATTATTCTAAATAAATCCCAATACCCAATGTCCAATGCCTAAATTAATTTTGGTTATTCATGATTTGGTCATTGGTCATTTTTTAGGTTAATTAGGTCAATTAGAACAATTAGAATAATTTTGCCACCCTAACGGGTGGTCAGCCCTGGAGGGTGAAAATCTTGAATGGTTAATTCCCAAGGTGTTATTTTAAGAGAATAACTAGCACAATTCATAACTTATATGGCAAGGACATTCGGATTATAATCTCGCGCTTTGCGCTTTTATTCCCTGTCAGGTCTCCCAAAGAAGGGGGCGTGTTTAGAAAAACCAGATTGATTATTTTTATTTTCCAATTTCAACAGATTTTTACAGGAGAGGTTAATCCGTCCCTTCTCGTCAATCTCAATCACGCGGACTGGAACAATTTGACCCACTTTAAGATACTGGTCTACCCGTTCCACGCGAAAAGGAGCGATCTCGGAAACATGGATCAGACCTTCCTGACCCGGTAAGACTTCCGCGAAAGCGCCAAAATCCATAATCCGCGTAATCTTGCCCTGAAAATCCTCGCCCACTTTCACCTCGCGGGTGAGATTCTGAACCCATTCCACCGCTTTTTTGGACATTTCGGGATTTGCCGAAGTTATCATCACGAGCCCCGAATCTTCAATATCAATATCCACCCCCGTATCTTTAATGATCGCGTTAATCACTTTGCCGCCCGGACCAATCACATCGCGGATTTTATCCGGATTAATCTTTAAAGTCACAATCCGCGGCGCGTAAGGCGATAAATCCTTGCGGGGAGAAGAGAGGACTTGATTCATCTTGCTCAAAATCTGCAGACGAGAAACCTTCGCCCGTTTCAAAATTTCCGGAAAGAGGTCTAAGGGCAATCCCTCTACTTTAACATCAAGCTGGAGCGCGCTAATGCCGTCTTCCGTGCCCGCCACTTTAAAATCCATATCTCCCGCATGGTCCTCAACGCCTTGAATATCGGACAAAATTTTATAATTGGTTCTGTCTTCAGAAAAGAAAATTCCCATCGAGATTCCCGCCACGGGCTTCTTTAAAGGCACGCCGGCATCCATCAAAGATAAAGAACTGCCGCACGTCGCCGCCATAGAGGTAGAACCATTAGATGATAAAATCTCGGTTACCACGCGGATCGTGTAGGGAAATTCTTCTTGGGAAGCAGGCAGATAAGGCAAAATCGCTTTTTCCGCCAAAGCGCCGTGACCAATCTCCCGCCGCCCCGGTCCGCGCAGCATACCGACCTCGCCCGAACAATAAGGAGGGAAATTATAATGATGCATATAACGTTTAACGCCGTCTTCCTCCATAGAATCCAAAACCTGCTCGTCGCCGGGCGCACCCAAAGTGACTACGGAAAGGGCTTGGGTCAAACCCCGTTCAAACAGCGCTGAACCGTGGGTGCGAGCCAAAACTCCCACCGCGCACTCAATCTTTCTTAACTCATCAATCTTGCGGCCATCCACTCTTTTCCCCTCCTGAAGCAAGGCTTGACGCGCGGCGTCAACCAATAATTCTTCAAAATAAACCTTGACCATACCCTTGCCTGTCTCGTCCAATTCGCCTAAATAACCTAAAAGGGAGTCAAAAAGTTTTTTCACGGCATCGCTGCGCTCCGGCTTTTCCGGCACAAAAAGCACAGCCGCGAGTTTATCCTGCAAAAATTCCTGAATTTTGTTCTTTACTTCACCGGAGAGCTCTACTTGCGCGTAAATCATCTCCTGGGGCGCGATTTCACCGCATTTATCTTTAAACTCTTGAATTAAACGCAAACACAGTTTGACCTCCTCGTGCGCTCTACCGACATAGCTCACGATTTTTTCTTCCGGAATATCCGGTCCGCTCGCTTCAATCATATTCACCATGTTCTCCGTGCCCGCGACCAATAAATCCACGGGGGATTTGTCTAAAACCGCCTTGCCGGGATTCACCACCAAGTCACCCTCCACCTCCCCAATGTGGCAAGCGCCAATGGGGCCATAGACAGTGGGGATGCCGGAAGTGGTAAGAGCGGCGGAAGCCGCGATCAAGGCTGTAATATGGGGATCCACTTCTGGATCCAAGGAGAGCACCATCACTATAATTTGAATATCATTGCGAATTTTGGGATCAAAAAGAGGACGCAGGGTGCGATCAATAAGGCGCGAAACCAGAATCGCCTCATCGGTCGGTCGGCCTTCTCTTTTTATAAAGCGGGAGCCTTTAATCTTGCCCGCCGCATACAATTTTTCTTCATAGTCCACAATGAGAGGCAGATAATCCACCCCTTCGCGGACTGCTTCGCCACGGGTGACAGCGGCTAAAACCACTGTGTCACCATACTGGACTCTCACCGCGGAGGTAGCCTGGAGGGCTAAATGTCCTTTTTCAAAGACAATCTTCTTTCCCCCCAAAACCCCTTCGTGTTTCATTACTTTACGCATTTTTGCTTCCCTGCTCACAAGACTCTTTTCTCTTCCTCTGCAAGCCTGGAAGACCAAATAGCGCTTAGTCTTCTCGTCTGTAGACGAAGGAAAATATGTCTCGTAGGAATTATTATGAATTATTAATAATACAAAATTTAAAGGAGATATTTTTTCGCTTCTTTGTCTAAATCAATGAAATCATCCGCTTCTTCAATTAATTTTTTGGAGGCGGATTTACCAAAAGCAATCAGTTCTGTACGATGCCCCAAACTCTTTAAATATTCCAAAAGGGGCTGAAAATCACCGTCTCCCGAAACTAAAACCATTGCGTCTAGTTTTGGCCCCATTTTGACCATATCCACGGTAATCCCCACATCCCAATCTCCTTTTTTCTGCCCGCCCCAAAATACCTGTAAATCCTTCATTTTCACCTCAAAACCGGCATTAGACAAGGCATCAAAGAATCCTTGTTCTGATTCTGTTTCCGCTTTTATTACATAGGAAATCGCCCGGATGAGCTTTCTTCCCGCCACCGCCGCTTTTAATATCTCTTTGAAATTGACTTTTCTTTTGTAAATATGCCGCGCCGAGTAATACATATTGGAAACATCCACAAAAATCCCGACGCGCTGTTCTTTATGTTTGAGCATAATCTTGGTAATTGGTAATCAGTAATTGGTAATCAGTAAAATAATAGATTCTCTAATTACTAATTACCGTTTTATTTTTTCAATTTTAATTTTTTAATCAGAGTCTGATATCTTTTTTCGTCTTCTTTAGCCAGATAATTTAAAAGTTTGCGGCGCTTATTCACCATCTGCAAAAGACCACGGCGGCTGGCAATGTCTTTCTTATTTTTCTTTAAATGGGTGGTTACTTGCTTGATTTCACTGGTTAAAATCGCGCATTGCACCTCCGGCGAACCAGTGTCGTTCTTGTGAGTGGCAAACTTCTTAATAATTTTATCTTTTTCTTGAACAGTAAGCATAAAAGAAAGTTAAAAGTGAAAAGTGAAAAGTTTGAAATTTGACTTTTAATATTGGTCAGTAAACATTCCAAATTTAGCATAAAATAATAAAATGCGCAAGGGGTTGCATAAAGAGGGGAATGTCGTAAAATAGAAGCAGGAAGTAGGAAGCAGGAATAAGGAATAGGGAATAGGGAATTAGGAATCCCGCCTACGCCCTTCGGGCTTTGGCGGGCAAGCAGGAATATGGATTTAAATAAATTAAAAACAGATTTTCTGGAATACTGCGAAATTGAGAGGGGACTCTCCCAGCTTACGATCCGCAATTATGATTTTTATCTCTCTCGTTTTTTGGAATGGACAAAAACGCGGAAAGCGCGCCAGATTACAGAAGATGTGATCCGCGCCTTCCGCCTGAAGCTGAACCGTTATCAGAATAAAAAGGGACATCCTCTCTCCCGCGTTACCCAAAATTATCATTTAATCGCTCTGCGCTCTTTTCTAAAATACCTCGCCAAACGCGATATCCCCTCACTCGCGGCCGAAAAAATTGAACTGCCCAAAACGCCGGAACGCGAGATAGAAGCCTTAACGCAAGAAGAATTAGAAAGCCTGCTTGCCGCTCCTCTTAAAGCCAATAACCATTCCTTTATTAAATTGCGGGATCAGGCAATCTTGGAAACCCTATTTTCCACGGGGCTACGGGTATCCGAACTCGCGGGACTTACCCGCGAGCAAGTGAATCTGAAATATGATGAATTCACCGTGCGCGGCAAGGGGAATAAAGTAAGGATTGTCTTTTTGTCGCCAAATGCCAAACAAGCGCTCAAAATGTGGCTTCTTGCCCGCAGCGATAACGCGCCCTATCTTTTTGTGCGCTACAATAAAAAAGTAGCTGACCAGATTGAAGGTTTAACACCGCTCACTGTCCGCTCAATTGAACGAATGATTAAGCGCTACGCGATGCTTGCCGGAATCAACAAAAAAGTGACGCCGCACGTGATGCGCCACACCTTTGCCACGGATTTATTGCGCAACCGCGCGGATATTCGTTCGGTGCAAAAAATGCTGGGACACTCTAATATTTCCACGACCCAGATTTACACCCACGTGGCGAACGAGGAATTGAAAGAGATTCATAGGAAATATCACGGGAAATGGAGGAAACAAGGGGAAAATTTTTAATTTTTAATTTTTAATGAATTAATTTTTAGAAACTTATTGGCTCTATAGTGGCGATTAGCCCTGTGGAACCAACGGACGGAATATAAAAAATATGAACAATTTTGTTGTTCATTTTTTAATAATAGGACTTTCGCGTTTGATGTCATCCCCGACCCGATCGGGGATCCAGATTAATAGCACTAATCCTGGATTCCCGCTTTCGCGGGAATGACAATAAATATATTCAATTTAACTATTACTAAACACAAAAGTCCTTAAATAAAAAAAGCGGGATAAGTTCGACTATAAACTTTAAAATTTACAAATATCTAAATCCCGCTTAGAGCCTGACATTTAAAAACGAGCTATAATCCTTATAAAAGGACAATCTACTTTATATTACTGCCAAAAGTAGCGACACTATAGTGGTCAATTTTGCGCGAAATCCAAAAAAGAAAACAATCGGGATACCGCCGGCGGCAAAGGTAATAGATTCCGCCTAAAGGACTTAAAACCACATCCACGCAGAATTCGCAGAAGGCGACCACCATACCGCCCCAGTAACAAAACTCGCGCCAGAAGACGTAAATCATTAATATCCCTCCTTCCTGTCCGCATTGATGTTCTGGAATTCTTAAGAAAAGAACGGACTGGTAATCTTAAAACAAGATCAAAAATCACGAATCATAAGCAAAGTATTCGTGCCTTAAGACTTTTTTACTACACTGTCAATTTAGCATAAAAAAATGGATTAGACAAGAGGAGGGGGAATTAGTAAGCGGTAATCAGTAATCCGTAATCGGTAATTAGTAATTAGGGGTAATGAGTAATAAGGGGCAGGGAACGGGGGAACGGAAAAGGAATAAATTATATTAAAGACCCCTCCCTGCCTCCCGCTTCCCTAAGCGGGAGGAATAAAAAAATATAATGAACAATCTTGTTGTTCATTTTTTTATAAATAAAAAAAGCGGGATAATGTCAGTTTTAAACTTAAAGTTGACTATTTCCAAAATCCCGCTTGAAAACTGGCATTTAAAACAGCCCTTAATCCTTATAAAAGGATAATGTTTTCATAGAAATGCCAGACAAAAGCCATGGATAACTACTTCGATAATTTTGGTAAAATAAGTCTTTGGTAAATCCATGGCTAAGAATAAAAAGAGCAGGTGGAGAAGATGAATCTCTTAAAAATTAGATTTAATTATCTGCATTTCAATCTTCTCCACAAGAAAATAGGAGGCGATAAGACCACTCCAGAGCCTAAAAGGCTTAATCGGGTATCAATCGCCCCCGAACAAGAAAAGCCGAGGGTGAAGATACTGTTGATCCTTGAAGAGAATAAGTTATAACTAAATCCTCGGCAAAGAGGGGAAACGATCAAATAAAGGTTGAGGCGCGATAAGTAACTCTCAAATTAATCATTAATAACCATAACATAAATCGCGCCTCAAGAAGAATAGAAAGAGCAGGCGGAAGTGAGTTGATCTGAAATTTGAAATAAATGATATTTTTACAAACTCCCGCCAAAATTTCCGCGGATAATAATTCCCTAAACAATTAATATAAACGGCGTCTAAATCCGCGGAAAAATTTCAAAAAGGGAAGATGGAGATAATATCCAGTTTAATTGCAGACAATGAACTCAAGTATAATCCCCATCTTAAAAAAAGTGAGCCAAAAATTTGGGGCAAAAACATTTTTAGCTGCAAATTTTTGGGGGATAGGGATAAAATGAAGGGAAATTCAACAAATAATGTTACCCTTAATCCCTATCCCAAAAGAAAGAACGGAGAAGATGATTAGAGTCGAAATTCAAATTCAAATGAACTCTTTTAAGATCTTCTCCGCAGAAAGATTAGGAACGATGATGCACATTTTGAACTTTTTTAAGTTTAATCATCAAATAATCGTCCCTAAAGAATAAGAAAGAGCAAGTGGAGAGGATAACATCACCTCTAAAAACAGGGTTTTGAACACTATGAAAATCCTCTCCACGAAAGCGAAAGAGCGGAATAGATAAATTACGCTTTAATCCCTGAAGAAAGGTTAACCACCCCGAAATCTATTCCGCGAAACCTTTTCCCGCAAAGAATGGTGTGGGGTTAACCTTGGCGATGATTTCTCTTAAGATATCATTCCATTAGGGCTTTCGCGTTTCATAATAATTAAATTTGGATATTTATTGTCATTCCCGCGAAAGCGGGAATCCAGGACTAGTGCCTCCGACCTGGATCCCCGAGCCTACTTCGCCGAAGCAGGGCTTCTGGCTGCGAAGGCTGAATCAAGTCGGGGATGACATGAAACGCGAAAGCCCTATCTATATTACTAAGTGTAAAAGCGCCAAGCAAGAAAGGGGCAAGGGATAAATTATATAATAATTCTGAAAATGACCTTGATGCAAATCCCTTGCCAAAAAGAAAAATTAAGGGCGGAGCTGACTTTCATTTTAATCAAATAATGATTGCAGCATAAAGCCCCGCCCGAAAAATTGCGCCGCGATCATAGAAACAAAAATCACAAAGTGATGAATAGCTCGATAATCGCGGCGAAAAGTCAGAATACTAATTTCAAAGAGCAGAATGGGTAAGGTTGATTAATGTTTAAATTACTTCAAATGAACACAAGAATAAACCTTACCCAAAGAGGGTTAATTACCCAATAATACCAAACAAAGCGAGATTAGCATAATTGGAAAATCAAAAAAGGGGAAAGGCGAGGCTCATATATAATCAAATTCAAGGGAATAAATTATGAAGAAAGCCTCGCCTAAGAATAGCGCGCGATATTACTAAGAGGGAAATACCCAAGTATTAGTTTTAACAGAATATCGCGCGCAGATTGATATCAAAGAACCAAGATGGCTTGGCGCTCAAGCTCCCTTAAATAATTATATTATCATTTCCTGATCAAGCGCCAAGCGAGAAAGGGGCAAGGGATAAGGTGATTGCAAATTTACTGAAAATGACTCCCAGAAAAATCCCTTGCCAAGAAGAAAAATTAGAAGTGGGGCTCACTGTCATAGTAATCGAATAATGATGAGCAAGTCTAAAAGCCCCACCCGAAAATCGCGCCGCGATAATGGAAACGAAAATCACAAAGTGATGAATAGCTCTATAATCGCGGCGAAAGGGAATACTAATTTAAAAGAGCAGGATGGGTAAGGTTGATTAACATTTAAATTACTTTGAATGAACACAAGAATAAACCTTACCCAAAGAGGGTTAATTACCCAATAATACCAAATAAAGCGAGATTAGCATAATTGGAAAATTAAGAAAGAGAAGGCGAGGCTCATGCTTCGCAAAACCCTAATTTGAAGATAAGCCGACGAATAAGCCCCGCCTGAAAAATGGGCGCGCGATATTACCCGTCATAAAACACCAAAGTATTAGTATTTTCTGAATATCGCGCGCGAAGAAGTTGAAAAGAACAAGATCCGCCGGCTAATGGCATCTTAAAACGGCAAACTAAACCATTAAATGCGAACGAAAGCCGACGGAAAGAAAGTGAAGGCAAAGGATAAGCAATTAACTAATTGAATTTCAATGACAGAACTCAAAATCCTTTGCCAGAAGAGAAATCTTGCCGCTTGAACTGTATAAAAAGCTTATGTGAAGCTAATCGAAAAAGTAAACCCCATTAGAGAACTTCGTTCTTTAATGGTATGCGCCGACGGTGGCTTTCTCTAACGGGGCAAAGCGGCAAGAGGGGGAAAGGCAGAGGGTAAGTACGAAATTAATCTTGTTTGACGATAACATACTTCAAAACCCTCTGCCCTAAAACTAAAAAGGATCTATCGCTTAATTTCTCTATTAAACCATAGAGGGTTGAAGATTGTAACAAAGCGGCAGAAAATTAAGGGTAAAGGATAAGTGGACGTTGAATTGTCTAAAAATAACCTTTTTCTGAATCCTTTACCCGAAGAATTTTTGATCCGTTTAATGGAACAAGAATGGGGGGCAATTGCTGAAACCTTTTACAATCTTTGTAGATTATACTTAACCAAAGCAATTGCCCGAAGAATGGAAAGGCTCGCCGTGTGACATTTGCCGAGAACTCATCAGTTTAAGTTGAACCACTTCCTAACACGGCGAGCAATGAACAAGACAACCAACATAAGCGGGCAATAGCCGACGAAACATCAAATCCTTTTAGGATTATGGCAGCATAAAGCCATTGCCCAAATAATTTACAGAAGCCCTTTCTCCGCCTGCAATTCTATCATAGCCAGAATGGTTTGGCGGATCAAGCCAAGATCGCGGCTAGAACGATTTTGCAAACGCTTATCATCACCTAATATTTTGTCCAACAAGGGTTCTATCGGCTTGAAAGCATCGCGGCGCTCTTTATCAAAACTCTTGCGCAATTCTTTAAGCTCTTCTTGAACCTGTTCAAACTTTTGATTCAGAGAATCAATCGCTTGAGGCAAGCCATCGCTGCGGATTTCTTCTTCTCTGCTTTTTCTAGCGCCACGTAACCGGAGAGCAGAGGATTCTCTTTGCGCTTCTTTGATTTCTTTTTTAAAACTCTCAACCTGACTTACTAACGGCGCTTCGGCTGCATTCTGTTTTTGTTCAATTTTGGTAAGTTCAGCATGACAACGCAGGGTCTGCTCTTTAATCAAGGAGTTAATTTCCTCCCCAATGCCGCGGGTTTCAAAGACAAGACTGCGTCCATATTGGGAAAGCTTGAGGTTTAAATCTTCAAGGCTGGTAATTTCCCCAGAGATAGTATCTTGAAGCCAGCCTATCATCTCTTGCCGCCTTGCGAGTGATGCCTGCAGATGTTCATCTGTTTCGTTTTCCGTGCGTTTTGCTTTGTTTTCAAGCTTATTCTGGATATTTTGAAGTTCTTCCTTTAAATCTTGAGCCATAATCTTTGCGGCTAAAATATCAAGAGAAGAATCAACCTTATCCAGCTCACATACTGTAATCCAATCACCATACGCGACCGGTCCCTTATTAGAATCCTGTTTGTAGGGCAGGCGAGCAAGACGTAATGCTTGGTGCTTTTCAATCAAGGTTTTGTCTTTGCCAATTTGATAAGCGCAAATTTTAGCAAGCTCGTTCTCCGCGTCAAAATTCGCTTTCAGTTCGCCTTTTTCCCATGCATACATATTAGGAAGAAGATAATCCACAAAAAACACTCCTTTTATGATGCGCATTGCCCTGCGATGAGCGACAATTTTAGGAGACAACTTCTCGCCTTTGCCGTTTCCTTTCTTGGGAGTGGGGAAAGAAATCTCAACGCGCTCTGGAGAGTTTAAGAGTTCGTCCAGAATAGTGTGATAGTCCTTTAATTTCCTCCAAAGATACGCGAAGTTGAGGCTTGTTCCGCTTTGCCTCACCGCCTGTTCAGCGATGAAATGGGCAAGAGCTTTGGCTTCGGGTAAGCCAATATCGCCTTGATTCTTCGTGCGGCGGCGAGCGCGGAGATTGTTGTCAATCCCTTCGCCATCTACACTAATATACTCGCCGAATCTCTTCTTCGCAATTTTCATTGGCGCGCCGTCACAAAAACGGCTCGCAAAACGAATGACCGAGATTGCGCCAGCGCCGATGCGGGCGGCAACGCCTGGAATGGGCTTTAGCGCAAGACAATAGAATTCTATTTCCTCTACTGCTTTTTCTAAAAGTTCGCGGTAGTGTTCCTCTTCGTCTAAAGTAGCGGCGAAAGCTGGGTTATTGGCGCACCTTTCTTCAATATACTCTGAAATATTTTGCCCGGACGTGCGATTTAACCAAGCCGCATCACCGTAAGTAGAGGTGATACTGTTCTGCAATGCCACGCGGGCGCTAATTAAGCCCGTATATACAGAGTAGGTTGTAGAGAGATTAAGAATCTGCTGCTCCACAGCCAAGTGGGTGCGGAAGAATTTTGACCATTCTGGGTCATAATGCATTTCCCAGATTAATTCCGCGTCTTCAATCTTCTTTTCAAATTGACCCGATTCGCGCGCTTTTTTGATCTGGGTAGGGGTAACATATTGGATTTTCGCCCCAACTTTTTCTAAAGCGAGAATCGGGCCAGAGGTCGCGCCGCCAAGTTCAGTATAAACCTGGACATCTGGTTTCTCTGCTAAAGCGTCAATCCATGCGGCTACTTTGTCCCTGCCTTCTAGTTCAATAATTTTACCTTTCTGAACATCAAACACATAAGAAGTTTTTTTCCTTTGAAAATCAAGCGTAAAATCAGCCATTTCACAAATCTCCTTTCGTTGCAGAAAAGGGAAGGATAACCACGGCTGTAATCCTATATAAGGATAAGATGCACATAAATCCTTCCCTAAAAACTAGAAACAAGGGGTGAATAATATGTCTTTTAATCATAAAGATTACTGGTATATAAATTCACCCCGCGACAACAGAAAACAGCAAGATGTGGTCAAGATAATGGATTATTTAATTCCATTTATGTAATGGAATAAATATTATGATAATCCCGACCACAGCCGTAAAGGCAGGATTCACCGTCCAGGAAACCCCAAAGGGTCAGTCTATTTTTAAATCCTGCCCGGAGGAAGGCGGGAAAATAAACTCATTCAAAATACAAAGAGTATGAGTGACCGAACGATTTTCCCGCGAGTTTAAGAGGGGCGGGGATAAGACTCTTTAAGAGCAATAAGCTTACACACTTCGTAATCCTCGCCCAAAGAGAAAGGCGAATGATGGAGAGGGAAATCTTTAAAAAGATAAAACTCCTTTGAATCCGCCTTTAAAAGAGCCTGCGGAAATAATTCTTGCGCCATTAAACCAATCTGGTTTAATTTATCCTTAAACTATTCCCGCGAGAGAATAGGATTGATATCATTTAAGATCCCAAAAGGGATAAAGTGCGATAAGAACCCTATTCCAAGAGTATAAATTTTCAACGAGCGAAGTTTAATTTATATCATAAAATAATTTTGGTGTCAAATAAAAATTTGACAAAAAACGGAATCAAAGCCATAATTATCATATTCTTGCTCTTTCTTTAAATCTGTGGTCTAAAAACTATAAAGGAGGAATTGAATATGCCTGCAAGAACGATTAAATTAACCGTGGGTCAACAGTGTGTGGCGATACCCTCGGGTACCGCAGTGATTATGTCAGATATTCCCGGCACTGCCAACCCGGAAGATGTTACGGATATGGGCTTGTCTTTTAGAGACGATGCAACTGTAGTTCAGATCTGCCCACGTAATAGCACGGGGCAGTTGGGAAGCGAAGAAAAAGAAATTCATACATTAGGGATAAAGTATCAAGAAGGAAAAATTTATCTCATCAGTTCTGTTTTCGTACGCAAAGAGAGGAAAAAGACGAAAACTTATATTTTAACGCAAGGAAACATCTGGGAAGGCATAGAAGAATGTACGCTAGAAGAAGCCCTTTCTATAAATATCCCCGAGCTCTCGTTAGACCAATAACATTCTCCGCACCACAGGCGGAGATTTTTTTATTTAAAAAAAATCTCCGCCTATTCTTCATAGCCGGAGAAAAGATCTACCTCTCCTAAAGCCTCTTCACACCACTTATTGCGGTTGTAGCCGCCTAATTTATGGCAATATGGATCATTATGCAATCTACCAATATGGTGATGCTTCTGCTTATTTTGACTACTTCTATGTCTTGGAGTTTTGCGTTTTTGTTCTACTGTTTGCTTTTTATTCAAAACTAACCTCCCTTACCCGCTTTCAATCTTGCTCCGCAAGATAGTGCTTGCCGCGGATTTCCAAGTCTTCCTTTTTCTTCTCTCCACTAATCACGGCGAATTTTGCCTTGAGCTCTTGGTCAGGCAATTTCGCCAAGCCTAAAACCATTTTCTCGAGGGTCTTTTTTTCATTCAGCTTGGGATCGTCCAATACTTCGGCTAAAAGCGCGTTCACAAGCAAGCCTATTTTTGGTCCAGGCTTGATGTTTAAAATTTTCATTATATCATTCCCGTTGATTTTCAACATTTTGGCGGAAATGGGATCGCGGGAAACCTTTTCCAGCATATATTCCAGATGACGCAGTTTATAGGGTTTGGCTTTGGGACAGCCCGAACCCAAGCGGTCGGCGACACGCAATTCAATAAGATCGGTAATATTTTCCGGTCCCACCTTGCGCAACAGCCGACGCACCCCGCGCTCTGTAACTTCGCCGATATTATAGACAAACATATGGTGGCGGATAAGGTGCGCCACGCGCTCCACCACTTTTTTGGAATATTTGAGACGGTAAAGGATTTTACGGCTCATATACGCGCCTCGGACATTATGGCCGTAGAATGTTGCCTCATCGCCTGCGCCCCGACGCGCGTAGGGTTTCGCAATATCGTGGAGCAGGGCGGCAAGGCGGACTTCTATCTTTTTGGATTTGCAAAAGCCCAAGGATTTGACCGCGTGCTCAAAAACCGTGTAGATATGGTGTTTGGGCTGCTCCATACCTACGCCCGCCAAAAGCTCGGGAATGATGCAGGAGAGTAGTTTAAGGTCTAAAAGCAACCGCAAGCCCCATTCCGCTTGTTCGCTCATCACGATTTTCGTGAATTCATCGCGAACGCGCTCGCTGGAAATAAATTTAAGGTTAGAAGATAATTTTTTAATCGCTTCTTTGGTCTTTTCTTCAATTTCAAAATGAAGCTCCGCGGCAAAGCGCACGGCGCGGAGCAGGCGCAGGGCGTCTTCGTTAAAACGCTCTTCCGGATCGCCAACTGCCCGCACAATTTTATTGTTCAGATCTTCTTGCCCGCCGAAAAGATCAATTACTTTTCCCTCCTTTGCGCCCATAGCTAAAGCATTAATTGTGAAGTCGCGGCGAGCTAAATCGTCTTCCAACTTCGCCGCAAAGCGGACTTCGTCTGGGTGGCGCTTGTCCGTATATTTCGCTTCAATGCGGTAAGTCGTTACTTCAACCTCATGAATCACGACCGTGCCGAATTTATTTTCATAACTCCCGTCGGGAAAAATTTTAATAATTTCCTCCGGCTTCGCGTTCGTGGTAATATCCCAATCTTTCGGCTCTTTTCCTAACAAAAAATCCCGCACGCACCCGCCGACAATATAGCCTTCAAAACCCGCACTATTTAATTTTTTAATAATATCGCTAACTGCAATAGGTATCTGCATAAAATAAATCAAAAATCAAATATCAAAATGCAAAATGACAAATTAAAATTTAAAAAGAATCAAAATTTTTGCATTTTAATTTTTCATTTAGTTTGCGCCCTCGACAGGATTCGAACCTGTAATCTACGGCTTAGAAGGCCGTTGCATTATCCAATTATGCTACGAGGGCAAAACTTGGCGAGGGGCAGGAGCTTCGGATAAGCTGTTGCACTGCGCCCGCTCACAAGCTCTGAAAGAGCGAAGGCGGGTTATCCAATTATGCTACGGGGAGAAGGGAGTAATTTTTAATTTTTATTTCTCCCGCCCGCCTCGCCTGAAGCGAAGCGATGGCGGGCAGGTAATTTTTAACTATTTTTTATTGAATTATTGAGTTATTGTCTTATTTGATGGTAATAAAAATGAAAACCATAAGATTATAACCCTATTAACAAATTAACATTGTTTGAGTCTAGCGTCAATTTCAATGTTCAAAAATTCCTGATTCATACTTCCTAATTCCTGATTCAATAAATAGACAGCACAATAATTTTATGCTAATTTAAAGACACAATAATGGTGGCTATGGTGTAACGGCAGCACAACAGGCTGTGGCCCTGTTAGAGAGGGTTCGAGTCCCTCTAGCCACCCCAAAAAACAAAACTTGTCCGGTTCCAAAAAAGACCTTCAACGAGGTCTTTTTTGGTTTTTTAATTATCCTCTTTGAAATTATTTCACTTGACGCCAGAGTTGTTTAAACATTTCACGCATATTGTGCGCTAGGGTGGCATCATTAATTTCCACTAAATAATGTGGCCGTTGGTTCGTAATAAGCATCACTACGTAATCACCGCAGACCCAGATTGAAGCGGTGAATTGCTTGGTATTATTCCAAAACTTGATTTTTCTGGATAAATACTTCTTCTTTTTCATTTCTCTTTCCACCGCAGATTTATTCGTTAAGAGGTTAAGGGTTAGCCCTGGAGGTGCTATTTCTTGCCAATACCAATCAATCATCCTCCCATAATGCTCTACATAAGTGTGGTCTTGAAATCCCCACCAAGTCTTGTCTCTTCGCATAATACTGTCTGACCAAGTTTTACTTTGCTTGTATAAATATCTTTCTAAATCCTTTTCCGCGATAAAGATAATCTTGGGGAGGGCATACTTGGCGTCTTTTGCCAAGATTCGTAGTTCTTTTACGGACTTATTGATCAAGTCTTTTTTCTGTTCTAATTCTTTTTCCTCTTTCTGGGTTAAATACTTTAAATCTTCCAAGGGCAGGGCAACAAGGTAGCGGACTTGACTTCCTAAATCTTCGGTAATCACTCCTTTTTTGCTTAACTCTTTGGCGATGCTATATACTGTCGTGCGATTAATGCCCGTAATTTTTGCCACTTCAGAAGGGGCGATCTTCCCTCTTTGTAATATCGCGACATATACAGTGATCTCTTTCTCACTAAAACCCAATTGGGTTAAAAGCTGTTGGATCATATGGTTATTTTAATGATTTACTTTAATTATAGCGTGTTGTTGAAATATTGTCAACACTTATTTTGTCCTTATTATGATTGACTTTTTTATTTGTTATTATATGTTTTGTTGAATTACTATTGACAATATTTAACAGCTATGCTATCCTATCTGGAAAGGATGAAAAACGTATTGAAATAGCTTATATTAAAGGAGGTGAAAAAGTAATGGAACAAAAGAAAGAAATTACCCCGATTACAGATCAACAAATGGAAAGCCTGAGAGAATTTATTCGCAGGGCTAAAGATGGCAGCGAGTTCGCAAAACAGGCTCTCCTCTGGCTCCTTGAACAAACTGATAATTTAACCAAACCTGTTTTATTATTATTTGACAACAGGTGTATTGAAGGACGTGGGGTAGCAAGGGGAGTTCATGATATGGTTAGTTCTGAGGGCATAACCCATCTTGGAAATTTTATACAGGGTCTCAGCACACCTATGAAGATTAGCAGTATTAACAGTGATCGTGAAATTTCAATAAGGATCGGCATTAATTGTTTAGGGCTTGATTCTGGAACTAAGGTGATTTATGTCAATTCTGAACTGTCAGACCAAATGATTGCGGTGGTTAAAGCCAGTACTATTAAAAACATTCGGACTTGTTCGGTGTGCAACATTGGTTTTGGTGACAACGAGATAAAAGGAGAAAACGATGAATAAAAAAGGACGTTTCGCGGAAGTGGCTGAAGGGTATAACAACTTAAAACTTGCCATACCTCATTACAACAAGATTCAGAGGACGACAGGAAAACTATTAATTAGCAATCTAAAAAATTCTTTTCCAGAAAAAGATTACTTTCTAATCCTGGAAATGGGGTTCGGGACAGGGGAAACCACAAAGCAGATTCTAGTCATGGCGGATAAAGCCGGTGTTAAAATTCGGATCATAGCCATTGATGATGAGATAGAGATGCTTAGAGTGGCTAAGAAGAAAATCAAGGATTATCGAGCCAGTTTCATCTTGGCTGAGGCAAACGAATTTATCACCGGACAATCTCAAAAGTATCACGGTGTGGTGTCAGGATTCATGCTGCACAATCTTGAGAAGGAACAACGTGCTGATATTATAAATAAGTCCTTGCAAGTTTTGGATCCGGGAGGGATATTTGTTAATACAGATAAAATTGCCCAAGACGATTTTATCGCTCACCTTAAAGATCTAGACAAACAACTACGCGCTTTTGATGTTTTCCGAGATGAAAATGATAAATACTGGGCTTATTGGTATAAGCATTATCTAGATGACGACGAGTTGAAGATGACCGAATCTGAACTTGAAAGTCTGCTAAAACCTAGATGCCGGAAAGTTGAATTTGTTGAAAGGCACGTTATGGATGAAATCTGCTTGGCAGTTCGTTCATAATTGAACTTTATCGAGGAGCATAATAGGTTAACCGGATTAGATATATCCGGTTTTTTTATTTTTAACAATTTTGAAACACGATTTCAACATCTTCTACAAAAAAATATAAAAAGCCGTGTGATTGAAGCACGGCTTTTGCGTTGCTAAAGATTTAGAATTTCTTAAACAGGTACTCAAACTTGAAGCAACGCTCATTGCGATTGCGCAGGTTGATTCCAGTAAAGATCTGGAAGGTGCTAGATCCAAACTCATAAATCAGTATTGGGCCTAACATAGCCGGCAACGGATTATTGCCAAACTTGAAACCTTCTAGACGAACCCCCATTACCTTCCACAATACAATATCCTTATAGAAGAACAAGTGGGAATTAATGCCTTTGCCCCATGACTTATCGTTGATAATCGTAACCGAAAAGGGACCGATAGAGCCGATAATGTTTATCTTTCCGACCCAGTGCGTGACTGGCGTACCTGGCTCTGTATTATCCAATCTGAGCCCTGCAGGCAGTTGGAGGGATAATTTTGTCCCTGGAATCTGAAAAATTGGACCGGCGGCAACAACACTCCACTCTTTAGGCACACCGTAGACCTGAGTTTGAATATTATTTCCGTTATGAATCCACCAAACCATCAAGTTCGGCATTACATCGACCTCAATGAAGTCAAAACTTTTCGCTCCGTTAACTGTGAACAACATTACTACCAAAATCACTAATAAAGCAAACTTTTTCATTGTAGTTCCTCCTTACTTTCTGATCCAAATGAAATCCACTGCGGAGAACCATTCTCCGTGGACAGCAATCCATTCTGACAAATAACTCGTTAATTCTTTGCGGATATGACTTAAATCGGCCATGCCGAGAATGAAAGGATAAATCGCTTCGGCTGCACAAGTTAATTCTCCGGCGGCAAGGAGAGCGGGGATCGGCAAATTCGCTGTCTCCTGCTCAAACCTAATCCCGAGCTTACTCAATTTGGCGCAGATCTCATTACCGGTTGCGCGATAATGTCCGCCGCGAATCTGGTTTGAAAACGTCGCCATAACATTATCTTTGGCAGTGATCACTATGACTCCAAGGCCATCTTTGCTTATTGCTTCTGTAAATTTCCTTAATGTATTCTTCGCTTTAGCCTCCTCACGCCATCCATTAATCCCATACCAAGAGTGGAGGGAAAGCACGAAGTTATACTTTTTGCGCAGGGCAAATTCCGACCAGGAATAATGCGCGAAGGAGAAGTGAGGCGAATCCAAATGGGCGACCTTTTGCTTGAAAGCGGCAAGTTGCTCTCGGGAAACATCTACAACTTCCCATTTTTTTACGGTGATTTCTCTCGCATTTAGGAAGGAAATAATCTCTAAGGAAGAGGTGCCCGAGCCCCCTCCGATGTCTAATGCCTCAATCTCCTGGATACCTCTTCGCGCAATACCATCGGCAAGATAGGGATTTTCTGGGCAAGGCAAATATCTCCGAAATTTTTCATAAAGGTCAAAGTTGCCTTTATGAAGCCATTCTTCTTGATAGGTATTCACTTTCTTAGCCCCCTTGTTTTAGGTTGTAAAGGACTGATTTGACATATTTTTGTTTTCATTGTAGTATAGCATACTATAATAATTCTGTCAATAGTTTGGGGTGACACTTTCAATAATTTATTCTGAAATGTCCTAAAAATCCTCTTGCTCAAGCTAAAAATTGTGCTACAATATAGATAAGATGAATCTTTTAACTAAATTAAAAAAACTTGGCTTCACCGAAAATGAAGCCAAGGTATATCTGGTCCTGCTTAAAACGGGCTTCTCCACAGCAGGACCAATCATCAAAGCGACGGACTTGCATCGCAATATTGTTTATGATTGTCTTGATAAGCTCGTGAAAAGAAAACTGGCGAGCGAAAGCTTGCTGCGCGGCAAAAAGCATTTTAGACCTCTCAATCCTGAAAAAATTGTCCGGGTCAAGCAACAGAATTTAGCGTTGGCCGAACAGGTTGTGCCCGCTTTGCAAAAACTCAAAAAATCAGAAGCCCAGGAAGTAACGATCTACGAAGGGTCCGAAGGTTTTCAAAATGTCCACATATATCAGCTCGAACATTCTAAAGCAGGAGAGACTTTTTATGTAATTATGGCGGGTGGTTCAGAATGGTATAAAAACATGGGCAAGGGTTTTAAAAAGTTTGAAAAGGCAAGACTAGCCAAGAATATTTCGATTAAATTAACCGCCCTAGAATCTAGACGCGGGGAGATGCAAAGTGAGCAGGGTCAACGCAAGTTTTTTTCTGTCCGCTACCTGCCCGCTATGTTTAAAAATCCCACCGATATTACGGTTTGGGGAGATTCGGCTAGCATCTTTATTTTTGGCGAACCTGTCTTATCAATTGTGATCACGAACCGAAAGGTGGCCCAAGCCTTCAAAAAGCACTTTGAGGACTTGTGGAAGATTGCCAAACCGTGAAACTATTAGCTTTTTAGAAATCTCACTATCAAAATTGCAGTCTGAACAGCGATTTTTTTGTTTCTAAAATATATTAAACAGGTTCAGGCATCGTCCCTGCCTACGTCCGCCTATGGCGGACTACGGCGAGCAGGCTTGTCCATTATAGCTTTAGCGAAGGTGGGCCGCAGACGACCCAAGCTTCAAAAAATCGCCCCTCGGCAAGCCCTGTCCGCCTAAGGCGGACTACGGGGCAAGCTTGGGACTTCGCCAAGCTGGCGATTTTTTGGTAGAATGGAATTCCATAAAAATTCATCGGGAATAAAAGAGGAAAACATTGATCCGACCAATAGCTACTCGCTAATCCAAAACCAAAATTGATTGACCAGTTCCTCTTTCAATTTATACGTGTCGGCATGGGAAAGAACGCCGAGATAGGAATGTAAGGATTGATTCAAGGACTTTTTATCAATTCCCCCTGCCTTATATTGAATAACTCTCATTTTTAATTTTTTGAATATCCGCTTTTTTGTTTTTGTCCGGAGTAGCCAATAATGAGGTAAAACGACATAGCCAAGAAAATCGATCCCTTGGCTATGTTTTCTAATAACAATTTTTTGGGGGTGCAGTTCCAGTGAAAGTTTTTCTCTTAAAAAAGAATCTGTCTCAAAGAGGATATTCTCCAATTCTTTTCTCTTTTTTTCAACAATAACAAAATCATCGGTATAGCGGGCATAGCATTTTATCCGTAATTTATTTTTAACGAACTGATCAAGCTCATTAAGATAAATATTAGCGAAAAGCTGGGATGTGAGATTGCCAATTGGTAGACCTCTTTCGGTCAAAATATCCGATTGTTCGGAAGAAAAACTGTTTATGATTTCTTTAATAAGCCAGATTGCGTTTTCATCTTTAATTCGTTTTTTTAAAATGCTCATTAGTATTCCGTGATCAACTGTTCCGAAAAATTTTCTGACGTCGCATTTCAAAATATAGCAGGCCTTGGAACAGTTTTTACTTGTTTTTCTTACGAAATTATTTAGAGCTAAGACTCCTTTATGCGTCCCTTTGCCAATACGACAAGAGAAAGAATGGGGTATAAAAGTTGGTTCAAAAATCGGATTAAGCACCGAGAATATGGCGTGGTGCAAAATCCTGTCTCGGACTTCGGCTTTGTGAATATGCCTTTGTTTCGGATCGCGAATGTAAAATGAAGTATAACTCCCGTGCTTATATGAGCGTCTTCTTAATTCCCTCTGCAACTGGAAAATATTCTTTTCCAGTTTCCATTCAAATCGCCGGACATCCATTTTTCTCCATTTGCCAACCTTAAAATCATCCCAAGCTGAGAATAGGTTCTCTGACGAAATGATTTGATTAAAAATGTTTTTATAAATTTTCATAACAATCACCATGGAAGAATTTGACATGCCAATCTTCAAAAAAATCTACGAGTTATATCGGAATTTCCGCAGCTTTAGAAATTCAATTCCCAAGCAAGACCGCTACACTCTCTGGCAAAAGTGCGAAAATATCCTGATGGAAACATTGGAAAACATCTTGTTGGCGAGCCAAATATCCAAAGCGGAAAAATTGCCAGTCCTTGAAAAAGCCAGCTTGAAGCTGAACTCATTCAGGATTTTTGTCCGCCTTGCCAAAGAAGTGAAAGTAATTGATGGCAAAAAGTATGTTCTACTTCAAGAAAATACCGATGAAATCGGACGGATGCTCGGTGGCTGGATAAAATCCGTTCGCTCGAATTAAAACAAAGGACATCTTCTTTTCAGATGTCCTTTACTTATGAGGAGAGACTTCGGAACGAACCCAGACGCCGAACCATATTGCCTATTAGCAAGGTACGTCCAGTTGGTGTTGAAGTGAAGCTTGCCGTCGTTCCAATTGAAGATCGAAGCGCTCACGAACTCGCCATCGCCGTCAGAATTTTACTTCTGCCCATCTTTGATCACCAGAAATTGAGATTTACCGCCTAAAAAAATAGGCCTATTTTCTCTCTTTCTTGAATTTTATTCGGGAGCAGTTTTTTGGACATCTCCACAAGGCAAAAGCAAGCAGTATCTCCTCAAGATAACACACTTCTTTCGGCCGTAGCTAAAAGAACTCCGGTTATTTTCCTTGAAGAGGCGAGAAGGCGACAGTAATCCGTGGACGGCTGTGCATTAGCCCGCTCAATTAGAAGTATAGCGAAAAGATTATTTGAAACAAATAAAAATGGGCTATCGATGTGATAACCCCTTCTTGAACCGACCGCCTTCGGTCGCACGACGCTCAATAGCTTTGGCGACGGCGCGCGGAAGTTTCAAGGGTTAAAGAAGGACACAAGGTTTCAAAGCTCCGAGGTTCAACCCTGCGGAACGAACCCAGACGCCGAACCATATGGCCTATTAGCGAGGTACGTCCAGCGGGTGTTGAAGTGAAGCTCGCCGTCGTACCAATCGAAGAGCGAAGCGCTCACGAACTCGCCATCGCCGTCAGGAGCATATTCGTCGCCACCACAGTCAACGTGCAGTTGCTCCCAGACCTGCTCACGTTCGGGATGAGTGAGAAGCATTACGCCGATGGGATAGGCACCAAAAAGAATTTCGTTATCCAGAACATTTTCACGAGCACAGTCAACGCTTTCGCCCCTATGCTTTTTTCCGAACTGAGCGGGAACGACGGGTGTAAATTTCTCGCCTTGTATTAGCGTTAGCTGATTCCAGAGGCTGAGGGTGCGTTTACTTTGCCGAAGGTAGAGATGACCTGTTTTGCCCTGACGCCAATTCCTGAACTCACGACTCTTGCCGATCCTCTCCAGCACAAAATCCACGGCATAATTGTAGGGATGTTCGCAGTTAGATGGGACAATATTCTGGATAGGCGGAATAACCCAAAATCCTTCGGCTCCCTCGGGAAGCTTATTAATGTTGGCGAGCGGTTTGAGAAGAAACTGATATTCTTCCCGAAGGATTGTAGCCTGCTCCTCCGGTTCCTTCGCTCCGTTGTAGCCTTTGGGATATTCATAATTTGATTCAACCTTGTCATGCGGATTTTTATTTTCTTTCATCTTCTTCATTCTCCTTTTACGTTTTGCATTGCATCAAGTTGGTTTTCCTAATCTTGGGATAGAACTTGTCTCTTGAATGAGACGAGCACTTTAAGAATCAATAATGACACTCAAAATGCCAATCTCATTGCTAATATAGTTAAAGAACCAATAGAACAGCTTACCATATTTATAATAATTTGTCAAGTTTTTTGCCCTCTCGGCATTCATCGTTGTTGTTCTCGTTAAAAGAAGACAAAGAATCGCCCCTTTAGTTTAGGGCGATTTTTTGGTAGAATAAATGTAAGAAGTAGAATTCACAAAAAATAAAAACAAATATTATGATGAACCAAACAACCAGAGAGCAAACATTTTTTAAACCCACCAAAAGAAAAATTATTCTGCCCTTGATTCTTCTCTTACTGCCTTTGACTTTGTTTCTAATCTCTGTGCCCTATGTGGGCTATTTTTTTGTGCTTTTGCTCGCGATCCTTTGCATTCCCCTTAGTCCTCTTTTGGAGAGATTACATTTGGTCATTGGATCTCCTGGCTGGTTTGATATGATGGGAGGCCCGAGTCTTGGGGGTATCATTGTCGTAATGATTATCTATGCGGCGATTGCCTATTTTATTATCTGCCTCCTTGCCTATTTCACGCGGAAAAATCCAGGTTCTCCGCTCTCTGCTAATATTTCCTCTTCCTCCCGCTCCTTAATCAACAGGCATCCAAAGATAACAATCTTGCTGGTTTTTTCCATTTTAATCATAACAGGCACGATTATTTTAACTTTAAGACAAACATCGCAAGTGGCGCCAACCGAAGAAGTAGTAACGCAAGAAACTCCCAAAATTACAGAAACGGAACAACCGGATTCCGGAAAAATGGAATGCAAGAAAACAAACGGCGAGTGGTGCGATTTCACCAATCAGAAATACCAGTATTCTTTTCGCTTTCCGGCCGGCTGCCTGGTGAGCCGCCAAATTCAGACCGGACGCGGGGGAACGAATATTATTAAAGATGATTTTGTCATTGTGACGCAAGACCCTGAAGCTAAACAAAAAGAGAGTTTTGGTATTCATATTACAATTAGCCATACAGATAACCAATTCTTCAATCCGGTAGAAGGAACGGATTTAATCACCTGGCTAGAGCTAAAGGCGCATGATATGTATTACCCCAATTATCCAATCCCAAATAAACCGAACTTAATAATTAATGGCTTACCCGCGGTTTATATTGATATGGATTCGGCGCAGTCCGGTCACCAAGCGGATGTTTACGTATTAAATAAGAATAAATTATTCAAAATTAATACAATGGATGCGGGGAGCAGGGAAGCAAAGGATTTTTTCACCGCTTTTCTTGCAACTTTTAAATTTAATTAATCTTAGTATCAACAACGGGCGAAAAAATAATAAAATTTAGATTAATTAAATAGAGAAAAAGGCCTTTCCGTAAGAGGTCCTTTTGATTTTGTAGCAAAAGAACAATTTCAATCAATTCATTTACAAAATCTCAATTTTAAACTAAAATAAATTTTCAGAATATGGAGATTAAGAATGGTTCTTTTTAAAAATAACGAGTTGAGTGTATTTGACGATTCTTTATGCGCGATTAACTAAAAACTGAACAGGAGGAAGAAAATGCCAAAAGGTAGCGAAACTAAATCACGAGGAAAAAGAAACAGGGCAAGAAAAAGACAGTATCTTCAAGCCCGCGGTCTGCCAAGAGGATTTCAAGCAAAGCGTATGATGCAAAGTCTAAAAAGAGCGGCGCAAGAATGGAAAGGCACGATTGGTTCAAATAAGGGAAGAACTGTTTTCCAACTACTACTCACAAAGGGTCCTTTGTACTCTTATGATGTGTCCGATTGGGGTAAAAGGATTGCCAGTGTTCTGGTAATATCCCAAAAGGACGCAGAGGAAATGGTAAATGAAGCAAGAAAACTGAAAGAAGCAAAAGTCCTTCTTATGGAAAGTAAAGATAAGGCGACCCTGGAGAAAATCCGAGAACGGATTACTTCAGTTGACGAAGTTGTTCCTAGCCATGCTTTGGAAATCCGGGAAACATAAGAAGTGAAATCAGTGAAATCAAGGAGGAATTTGCTTGGAAAATAGATTTGTAGCCACCTTCAATAAAAATAACAAAGATTGTGATGGCTGCGGCGCATGCGCTTTGCACTGTAAACACGAAGCAATTGTGATGAATTATGAACCACCCGGAAAATTGTGGCCCGAAATCAATCCTGAAAAATGCATTGGTTGCGGGGTTTGCGTGAAAAAATGCTTCGCGCACGCGCTAACCTTGGTATTAAAGGGGGAGGTGAGAGCGAGAATAATTTGGCGGTATCAGAGAAGGAAAATAGTGACAATGAATAATCAAAGGAGGAAAGGAAGATGATAAGAGAATTAGTGGGAATTGAACCCACAGTTGGAATCTATGCAGCAATAGACCCGCGCACATTCTCAGTGCCAGGGATTCCAGAGGGTTCAGTCAAGGCGCAACAGATGCCGGTAGTGATGAACCGACTGGGTAAGGTTGCAAAGCTTGCAGAATCAATTGAGATGTATGACGGCACAAAGCTAAAAGTTGTCAAAGGCAGTATTCCCGTCGGCGGACCTAGAGATGCGGCAATAGTTCAAAAAGAGTTTGAACAGGCAGGTGTAAGTATTGTCCTCAATTCTATGTGCACATGGTCAATGGGCTGGGAAACGAACTTCTTTGGGCATCTAGAATGGATAACTGCCTACGAAGCAATGAATGGGACAGCTTGGCCCGGAGCGGTTTTGCTCAACTCCAAGAGAGCATTCGCAACGGCGCATATGCAACCTGTGTTCTGTATTTACCCGCCGGACGTTGAAGAAATGGATCCCGCGGCGCCTCTGCATCCAGAAAGTATTAGGAGAATCACTCAATTCCTGAAATGCGCCGGCTCCGTTGTTATGATGCGTGGTAAATCCTATGCCAGTATAGGTCATATCTCAATGGGTATTGCCGGATCAGAAGTATCCAGCGACATCCTAGCCCGTTGGTTTGGCATGAAACTCATTCATGTTGACCAGCTTGAAATTCTGATGCGCATAGAGCACAAAATGTATGACAAGGATGAGGTTGACCGCGCCTATGATTGGTTCTTTAAAACTTTTGAGGGTCGCATAGATCCTTATAAGAAAATGACGACTCACGATCATAAGGTGCTTGTGGAAAAACTTATCCCGATGACGTTAGTAATCCGTGATATTATGCGCGGTAATGACGTAATCAAGGATGAAGAACGCTCGCAGGGAGCTAATGCCCTGTTCGGCGGAACTGCTGGACAGCGTTATTGGACAGATTGGCAACCAAACTTTGACTTCCCGGAAGCGATCAATTCCAGCACGTTTGACTGGGATGGTCTGCGCCCGCCCATGGTCCAAGCCACTGAAAACGACTTCTTGAACGGTATGAGTATGCAGTGGGGAACAATGCTCACCGGATTTGCTACGCTCTTTGCTGATTTGAGGACTTACTGGTCTCCAAAGAAGATAAAAGAAGCAACTGGCGTTGATATTTGTTCCTATGTCCCGACGGGGTTCGTGCACCTCATTAATAGCGGACCAGCGGCGCTTGACTGGGCGACTAATCCCGCGCTTATGCCTGCCGAAGAAAGAATGAAGCAGGCAATCAAGGGAACAGAATGGCACCCAGCGAGCCCAGGCTACTTCCCCGGCGGCGGGCTGGGCACGCATTTTGTTACGCCCGGCGGTCTGCCAATCACGATGATTCGGCTTAACCGCATCGGACAAGATTTAACTTTGACCGTAATTGAAGGACATACGGTGCAACTGCCAGAAAACGTCGAGGAATATGTCCGTCAGCGCACCGATCCAACCTGGCCAGATACATTTGTGGCAGCAGATGGTATGGATACCTTTGACATTATGAACAGAGGCATTGACCCGAACCATGTTTCTGCAGCAATCGGACATATTGGGGAGGAAGTCATGGCTATGGCGGCGATGCTGCGTATTCCAGTAGATTATCACAACATAGCAGAGAATCGTATCTTCCGCCCGACATTATGGACACGACTCGGCGGAGATCGTGAAACCTGCAAAATTTTAGGTCCTTTATACGCTTAAATCAACACCTTGGACAGGAAATCTCCCTGTCCATTTTTATTTGAACTTTATTCATAAAATTGGTAAGCTGAAAATGAGGGAATAGGCAGCTCAAAACTGCCTTTTTTATTTTAAAAAAATCCCCATGAAATTTATTCATAGGGCTCACAATGAACATACTGGGCGCGAGCGCCGTCTTTGTTGACCATAGGAAGTTTTTTTGCCATTGGCGCCTCCTAAAAATAACGCCTAGAAATAAAACGGGGTTTTAACAACTCTCCGCAATGTTCGCATTTTTTAAGATCCTTCTCACCCTTATCGGTCATTTCTTTGACTTCTTTAAAATTCCAATTGGAACAATGGGGGCATTCTCCCGAGGGAGTAACCACCCGCAGGAAGTCGAAATTAAGCAGAGTTTCTGTTTTTTGCGGAATAACTGCGCAAACATTATTCCACCAATCCCAGAAAAAGGACCAGGGTAAACCCAAAGGGATAAAGACGCGACCACCATTACAAGGAGCCGAATATCCGACGCGGGCACCATTTGAATTCAAGTGAGACATAATTTCAGAAGACATTATCTACTCCTTTCAATAAAAATCAGAGGATAAAGAACAGACCCAAGAAACACTCTTTTAGATTATTTTTTTATTACCTTTTTGTCAATCTTATGGACTTGTAAAACTCTCTCTTTTGGGCTAAGGTATAGATGGAGTAAGGACACTTAGCCCTCACCTTTTAAAGGGTATAGAGCTTAAGTTGGTTACCTGCCCGCAACGCCTCGCAAGGCCCCGCCCGCCATCGCTACGCTTCAGGCGTTAGCGGGCGCGGTCGGCTTGCGTGGCGGGCGGGGAGCGTTCGCTTCACCCCGTTAGATTTTAAGGACGATTAGCTCAGTGGTAGAGCGCACGGTTCACATCCGTGAGGTCGCAGGTTCAAATCCCGCATCGTCCACAAAGGAAGCTAAAAGTGAAAAGTTAAAAGCGAAAAACTATTTAATAAAATTTTTCTACACTTGCTTGCCTGTCCGCCAAAGTTTCAACGACGGCGGGCAAGCGGTAATTTTCAGACTGCCCCCCAAGGGGGCATAGAAGTATTTCGCCCTCGTAGCTCAACTGGATAGAGTGTGTGGCTTCGGACCACAAGGTTGCAGGTTCGACTCCTGCCGAGGGCACTTTCGCTTCGCTCAAATTTAAAATTTAAAGTGCCCGCCCTTTGTTGGCTCCATAGTGGCGTTAGCCCTGTGGAGCCTAAATGCAAGCCATGAAGAGAAAATATTATTAGACTTTAATCCTGTTTCGCATTCAAGGCTCCACAGCCCTCCCTTCGGTCGGGACTATGGAGCCAACAGACGGCTCGTTCAGGCGAGGCGGGCGCGGCCTGCCCGCTCAATAGCCTTTGCGCCCATAGCTCAATTGGTAGAGCAGCACCCTCTTAAGGTGACGGTTGGAGGTTCGATTCCTCCTGGGCGCACAAAAAAATGAAAAACGGCATCTTTTTCCGTCATTGCGAGGAGCGAGTCCGACGAAGCGACGCGGCAATCGCCACAAAGGATAGAATAAGGGTTTAGGAATAATAATTTTTTGAAGGTAAAGATAAAATGTTTCTTCCTTCCTTATTCTTTGTTGCCCATATTCTGCTTTCTTGGCGATTGCTTCGTCGCAGACTCCTCGCAATGACGAGATGAAAGTATTTATGAAAACCCGATAGCAATCTTTTAGAATTAATTTTAGGGGCTCGTAGCTCAGTTGGTTAGAGCGCTACGTTGACATCGTAGAGGTCTGCAGTTCAAGTCTGCACGAGCCCACCTACGCTAAAGCTTCGGTGGGTAAACCCACAAAAAAAGCGTAAAGCTAAAAGCAAAAAAATGTAAAATAAAAAATTTAATTTAGAATTTATTTTGGAAAGGAAAAATGAACAAATTTATTGTTCAAGCAAAAGATAAAGGCGGACGATTGGACAAGTTTTTAGTGCGCAAATTTCCGCAATATTCGCGCTCCCATTTACAAAAAAATATCAAAAGAGGACGGGTTACTGTAAATAAGGGGAACGAAAAAAAACCTGATTACAGGCTTAAAGCGGGGGATATTATTGAAGCTGACATTGAACCCCTAGAAATGGTTAGTTTGGCTCCAGATAAAACTATTCCTTTAGATATCGTTTATGAAGACGACAATCTGTTGGTAATTAATAAGCGAGCCGGAATTGTAGTGCACGCCGGGGTGGGACGAACAAAAAATAATTTAGTGAACGCGCTGATTGCCCATTATCCTGCAATAAAAAAAGTAGGGGACGACAAGACCCGTCCCGGAATTGTGCACCGCCTAGATAAAGATGTTTCCGGTTTAATGGTGGTGGCGAAAAATGATAAATCTTTTGAATATTTAAAGTCTTTATTTAAGGAGAGAAAAATTGAAAAAAACTATTTAGCTCTGGTCCGGGGCAAGTTTAAAAAAGAAGAGGGCAGGGTGGATTATCCTATCGCGCCTAATCCGCGCGATCCGCGCAAGATGGTTGCCGTGCAAAATAGAAATGAAAAACTATTAGCCCGCGCGAAGTCGGCTTTAACTGAATATAAAGTCATCAAACAGTTTGACAATACCGCCTATATTAAAGTATATTTAAGAACAGGACGGCGGCATCAAATCCGCGTCCATTTTAAATCCATTGGTCATCCTTTAGTCAATGATCGTTTTTATGGTTACCGCAAACAACAGTTTTTAGGTTCAGGTCGTCTTTTCCTCCACGCGAGCAAATTGAGTTTTACTTCTCCGCAAGGCAAAAAATTATCATTCATCTCTAAATTGCCCAATGATTTACAAGAAATCCTAACGCAACAGGAATAAAGAAAGAGGAGGGAGGATAATATTCATAAAGCCTCCCACTATTCCTTATTCATGATTCATAATTCCATGATTCCATTAATAGACGAATTCAAAAAAACTAACATACGCTCGGATATCCCAAATTTTCGTCCCGGCTACACCATCCGCGTCCACCAAAAGATTCAAGAAAAAGGGAAGGAAAGAATTCAAATCTTTGAAGGGGTGGTTATCGCGCGTAAAAAAGGAGAAAGCGCGGAAGCCACTTTTACCGTCCGCAAAATTTCTCAAGGAATCGGCGTGGAGAGAATTTTCCCTTTATATTCTCCCCATATTGCCGAAATAGAGGTCGTAAAAACCGCGGAGCCCCGCCGGGCAAAATTATATTATCTGCGTCGCCGCGAACGCGAAAAAATGCGACGGGAAGAGAGGGTCAAGGAAAAAGAAGTGAAAATTGTCAAAACAGCGGACAAGAAAAAAGAAGCGCCAGAGGAAAAGCAAGAAGCCCAAAAACCCGAAGAAGAAGGAAAACATATAAAAAAAGAATCTAAACTAAAAGAATCTTCAAAATAAAATTGTCTTCCTAGCCCAGGTGGCGCAATTGGTAGACGCAATAGACTGAGGCTCTATGCCCTTTTGGGTATGCGGGTTCAAGTCCCGCCCTGGGCACAAAATAAATGAAAAATTATCAGCCCTAGGTCGTTCAGACTCTGATGAGTCTTCAGACTCGAAGAGCTGATCGGCCTTGGGCCGAAAAGTTCAAACTTAAAATGTCTTAATCTTATGGCAACTTTTGAGGACTTCTTAAAATTAGATATTCGGGTGGGAAAAATTATTGAAGTTGAGAAATTGCCAAATCCAAAGCACACTACCCATAAATTAACCATTGATTTCGGTCCTGAAATTGACAAAAAGGTCTCTGGCGCTCGCCTTGTTCGCTACACGAAAGAACAGTTAGTCAACAAATTAGTCTTAGGTGTTGTAAATTTACCGCCAAAACAAATCGGGCAATTGGCTTCTGAAGTTCTAATATTGGGAGCTATGGATGCCCAAAAAGAATGCGTCCTTATCTCTCCTGACAGTAAAGATGCAATAATTGGCAGTAAAATTTATTAAATACGGCATCACCCGCCTGCCAGAGCGCGACCACTTAGCTTGAGTTGGTAGAGCATTTGCTTTATTCACCCGCCTAAATTTTTTGGTGTGTAACTCAAGTCTTACCCCCACACCTTTCGGGGACGCATAGCTCAGTTGGTAGAGCGCCTCGTTTACACCGAGGAGGTCATAGGTCCGAGTCCTATTGCGTCCACAAAGGTGTGGGGGTAAAGCTGGAGCACCTAGAAGGCCTGAAGTTTAAATCCTACATTACCCACAGAGTAAATTAAAAATGAAAAGTAAAAAATGTAAAATTGAATTTTTAATTTTTCATTTTTAATTTTAAATTGTTTTGGGCGGCTAGCCCCTCACCCAGAAAGTTTCTATGTATTATGTTTATTTAATCAGAAGCAAAAGAGACAATAGTTTATATATTGGATATACAGACAACTTAAAAAGGAGGGTGGAAGAACATAATACTAAAAAGAGTAAATTCACAAAGGCTAAAACTCCCTATGGACTTATTTATTATGAAGCTTATAAACACAAATCTGACGCTAAATATAGAGAACACAATTTGAAAAGATTTGCCCAAGCTTATACCCAGTTACAGAGAAGAATCAAGAATAGTTTAAATGATTCTTAAACTTTCTGGGTGAAGGGCGGCTAGCTCAGTTGGTTAGAGCGCGTCTCTGATAAGGACGAGGTCTCAGGTTCGAATCCTGAGCCGCCCACCTACGCTAAAGCTTCGGTGGACAAGCCCACCGAACACAAAATAAACGATGCGATTTCTAGGGGTCAAAAAATTTCAACGCAATAAAGAAAATTTTGTGTGCGTAAAATGCGGTTCTCTGATTCATGGCAATGGCTATACCAATCATTGTCCCCATTGTCTTTGGAGCAAGCATGTGGATTTCCAACCCGGCGACCGCCGAGAGGGATGTCAAGGCATGATGCAACCTATAGGTGTTGAGCTTCGGAAAGGGATATTTATCCTCACCCATCGTTGTCTCAAATGTGGAAAACGGAAAACTAACCGCGCCGCTCACGAAGACAATTTAGAACTTATTCTGCAACTATCCAAAAATACAAACTAATTATCGCATCACTCTAAATACAAAATTTTAAACCCAAGCTTTAAGAACTAAACCTGCTAAATAGACCCCATTAGAGAACCTCGTTCTCTAACCCCGCTTAAAAATTTATTTCCAGCAGGGGCTAACGGGGTAAATATAATTTTGGTCAAAGTAGGAAATTTATATTATAATAAAAAAGGAAAAGATGAAAACGCAAGGAAAAATAAATCTACAACCACTCCCAGAGCTAAAAGTTCTCTTCCGAGAAACCGCGGAATTCTTTCGGGAACATTTTAGCCTGCTCATTTACCTTTCTTTAATTTTAACGGGTATTGTGTTGATTTTGAGTTTTATCTTGGGCATCTTCGGCTTCAGTTTCGCTTTCCTTGTAAGCCTGGCGAAACAAAAAGTCCTTTTTCTGGTAATGATAATAATTTTTGTCATCTTGGGCATCTCATTGCTTATTGCCGCGTTGATCTTCCAAATTTTAGCCCAAGGATCAATAATTTTGGCAATTATTCAGAAAGATTATCGCCGTGAAACAGACGTCAAAAAAATTTGGCATGAAATTTTTTCCCAAGCTAAATCAATAATCTGGGTGAATATTCTTACCTCGCTGGTGATTTTAGGCGGTTATCTGCTCTTATTTATTCCCGGTCTTATTTTCGGTCTTTGGTTCAACTTCGGCATATTCGTCCTTTTGCAAGAAAAACAAGTTGGACGCGCCGCGCTTAAAAGAAGCAGGGCATTGGTCAAGGGATATTTTTGGCCCCTTGCCTTCAGGGTCTTTATTTTAACCCTGATTATTGGCGGATCATCTGTTTTTTGTTCCCTAATTCCTTTTTTCGGCAGTGTGCTAGGGATGGCTATTAGCTTATTTGCCTTGCCTTTTATGTATATCTATCTTTATTTAATCTACAAAAATCTTCTTGAGCTTAAAAAAGTGAATCAAAATTAATGGTTCGGCAAGCTCACCATTAATTCTTAAACTTTTCCGAAATTAAAATAAACATTAAATTACAATTTTCAAAAAAGGAGGTGATAAAAAATGGACACTTTAGGGTTGTGGGGCGAAAGCATAGTGGACTCTATAAGCAAAGTCTGGGCGAGCTTTATTATTTTTACCCCTAAATTATTTGGCGCGATTCTCGTAATGGTCTTGGGCATATTTATCGCAATCGGCATTGCTAAAATCGTCCGCCGCATTATTAACGCTTTTCGTATTACGACCATCCTGCAAAAAACCAATATTGATGAAATAGTGGAACGAGCGGGAATAAAGTTTGACGTCGGACAACTCGGATACTGGTTAGTAAAATGGTTTCTCGTGATTGCTTTCTTTATGGCGGCTGCGGAAATTCTCAATCTGCCGCAAGTGTCGCAATTCCTGGGCAAAATCTTGTTCTATGTTCCCAACGTGATTGTGGCGGTATTGATTATGTTGATCGGCACCATTTTGGCTAATTTTCTCTACCGTCTGGTGGAAAAAAGCGCTAAGGCTGCCGATTTAACAGTTTCTGCGCGCCTGCTCGCTGAGCTTTCCCGCTGGTCTGTACTTATCTTCAGTTTGATGGCTGCGCTAATCCAACTCAAAATCGCCGCGGATTTAATTCGCACTCTCTTCACGGGATTAATAGCGATGCTCGCGATCGCGGGCGGGATTGCTTTTGGCCTAGGAGGCAAAGACGAAGCAAAGCGGGTTGTGGAAAAATTGAAAGGCATACGCAATAAAAAATATTAGACTAAAAAATCCCATCCTCCGTAGCGAATAAGAAAAACCGCGCCATAAGGCTTCAGATGTTATTTAAGGGTCTATCCATAGACTTATATCCTTGGTATTCTGGCGCGGCGGTCAAAAATCAAAATCGTTGCGGAGGATGGGAAAAATACCCCTTGACAGTATTTGAGGATAAGCTATAATGAAAAATAGCTAAAAATTAAATTACTTTAGTTATGTTATATTTCATTTGCTTTATACTTCAGCGAAGCGGATAAAATCGCATACTTTGTTTATTGCTTTGGGGAAACCGCTTCGTCATCAGAGCGGTTTTTTGATTGGTAAAATTTCAAGAGAGAAGCCAAACTTTTTACTTCACCTCTATTCAAAAAGTTCCCTTTTCTCTTGAATGAAGCCGTTCACGAACAGCTTCATAAATGAAAGAACCTTGACAATTGAATAACCCATTAAGATAGATATGAATTTATCTAATGGGGTCAAAAATGATTAGAAAACAAAGGGCGTATGGTGGATGCCTTGACTTAAAGAGACGATGAAGGACGTAGCAGGCTGCGATAAGCCTCGGGGAGCTGCCAAGCAAGCTTTGATCCGAGGATTTCCGAATGGGGAAACCCAGCGCGGCAAACCCGCGCTACCCCTCACCTAAAAAGGATTTTTGTTAAAAAATAGGTATTTTTTCTTATTTTAAAAGGTTATAAAAAATAAGATGGATACTGATTTTTAGCGAATCGCAAAGCGATTCGTATCCTTTTTAGGTGAGGGGAGACAACCCGGGGAACTGAAACATCTTAGTACCCGGAGGAAAAGAAAAAAAATCCGCGCTTTGCGCGGAACATTCCCTGAGTAGTGGCGAGCGAAAGGGGAAGAGCCTAAACCCCCCACCTAGAAAAGATTTTTATTAAAAAAAGATATTTTTCTCGTTTTAAAAGATTATAAAAAATGAGATGGATATTGATTTTTAGCGAATCGCTTACGCGATTCGTATCTTTTCTAGGTGGGGGGGGTTATAAGACAAATACGCTATCAGGGCAACCTGGTACAGAGTTTAACAAAATGCAACTTGCCTAGCAGAAGGCGCCTGGAACGGCCCACCAAAGAAGGTAAAAGTCCTGTACGCGAAAAGCGTTGCATCTCTGATGTATCTGTTTCTTGAGTACTACACCACCAGGGAAATGGTGTAGGAAGTCGGGAGTACTACTAAACCCCTCACCTATAAAGGATTTCAGTTAAAAAAATATTTTATTTAGATTGATCTAAGGGTCAGATAAAATAGATTAAAAAATAATTAGTTTTAGCGAATTGCCAAGCAATTCGTATCCTTTATTGGTGGGGGGCTCCCAAGGCTAAATACTCTTTAAGATCGATAGTGAACTAGTACCGTGAGGGAAAGGTGAAAAGCATCCCGGTGAGGGAGATGAAATAGTATCTGAAACCATACGCTTACAAAGAGTCAGAGCCGTCCTTCGCTTTTTGCTTCGCAAAAAGCTTCGGAACGGTAAACCCTTCAGAAATTAAAAGAGGGCTTGCCATTCCGTAGCTCGTGAGCGAAGTAATGAGCGAAGGATGGTGATGGCGTGCTTTTTGTAGAACGAACCAACGAGTTAGCTGTGTATTGCTCGTATAAGTCCGCTTAGCGGACGTATGCAAAGTGAAAGCGAGCGTTAATAGCGCGTTTTAATTCATTAGGCAAATAGAATTCTTCTATTTGCCTCAATAATTAAAGGCAGTACACACTAGACCCGAAGCCAGACGAGCTAGCCTTGGTCAGGGTGAACTTTGGGTAACACCAAAGGGAAGCCCGCACCCATTGGTCGTGTAAAGCCATGGGATGAACTGAGGCTAGAGGAGAAATTCCAATCGAGTCTGGTGATAGCTGGTTCTCCCCGAAATAGCTTTAGGGCTAGCGTCCTATTTACAAATTTGGAGGTAGAGCACTGGATGGAGCAGGATGGGATTTCTCCCTACTTGTCCCAACTAAACTCCGAATTCCAAACTTTTATGATAGGGCAGTCAGAACGGCGCGGATAAGCGCGTCGCTCAAAAGGGAAACAGCCCAGATTCTTATCTAAGGTCCCTAAGTTCAAGTTAAGTGGTAAAGGAAGTGAGATTACAGAGACAATTAGGAGGTTGGCTTAGAAGCAGCCATCCTTTAAAGAAAGCGTAACAGCTCACTAATCGATCGTGATCTTGCGCCGAAAATGTAACGGGGCTCAAACTTGACACCGAAGATAGAGGCCAGAGACGTACCTCACTGCGTTCGGTACGGGCAAATTTTTAATTTTTAATTTTTAATTTTTAATCAATTTTCAATGATTTAATGCTTAAATTTTTAAACTCAATAGAATAAAGAGTTTGAAAATTAAGCCATTAAGAAATTGGGATTTGTTTGAAAATTAGAAATTGAAAATTAGAAATTGCCGGCCGAGCGTAGCGAGGTGCGGCTTTGGCGGTAGGGGAGCATTCTATATCCAGTAAAGCCAGTCTGTAAGGACTGGTGGAGGATATAGAAGAGAGAATGTTGGTATGAGTAACCTAAAGTCCGGTGAGAAACCGGACCACCGTAAGTCTAAGGTTTCCTGGGCAACGTTAATCAACCCAGGGTTAGTCGATCCTAAGTCGCAAAAAACGACGATGGAAGAGTAGGTTAATATTCCTACACTACTATTAATTTTGACGGAGGGACGCCACAGGATAGATTTCGTGTCCTAATGGTTTAGGCATTGGTGATCCGTAGTCGGAAGAAACAGGCAAATCCGTTTCTTCAATTTCAAACGGCGAAGATTATCAAAAGGTTTATTCCGCAAGGAATAGATCAATGAAATTGATTCCAGTGGCCAAGAAAAACTCCTAAAATTAGATTAATAGTACTCGTACCGTAAACCAACACAGGTAGACGGGTAGAGGATACCAAGGTGTTCGGGTGATCCTTAGCTAAGGAATTCGGCAAAACAACTAGGTGTAAGTTCGCAAGATACCTTGCCTCGGAACATTTCGCTTTCGCTTCGTGTTTCTTAAGAAATCCCAAAAATCAAGCGCCAAGCAACAAACAAATTACAAACAGAAAAATTCCAAGCTTAAAAGGGTTTGGAATTTAGGAAATTGAAATTTGAGATTTGTTTAAAAATTGTCTCGCTATGCGAGATCTGGCGAAGCCAGAAAAATTATGATTTGGGATTTGGAACACGAAGCGCTAGCGGAGTGCGACCGGGGTCGCAGTTAAAGATCCAGGACGACTGTTTACCAAAAACACAGGTCCCTGCAAAGCCGATAAGGCAAAGTATAGGGGCTGACGCTTGGCCAGTGTCGGAACGTTAAGAGCGGGGGTGAAAGCTCTCGCTTTAAGCGCCGATGAACGCCGGCCGTAACTATAACGGTCCTATGGTAATTTCGTTGCCATAGTAAAATCTGGCTATATGCTGGAACATCTGGAGAATCTAGTGCTACTATGGTATAATTGAACCATAGATTAATTATCTATAAAATTATGCCAGGTAAAAAAGCATCTAGTGTGCTAAATAAAATAGCGCCAGATAATCAGCAGGAAAGACTAATAACTATTGGTTGGATTATTGGATTTACTGATGGTGAAGGGTGCTTTACGGTTAGTTTAATTAAAAATCCGACCACAAGAACAGGACACCAAATATTTCCTGAATTTGTTGTCACGCAAGGTGAAAAGAGTATAAGTGTATTGAAAAAAATGCAAAAATTCTTCAATTGTGGAAAGATATTCGTGAATCGAAGACATGATAATCATAAAGAAAATTTACACAGATATTGCGTGAGAAGCATAAAAGACCTCAATGAAAAAATCATTCCATTCTTCATTGAAAATGAGTTGAGAACAGATAAAAAAAGAGATTTCAAGAATTTTGCAATTATTCTGAATATGATGAAAAAGAAAAAACACTTATCTAAAAAAGGCTGCAACACAATAAAACAAATCATTGGCAAAATGAATAGAAGTAAAGGTAAAAAATAGTTATTAGAATCCTCAGAGACTATATGCCAGACCCTTTAAAAATACAGGGAAGATATAGTCCGAACCTAATAGCGATATTAGGAATTAAGTAGAAATATTTAATCCCTCTCTCTAACATGAGAGGAGTAACAAATTTCGAGCGAAATCCCTCGTCACTTGATTAGTGACCTGCACGAACAGCGGAACGATCCTGGAACTGTCTTAGCTAAGTGCCCGGTGAAATTGCATTTGCCGGTAAAGATGCCGGCTAGCTGTATCAAGACGAAAAGACCCCGTGGAGCTTTACTATAGCTTGGTATTGATTTGAGGTTTTGGATGCCGAGAATAGGTGGGAGACTTTGAGCGTCAGCTTTCGGGCTGACGGGAGTCGCAATATGGAATACCACCCTTTCGGAGTCTTAAATCTAACCCCTCACCCAGAAAGGATTTGGGTTAAATTTCTCAATGTTTATCCTAGTATTTTGACAGTATTTTGATTTAACCTAAGAACAATAAATTAAGCGAACCCCTTTAGGGTTCGTATCCTTTCTGGGTGAGGGGGAAAGTGCCTGGTGGGTAGTTTGACTGGGGCGGTCGCCTCAATATAATCAACAATTGGTAATTATTATCTCCGCCCAATTCTCCGTTGCGATAATAATTGCGGGAATTTTGGATGGTTGATTAGGGGCCTTCCGATGGTGACATCGGAATGAAAACTTAGCTATATGCTGGGAAATCCGGAGTATCTAACAGTACAATATTATATTGTAAAAATCTGTTAGCGCGGCTGCCGTCGCTTAAAAGCGCTTGAGCGAGCCAACGGATAATCAGCAGGGAAGTTCTGTAAAAATACAGAATCCCTCAGAGACTGAACGCTAAGACCCTCAAACATTTTAGAGAGGGTAAGATATAGTCCGAACTCTATGGCGACATAGAGAGTCTCTAAAAAAATAGAGATGTCTAAGAATAAATATTGGATATAATCTAATGTTTTCTAAAAAAGTTGAAAACCTAAAAAAGAAGCTGAAGTTAAATGAAACTCAAAGAGAGATAGTGATTGGGTTAATGTTGGGAGACGGTCATTTAGAAACACAAAATAATGGCCGTACTTACAGATTAAAGGTTGAACAGTCCGTGAATAGAAAAGACTATGTTTTCTGGTTGTATGAACATTTTAAAAATTTTGTCCTCACAAAACCGCAGACAAAAGAAAAAACGAGAAATGGAACTAAGACAAAGAATATTTGGTTTTCAACAGTAAGTCACGGAACATTTAGGTTTTATGCCCAACAGTTTTATAAGAACGGCAAAAAAATCGTTCCCCCAATGGTTGACAAACTTTTGACGCCTTTGGGGATAGCGGTTTGGTTTATGGATGATGGTTCAATAAAATCTAAATGTCATAAAGCCAAAATAATTAACACCCAATGCTTTACAAAAGATGAAATTATGTTGCTCATTAAAGCTTTGGAGAATAAATTCCGTGTGAGAACGAAAATTAGAAAACAAAAAGATGGTTATCAAATTTACATACTTTCTGAATCGGTGAAAAACTTTAAACAACTTGTCAGTAAGCACATATTAGAAAGTATGAAATATAAATTAGATTAACATATTTGCCTAAAAGGCAACGGAGGCGCGTATAAGGTTCCCTTGCTCCGAATGGAAACCGGAGTGAAAGTGTAAAGGCATAAGGGAGCCCTGCTGCGAGGGGTACATCCCGAGCAGTTACGAAAGTAGACCTTAATGATCCGACTCTTACTTGTAGGAGTGGAGAAGCCCAACGGATAAAAGTTACCCCGGGGATAACAGGCTGGTCGCGCCCAATAGTCCACATAGACGGCGCGGTTCGGCACCTCAACAACATCGGGGTGCCATGGCAGTAATGCCATAACAAAAATCTGACTTATAACGGTGAAGCCCTAATTCTTTTACTATCTTTTGTGGTATAAGTGATATAATGAGTAAAAGAGATAAATATAAAAGAATGGGTAATACCGTGGGAAGTTTAACTCAATTTCAAAGATCAATCATTATCGGATCAGTTTTAGGTGATGGATATCTAAGAATAGTCCCAAAGAGAAAAAATGCATTCTTAGAAATCAATCATTCTTTTAATCAAAAGGAGTGTATTGATTGGAAATATTTGGCATTAAAAAATATTTCCGCCTCCCCACCTAAAATGCGCAAGGGTAATGGTAAGAGGATGGCTTACCGTTTTCACACAAAACAGTCTTCAGTATTAGCCACAATTTACCGAAGGTTTTACCAAAATGGTAAAAAGACGATTCCTCAAAATATCATTTTAGATCCGATAAGTTTAGCAGTCTGGTTTATGGATGATGGGAGTAAATGTGGAAAATTTGATGTCTATCTGACTGAATACTCAAAAATTCAGTATAGATGAACAAAAAATTCTCATTCACAGTTTAAGAAGGTTAGGGTTGGAAGCGACGGTGAATAAAGATAAGATTTACTTCCGTTTAAGGTTCCGAAAGGTTTCATTGTCAAAATTAAGAAAGATTCTGAACGAAAATATCATTCCATCCATGAAATATAAAATTGAGTTATAACCCCGTAGAGACTTGTCCCTAAGAAGGGACGGATAGAAGTGGTGAATCAAATAAATTAAATTACGGCTTCTATAATATGTCAGCCCCCTCACTTTTTAAAAAGGAGGGGTGAAGATATAGTCCGATCCTCTTAGTAATAAGAGAAAATGCCGACAAGCGATGTCGGCTCGTCGCATCCTGGAGGTGAAGAAGCTTCCAAGGGTTTGACTGTTCGCCAATTAAAGCGGTACGCGAGCTGGGTTCAAACCGTCAACCAAAACCTATTTACTGTTAGATAGGTTTGGCGGCTTCTAGTGGTAACACTAGAATGAAAAACTGACTCATATCGGTGAAATCCTAGTTGACAATTAACCTGTCGCATACTAGGATAATACCGAGGGAAGCATACTTTTTTAAAAGAGTATTGCCCCGTAGAGACTCAAGGATAAGAACAATCCTTGGATTTAATCTTGAAAAAAGATTAGATAATACGTCAGTGCTCCAAAAAATTATTTTGGAGTATGGTATAGTCCATGCCACTGGCAACAGTGGAAAAACATGCGTGAGACAGGTTGGTCTCCTATCTGATACAGCCGCATAAAGTCTTGAGGGAGCCCATTTCCAGTACGAGAGGACCGAAATGGATAGACCTCTGGTGTACCAGTTATCTTACCAAAGGTAAACGCTGGGTAGCTACGTCTAGTTAGGATAAATGCTGAAAGCATATAAGCGTGAAGCCGTTCCCAAGATTAGGACTTTCCGCCGCAAGGCGGAGGATTTGGTCGGAGAAGACGACCTTGATAGGCTCTAGGTGTAAGTCCTGTAAGGGATTTAGCCGAGGAGTACTAATAGATCCATTTCAATCATCTTTTGACCCCGTTAGATAAATTTATTTTCAAAAAGCGCATAAACTGAACAAAGTCATAACCCAAAAATTAAATTTGAGTTTTAACCTTTTTAGTTTTGCGTTGCACTCGTGTCTTCCCAACAAAAATCAGCTTTTAAATTGGCTGGTGTGGTAGTAATGATTGCTGCCTTTATTACGATCGTCTTTTTGCTGACCCCTCCGGCGATCGGAATGAGGTAAAGTAAACCCCACAAAATCATAAATTTTGTGGGGGACCCCTGAAAAAACCCCAATCAATTCTGCAGTCAACGGAGATCTGTGAGCTAGAATGAATTAACTAATAGCTCTCCGGTGATTCTAGCGGAGGGGTTCCACTTGTTCCCATTTCGAACACAAAAGTTAAGCCCTCCAGCGCCGATGGTAGTGCCTCCCACGGGAGGTGTCAGAGTAGGTCATTGCCGGTTTATCAAAAAACAACCCGAAAATTCGGGCTGTTTTTTGTTTGTTTTATTTGACCCCTCACCTAGAAAAGATACGAATCGCGTAGGTGAGGGGTTTGACTTTACGACTTTAAAAAATTATGATGAGAGAGGAAGGGTCGCATAGTGGTCTAGTGCGGCGCACTCGCCCCGAGATAAACTCGGGGCGCCACGGGTTTATCCCGTGGCGAAAAGCTTTTTATATAATAATTCAATGGAGAGGTGCCAGAGTGGTTGAATGGGCCGCTCTCGAAAAGCGGTAGAACCGCAAGGTTCTCGTGGGTTCAAATCCCACCCTCTCCGCCACCTTTCGCTAAAGCTTCAGGTGGCCTTTGGCCATATCAATAAAACGAAAGGTGTAACCCGAAGTTTTAACGAAGGGTTACAGATATGTATTACGTTTATTTATTAGAGTTATCCAATGGGAGAATTTATACTGGCTCTACACCGAAGCTCAAAGTGCGCCTAAAAGCACACGGCCAAGGATTATGCCTATCAACCAAAAATTTTAGACCGGTTAAGCTAATCTGGTGCGGCGTTTTTCAAAACAGGTTAATAGCCAGAAGGTTTGAAAATTATTTAAAATCCGGTTCGGGACAAGCATTTAGAAATAAAAGACTAATATAAAAGTCCGCCAGTTAGGGAACGCTGGTTTAAGTGCATATAATATTCAAGAATTGGTATTTTTTAAAAAACAATTCGCAGAAAAACGAGTTATATGCCATTGCCCAAGAATGGAGTTAAAGATGCTAAAAAAGGATTTTGATAATTATAAACTAGTAAATCGGAGTAACTATGTATAATTTAATTGTTTCTGGCAGTGATGAATCGTGGAACGGAGACCCATTTATTCTTGAAACTGCACGTTGTGTTCGCGAATACACTGATCAAGATATTACAGAAAAATATAGCAAATTTACTCAATCCAATATTAATGAAATTACGCGATTTCCTTGCATTTTTGCTTATGAGGATAGATGTAGAAAAAATCCTAAATTTGGCTTAATTAAAGAAATAGCAAAAAGGCAAAAGAAAGTGAAAATAGTTTACGAGATTATTGATTTGGAAATATTTTTAACTTATTCTGATATTTCTGACATACAATTTGAATTGGATATTTCTGATTGGGAAATGAATAGAACACATTGGGCAATCAAGAATGTCAACTTAGTAAAAGAATTGATCGTGAAGGGTATAAAGTTACCTCAATGGGCTAAAATAGATTCGAAGGCTGTTGATATAACGAAGCATCAGTTTGAAGTTGCATTATCATTTCCCGGTGAAATTAGATCTTATATTGAGCCAATTATCGCCGAGCTCGAAAGGGAGGTGGGGCCCAACTCGTATTTCTATGATAATAATTATAAAGCGCAATTAGCGAGACCATCACTAGATATACTTCTCCAAGATATTTATAGAAAAAGATCAAAGTTAATCGTCATATTTTTATGTAAAAAATATCAAGAAAAAGAATGGTGTGGAGTTGAATTGCGTGCGATTAAAGAAATAATTATGAGTCGCCAACATGAAAAGGTAATGTTTATTAAAGTGGATGATGGAAATGTGGAGGGCGTATTTAAGACGGATGGATACATTGATGGTCATAGCTACAGTCCAAAAGAATTAGCTAGATTTATTAAGGAGCGTATAGATTTGCTCTCATAACAATACAAAATACGGGGCAACGGCACATAACAAAGCGTAGATGTGTCGCTCGGAGTACGTTGCTCGGGTTACGCCACATTTTTTACTTGTCACGGTTTTTACAAAGAGTAAAAACGCGTGCCAGTCAAAAAACGTCGTCTACGCTCAAACGTTGAATAAAATGCCACTTACATTTCAAGAGGCAAGATTTAAATTTGTAAACTACCCCGCGGCAGAGACCGCAGGGTGTTAGAATTATAAACTATTTTTATTATTGTTATTTATGATGATACCAGAATACATCGGAAACGGAGCATATTGTTATGCTAACTCTGTTTCAATGATGTTAAAACACGCAGGAGAAGATATTGCTCCTTCTTTGATTGAAGTTTTATCGGGAGTAGGGGTGGGGGCGTTTTGGAATGATAAAACCAAATTAATATTTTTTAGCAATTTGGCAACTTCTCCTGACAAAGGAATAAATAATACTTTTGAACAACTGGGCTTTCAATACAAGGAATCTGTGCAGGATAATGCCGAGAATCCTCCAATGGACGAACTAAAAAAATATCTTAAATATTCACTCGCTGTAATAGGACCGATTGATATTGCTTATCTAAAAACCAAAGGAGTGAGCGAAGAACCAGGGGGAGACCACTATGCTGTCGTTTATAAAATAACGGATAATGAGGTTTGGATGCATGATCCTCAAAAATACCCGGCATTAGCAATTCTAATAAGTGAATTTAAACAAATATGGAAAGCGGAGAATATTGGATATAGAAAAGGTTTCTATCATTACTGGACTTTACCCAAGAGGATAAGAAATTTTTCATCATCGGAGATTTACAAAAATGTTATTGAACTATGTAAAAAAGTTTATCGTGATAGCAGAGATCATTCAGACGATATATCTATTGATGAGCAAGCGATTGAATCTTGTGCCGATTTTATCAAAAATGGTCCCCGACATCTAAAAGATCATTTATTAAAATTCTGCTTTCCATTGGGAGCAAGGAGAGCATTGGATTATGGGCATTTTTTTAATAACCACAATAAAAAACTAACTAAAATTAAAGAAAACCAAGCTGTAATATTTAGTCGCTGCCAAATTGCTGGAATGGATAACGATTGGAAGAAAGTATCTTCTCTGCTAAAAGAGCTGGCGGAGTCAGAGAAAGAATTTAAAGATATTTTGTTTTTAACGTAAATGCGCCCGAACCTAAATGTTTAAGCGCATACAATATTCAAGAATTTGTATTTTTTATAAACACAATGCGCATAACAACGAGTTGTAGAAAATAAATTCTAGCCTAAGATGAAAAAAACAAACTTTTCATTTAAAAAAGATAAATATAAGTCTGCTCGAGGCGGTCATTCAAGACTGCTTAATGTTTGTTGCCGTAAATGCGAGAATGTTGTCCTTGTTTATCAAAAAGATGGTCCGGGTAATTTACGACGTTTATATATGGACAGGATATTTGATCCTGCCGAGTTAACCGGACTGCAAGCCTTGAGCATAAAAGACGTTCCGGCATTAAAATGCAAAAAGTGCGGCGAAGCGCTTGGCACGCCTTATATTTATATCAAAGAAAAACGAAAAGCTTTTAGGCTGTACCAAGACGCGGTCATTAAGAGATTAAGAAAGTTGAGCGAATAACAACGGCGGCTGGAATTTACATCCCGCAACACCGAATATCTGTTTTCGCTTCGCTTCACCCAAATTGCTATGCAGCTTCAGATATGCCGATACGTTAGGCTAAATTGCCAAATTTAAATAATACTATGGCTACTTACAAAAAAATAATAAATTATGTCAAGAATAAATATGGTTTTACTATAAAAACTTGTTGGATTGCACATGTAAAAGAAATCTGTGGGTGTAACCCAAAAATTGCATTAAATAGAATTAGTTTGAATGATAGAGTTAATCCTTGTCCAAAAGAAAAATTGGAACCGATAAAGGATGCTTTAAGACACTTCGGAATGATAGAATAATTTGGCCACATCGCCTAACACGGGATATCTAACTTCGCCTATCGATACATTATGCGAAATTACCAACAAATTTATATTCTAAAATTTAACATTATTTTATGTCAGACAAAACTGAAGGGACATTTGCCCCAGAACAAGAAGGAGGGAGGGGTATAGAAGTCCTAAATTTGCCAGAAGTTAGAGTAAGCTCTGCCTTATTCGCTAGAATTCGTGATAGCCAAGGAAGATATGCGCTTCTTGTGAACAAAAATAGAGCAAAAAAGGGAGATATCTTACTAACTCCGATTGGTGGCGCAATTGAAGCCACTGAAGAAGGTTTGCAAAGCCTTCAACAACTTCTTGAAATTGAGAAAATTGCTTTTGAAAAAGGAAATGATTTACGCTTCCGTATGCCAGGAAAAAAGGCCAATGAATTTAGGGCATGGTTTCTTCAAAGACAACAGAGAGAGACGAACCCAATAAGAGAAGTTGTTGAAGAACTTGTTGATGAGGCAGAGCTATTAAAAAAAGAAGATCTTGGTGAGCTTCAGTGTGACTTGGTCGGCTTTGATACTGAGCTGGAGGAAACAACACGTATAGGGCAAGAAGGACAAATGACCCTTCGCTTATTGGAAATATTTGAGGCGGGATTAAAAGCTGAAATTCTAACCAAATTAGAAGAATTATCTAATCAACCAAACGCAGTTATTTATTTTGCAACCGCCGAAGAAATACAAGCTGGACAAACTAATGATGGAATTAAGATTAGTAAATCATCCAACTCTCTGCTGAATCCAAAAGAAACGATAGAACCGTTCATATAAATTTATTGGCAACATCACATAACAGCGTATATCTGGTGAGGTCTCTTTAGAGAGACCTCACCCATATCCTCACTTCGCTCGGACATCAGATATAGGCAAACGTTAGGCAAAATCGCGCTGATTTTTATCTTAAATTTAAAATATACACAAACTAACTATTAACACGTACAATTATGGAAAATCAAATTAATCCACAACAAACAAAGAAAACTCAAAGCTCTAAAATTATTTTGGTTGTTGTTATTTCTGTTATCGCTATAACTTTAATAGTCGGCGGCGGTATTTATTTGTGGCAAAATTCTAAACTGAAATCCGCAAAAAATAATTTACAACTCAAACAAAACGAGCCTTCTTCTGTTACAGCTGATAAAGAAGGATGGTCAAGTTACCAAAGTCAAAAATGGAATTTTCAGTTTCAATATCCATCAAATTATGTATTGGACACAACTTATGAAAATAAGTATGCCGATCAAGGTCACCTCCATCTATATGACACCCCCATCTATGAAGCTATAAAAAAAGGAGAAATTATTGAGGGAGCGCCTTTAATTGAATTTTCAGCGTATAATAATCCGGATAAGCTTTCCGCGCTCCAATGGGCTAAAAAAGATACGGCGCGCTCTAATTTTTCCGAAGAATATAAAACTACGCAGGTTGATAACAGAGACGCTATGTCATATTCTTGGACCGGCTTGGGTGGAGGAGACACAATTCTTCTGACAAGTGATGATTTGGAATATATTTACAGCTTTCATGTTTTGTATATGAATGAGAATGAGAAAATAAGAAATGATTTTTTACAAATAGTTAAAACTATAAAATTTTAAAAATCAGCGCAACATCGCCTAACAGCATATATCTGACTCGGCTCTTACAGTCACTTGACCCATATCCACCTCGGAGGGACATCGGATATCTGTGAACTTGAGGCGAAATTTTTCAAAAAACAATCTATTTTTATAATTTGAACAATTTTATGCCAGAAGTACCAGGCTACAATCCAGAAAAAGAAAAAACAGTTGAACTAAATCCAACGGAAATGGAGCCCCTGACAGCATACAATGAAGAATTTTTTATTTCACATGTTGAAGAAGGACAAGATGTATTGGTCGGTCAAGGATTAGCTGATGGAGATTTCTATATAAGATGTGATTTTTCGGCCTTTGCTGAAAAACTAAAAGTGGTTACACCCGAAAAGTTGGCAGAACTTTTCGCCGCTGCCGGCAAGCTCGAACAACAGGCCCCTAATTTGGATGAAGATACTCGAAAATTATTAAATTCATGCTGGAGGACTACAAGAATAACAAGAAATCTTCTCGGTGATGTAGGTTCAGAATTCCAAAGAAATCAAAGCTTTCATGAGTATTCAACAAGAACAGTGGATGGTAAAAAGGTTTGTATTAAGCCTATTTCCAAAAGTCAGGGGCAGGCAGTTTGTGCTGAATACGCTTTAATGGCCCACCATGTCTTAGAGAAGCTGGGTATTCAATCATCAATTATTGTCGGTGCATTTTCAGAAAATCCCAACGATCCGCTTGCCGACAGACACACTTTTCTTGTTTTGGAAAATGGCAAATATGTATTTGATCCAACCCACTCAGCACTGCAAAAAGACAGCTGGCCCCCAAAGGTATTTACCCCTGAAACCCCCCTTACTGTTGAATCTCTAAGAGACATGGAAACGGACGATAATAAACCATTCGGCCGAAAAATCATATGTACGGATTTACTCACAAAAAAAGAAAGGATTTATGGATCGGGAGCAGTATAAAATTGTTCAAACTATTTTTAGGGTATTTGTTTTGGAGATACATCGCCTAACACTGAATATACGGTTCCGCTTCGCTTCACCCAAATTGCTATCGCAGCTTCAGATATTCGGATATATTGAATAAAATACCACTTACATTTCAAGAGGTGAGATTCAAATTGATGATAAATTTATAAAATCGCATTTCATGGCTACGCCAGATCTTTAGACAGTCCCGAGGCCGTTCAGGCTCCGAAGAGCCTTCAGGCTCGAGGAGACTTCAGGCTCGAGGAGACTTCAGTCCGAAGGTCGTTCAGACCCGAAGGGATCTTTAGAAAAAAATTATTAACTATTAACCAAAAAACAAATGGAAAACCTTGAACAAGAGGGGGGAAATATTAATACCGAAGAAATTAAGAGGGAAAATATTGATATCGAAGAAATCAAAAGATTTTATGATGTGATAGGCACCAAAATGCGTAATTTCACAAGACCATCCGGAAAACTGAATGTGGAAGCCTATGGGAGATTTATGGATTTTATGGATAAATTGGAAGAGAAATACGGAAAAGAAGAATTACGAAAATACGCGGCATTCCATGCGGCAAGCGGCAGCAGTATTCTGGAGGACGAATTTGTTGACATCACAAGGCTTGATCTTCCGGGTGGAGATTCCATAGAGGATTTTTTTGACTCACAAAAATGAGCTATCCACCAATTAGGGAACGCTGGTTTAAGCGCGTATAATATTCAAGAATTAAAATTTTTTTAGAAAACAATTCATATAAGAACGAGTGAAACGAAATTTTGTTCAATAAATATTTTTTTATTTTTTATTAAAAAATTATTAACTATTGACGAAAAAACAAATGGAAAACTTGGAACAAGAGAGGGGAAATATTGATACCGAAGAAATTAAAAGGAAAAATATTGATACCGAAGCAATCAAGAGGTTTTGTGATGTGATAAGAACCAAAAAGGATAATGCTATAAGCCCATCCGGAGAACTGAGCGAGGAAGCCTGGGATAGACTTACGGATTTTATTCAACAATTGAAAAACAAATACGGACAAGAAGAATTACAAAAATACGCGGCATTCCATGCGGCAACCGGCAGCAGTATTCCCGAGGGCAAATTTGTTGACATCACAAGGCTTGATCTTCCGGGTGGAGATTCCATAGAGGATTTTTTGGACTCACAAAAATGAATAGACCAAGATAATATTTTTCTATCGGCAAAATAAAACTTTTCATTACATCCAGTGACAGCATATATCTGGCTCGCTCCCTGCAGTCAATTGACCCATATTCACTTCAGGCGGATATCGGATATCCGCGAACGTTATTGGCAGTCGTTCGGGCTTAAAGAAAGGAGATAAGAAACATTTATTATTTATTATTTAAATAATGATATTAAAAACATCGGAGGGTATATGAAAAAAATTCTAATCTTATTCTGCGCTCTAGCTGCTGTTTTTTTGATTATCCCAGTAATTCCAGATGCCAAAGCCGAGGACTTGCCGAGCGGGGTTATTCCCAAACTGCCGAAAACGCAAAATGACCCTATTCTTTCCGAAGGCAAGGTTTATCCTTTTTGGGGACCGGTATGCCAAAGATACACTTATTCCGTGATTTATCAAGATAAAGAAGGGAAGGCGCCGGAATATGTTAAGATTTATTTCAACGGCAAAATGATAGACATGGAAAAAGCGGACACTCAAGATAATAATTATAAAAAAGGAGTGAAATATATTTACAAGAATGTCCCAAACAAATTTGGCTCTAATTTTTATTATTTTGAGGCTTCGAATGGACTTGGCAAAACGCGCGATTCAATTATTGATTCGCCAGATAACGGACCAGTGCTTTTTGACGCTGATCTTAAAGAGAATGAAATTATTTTGATTGATCCTGAAAGTGGAAACCTAAAGTGGCGCTATCCAATTCAAGAAGAGTGGGTCGGCGGAGTCGCTTTATCTTCCGATGGGAAATACTTGGCGGCGCAAACTTCCAATCATATTTATTTTTTTGATACGGAAAAAAGCGAGCCTTCTTGGAGCTATCAAGGTCCGGTCGGCGGCGCGATCGGCGGAGATGTTAAAGGCGGAGTAGCGATTTCGGCTAATGGCGATAAAATTTTTGCCGCTTTAAATGGTAAAGCATTGATGTTTAACAAAGACTCCAATAAACCTATCTGGACTTATAATTTAGGTAATAATGGCGGTGGAGCTTATGGCGTGGATATTGCCAAGAACGGTGCATACGCGGCAGTGGCAATGGCCGGATCAGAGGAAGATCAAAATAGTAATGTTTTGATTTTATTTGACGCCCAGGGTAAAAAATTATGGCAATATCATTCCGCGGGCAACTGGCATGAGGTTAATTTATCACAAGATGGTTCATACATTGCCGGATCAACAGGTTGTCCGGATCGAAGGGGTTATCTTTTTGCCAAAGATTCGGCTGAACCAATAATCAAGTCCGAACCTTTATCTAAAGAATCACCAATTGACGAGGCGCGCATATCAGCTCAAGGCAATTTAGTCGCCTTCGGGGTTGAATCCAGTTATGGCGCGATTGTTTTAATGGACGCGCAAAAAAAGGAAATTTTGTGGAAATACAATACTGAATATGGGAAATCCGTGCGCGCGCTGGCAATGACGCCGAGTGGAAACTTGATCGGCGCAGGCACTTTTGGCGGCGATATTTTAATTTTTGAAAAAAATTCAGATAAGCCTATCGAAAAATTAAAAATTAATTCCGCGATTGGCGCTTTTGATTTGGCGGATGACGGATCACTTTTCGCGACCGGCTCCGCGGATAAAAAAATCCGAATATTTGAAAAGGGAGCGGGAAGGGCAAAAGCGGAGATTTTAGCGAATGAATATGTTGGTGAATTGGATATCGCAGGGAATGGAAAATATTTAGCCGCGGGTACAAGCGGTTCGGTGTATTTTTTTGAAACTATCACTGATTTAGCGAATAAGGGGATTTTTACCTGCAAGGAAATTATAGAACCCAAAGCAGAAGATACCACCTTGTTTGGCGGACAAAATAGCGGAAATAATTTGGCGGACAATGCAGATAATCAAGAAAAGCCAGTGGAAAAAGAAACATCTTCTTGGCTTACGCGGGGCGCAATAATTTTTGGAGGGATAATGATGATCGTGTTGATTGGTTACATTTTAATTTGCCGCAAACGCGCGCGACCGCCCAAAAAGTTGATTATTATTTTAATATCATTTTTAATAATACTTTCCCTGATAATTGCTATTTATTTTAGCCAAGGGAAAAAGGTTGAGTCTGACAAAAACGCGAGTAAAGACCAAAATCAAAAAGAAACCCCTGAAAATATCTGTGGAAATACTTTGTGCGAGCCCAATTTGGGGGAAACAAAGGAGAATTGCGCCAAAGACTGCTTAGGCGGGGAATAAAAAATAATCAGAAAATTTTATGAATAGGTTAGCAAAAATACTTTTAATCACCAAGAGCGTGCGGACTTTTGGCTCGGCTCTTATAGTCGCTCGACCCATATCCGCTTCAGGCGGATATCGGATATCCGCGAACTTGAGGCGACATTTTCTTTTAAAAATTGCTTTTGTTTGAAAATAAAAAGGGTCACTGATTATACTTAGTGACCCGGTGAAATCTCCGCTTGATGTTGGTTAAAAGAATTAATTACTTGAAGGAAAACGATACTCTGAAATGTTCTTTTATGAAAACCGCACTCTTGATGAGAGCATCTATAATGTGAACACCCATCATTAAAGCAACTGTGCTCACGAGAACATTCCAAAGCCCGATTTCTCCATATTGCGCGAATAACCACCCAATTCCAAAACACAGTATACAAAGCGAAAATGGATATAGTGCTAGCTTATTTCCATACATGAGCTGAGCCCTGCCACGTGTCATTGCGCGCCTCCTTTAAAAGAATGAACAGTTTGGCGATTATTTAGATATTTTAATATAAGCACTTTTAAATCCATAAGTCAACCTTCCCACCACGAAAAAGCAATTTTGAAAAGAAAACTCAAGGGGATGCTACGGTTTTTTGCCCCTTTTATCATTTATAATTACATTAAGGTAGGACAAAAGACCCTCGCCTTTTTAGGGGGACTGTCCCCGATTTACATTATTGTTTTGCCCTTGGCTTGCTTAATAATACTGTAAAAGGTAAAAAAATAAACAGGGGAAGTTTGAGTAACTGAAGATGCTGTCAATTTTTAATCTATGCTTACCAAAAAACAGCTTGATTACATTACTAGACTCCAAATAGAGCGGCAACGGGAGTTTAAAAGGATACCTAAGAAGGGAATTAAAGTACGGTATTTGGGCAAAGAGTTTGTGGTTTTGAAAAATGTCTTTACGCCTTTTGATGACAGTATGCCTTTGGTAGAAAATTACCAAATAAACCCTGGCGAAGAAGTATTGGATGTCTGCACGGGCTCTGGGGTGATTGCCATCTTTTCCGCCTACAAGGGGGCAAAAAAGGTAGTGGCGCTAGATATCAACCCAGAGGCGGTGAAATGCGCAAAGATTAATGTGAAACTGCATGGATTTTCTCATATTATTGACGTCAGATTATCTAATGTTTTCAGCGCGGTCAGAAAGGATGAAAAGTTTAATGTCATTACAGGCAATTTGCCTTTCCGCGACAAACGCGCGCCCGATCTTGTTGCCGCTTCGCAATGGGACACAAATCTTAAAGCGCACCGAGATTTTTTCTCTGTGGTCAAAAATTATTTAAAGCCAAACGGCAGGATCTACCTCTCGCAAGCAAACTTTGGCGCAGTGAAAGAAATGAAAAAGATGGCTCGCAAGGCTGGATTAAGAATAAAACTTATTGGTAAAAAAGAGATGCCCTAAAATGATCCACGGATATTTTATGCTTTTTTGGCGCACCCTAAAATTCCACTGAATAATTTAAATTTATGCCTAAAAAATCTTGGTGCAAAAAACTAAAAGACAATAAAGAAAGGAGGGATTATTTTGTCAGGATTATATCTTGAGGTAATGGAGTGGCCTGTGGTGGAAAGCCGCAAATTGGACGGCATAAGCTCTTATTATTTCAAATGGCTTTCCAAAATACCTTGCGCCGCACGGAATGAAACCGTAAAGCTCTTTATCGCCTTAGAAGAACTTGAGGATCAAAAAAAGGATTTTCATTGGTAAAGCAATTTCGGCTATCAATCTTGGCCATCAAATCAACTTTTAAATCGTCGGGACAGCCCACTTTGTTGGAAAAAACTTTAGAAGATGGCGCTAAAAGAGCGCGGGTTATCGCCCGCGAAACAGTGGCAAAAGTAAAAAACGCTGGCCTTAGCCGTTAAAACAGTTTTTCAAGCCGGGTTTCAGGCGATTATTCTTTGGTTTTTGGTTTTGTCTTAATGGACAAAGCTTTTTATTTGTGATAGTTTGAAATCAGAACATTAATACATTCTTCCAGAAATCCTTAAAAAGAAGGTGAAAAAATGACTATAGAACTTGAAGAGGAAGAGTTGGAAGAAATGGAAGAGGAAGAAAAAACAGAAGAGGAAGACAGTTACAGTGCCCGGACATACAGTAACGATGAGACCGTTAACTGGTACCTGAGAAATACCGCCCGTATTCCTTTGTTAACAGCTGAGGAGGAAAAAATTCTGACCTGGAAAATCTGGAAAATCCAGGAAAGAATAGCCAAACTTCAGGAACAAACAGAAGCCACTGATGACCTAACAGTTCTCCAAAGACTTGCCAGAGCAAAAAAGGCAGCAATAGCGGATTGTCTACCATTGCGAAACCAGATGTGGGAACATAATCTCCGGCTGGTCATCAGACCCGCCTATAAATATTGGCTGATGATTAACCACACAATGGGTTTCTCTGACCTAATTCAAGAAGGCAATATCGGCTTGATGAGAGCAGTAGAGAAATTTGACCCCCGCAAGGGCTGTAAGTTTTCAACTTATGCTGTCTGGTGGATAATGCAATCCATCTTGAGGGCGATTGCTGACAAAGCAAGAACAATTCGATTACCTGTTCACATTCAAGAAATAGAACGGGTAATAGAACGGATTGAAAAAAAGATGGGCGCCATCACGCCTGAGTTATTAAAAGAACATAATCTTTCTGAAAAACAAATTGAAAATGCTCTTGGAGCCCGAAACCTCACCAGCATCCCCTCGTTGAATTTTCTCTTGTTTCCTCAAGAGGGAGACAAAAGTGATGAATTGGGCGATGTAGTTGAAAATATACAAAGCCCCTCGCCTGAAGACGAAGCCATCTCGGCTGATTTAAGAGAAAGGTTAAATGAAGTTTTACAGGAACTCTCGGAAAGAGAAGCTACGGTTCTTAGGCTTCGTGCCGGCTGGGACGGAAACGGTTCCCGCACTCTTGAAGAAATAGGCGCTGTCTTCAATGTCACCCGCGAAAGAATACGGCAAATTGAGGCGAAGGCCCTTAACAAATTGAGGCATCCGGTAAGAGTGCAGAAACTTGCCGGATTTCTCAAAGATTATCTGGAAGAATAACAAGGACGACTTTCTGAAAAAGCAAAGTCGTCCAAATTTTTTATATTGAAAAAGATTAGTTTTCGTTCTCAAGACCCAATTCCTGCTCGGTCTTTTTTCTTGCTCTTTTTTTATTGTCAAATTTTAATTTTTATGCTAAAGTCAAAACGATTTTAAGGAGGGAAGAATATAATCTAACCAAACTAAATCTATGCCTAAAATCACCAAAGCGATTATTACTGCCGCGGGCTACGGCACCCGTTTCTTGCCCGCGACAAAGGTCCAGCCAAAAGAAATGCTGCCTATCATTGATAAACCCATTATCCAATATTTAGCGGAGGAAGCCGTGGCGTCGGGAATAAAAGATATCATTATTGTCACCCGCGCGGGTTTGCATTCTTTAGAGGATCATTTTGATTCCGCTTTTGAGATTGAACACCGGTTAGAAGCTAGCGGTAAAAAGGATATTTTGGAAAAATTAAAACAGCTGACCCGAATGGCTAATTTTGTTTACATCCGCCAAACCAAAGACCTGCCCTATGGCAATGGTTCGCCACTTTTAGCCGCTCAACACTTAATTGCCAAAAATGAAGCTTTTGTTTATATGTTTGGCGACGATTTGGTAAAGTCAAAGGTGCCGGCGACAAAGCAACTCATTCAAACCTTTAACAAAACGAGGCCGCAAGCCGTGATCGGCGTGCAAGAAATACCCCGGGAAGAGACCAACCGCTACGGCATTGTTAAATACAAAAAAGGCACTAAAATCAACCAGATCGTAAAGCTGGTGGAAAAGCCTGCGGCGAGCGAAGCGCCGTCCAATATGGCTGTGTTCGGCCGCTACATTTTAACCGATAAGATCATTAAAATTTTAGAAAATCTCCCTCTGGGGAAAGATAATGAGCTGTGGCTTGCCGACGCTCTTAATAAATTAGCCCAGACTGAAAGAGTGGTGGCAACGCCTATTAACGGCAAATGGTTAACCACAGGCGATCCTTTACGCTATATGAAAGCTATGGTAGAATTTGCATTAGATAGGAAAGACATTGGACCGGAATTCAAGGAATATCTCAAAAGTTTGAAACTGAATTAACTCGTTTTTTGCATATCCCGATTTTAAATTTCATCCCTTACAGTTAAAAGTTCAAAATCCAAAATTAAAAGTTTAGTTTAAAATTCAAAATTGAAATAAAAGTTGTCAAATTAAACTCCTGTAAATTCTAAACTTTGAACTATAACTTTGAACTTTGCCGCGCCCGCCAGCAGCTAAGAGCGTTGCGGGCGGGCACTTTTAACCTTGAACTCACTTCTCCAAATTAAAGTAAAATGAAAATAAAAAAAATCCTTATTATTCTCTTGGTTCCCGTCCTCCTCGCTACGGTCGGTTTTGGCTGTAAAAGATCCTGCGCGCCAGGGCAACCCGGCGGAACCGCTAAAAAACAGCCCGTTGAGCTTACTTTTTGGGGAATTTTTACCGAGAGCAGCCAGATTGAACCTTTGATCAGGGCTTTTGAAGCGCAAAATCCCAACATCAAAATTAATTATAAAAATTTCGGCAATGACTACCCTAATTACCGCACCGAAATTTTTAACGCCCTTGCTCAAGGCAAGGGACCTGATATCTGGATGGTGCACCATACTTGGATTAAAAGGGATAAAGATTTCCTGACCCCTTGCCCTCCAGAATTATGCAACGTCCAAAACTTTGAAGAAACAATGGTAAAAGCGGTCGTAGACGACAGCATTGTTGACGGTTCTATCTATGCTATGCCTTGGAGTCTAGACACCTTGGCGCTTTTTTATAACAAAGATTTATTTAACCAGGCGCATATCCTGAACCCTCCGCGAACTTGGGAAGAATTTACAGAAGACGTGAAAAAACTCACCAAGCAAAATGAAAAGGGGCAAATCATCCAAGCGGGGGCGGCTCTCGGCACAGGACAGAATATCAATCGCGCCCCTGATATCCTCGCTCTCCTAATGATGCAAAATGGCGCCCAAATGACAGACGCGAACCGCGGCACGGTGACCTTTAACACCTCTGGCGCTCCCAACACGCCCTCCCCAAACGGCAGCCAACAGCAGGAAGCCTTGCCCGGCGAGGAAGCTTTTCAATTCTATACTGATTTCGCCTCGCCCAAAAAAGAAACCTACACTTGGAACTCTCTACAACATTATTCCATTGACGCTTTCGTAGAAGGCACTCTGGCGATGATGTTTTCTTACTCCTATCACGCGCCCACGATTCAATTAAAAGCGCCTAATCTGGACTTCGGGGTGACTTTACTGCCGCAGGTGTCCGGAGGACGCGAGGTGAACTTCGCGAACTACTGGACAAATGTGGTTGCCACAAGGACTCCTTACAAAAAAGAGGCTTGGTCTTTCTTGGTTTTCGCCGCTCAAAAAGAAATGATGCAGAAGTTTTGCGAAGACAGCCGCCGCCCCCCGAGCCGGCGCGACCTTTACCAAATGTTTGACAACGACCCGGAATTGCAACCTTTTACCAACCAAATTTTAACCGCGGAATCCTGGTACCGCTCGGATAACGACAAAACCGACGCAATCTTTGAAGAGATGATTGAAGACGTGGTTTTAGGCAAAAAGAATATCCCCGAAGCGATGACGGAAGCCGCGGCAGAGATGCAGACGATGATGAAATAAAAATAGAATCTAGAAGGTAAAAGATAAAATTTCTAATTGCTCTAATTGACCTAATTTCTAAATAATGACCAATACCCAATTTCTAATGTCTAAAACTTCTCTTTGGTCATTGGTTATTAGACATTCCTGATTTATTTAGAAATTAGAAATTAGGTTAATTAGAAATTCGTAATATGCTATTCAAATCCTTATCTTGTCTGTTTTTAATAGTTATTGGCTTCTCTTTATTCGCGCCCTCAAGCAACGCGGCTTTAGTGCCTTGCGGCGGCACGGGGCAAGACGAATGCAATCTTTGCCATTTCTTTGTCTTAATCCAAACTATCTTTCAATATCTGCTTGGATTTTTGGGAATCGTGGCGCTGCTCATCTTTGTCATCATTGGCTTTATGTTTTTATTCGGTTCCACCAATGAAGGTCTGCTCACTACCGGCAAAAAGGCTCTTACCAGCGCGATAATTGGTCTTGTCCTGGTGCTCGTCGCTTGGCTTATAATCAACACTGTGGGCCACGCCATAGGTTGGACGCAACAAGACAGCTGGTGGAAACTTGACTGCGTATCAGAATAAACCCCGTTAGAGAACTTTGTTTCTAACGGGGTAAAAACATTTTTATAATTTCAAAGGATGTCACTCGCGAGCCACGTTGTTCGCGAACGACGTGGCGAGCGACATCCTAAAAAAATGAACACAAAATCTGTTTTTAAACTTCTATTTCTTTGTTGTATAATCTCTATACTCGGATTTTCTGTTGCGCATTCTGCTCTAGCGATTAGTGTTGAATTGCAAAACCCCCTCAGTGGAACAGAAACGGTCACAGGGCTCATTAATAAAATCACGGGCTGGGTTTTAGGCATCGCGGGTTCTATTATGATGATTGTTTTGATTTTCGCGGGTTTTCGCTATTTAACCGCCGGCGCTAATGAAGACAGGGCCAAAAGCGCCAAAAAAATGTTGACTTGGGCGATTATTGGCATTGCGGTAATCGTCGGCGCGGCCGCGATTACCAACGCGGTGATGGACGCGCTGGGCGTGCCTGACACTACTACCGGCGGGGGGGGAGGGCAGGCAAACGTGGCGGCGGCTTTGGACACAATAGAATTGGCTCCGGAGGGCGATCTCAATGGAGATGGAGAAATCAACGCCGGAGATACGATAAATGTTGTTGCTAATTTAACTAATAATACTGACCAAGATATTACTCTAAACAACGTCCGTCTTATCGCGGTCGCGGCTGGCTCCGCAACGGGAATGAATAATTTTGAGCAAGGGGACAAAAAAAAAGTAGCAGGGGTGAGCACATTAATCGCTGACGAACAAGAAATTCTTGAATGCGGCTACAGGGAATACTGGATTATCAGAGAATTTGGTCCGATTACCGTTAAAGCGCGGGAAACCGTCGGCTTGAACTCGGAATGGACAGTTCTCAATATTCCGGATGATATTTTGATCCAATTAGAAACATCAGACGCAACCCAGCAACAAGCCTGCGAACTTTTAGGCAGGGTGCCGATAGATGGAGGCGAGAGCGGAACTAGCGGCTTATTAATTTATGCGAACCACACAGTGAAGAGAAGCAGCATCGAAGAGGGCGGAGAGCCTAAAGTCGCGCCCGGCGCAGAAGTCACAATAGAGGTCTGCCTAAAGAACGATAACGCCGAAGGCGGCGAAGAAATCTCCGCGAGAGCAGTAAATCTCTCCCCGCAAGAGGAAGGGGTTAGTGTCTCCAATAACCCGCGTAGGTACGCGGGGGTAGATCCCCAGGAAGAAAAATGCGAAGACTACGACTTTTCAATCGCGGCAGATTACGAACCAACGTCAATCAATTTTAAAATTCAAGGGGCAGCGTCAGATGACAAAGTCAGCGAAGCTAATATCAAGGTGGATTTAGGTACAGGAGGAGGAGGAGAGGAAGGTGAATGCAGCAATAGCAGCGGCTGCGTGACTTTCCAAAAATATATCATTCAAGATAGCTCTATTGGCGGATCAAGGCCAAACGCCAAGGTCGTTCCCGGAGCGACCGTTATGATGGATGTTTATTTGGAAAATAAAACCAGCACAGACTTTGGGGACACTGTACAGGCAACTCTTAGCTCCAGCGACGTTGAGGTCAAAACGGGCAATCCGGGGGAATATAGAGGAATGGGTCCTAAAATTGAAGGTAAAAGAATAGAAGACGACCATAGCAGATACACATTTGAAATCCCGGTGGGTTATGCTAAAAATTCCATAAGTTTTACGATCCAAGGAAGCAAAGTAACCTCAACAAACTTTAATGTGCCGTTGGACACAAGTTTCAAACCGAATTTAACCGCCGGCGATTTCGGATCCGGAATAGGCAACGCGCTAGTGGTCAAGGGCACCATCCTGCATCCTACTTTTTCTATTAAGAACTCCGGCGCGATGGCTCTTGCCGCGAATCAAGATTTTAACGTTGAATTCTACGCCTGCTATGGCGCCGACGCGGCTGCCTGCGCTGGATTAACCAGTAATCCAGACTATAAGTTCCACTCTGGCAGCGCTAGAGGAAATGCCGCTTGGTGGTACCAGGACGGAAGCATACCGGCAGGAGGAGACGTGATGGTGAAATATCCCTTAGATTTCAGAGTCGAAAAATCGGGCAATCTCTATTTCGGCATTAAATTAGACACGGGCAACAGTGTTAATGAAAGCAACGAGAATGATAATACGGGCGGACCGTACGAAGTGGAAATCGCTAGCTGGAACGCGGAGGTCAAAGAATTGACTTTAGACGATGATCCGACCCAGGGGACTAGAATCACTTATATCGATCCTCCAGCAAATACCAAAATAGTTTATCGCGGTTCATTTAAAATCACGAACACCGGAACGGGCGACACTAATCTGGGTTCAACGGATTTTTATTACAAAATTGACCTTATTGACGGATCTTGCGCGGAATCCACTAAAGGATTATATAATAGTCAGGAACAACAATTAGAGGGCTATCTTCTTCCCGGCAACTCTGTGATTAAAAACTTGGGAATTGATACGAGGGAGAATTATCCGTTCACTTGGCAGCCTGGAAAATCTTACAGAGTAAGGATTGTATTGAAGGATCACAGTACACTTAAACGAATACCCAATAAAGTGGTTTGCGCCAAGGCTTTCACCTATGGCGGGGAGGCTATACCCACTTATAACGCCAAGGTTCTAAGCGCGAGTCTTGCTCTTACGGAAACAGGGGACGTTAACGTATATGGCAAGGTAAGAAATGACAGCACGAAAGACGCGAACGTTAGCTATGCCTGGAGAATTGATAAAAACAGCAGTGGCGCGACGGATAGCTTTGGCTGTTTACAAAACGCTTCTACTTATAATTCAGGCGAAGGTATGAACACGGGAATGCCCACGGGCGCTGAAGTTACAATCAGTAAAAAAATCGCCAAACCAACTGAAAATGGATATTACCAATCAGTAGTCACGGCAAGTGTTTCCGGGGATACGGACGCAACGGATAATAAAAAATGCTCTATTCCTCTTAAAATAGAAAATGGCGGAACAATACCGCCGCCTACAGAACCTGCCATATATTACGACATGGAGGCAAGTAAGGCGGAATTGAGTTATGATCCTGCCGCTAACCGATTTAAGCTCAGTTTATGCGTCAAAAATCACAGCACTCAAAATGGTCAAGTTTATAGCGGTTTTATAGGATATTACTCCTGGTCTTTAAGAAGAGGTGGCATCAAATCTGTGGACGCTTCAATGAGCGGTTTTACGGTCGGATCAGGTGAACAATGTTTTGAGGATGACTCATACCAAACAGAGCTTGGCGATTATCGGTTTTCTTTAATTACCAGCCTGGGCAACCAAAATATAGATGTTAATCCCGGCAATGATTCCATATGGTCCAATACGGTAACAATTTCCGAATCTCCCCCCGCACTACCCCCATCCGCTCCAGCTGACTACAAGACAGAAATCTCTACTTACGGCATGACCGCTAATCCGCCGGATAACCCCGGGACTTATAATTACCGCATTATCTACCAAAACAAAAGCACCCAAAATGGTCAACCGATTAGGGCAAATGTGAGTTGGGGCGTTAAGATGCTGCGCAGCAGCTCTTGGTCAGAGAATTGCCCGGCAAGCGGCGGGTCTCCGGTATTCTCATATAACACAGTCACCGATAGTCAGAATGGCATTTTCGTGGATATGTACGGCGATAGTTTTAAACCACCGAGCCAAGGATATTATCATTTAGAGGCTTGGGCTGGGGTTAGCGGTTACGAAGACAGTAAAAGCTATAAATGCACTAGCGTGGTGCATTATATTCCCGCCACTTCCGCAAGTTTAGACCTCTCCCGCGCTAATGCCTTCGCGCTGCCACTTTTGGACGAGCAAATCAAAAATTTCTGGCAAAAATTGCAGGAAGTGATAAAATAAAATCACAGCGCAAGCAATGAGGCGCCGCGAGCGGCTAAAAAAACACAAGATTAAAATCAAATAAAAAACCAATGAAAAAATCCAAATATCCACAAATTTTCTGCTTGAGCATCTTCCTGCTCCTCTTTGGTTTTTCTATTTTTACCGCGACGGCGGAAGAAGATCAAACTGGGTTGCACCGCCCTGACGCCGCGGCGGCTGGACTGCCCGCAGGAGACCTTGAAGCTTTGATTAACGGAATCGTGAAATGGATCCTGATCCTAGCGGGGGCGGCTTGCACAGTAGCTCTTGTTTACGCTGGATTTCGCTATGCCTTTGCCGGAGGAAATGAAGAAAAAACGGAGCAAGCAAAAAAAATATTAAAATACGCTATCATTGGAGTTATAATCATTGTAGGTGCTTACGCTATGATCCAACTTATTACAGAACTTATTAAAGGCAATGTTCCGCCAGCGCCAGATCTTACAACGCAAAATCAAAATGTCTGCGACGGTCAACCCTTTGACACCTGCAATGCTGAACGTGCCAGCGCAGGCTGCCAATGTAGGCTAGCAGCAAATGCAGGTATTAGTGTATGTGCAAATATTGGTGGTATGCCTGTATGTAGAAGCGGTCCCCTCAATTAGTTGTTTAAATTTAAGTATTTTATATTATCCTAAAGAAAGGAGGTGAATTAAACTAATGAACAACAAACTTAAAGTATGGGCAGGGATTGTGATGATGGTATTGTTTGGATTAATAGTCGGCAATCTCCCCTTGGCTAGGGCGGCTGACGTTACTCCACCTACTGATGTGCCCAAGGCCGGTTTCCAAGACTTTAAAATATCACAAGACGCTCCTAAAAACATAGCCGCTAATATAATGAATTGGTTTTTTGTGATCGCTTCTTTCTTGTGTATCGCCGTGATTGTTTGGGCAGGAGTTACTTATGCCACAGCGGGAGGAGATGAAGAGAAAGTCACCAAAGCAAAACAAAGACTGATCTATGGCATTATCGGTATTGCCGTGGTCGTAGCGGCCTATGCTATCATCTACTTCATTAAGACTACCCTTACAGGAGGAACCAATATTGCTCCGCCATCCCTGTAAAATAATATCCTTGCTGCCCTATGGTATAGGGAATTAAGTGTGGTTTTATATTCTTCCGGAAAACAAAAACAGACCCCTAAACTTAATGGTCTGTTTTTGCTGTTTTGTCAAATTATTCTGGATGCATTATAATAAAGCTAAATTGAGTTACGAAATTCATTTTTGTCATTGCGAGGGATCCGCCCTAGGCGGAGACCGAAGCAATCTCCTAAATCTGTATTAATACAGCTCGATGAGATTGCTTCGTCGTCCCTCGACAAGCTCGGGACTCCTCGCAATGACGATACATTTTGTAATTCAAGGATAAAGATTAAAGCTAGGTTAAAATAAAAACCATGAAAAATTTTGTAAGCAGCGCCAGAAATAACAACAAACATACTGAACTGACACATTGGGGACGATTTCTAACAGCCAGTTATGCTTTTACTCTGCCGGAACCAGCTCCTTTTCAACCCGCCTACAATCCCAATACGCCTAAAAATTTAGTTATTAACGGTTTAAACTGGTTTTTTGCAATTATGGCTTTCTTGTGTATCGCCGTGATTGTTTGGGCAGGAGTTACTTATGCCACAGCGGAAGGAGATGAAGAGAAAGTCACCAAAGCAAAACAAAGACTGATCTATGGCATTATCGGTATAACTGTAGTAATCAGCGCCTATGCGATCATCCAGCTTATTAAAAGTCTTGCGCAAGGGAACACCACCTTCCCCTCACCAACTTTATAAAATAATCTGGTCCAAAAATGCCCAAACTACCCTCCATTAATACTTACAACCTCTCCGCCCAAGTCTCCCAATTTGCCAATGAGAGCTTAATTACTTACCTTATTGGTCTCCCCATTATTTTTGGCATTTTGCTTTTGATTTATGGCATTTTTAAGTTTGTATTTGCCGGCTCTTGCAAGCCGGATAAGGATGACGCCAAAAGATTGCTTTGGGTTTCTATAATCATCATTATTGTGGCAATCTTGGCTTACGCGATTTATTTCTGGATCTACGGCGCCGCGAACTCCACTACTTTGCCTAATACTGTAGAATAGCAATCCCTACGGTAGAGACGTTGCATTGCAACGTCTCTTTTTTATTTTTGACAAAAAGGAGGAAATCATTGACAATATAGAAAGAAACGCTACTCCCACCCCCTCCACCTCCCCCTCTGGCCCGCTACGCCAGAGCGTTAGCGAGGCGAGCAGGGGGAGAGGAGCTCTTTTTTGCTCCCGTGGCGGAATTGGTATACGCGTAGCGTTTAGAACGCTATCCCCAAAAGGGTTGCAGGTTCAAATCCTGCCGGGAGCACACTCAACGCAAAACCACCTCCGTCATTGCGAGGAGCCCCCCACCTTTTGTAAAAGGTGGGGGACGACGAAGCCCGCCCGCCATCGCTTCGCCCGCCCGCAACGCCTTGCGGCTAGCATGGCGGGCGTGGCTTCAGGCGAGGCGGGCGGGCAATCGCCATTCAAGATAACCGTGATTTTAATCCACAAAGCTCTGTATGCAAGAAAAGGAATTTTATATCTACATTATGACTAATAAATGGAGTACGGTATTTTATACTGGTATTACTAATAATCTTGAAAGAAGAATTTTTGAACATAAAAACAAAATTTTTAAAGGATTTACAGCTAAATATGAAATTAATCGTCTGGTTTATTATGAAACCTATGAAACAGCAGAAGAGGCGATCTTAAGAGAAAAACAAATTAAAGCCGGCTCAAGACAAAGGAAAATTGATCTGATTAAAAATGATAATCCCCATTTTGAGGATTTAGCTAGGGATTGGTATTAAACCACACTCTTCCTAGCGTGGCGATTGCTTCGTCGCTCCTTTTGGTCGCTCCTCGCAATGACGATACATTTCGTAATTCGTAGAAAGTAGTAAATTTGAAGACTTGGAAGTGGATTGGTTTTAGAAAGCATCACATTTTCTAGGTTTGTGTTAATCTATGAGATTGCTTCGTCGCTCGCTCCACTCGCTCCTCGCAATGACAACAGCGACTAACACCCAAAACAGCGCCGATAAATCGTTTTTAAAATAAGGCGTATCCACGAGACCGTGTAAGAGCAACGCGATCATTGCCGCTAAAGCGTATTTCACTATGGGATTATCTTTCTTTCGCTCATCGCTACGCGAGATTTTCAGACAGCCTTGTTTGAAGAAGATAATGATGAGCCAGATAAAACTTGCTAAACCCAAAATACCCATCTCAATCCATAGAGCTAGATACAGATTGTGCGGCTTGACTACCAACCATTCCAGAGGCGGAAAAGCAACTCGCGGCACATATTCGCGGTAGGAGGCTTCAAAATTCCCCAATCCCACGCCCCAAAAAGGGTGTTCTTTTATAATAAGAAGTGAAGTCTGCCAAATTTCCGAACGGGTAGAAGAGGAGGTGCGGGTGCTAAAATCCAAAAGCCGGCCAAATTTGGGCGACTCGGACTCGCTAACGCTTACCAAAATTACAAGCAGAGTAAAAAGCAAGAGATATTTTAATCTTTTTATCGGGATTTTAATTCTAAACCAAAGGAAAATGAGAGCGCCGAACAATCCCAGCCAACCGCCATAAGATTTAGTGAAATAGAGAGCGAAAAGGATGGTAATAAGTAATAAGTAATAAGTAACGAGTAAAAATTTAGAATTGATTCTTTTCCAAAATATCAAGGACAGAATTAGAATAGGGGCAATATACATCGCGACATAATTTGCCGGAATAAAAAACGAGTTCAACCGACCATCCGAATCAAGACCCACCCGAAAAATATACTCATAAAGCCCATAGATCGCAATGTAAGAGGCGGAAAGAAATAATGTGAGAACAACTACCTTAATCTCTCTTTTTCTTCTTATAAGATCCAAAAATAGAATTAAGACAAAAAGGGGATCAAGAAACCAACCCTTTAAAACCCCCAGGCTCAACCTTTTATCCGGGGAAATGACGGTCGCGAGAATCGCTGCCCCGAAAAACAAAGCTATAGGGATTAAAAAAGGACGGATGACGCGATAAACCCGCCTTATTTTTTTAACTAAATTTTTAGAAAAAATCGCTTTGAACAACCAAACCAGAAAAACGAAATAAATGGATAGCTCTAAAAAAGTGGTAGGAACAGAAAAAATCTCTCCCCGAATTAAATAGGTAGGAAGTAAAAATAAAATCAAAAACAATCCCCAGCGGGTTTTAAATAAAGATATTATTAGAATAATCAACAGAAAGAGTACAAAAGATAGCATAGATTCAATTTCTAATTGCTCTAATTGACCTTATTAAGTAATTGTCACAAAGCGATCTTTAGACAAAGCAAATTTAACGGGGTGAACCTAATTAACCCAGAAAAATTAACCTAATTATTCTAATTGTTCTAATTATTCTAAATAATGACCAAATCCCAATTACCCAATGATCTAATTTGTGATGATTAATTTTGTTTATTGGGATTTGGGTATTGGGATTTATTTAGGTCAATTAGGTTAATTAGAATAATTAGAAATTTTATTCTCCTTATTTATCATTTCATGTAAATTTTGACTCCTCATAACCAACGCCAAAAATATCCAAATCACTTCCATAAAATGCGGATACAAAAGACTATTGGTAAATTGGGAGTGAACAAGCATTCCGGATAACGCGCCAAGCATTCCTAAGCCCAAAGCCGCGGCGACTTTATTATTGTTCTCCCTACGCCACGCCCTGAAACTTACCCAAAACATCGCGCCCAAAAGCCATAAATAAGCTAAAAAACCAAAAATTCCAGTCGTTACCAAAATGGTCAAAAAAGAGGAATCACTGCCAAAATCGGAATGGCTCGCTTCGGATCCAATCTTGCCATATTCCGATTGGACATATTTAAAAGTGTTAAAACCCACGCCCAAAAAAAGATGATCTTGGGCGATCTCCCAAGTCGCGAGCCAAGAAGCAATCCTGGCTTGCGCTGTCACGTCAACCTCGGTTGCCCCGGCTAATCTTGTTTGCAAACGATCCGAAACGCCAACCAAGATCAAAAGAGCCGCGAGACCTCCTAACAGCAACTTTTTGGACTTTAAAATGCCTAAAACCAAAAGCATCGCCAAAAAAGCCAAGAAGGCGCTGCGCGAATAGGTAAGGATCAGGGCGCCAAACAAAACCAGTCCTAAAATAGCCAAGAATAATCTGTGTTTGCGATTTTGGGCAATCAGGAAAAAACTTAAAACAAAACTCAAAATAAAAACAAAAAAACCGCCCATAAAATTCGGGTCAAACCAAGTGGAAAGCAGGCGCTTTACATGGGGATCCCACCCCGCTTTTGCCGCCATAGCGGAAAAATCAGGAACAAAAATGTATTGCAAAAAGCCCAAAATAGCCAAAATAAAGGAACAAACAAAAATCCAGGCAACATATTTTTTAACCCCCTTCGTGCCCCTTGCTACATCCAAGACGACATAAAACAACAAAGCATATTCCAAAAACCGCAGGTAGTAAAAACTGGAAACTAAAGCCTCTTCCCAAGCAAGATTGCGAATACCCCAGATTAAAGAAATTAAAGCTATACCCAAAAAAAGAAAGAGAGGCGCGTCGAGGGGCGTGGATTGAATTTTAAAATCGCGCTTGACCAATTTTTCAAAAATCCAAAAAATAATCATTGCCGGAATAATCATGTCGTTGGGCAAGAAAAAGCTCTCCGTGCCAGGCAAAGGAATGCGCACTAATTGACCTAAAACTAAAGAAAAAATCACCAAGACTAAACCTAATTTTAAATCCAGAAAAATTAAAACACCCAGAAGCAAACCAAGGCAAGCCAAAAAGCCCAAAAGGGGATTGTAAGCTAATAGAAAAGAAACAGCTCCAGTAAATAAAAGAATGACTATAACTTTAGCAGGTTTAAACATAAAGAAAATTTCTAATTATTCTAATTATTCCTGATTTGGAGGTCGTGCGTCTGAAGATCTGGCGTAGCCATGAAAAGCGCGACACGAGTAATTGTCAGGCTCTCGCCTGACCTCCAATGGAAATTGTGACCCGCTCTAATATTTTTAGAATCTCCCTCGCTGTCTTCTCCCAACTAAACTTTTTTGCTCTCTCCCGCCCCAATCTAGCTAATCTAACCCTTAATTCCTGATCGGTCAATATCCGTTCGAGCATCCCAGCAATCTCCGCGACATCCTTAGGATTAACCAATAAAGCCGCTTGACCCGCCACTTCAGGCAGAGAAGAAATATTGCTTGTGATTACAGGGATGCCGCAAGCCATTGCTTCCAAAGGAGGCAAACCAAAACCTTCATATAGAGAAGGATAGACAAAAACAGTGGCTAAATGGTAAAGGGCAATGAGATCTCTTCTCTCAATATAGCCCAAAAAGCGCACATACTGCTCAAGATTTAATTGTCGGACCCTCTGGAAAATCTCCTTATAATACCAACCTTCCTTACCCGCGATTACTAAGCCATATTCTTCTTTGAAGGACAATCTCTGGTAAGCCTCTATTAAACGAACGAGATTTTTTCTCGGCTCCAGGGTGCCCGCGAAAAGAATGAACTCTGAGGGTAAATTATATTTCTGCTTCACTTCCGCTAAAAAAGAAGGCGATTTTTGCCGACATTGATTCGCGGCTAAATAAACCACATCTATTTTGGAAGAGGGAAGGGAAAACAATCTTTGCAGGTCTCTTTTGGTAGCATCAGAAATCGCAATCACCCTCTGGCTTTGGCTAAGCGCTCTTTTTAAAAAACATCTCTCCAAAAAAACCGCCTTGGGATTATGCTTTCGAGGGAACAAAAAGGCAACCAAGTCAGGAACGAACACAACCGAGTTTTTAATCCCTAAAGCGGGAATGATGTAACTAACTAGCGCTAAATAAACATCGGGTTTTAAAATCCATTTCAGATCCAGCCAAACAAAAAAGTGCCATAGAATACCCGGCAATCCCACTCTTCTCGGCTTGAAATTGGCGCCAAAGCGACAAGGGAACTTTTCTCTGGAATATAAAAAATATTGATTCTTGGAATCAATCTTCGCTAAATGCTTAATTATTTGATAACTATATTCTCCCTTGCCCGCCCGCGCCCCCACAATCGCACGGGCATCTATCGCGATACGCATATTGTGAATAATTTAGTAAACCTTAAATTACTAAATGCATCGTCTGTTAGCGAGGGATTTTTCCTCCCCTTACCAAGGGGAGGCGGGGAGGGGTCTAATTTATATCTAGATGTTTATAGCTAGATGACCATTCTCCCTCCCCCTCCATCTCCCCCTCGGGCAGGGGGAGTGTAATCAGGTTTCTCGCTAATAGACAGAATAAATTTCGTAACACAAGGTAGTAAACGATAAAAATTGCTAATTACTGATTACCGAATACTAACTACCGCTTACCCTTTTATAACGCGCAAAACCTTTGAACTTACCTCGCACCCGCTGCCAATATTCCCGCTCGATGAGAGTAAGCAGACTGTAAATGAAAATCTGCCAAGCCTGGCAAGCGAAGAAGGCGACAAAAGTAAAAATATTTTGAAAAGCAATATTTTTTAAGCCAAAATAAACCTCATTGGCTTTTAAGTTCTTCACTGCTTCAAGGGGAGCGAGGCGCCCCCCTGGAGAATAGGAATGAACGACAAAAGCCTGACCATTGTAAAAAACTTTCCCTCCTATTTGCTTAATCCGGAAGCATAAATCCGGCTCTTCCAAATTGGGACCTGGCAAAAAGTTTTTCTCAAACCCTCCCACCTTTTCAAAATAAGAGCTTCGCACCGCAAGGTTGCCAGCGCCGCCCCAATCGCAAAAGCCTTGGGTAGAAAGGGAGAGACGCGCGTCCACGCGACCATTAAAATAAATCGTGCCGCCTGCTCTTTTGCGACATAACAAATAAAACGGATAAAAAGGTAAATTTAAGATTATATCAGAAAATGTACCCTGTTTGTTTCGCAAACGTTTCTCCACAATTTTACCCGCGACAACCGCTATCTCTCTATTTTTGAAAGGTTTCACGATCTCCGCAAGCCAATGAGGAGAGGGGACACAGTCGTCATCTAAAAAAGCTAATACTTCCCCTCGCGCTATCCTCGCTCCCGCGTTTTTAGCCATTCCAGGACCAATCCTCCCTGGGGTTCTAATCACTTTAATTCCTTGAAGCTTATTTGGCGCCCCGGCGCAACTGTCATTAACAATAATAATCTCCCTAGGTTTCAAGGTTTGCCTTTTTAAACCCTCTAAACACAGGGTAAGTTCGCGCGTCCTGCCGCAAGTAGGAATAATAACCGAGATTTGCATTATTTTTTAATACTCAAAGATTCTTTGAGGATATCTTTAGGCAAGCCGCCAATTAGATACAGCACCGCCAGGTAAAGCGCCGCGCCGCAAACAAACCGTACCGCGAAATTCCAAGAGGGAAATAAGATGAAAAACAAAAAAAGTACCGCGCCTGCCAATATACTCCGCCCCAAAATTCCTTTCTTCCAGGATAAATAATAGGACTTTCTGACAAGATAAAAACTCCAAATCAAAATTAAAAGTTCCACTAAAACCGTAGTCACCGCCGCCCCGATGTAAGAAAAAAGGGGAATCAGGATTAAATCCAGGGAGACTGCGAAAATGGCGCCCACTAAATATCCCCAAATCATCTTCTTTTGCTGATCCAGCGCCACAATAAGGTGAGACGGCAAAGCGGCAAGAAAAATAATCCCAATGGCGACGCTTAAAATCTGGAGCACTCTTATGGAAGGATCAAAGTCGGGACCAGAGATAATATGGATCATTTGAGGCGCGAAGAAAAAGATACAGATGGCAAGGGGCACCGTGCCCACAATCAAAAAATCAAAGCTTTTCTGGAAAATACGCTGGAAACGCGCGGGGTCGCTGCGGCGGTATAAAGCAAACTGCGGCAGAACCAAACTGCAAAACAGAATCGGGAAAGCAATTAAAAGCTCTAAAATTTTGTAAGCCGCGCCGTAAATTCCCACATCCGCCTCGGGTTTTAAAAGAGACAGAATAATCGTGTCAAATTTAAAATAAACCAGGTTAAAAACCATAGAAAGAGCGAGAGGCCAAGAACGGTGAAAAATATATTTCCAAACCTTAAAATCAGTCTGAAAGCGAATTTTAGCGTAGGGTAGAGTAAATAAATAAACCAAAAGCGACTGCACAAGATTGCCCCAAGCCACCGCCCAAACAATATTTAATAACCCTTTTGCTTTCCAAACTGACCACAAAACCAGCCCCAGAGTCAGGAGACGCCCTGAAATCTCCGCCAAAACTAGCTTTGAAGTTTTTAATTCACGGAAAAATAAACCGTCAAAAACATGGCGGAAAGAAAGGAGAAAAAAAGCAAAACAATCTACGGCAATGGCTTGCTTCACAAGCGCGGGGTAAGGCATTAAAAAACCCACCAAAGCTCCTAAACCTAAAATAGCCGCCGAAGTGAATATTCTCAAAGAGAAGGCGTTAGATAAAAATTTATTTAAGTTTAAATTTTTCTTGCCAATTTCATTGGTAACAACCAAAGAAATACCCATACCGGCAATAGTGGAAAAAAAACCGGAAAAAGCCATTACGGTCGTATATTGACCAAATCCCGCACGGCCAAGGTACCGCGCTGTTGCCGCGATTACTCCAAAACCGATGAAAGCCGAGAGCACTCGGCCCACAGATTGCACTAAAGTATTGTAAGCAATTTTGCGTGTTAGAGACATATTGGAAAAAACTCTTCTAGTTGACGTAACGTCCAAATATTACTATATTCTAGCCAAAAAAACAATAGAAGAGATAATTAAGGCATATTAAAAAGACCCCCTACGGAGTCAAAAAAATAGTCTGCCCTACGCGATGTGATAACTTCATCATCTATGTTAAATTATCCTTCCGCTGCCGCCGCTCCGGCAGGTAAAACCTCTCTTTTTTTCTGCCAAATTTTAAAACCTTTCTTTATCGGCAGTACGTTATCCCGAACGATCACTGCCTCTTTTTTTAGAGCGACTACCTGGTCCTTATGAATAATAAGCTGTCCCTTAAGCATATTGGCAAGCAAACCTGTTTTCACATAATATTTGACCACTTGACCATCAAGATCATCAAACTCAAAATCCCTAATTTCACCCAGGATATCGCCGCTCTCCGTCACGGCTTGATTTTTTAAGATTGCAAATTTCTCTCGGTCTAACGCTAAAACATGGGCATCCTTCTCAATTGGCGCAATAGCATTAGAAAAAGCCGCAATTTCATTATCCGCGAGATTTTTAATATTAGAGAACAAAACATATCTCTCTTCATTAATCTTGAAAGCGTATATTCTTCCTGTTTCCCTGACAATAAAAAAGCCCTTGACTATTCCTTCAAAGGGTCCCGCAGAGTCTTTAATCTTTCGGTTCAAAATTTTTTGGGCGGATAAAAGCATAATAAAAAAATTAACCTAATTATTCTAATTAACCTAATTGACCTAAATAAATCCTCCATCCTCCGTAGCAGTAGCTACTGCTACTGCGGAGGACGGGCAATACCCAAATCCCAATGAACAAAATCAATTATCAAGTAAGAATTATTGGGTAATTCAAGATTTGGTCATTATTTAGAATAATTAGAGCAATTAGAATAATTAAAAATTCTCCCTTACTCTTCTTTCGGCTTGATTATCACGCGTCTTTCTTCTTGTTCACCTTCGCTTTCTGTACTCACCTCCTCGCTACTTGCTAAGAAAAGATGAATAATTCTGCGCTCATAAGCAGGCATTGCTTCTAAAATAAGGGGTTTTTTAGTTTTAGCCACTCGCTCCGCAGAAACCTGGGCTAGTTTTTGAAGATAAACCATCCGATTCTCCCTATATTTATTCACATCTAAGATAAAATTGACAATTTGATTAACCTTGCGCCTCACCGCCAATCTCAATAAGTGCTGCAATGCGTTTAAATTAGAACCTCGCTGTCCAATTAAAAGATTGGGGTTCTCCTTATTCTCAATGCTAACCCAGATTATCTCCTCATTGTCCTGATCCACAATTTTTGCCCTCACTTTGCCAGAGAGGGACATCTTTTCCAGCATCCCCTCTGTAAGCCCACAAATCACTTCAATAATTTGGGGGTGATTCACCTTTGGATGAGAACTTTCTAATGCTTCTTTTTGCATATTTTTGGCATTAACCTTGATAGAACACACGAAATTATTTAAAAAGCAAGAAATATCTTAAGAAATGGGGGATGACTCTTTATCTTTATCTGGATCCTTTCTCATCACCAACCACTGTTGAACAATGGAAAACAAAGTCGTCGCTACCCAATAGAGGGAAAGACCCGCGGGAAAGCTTAAGGCAATGAAAATAGTTAAGACGGGCATAATATAAACCATCTGGCTGGTCATATTGGCGGCAATAGCGCTAAAATCATTACCGCTCGCCCGCGCCGCGGGCTTCTTTTTTTTCATCAGCATCCTTGACTGCCAGAATTGGGTCACGCCTGCTAAAATCGCTAAATAAACGTTCCTCGCTCCTAAATCTAAAAAGTTCAAAAAGTAGGGATCTAGCTTACCCGGATTATGGACAAAAGAATATAAAAGTTTAAGCACCTCCGGGTTGTTAAGACCATCCCTTAAAACCTGATAAATCGCGATTAAAAATGGAAATTGAATCAAAATGGGCAGACAAGAAGAAAGGGGATTGATTTTATTCTTGCGGTAAAATTCCATAGTGGCTCGACTCATTCCTTCTTTGTCGTTTTGATACTGCTTTTTGATTTTCTCAAGCTCCGGCTGTAAATCCTGCAAGGCTTTTTGCGATTTAACGGATTTCGCGGACAAAGGATAGAGGATGAATCTCAAAATAACGGTCAAAACAATAATCGCGATACCCAAATCATGGCCTGGAATAATATTATAAAAAAACACCAGCAGATTAAGAAGGGGTTGATAAAGAAGAGTACGAAACAAATCGCCGAGCATAATTTGGAATTATGAATTATGAATAGATAAGAGTTATCGCACGGGGTCGTAACCACCCTTGCTCCACGGATGGCAACGCATAACCCTTTTTAGAGCAAGCCACGATCCGCGCAAAACGCCAAATCTTTGGATAGACTTAAAACCGTATTCAGAACAAGTAGGAATAAAACGGCAAAAGCCATAAGGATGGCGAAAGGCCGGAAAACCGTGATCCGGAGAGAGGGTGATTTGATATAAACGGATGATCTTTAAAAGAAGAAAACGCATAGCTAATTCAATTGCTAATTAACCATTTCGCACCTTGGAGGTCAGGCGAGAGCCTGACAATTACTCGTGTCAAGCTTTCGCCCTTCCAGGACCTTCGGCTTGACCTCCAAATACAGACTTTTATTTACCTGCCCGCTAACTTAAGCGGGCGGGGAAGTCAAATTTATTAGGAATTAGAAATTTTAAATCATCTTTGCCTGACGCAATAATAATTCCATCGCCTCTTTAATCTCCTCAAACTTTTTGCCAATTATCACTGGTTGCGCAATAATGACCACATCGCATCCACCTTGTAAATGATTTAAAAAAAACTTAACCGCCTCGCTCATTCTTCTTTTAATTAAATTGCGGCCGGTTGCTTTTTTAACCAATTTTTTAGAAACCACAAAGCCAAATCTCACTACACCACGATCATTTTTGACTATTTTAGCAATGAAAAACTCAGATCTTAAACCCCAACCTTGCCTGAAAACATAATTAAAGTCTTTTTTATCCGTCAAACGATGTTCTTTAGGCAACATACGATTTACCTCTATTTACTCAATATTTTCCTGCCCTTACGGCGTCTGCGAGCCAATAAATTGCGGCCGGCGCTAGTTTGCATTCTTTTCCGAAACCCATGGACTCTCTTTCTCTTTTTTACTTTAGGCTGATAAGTTCTTTTCATAAGAAAAAATAAATCCAGCGCATTCCGGCGGGGCGTTAATCGCCTAATCACCGAAAAGATTACAGCTTTCTGGCACCACCGAACAGACAGCGGGGTATTCAAAAAGGTGCTGGATAAAAAACATAAATTCTTAAATCCTCTTTTAAAAGTGTAACTGATATTATCCCTAAAGTCAAACCAATGTATCTGAACTTATTCAACTAACTTTACCCCGTTAGAGAAAGTCACCGACGAAGTCGGTGGTGAAAAAAATATAGACGCTGACCCCGTTAGAAATAAATTTCTAAACAGGGTTAGAAAACGAAGTTCTCTAACGGGGTTTACTGATTTAATTTAATTTATTTCTTTCTTCCCTAAATACTCCACAATTTATGCACACCTTATTAACATTTTAATATAGCCCTGTCTGATAACGAGATGATTTTTCCAGATTAACGCCAAAACAAGCCCATTTTTAATGATCAATTTACTTGTGGATAAATATATTGTATTATTATATAATTAGAGTCTTCAAGAGGGGGGCTGCGCATCTTCCACAAATGGAGTCGTTCACCCCGTCGTTCGCGAGCGACGGGGTTCGCGAACGACAATCCTAAAATAAAAACATATGGATAATCAACAAATTTGGCAGAATGTTCTGGGTGAATTAGAACTCTCTATCAGTAAAGCGAATTTTACCACCTGGTTTACCAATACCGCCCTTGTTTCTTATAGGGATCGCCAAGCGCTCATCAGTGTCCCTAACCTCTTTACCAAAGAATGGCTGGAAAATAAATATCAAAAACCAATCTTGCACGCCCTGATAAACGCCGTGGGTGAACGCATTGAAGGAGTGAAATATGAAGTCAGGAGCCTCAAAGCGCAAACCCCGCCTCTACGGGAAAAGATGTCTCCAACAAAAGAGACATTTTTAAAAGACCTTCCAGACAATGGGAATGAGATGTCTACTCCTTTCAAACAAACTAGCGCCGCCCAGACCACAAATCTAAATCCCCGTTATACTTTTAATAATTTTATTGTCGGATCAAATAATGAATTAGCCCGCGCCGCCTGTCATGCCGTCGCCTGCAACCCTGGCGAGACTTACAACCCTTTATTTATTTATGGCGGCGTGGGTTTGGGAAAAACCCACCTTCTCCAAGCAGTAGGCAACGAAATCACCAAAAAATTCCACGATAAGAAAGTAAAATATATTGCCAGTGAAAGATTTACCAGTGAACTCGTACGGTCCATTGAAAAACACGACGTGAACTATTTTAAAGAACGATACCGCAATATTGATGTAATGATTATAGATGACATTCAATTTATTGCCGGCAAAGAAAAAACCCAAGAGGAGTTCTTTCATATCTTTAATGCCCTCTATGGAGAGAATAAACAAATTGTCATTTCCTCTGACCGTTCACCCAAAGCCATCCCCGCCCTGGAAGAACGTCTCTCTTCGCGCTTTGAAGGAGGGATGATCGCCGATATCACCCCGCCAGACCTGGAAACCCGCATTGCCATCCTTAAAAATAAAGCTGAAAAAATGGGAATCACGCCCTGCGATGAAGTGCTGAATTACATCGCCATCAACGTTCAACGCAATGTGCGCGAACTGGAAGGAGCGCTAAACCGAATCATTGCCCACTATCAGCTCCATCATCTAGAATTAAGCCTAGAAAATGCGCAGAAAATTCTTAAAAATGTGATTAATGCTCCCAGGTCCCATCTTATTTCAGCCAAAGAGATCATTGATTCGGTCATTCAATTTTACAACCTCGACGTTAAAGACTTATTAAGCGAGTCCAGAAGAAAAGAGATCTCTTACCCGCGACAGATATTAATGTATCTTTTAAGATCCGAGGCTAAAATTTCCTACCCCTCCATCGGGCAAGAATTAGGAGGACGCGATCATACTACCGTGATCCATGCTTATAAAAAAATTAATGGGGAACTCGCTGAAAACGAAGAGCTGCGTCAAGAAATTGAGCTTATTAAACAAAGACTCTATAATTGACCTTTCGTGAGAAGTGAACTTTAAGAATATCTACTTGCCCGGTAGTTAAGACAGTCAGATATTAAGGGGATATTCAGTCTCTTCAGAGTCTGATGACTCTTCAAAGTCAGAAGACCTGAAGGATAAAATGGGGATAACATATTGGATAAAAGGTGTAAAAACTGGTGAGAAACTAACCATTTATCCACAATTTTACTTACATAAAAACCTGCCATCATCTCTTTGCAATATTCATCCACGTGTTATTCTTCCCTCATTCGCCATTTATCCTCTATCAAAAAAGCGCTCTTTTCTTGAATTGTTAGCTTGTTTTTTAGGAATATCATTTGAAATCCGAAGGTTATCAACAATATAATAATAACAATAATAATTAAATATTATAATTATTAAATACTATTAAATTTAATTTATGAAAATACTTTGCACACAGGAAAATTTAAATAAAGGGCTAACCGCAGTTAGCAAATTAGCAACCTCTAATATTAATCTGCCGATTTTAAATAATATTCTTCTGGAAACCAAAAATGGTCGTTTAAGATTGGCAAGCACTAATCTAGAAACGGGGATTAACTACTTTGTGCGAGGAAAGGTGGTGTCGCAAGGCAGTATTACCGTTTCTTCCTCCTTAATTGCTAATTATATTAATTCACTTCCTGTAAACAAAGTAACTTTAAAGGTAGAAAATGATAATCTAAAGATAAAAACTGTATTCGATAAAGCGGTGATGCGCGGTTTGCCAGCCTCGGATTTTCCCTTCCAATATGCTTTAGTTAATAAAATGAAAAAGGGGATAATGTTTTCTATTAAAGAAAGGGATTTGCGGTCCGGGCTTCTAGGGGTTAGTTTTGCAACGACGCAAGATGAGCTCCGCCCAGAAATCGCGGGTGTCTTTTTTAATTTTGGAAAGCAAGATTTAACCTTGGTGGCAACCGACAGCTATCGTTTGGCAGAGAAATATGTAAAATTTGAGCGGATAAACAAAGAAGCCGCGAAGGCTATTATTCCCCTGAAAGCGATTCAGGAGCTCGTTCATATTTTGGAAGACAGTGAAGAGATGGTAAAAATCTTTTTTGTAGAGAACCAAGTTCTTTTTCAATTTAGAGAAATTGATTTTACCGCCCGTTTGGTTGAGGGTCAGTATCCTGATTACAAACAAATCATTCCTCAAAGGCTACTCTGCAAAGCGAAGGTGAAGACGCGCGACTTCGCCCAGGCAGTAAGACGAGCGAGTTTCTTCACCGCCCGGGAAACCAATGACATTAGAGTTAAGCTGGACCCTAAAAATAACGAGATTTTGATTTCAGCAGAGAGCGTGGGAATAGGCACCAATGAGTCTAGGGTAGAAGCCGAGGTGCGGGGCGAACCTCAAGAGATTGTTTATAATCATCGCTACTTCTTAGAGGGTTTAAATAATTTGCCTTCCGAGGAAACCATTTTTGAGACTAATGGGCCTGATGAACCTGGAATCTTGAGGCCTGTTGACCCTGACGGTTCTTTCCTTTATCTAATTATGCCTATTCGGAATTGAATTCCGGAAATCAGGAAGCAGGACATTCAGTCTTGAAGGACTTCGCGTCGTCAAGATCCTTCGGACTGAAGTCCTCGGGACTAAAGTCTGGCGAAGACAGACAAGATCACCGTGTTTAATTTATTCCTAATTCCCGATTCCATTTTATGCGCCTGAACCATCTAAAATTAGTTAATTTTCGCAATTATGATAGTTTAGACATAGGGACAAAAAAGAGGGTGATTATTTTAGTTGGCGACAACGCGCAGGGCAAGACTAATTTTTTGGAGGCGGTTTATCTTTTGGCGATTACTAAATCTTTTCGTTTAAGAAGTGACGCGGATTTGGTTGGCGAGAAAGATGATTTTGTTCGGATCGAGGCAGGAGTCATAAGTCAAAACCGAGATTCTAAAATAGAGGTTGTTCTTAAAAAACAGGAGAATCGGGGTAATATCCAAAAAATAATTAAGCTTAATGGTCAGATGGCGCCTGTGCGCGCGATTTTAGGCGCTTTTTTAGCAGTTTTGTTTTGCCCGGAGGATATCAATTTAATTAAAGCGGTGCCTGGCGCCCGCCGCCGTTTTTTAGATATTGTTGCCTGTAAAGTAAATTCTACCTATTGCGAGACACTGATGGGGTACAATAAAATTCTGAAAAATCGTAACCAGGTTTTGCTTAGGATTAACAGAGGAATTGGGAATCACGAAGAGCTTATTTTCTGGAATAATGAACTCACGCAAAAAGGAAGTTTCATCATTAAATTCCGCCAGAACATGGCGCAAAGGCTGGCCTCTTTAACTAAGATTTATTACAATAAAATTGCTAGAGGGGCAGGGACCGCCCCGCTACCAGAGTTGAATTTGCATTATTTGCCTTCATTTCACGTTTCGCCTAAACTAAACGAGGAGGCAATCAGTTTGAGGTTTCGCGGTGAACTTTTAAAAAAAGAGGAGGTGGAAATCGCGCGTCAACAGACTTTATCTGGTCCGCATCGGGATGATTTCACTTTTATTTTAGGTCGGAAGAATATTGTTTTCGAGGGTTCGCGAGGTGAATTTCGGAGCGCCATTTTATCTCTTAAACTATCGGAATTAGATTTTTTAAAAGAAAATTTAGGAGAACGGCCAGTTTTGCTTCTGGATGATGTATTTTCTGAATTGGATCGGGAACGAAAAAGACGGATAGCGGCCTTAGTAAAAAATCAACAGGTTTTTATCACGACTACCGACCTCAAAGAAATCCCCCCTGATCTCCGGAGAGAGGCTTTAATTTTGGAGGTAGAGGCGGGGAAGATAAAAACTGCAATATAACTTGAAACTTGTCATCAAGTCGTTCAGACCCGAAGGGATCCCTCGGGACTGAATGTCCCTCGGGCTGTTCAGTCCCGAAGACTTCACAGTCGAAGGAACTGAAGTCTTTCAGATAATACAATATAATATGACAGTTACAAATTACAGGAGATATGTTTATTCCTTTAAAATCTGTTTTGCCTCAGATCACCAATAGGGTGGGCATTAGTGTGGCAATAAAAGAAGACCAGATTCCATTGGCCTATAAAAAGGTTGTGGAAGAGATTCTCAATCAAAAAGCCGCGAGCGCGTCGCGGGTTTTATTTTTGCATCACAAAATTTTGACCATAGAGGTGCCTTCTTCAGCATGGGCTTGTCAATTGCAATTCTCTCAAGCGGAAATTGTGGGGCAACTCAATGTATTATGCGGTAGAGAAGTAGTGGAGAGAATTATATTTAAAGTAACTGGTAATTAGTAAGACGATGTAGAGACAGGTTTAAAACTTGTCTCTACTACTTTATTTCTGCAATTACCCTCGCGCTTTGGGTAGTTTCGTTTTCGTTGGAGACCAAAATAGTATAGATTTCATACTGGCCGGGCAAGGGTTTTTTTCCCCAAGTTAAATCATATTCCTCTCCGTCGGGCGTCGTAGGCTCAAAACTGGACCCGATGAGGAAAGGCCTTTTGTCTCTGGTGAGGTCGCGGGCGTAAAAATTAATTTTTCGGATGCCATTCGGATGGGAGGCAATTGCCTTTAATTTATAGGGGAAGTTTTCGTCTTGCAAAGTAAGCTGTCCGGCGGGTTGGCTCACATAGATGATTTGCTCGTTTTTAAGATTAATGGTCACGGAATCTTGCGCGGTATTCCCCATTTTGTCGTAGGCAATAGCTTTAATGGTATGGAAACCGGGTTCATTATAATTTGCATAATGCGTTTTGAAGGGGGGGTCGCCGTTTTTAACATCAAAGAGTTTATTATCAAAATAGAATTCCACCTTGTCCAAGGCTAAAGGCGCCTCGCCATCGGCTTCAATATTAATGTTATTATCTTCAATTAAGTCATTGTCGGCTGGCGAGGTAATATTGATGGTGGGTTGATTCTTTTCTTCATGGTAATCGCAAGTTTCCGTGGGCACCTTTCCTGTCTCAATTTTTTCCCGCGTTATCCATTCTTGGATGGGTTTTTCCCAACGCTCATACATAGGGTCGTTCTCGGGATGCTCTGGAACGGGGCCGCGAGGATTGTCTTTGTCCGCATAGTAAAGAATCGTATGAATCTCGCGGAATGTTTTTTCAACCACTTGATCGGGGCGGCAGCAGGTTTCATGCAGAATTTGATTATTTACATTACAGACCCGCGCCGTGGTTTCATTATATTTCCCGTGCAATATCATTTTGTCCGACTGGTATTTTGCGTAAGGGGTAAATTTTTCAGAGGGAGCGCCCTCTGAAGTTTTTTTCATAAAAGCCTGCCAGATCGGGGCGGCCACTTGAGACCCGTCGGCGCGGCGCATCTCGCTGTTGTCATTGTTGCCCACCCAGACACCCGCTACTAACGATGGGGTGTAACCAACCGTCCATGCGTCGCGGTAATCTTGGGTCGTGCCAGTTTTAGCGGCCACCGGTATTCCTCCTAAATTCAGATAATTATTGATTCCAAAAATCATCGCGCGGGCATTATTATCTGAAAGAACGCTGTTAATTTCTCTCGCGATTTGTTCAGGGAGAACCCTTTTGCCTTCTCCTTGCTGCCATTCTTCCAAAATTTGGCCATCTTTATCTTCTATTTTTATAATTACTGTTTTTTCTTGACGGATGCCATCGTTAGCAAAAACGCCGTAGGCAGGCACAAAATCAATCAATTTTACTTCACCGCCGCCTAAAACCAGAGAAAGTCCAAATCGCGACCGCTCCCCCAGTGTGGTGATGCCCATTTGATTGGCAAGGTCGATAGTTTCGTCAATGCCCGCTAAGTAAAGTGTTTTTACCGCCGGAATATTGAGAGAGCTAGCAAGGGCTGTCCGCATCGTGAGGGGTCCGCGCTCTTTGCCGTCATAGTTTTTCGGAATATAATCCTTACCTCCTTGAAGACCAAAGTTAGTGGTGAGATCAAAAAGCAATGTATCAGGGGTGTATCCCTTTTGAAAGGCGCGAGCATAAGCAAATGGTTTAAAGGAGGAACCTGGCTGGCGAGGTCGAAGCGTAACATTCACATTGCCGTCATTTTGGAGGTCAAAATAGTCGCGCGAACCGACCATCACTAAAATTTGTCCCGTCTTCGGGTCTGAAGCAAGAAGAGCGGCGTTGCGGGCGTTAAATTTTTGGGGATAATCACCGCTCATCTCGTAGACTAGATCTTCAGCTATTTTTTGTTTGTCATAATCCAATGTCGTATACACCCTCAAGCCTCCTCTTTCAATAAAGTCTTCGCCATATTTATCCGCGAGGATTTCTTTAATATACAATACAAAATGGGGGGCAATTATCCCTTCTCTATTTTCCGCGTAGCGCAACTCCTCTTGTTTCGCGTTATTTGCTTCCTCGGGCGTGATATAACCTAGAGTAGCCATGCGGTCTAAAATATGTTCCCTACGGGCAGCCAAAGCCTCTGGATGGGAGCCAAAAGGAGAGTAGTAAGTTGTGGCGCGGGGGAGAGAGGCGAGGGTGGCGGCTTCCCCTAAGGTTAATTCCGAGGCTTTTTTATTAAAGAAGGTTTGGCTTGCCGCTTCTATGCCGTAGGCATTAGAACCATAAGGAATTTCATTTAGATACATCTCTAAAATTTGATCTTTGGAGAACCGCCTTTCCAATTCCAGAGACAGGATTAACTCTTTAAATTTGCGGGAGAAGGTTCGTTCAGGGGTTAAAATAGAGTTTTTAATAAATTGTTGAGTAATAGTTGAGCCGCCTTGGTACACGCCGCCGCCCTTCACATCAGACCAGGCTGCCCTTAAGATGGAGCGGAAATCAATGCCCTTATGGTTGTAGAAATCATCATCTTCAGCGGCAAGTGTGGCTTTGATTAAATAATTAGAAATTTGAGTGAAGGGAACTACGGTGCGCTTTTCCTCGCCGTGGATTTCGTATAAGAGATGTTCGCCGGTGCGGTCATAAATTTTAGTGCTTTCCGTCATCTGGCGTTCCGTAAGTTTTTGGGGATCAGGCAGGTCTTTGGCAAAATAGGCAAAAACCGAGATTGCGCTAACGATTAAGCTGAAAATTCCCAATAAAAATAGGGCGACAACAATCTTCGCTATTTTTTTTGCGCGCCTCCTCCTTTTTATTTTTAGTTCTTCGCGGGTGATTACTAAATCTCCCCGCTTGTAGCGCGCGTAACCTGTTTTTTTGCGTTTAGGCAAAGATTTTCGTTTATTTCGCGGATTTTTAAACATAGATAGCTTAATTCTACGAGATTTCGGGAGAAGTGTCAAAAATGGAATTAGGAATTTGGAATCAGGAATAGGGAATAGGGAATAGGGAACAAGGAAGAAATTTTTGACTGTTTTGAGGAAAAAAGTTATAATCAGAACATATTAATCAATTTTTTATTATGAATCAAGATAAATTAAAAGAGATAATTAATTCTATTAATGAAAAGCTCGCTTTGCATGGCGGTAGTGTGAATTTGGTAGATTTTGACGAGAAAAAAAAGATAGTGAAGCTAAAATTACAAGGCGCTTGCGGTCATTGTCCGATGGCGCAATTAACTAGCGAAGGTTTTATTAAAAAAGAACTTTTAGCTAAGATGCCGGAGCTTAAAGAGATTGAGATGGTTTAAGTAATAATTTTTGATTTTTGTTTTTTAACTAATTTTTAACTACTTAATTTTTAATGATTTCATTTTTTAATAATTCGTTAATTCAATAAGAATTAGTTAAAAATTACCTGCCCGCTCACGAGCTTCGCTTCAGGCGAGGCGGGCGGGAGAAATAAAAATTAAAAATTGTAATTCATCAATATAGGCTAAATAGGCTAATCCGCCCAAGAAGGCGGAAAATTAAGATTTATGTCTAGAGTTATTGTAGATAAGAAAAAAATCGATGAACTCTTAACCCGCGGCGTGGCAGAAGTAATAGATAAAGAAAATTTGAGTAAAAAGCTTCAAGCGGGAAAAAAATTAAGAGTAAAATTAGGTATTGATCCCACAAGTCCGAATATTCACTTGGGCCGCACGATTCCGCTTTTAAAATTGCGCGATTTTCAAAATTTAGGGCATCAAGTGGTTTTGATTATTGGCGATTTTACAGGTTTAATTGGAGATACAAGCGATAAAGCGAGCGAAAGGCCGATGTTATCCCGCAGTGAGATTGAAAAAAATATGCAGACATACTTGGAGCAAGCGGGTAAAGTTCTAGACACCAAGGATTTTGAATTTCACTATAACTCGGAATGGCTCAAAAAATTAAATTATTTAGAAATAGGGGAGCAAGCTGATCTTTTTTCGGTTTCTGAATTTATTGCTCGGGAAAATATCAAAAAAAGGCTTAATGAAGGGAAGCGCGTTTCTTTACGCGAAGTGCTTTATCCATTGATGCAGGGCTATGATTCCGTGGCTATCAGGGCAGATGTGGAGCTAGGCGGAACTGACCAGCGCTTTAACCTCTTGGCCGGCAGAAAATTGCAAGAGCATTTTAGCCAAAAACCACAGGATATTTTAATGAATAATTTGATTGCGGGCTTAGATGGGCGTAAGATGAGTTCATCTTGGGGCAACACTATTAATATTACTGATCCGGCGGAAGAGATGTTTGGCAAGGTAATGAGTATGGCTGATGATTTGATTATTCCTTATTTTATCCACTGCACGCGGGTGCCTTCAGAAGAAGTTGAAGAAGCCCAAAAAGCGCTTAAAGAGGGCAAAAATCCTAAAGAAATTAAGGGAAAGTTGGCCTACGAGATTACTAAGATGTATTGGGGCGAGGACGGGGCTAAGAAAGGCAAGAATAACTTTGATCTTGTTTTTCGCCAAAGTAAAATTCCGGAAAATATTCCCGAGGTTAGGTTTCAAGAAAAAGAACTGGATATTTTGGATTTATTAGTAAGGACTAAACTCTGCAAAAGTAAAAGCGAGGCGCGGGATATGGTGGAGCAGGGAGCAGTGAAGATTGACCAAGAAATTATTCGCGATTGGAAAATAGTAATTTCTGAACTGAACAATAAAGTTGTTCAGGTGGGAAAGAGGAAATTTTGTAAAATAAAAATCAAATAATTTTGTCATTCTGATCCAAGCTCAGAATCTTATCATCTAATGAGATCCTGAAATAAATTCAGCATGACAACTCTATTGTGTCATTCCGAACTTGGTTCGGAATCTTAAAATCCAACGAGATACTGAAATAAGCCTGCCCTGATGAATATCAGGGTTCAGGTCGTTCAGATCTTCAGATTCTGAACGAACTCTGAAGAGAAGACAATTTAAAATGTCTTGCTGAATTCATTTCAGCATCTTCAGGGGTAGATCCTGAAATAAATTCAGGATGACAAACCAAAAAGATCCTGAACCAAGTTCAGAGCTTGCCCTGAATTCACTTCAGGGAAGACAAACCGATGGTTTACACAAAAAACTACTATGTCTATATTTTAACAAATAAAAAAAGAGGGGTTTTATATATTGGAGTAACAAATGATTTATTAAGAAGAATGGATGAACATAGACAAGAGGTAGTCTCCGGGTTTACTAAAAAATATCATCTTAAAAAATTAGTCCATTATGAGGCGACAGATGATATCAATAGAGCAATTGAAAGAGAAAAACAATTAAAAAATTGGCATCGGCAATGGAAAATTAATTTAATAGAAAAAGAAAATCCGAATTGGCAAGATTTATATGATGATTTAATTTAAGATGTCTTTTTAAGATGTCTTATTTCAGCATCTCCATTAAACTTCTGTCTTGCTGAACCCTGATATCCATCAGGACAAGTTTTATTTCAGCATCTTCATTCTTTAGAGGAATCCTGTAGAAGAGATCCTGAAATTAATTCAGGATGACAAGCCGCTGTCTGTCTTGCTGAACCCTGATATCCATCAGGGCATGCTTGTTTCAGCATCTTCAAGGTTCAAAGGAGATCCTGAACTAAATTCAGGATGACAGAGCCGAGATTCCTTTTAAAGCACAGACTGTGGATAAAAACTTAACTTAAAAATTAAAAAGTGGTATAGTAAAGTAGAAGTTGTTCTATATTGAAAATATTGAGTTTAGCGAAATATTGCTGTTGCTAAATTTATGGATGATTTGTGGCAACTTTTGTTTTTTCACATTTCCTCTAACTTTATGCAAAAAATAAAAATTAAAACGGGGGGG
>Ga0265296_1000185_pt1 | contig 118876 bp, 118 predicted proteins | sample MunlanPumphouse1_FD_189073 | JGI IMG/M metagenome (GOLD analysis project Ga0265296, IMG submission 189073) | Groundwater microbial communities from a municipal landfill in Southern Ontario, Canada - Pumphouse #1 | ecosystem: Environmental > Aquatic > Deep subsurface > Groundwater | place...
CTATCCGTGAATTCTCAAAGCAAACGGTTTATCGTGAATCTGGAGGACGAAACTCTGGACATCCTCAACATCATGGGTCCCGCTTTTAGAAATTATTATTTCGTTAGGGAGTCCTGCGAAATGTAGGTTACAAGTAAGCCAAAAACTATATTCTCTTACAAGATAACAGAAATCTTACAATGGAAATAGTAACCCTCTCCTCAAAAGGCCAGATTGTCATTCCTTCCAAATTTCGGAAAAAGTTTTCCTTAAAAGAAGGCGACTCACTGGTAATTATCGAAGAGAAAGGATCTATCCGGCTCCAGCCGCTGGTCAATCTTTCAGAACTCTGGGGCGCTGACCAGCTGAAGAACACCGGCTCAATGCTCAAAGAGATGCGAAAGGAGTGGGATAATGAGCTCGAAGGAAAAACTGCTCTTTGACACGCACGCGTTCCTTGCATTTTTCAATCGCGAGCAGGGATCCGAGATCATCAAGGGCCACATGGATGCAATCCAGAACGGGGACGCGGAAGGATTTGTCGCAACGATCACGCTTACAGAACTTGCGTATCTCTATACCAGAAAATCCGATGCAGCGTCTGCCAGGCTCCGGCTCATGCAGATCCGGCATTCAAAACTGAACATCATATCGCTCACCGCAGAAATTGCTATGGACGCCGGCCTGACGAAACGGCCGGGAATTTCTGTTGCTGATGCCATCATCGCGGCATCGGCCCGGGCTGTTCGTGCAGCGGTTGTCACAAACGATCCGCATTTTCTGGAACTGGATGTCCCGGTAATCAGGTACCCGTGATAGTTCTGAACGGATTCGACAAAGGCGAGAGAATACTACCATGGATTCATCATCGGGAACTGGTTAAGACCCGGGAACCGGAACAAACACCCGGCCTTATTTTTAAAAACCGGTTGTCAGTCCGGGTCGTTCAACCGCTGTAAAATGCCCGTCCCGTGTGATATGCGGTTCATCATGATGGGGTACCATCAAACCTGTTGACAGATCTGCTGACACGTACCCCGGATTCCAAAAACAGGGGTTCCTTTCGTTTTGCCCTACTCCAGCCTGATCGCAAGGGAGATCGGCCAGCCAATTGAGCCTAATTGCGCACATTTGGCTCTCCGACGTTAATTTTTCGAATCCGGGCACTTTTTGAGGAGATTAAAATGAATTTACATCCATTTTCTGCGAATTCCGCACATTTCCTGGCCCCGGATACAACACCCTCCCGGGAGGAAAGTTCAAAATGACCTCCGTTTGCCAAAAGGAGCCTGATTTTAAAAACGGGATCTGACCCTTCTGCGATACTTCCGGGAGTATCTCCCCACCGACGAAGGACCCCAAGGCAGGACTGCATCAGGAAGAGGGGGCAGCGGAGTTACCTGGTTCTTGGGGACGTTGACTAGGCGGTTGATCGGTGCGGCGAACCGGAGGAAGGAAAAGATCGGAATAGTCTTATCACCATTTTTTTTAGGAAGTCATACGAGATGTTTTCGATGAAATCGTTCTATTAAGATGATTCAGCGTTTTTCCGTATTTTGGTAAATATTGCATTTGGAGATGTAAATTTCATTAAGGAATTAAGGAATAATTGCAAATAAGTAAATCATTACAGCACCCACAGGATACTTATGACCGGTTCTGAATGCTCAACAAAAAGAATACCGGTTCGCCCCAGCACGTGGGAGGAACTTTACGAACTCCGAGAGCCGGGACAGACCTTTGATCAGGTCCTTTCAGATATGGTAGCCAGGGAAAAACGCCGCCGGTTATTTGAAGATGCTGATCGTAAAATGCGGGACGGCCACTTTGTGGAGCTTGAGTAGTGTCATTCATCACCAGGATTGAGGATGAACCCCTGGCATTTCTTGAGAGTCTTCCGGAAAAGACTCAGCACATCGTAAGAACTAAACTATCTCTCCTTAAAACGGACCCCTGGCCCGGGAAAGGTGGAGATAAAGAAAAATTTTCCTGCCGTGGCAAAAAACCCGTTTATCGTTTACATATCAGCCGCAGTTACACCGCCCTGTATCGTATTGAACATGATATCGTTTTTATTTTTTATCTCGATACTATCGAACGCGCTCATAAAAAGTACGGTCGATTGTAAATCAGATGGTTTCAATCGTTGTATCGTGAGGTGTAACTCAACTATGAGGAATTTTACGGATAGTCCGGTTTAATTTCAATCAACACACTCATGATCGATGTGATGGCGGTTGATCTTGTTGAGTCTTCCCGTAGTCCCAACAATCGTCATCTCCGGTTTAGCCGCAGGAAGCGCTTCGGTCCCGGCTGGCTTATCAACCGCAACCGCCCCGGCATTTCCAAAAAATTTCCGCGCCAGGTAAACCGGCCGGTCATGCTCCGGTTCCGAACGCCACCCCGTCCCTGTCAAGCTCGACAAGCCCGTCATCAGACACGCGGAAGAACCGCAGCGCGTACCGGGATGAGCAGAGCCAGAGCTCGCGGGTGATCCCCGGGCCCGAGGCCGTGAGCCGGATGTCCGCAAGCACCGCCCCGATCTCCCGTTCAAGTTCCTGTTCCGTATAACTGAGCCGGCGTACACATTTTATCCGGACCTGGACATTACAGATTTTTTGTAATATCGTAAAGCTGAACACCGCCCCCGGCTCGTACTGGTAGTGCTGGATCCTGCCCCGCTTCATGGCAATGGAATCGGCCACTTCCTGCGCCTTGACCGGCAGGCGTCCGCGGGTCATGCGGGCCTCACGGAAACACCGGGTCCATGAGACCAGCCGGCTGTTTGCCTCGTACTCGTAGAGGACACTGCCGGTTCGTGCCCGGCCGCTTCGTCATATCTATTCAGGGAAATGAATCGCACCAACACCCTCCTGCCACCCAGCCGGTACCGGGACATTCTTCATTAGCGCATCCAGAGAGTCCCGATCCGGTTAAAGTGAATACGCACTAAAATATTATTCTTAAATATATATGTATATTTTCTTTGATTGTTAAAAATCAAAGTGTCCGGAACCAGCTTGCAGAGAGTTCCAAAAAGCGTATTTCGCGTTGAGACCGTTCGGGAGATCGGGACAGCAGTTCCTTAATACCCGGCGGGAAAAAATAAAAAATTACACCACTCTCGACGTTGTCGAGGCTTCGATTCCCTTCTCGGTGATGATGAACGGCAGCAGCCGCTGGGGGGCAGCCGCAGCCCGGATCTTGTGGACCGCAAGGGTCCGCTCGATCTCGCTCTGGTGGATCTCGGTCTTGAACTCGATGACGATATCCGCAGCCCGCATGATCCGGGTCATCTCCATCGGCGTGTGGATGCCCGTGTAGACAACGAGCACCAGGTTTGCTCCGCGTTTTTTGATCTCCTCGCGGGCGAGCCGCAGGAATTTGAGGGCCCCGTCAATACCGTACTTGATGATGACAGTCGAGAGCGAGTCGACAACGATCCGGCTCCCGGCCATCTGGGTGAGGTACATCTCGGGATGCAGGTCGGTTGCATCGATCATCCCGACCTCCGGGTCGCCGTCGTTCATCAGGTACGTGCCTTCCTCTCCCCCCTCCGCTTTCCAGAACTGGTTTGCCGCAAGGTCAACTCCGGCAAGCGGCGTCCCGTAGATCATGATGACCGATCCTTCAGGAAAACCACCGTCAAGGAGCAGGTTGAGCCCCACGATGCCGGTGGTTCGTTTTTTGGTTCTCACGCCAACCGTGAGATCCTGGATACGGGTTCTTGTGTCCAAAGGGGATTGCTCCGGAGAGTAGTATTTATCAGGCTCTTAAAAAGGTTTGCGGGACCAGCAGGAATTTTGTCGCAGAATAATCAGCCGTTTCCGGATCAGGAGCATAAATCGCCGAATTTTTTCCGGAGATCGCGTCTTAAGAGTTTCCAGCCATGGACCCGGGGGAGCGAATCCGTGACAACCAACCGGCGCGGGATCTTGTAGCCGGCCAGGTGATCGCGGCAGTAGGTTTCCAGCTCGGTTTCCGAGAGCGAACAACCGGCCTTCAGGACGAGAGCTGCAACCGGGACCTCACCTTTGCGCTCATCGGGAATGCCAAAAACGGCAACATCCATTACGGCCGGGTGCTGGATGATCACATTCTCCACCTCGGTCGGGTAGATCTTCCAGCCCGACATGATGATCATGTCCTTCTTCCGGTCCGTGATGCAGAGGATCCCGTTGTTGTCCAGGTTCCCGATATCCCCGGTGAGGAACCAGCCGTCGTGCCGGAATACGTCGCGGGTTGCTTGAGGCAGGTTCCAGTACCCTTTTGCAACCGCAGGACCCCGGATCGCAATCTCACCGTTCTCACCCGGGGCAAGCTCTTTCTCCGGGTCAGCGGCATCCACGATCCGCAGCTCGGTGTACCCGACCGCAACCCCCACGCTCTGGTACTCCTTGGTCAGGTGCGGGTACTCGGGGAGGGTGGTTGTCCCGGATCCGATCACGATCGTTTCCGAGAGCCCGTACGAGTTTGCCACCGGGATATGGTAGCGCCGGTCAAACGCTTCCCAGACCGAGGGGAGGAGCTGGCCACCCCCGGAAATCATCACCCGCACATCTTTGAGCCGGTCTTCCGTCCCCGGGGGGGAGTGGACGAGCGAATAGATGACCGGCGGCATGCCGGCAAGGACCGAGACCCGGTGCTTCTCTGCAAGAGCAAGATACGAGTCGAGATCGAACCGCTCCATCATCACGTACGTGCCGCCGGCCCGGATCACCGAGAGCCCCCACGAGAGCCCGACATGGCCCATAGGGTAAATCCCGAGATAGACATCGACCGGGCGGAGCCGGAGGGCATCGCGTTCGGTGTCAAGGGCGGTCATCCAGTTGCCGTGAGTGTGCATTGCCCCCTTGGGCCTGCCCGTTGTTCCCGCGGTATACTGGATGTGACAGAGATCTTCTGTCGAACAGTTGACCGCCCGCATAGTTTGAGGTGCAGCCGGGAACGAGTCCCAGGCAGTAGATCTTCCTACGGAACCACCCGTGCAGATGACATGGGTGAGTATCGGGGCGCTCTTCCGGATTCCTTCAATGATGGCAACGCCATTTGTGTCCGTGATGACCGCTACTGCACCCGCATCGTTGAGGACGTGCAGCAGTTCCTCGCCGCGGTACACGATGTTGGTCGGGACCGCGACTGCGCCGATCCGCCAGATCGCAAAGTAACTGATCAGGTACTCCGGTGAACTGTCAAGGTAGATGCAGACCCGGTCGCCTTCTTTTACACCGAGGGCGAGAAGGCCAAGACCGATCCGGTTCATCTCATCGCGGAGTTTTTTGTAGCTGTACGTCTCGTTCCGGGAGGGGCAGACGAGCGCGGCTTTTGCTTCGGGAACACTTTTTGCATCAAGCAGGGTGGTGACGTTGGACATGCAGGCTCGCCGGTTTTTTATACAAATTTAAACGTTGATGTATATAGGTGTTCATTTTCCGGCCGGGAAAATGAGGTTTCCCGGCAGGTATCCGGATTTCCTGCACCACCCATGCCAAACTATTTGTGGTTCCTGCCCCGATTTATCAGTCTGAACGTTATGGAAGAAGAGAAGACGGAGCCACAAACCACCGGCAGCCAGCCCCGCCAGGGACAGAACCCCCAGGGACCGCGAAGAAACGACCGGCGGGACCGGGGCCGGCACCAGGGCGGCCAGCGATTCCATCCCCGCGGCGACCAGCCCCAGAGACCGGCGCAGGAAACACCGAAGGCTGTTCCGGAGAAGGAAGCCGACACTGACGATGAAGAGACCGAGCAGGACCGGTCGGCAGCATCCCAGCACCACCACCGGCGCGGCGGAAAGCCCCCCAAGAAGATCATCGAGGAATGGGCAAACGATCCGTACTGCGAGTAGAAGGAAAAATTTCCTGACAGAACCGGTATTTTAATTCCCACCGGATCCTTTTTTAGAAGAAAAAGAATTTTTGTCCGGATTCCCATCGGTGTGAGACCGTAATAATTACGCCCGCAGGGAATTGAGGAGATCGCTCACATCGGCGGCATATGCAATCTGCACCCCGATATTCTGCATGTCAAAGACATTGGCCCGGTGGATTTCATCGGAGGCTGCACCGGTGGCATCACTGACCAGCACAACCGGGTAATTGTACGCAATCCCGTCAAAGACCGTTGTCCGGATACAGTTCGGGGTCTGGATGCCGCAGACAACCAGGGTTGTAGCCCCGAGAGTTTTGAGCATCAGGTCGAGTTCCGTTCCGATAAATGCGCTCATCCGGGTCTTCTTCAGGACGTATTCGCCGGGGAGCGGCGCCAGTTCATCGATAACTGCGGCGCCAGCTGATCCATCCACCGCAAACGGCACCTGCTTAAAACGGTCCCGACGGATGATCTCCACGTCCGACCCGTCCTTCCGGTGCACCCGCACAACATGAAAGACCGGCAGCTCTCGTTTCCTGAACTCAGCCAGTACAGACTGGATTTTCGGTATTACCGCAGAAGCTCCGGCAACTCTCAGCGGCTTACCTTCGAGCACGAAATCGTTCTGCATATCAATGATGAGCAGTGCTGGTTGTCCCATGATGATTTCCCGTTAGAATATTATGCCCGGCATATAATAACTGTGCAGAAGTTTTTGGAGTCGCTTGATGGAATCTCTCATCCAGGTTGCCTGTCTTTTTTTGACGGGGATTGTGGCCGGTACTGTATCCGGCCTCTTTGGTGTCGGGGGCGGGGCCCTGATGACCCCTGTCCAGTACTGGTTATATACCGCAAGCGGGATGGACAGTACGCTTGCCACCCGTCTTGCGTTCGGCACATCACTCGCCGTTATCATCCCGACAATGATAAGCGGGGCTCTCGGGCATCACCGGCACGGGGCAGTGGACTGGAAAGCTGCCGTTCCGATGGGCTGTGCCGCCATCTTCGGCGGCATTGCCGGCGGGATGGCTGCTTCCCATATTCCGGGCAGTATCCTCCGGCTGTTTTTTGCCGTCTTCATTCTCATCATGGCGGTCCGGATGGTCTGGCATATCCGGGGATGCCCGGCCTGCGAGCCCCGGGGATCGGCAGTCCAGTATATTTTCATCGGTTTTTCCATTGGCATCTTATCGGGATTGACCGGGCTTGGCGGCGGGGCCCTGCTGGTACCAATCCTCGTTATCCTGCTGGGCTACCCGATCCACCGGGCGGTCGGGACATCGTCGGCCTGCCTCATCTTCTCTGCGGCAGGAGCCGTTATTGCGTATATCATCAATGGCATCGGGGTGGCAGGGTTACCACCGTACTCGGCAGGGTATGTGGATCTTCTCACGTTTGCAATCCTTGCAGTCACCACCATCCCGCTCGCCCGGCTGGGTGTACGGTTCGCTCACAGCTGTTCAGGCAGGAACCTGCAGGTGATCTTTGCCGGGCTGCTGGCACTCATTGGCGTCCTGATGCTTGCGAGCGGATAAAAAAAATCCCCGATACTACCTGCACGCCAGCCGGTCGTCAACAGAAAAAACGATTCAATCAGCCATCAGGTACCAGTACGAATGTTTGCCAAAAAACATAGTCTTAAAATTTCCCGGATTGAACATAAATTACGAGAGATATTCTGGTTGATTTCATGAATAACCCCTGGAAGATAATCGCGATAGTATTCATTCTCCTGTTTGCCGCAACTGCTGTGATCTGTATCAGCGGTGTATTTTTTTCCGACGCAGCCAGTTCATCACTCCTGAGCAGATCTGCACCAGATGCTTCAGGCAAAGCGGAAATTGCAACAAATTTTATTCAAACGAACCTTGTTGAATCCGGAACCTCGGTCAGGCTTATCAATGTTACCGAAGAAAGCGGGCTTTTTCGTCTTTCCCTTAATGTCAGATCTGCGGACAACCAGGAGCAGATCCTCTATGTGTTCATATCAAAAGACGGGAAATATCTCTTCCCCTCGACATTCATGCTCAATCAGTTCAATCCATCTGCACCAAGTACGACACCGGCCCCTGCAGCAGCATCTGCAAATGCCTGTAACGCTGTGACCAGGGCCGAATCCCCGTTCCTTGAAGCGTTTGTTGTCTCGTACTGCCCCTATGGACAGCAGATGCAGAAAGTTGTTGCAAACGTCGTCTCCAGCATTCCGACCATGAGTGCCCATATCAAGGTCCGATATCTCGGCGCAGTATCCAACGGCACGGTCCAGTCCATGCACGGGCCAACTGAGGCGGCAGAGAATCTGCGCCAGATCTGTATCCGGGAAGAGCAGCCCAACCGGTACTGGAACTACGTATCGTGCTTCCTCAACTCCACCTCTTCGGCGTCATGCCTGAACAGCACGGGTATCGATACCACAAAACTCTCGGCCTGCACGGCATCTCCGGACCGGGGGATTTCCTATGCGGCAAACGATTTCCGGCTTGCAAATTCATATGGCGCAACGGCATCGCCGACGCTGATCCTGAACGGCGCAACGGTGAGCGAGTTTAAATTCGGCGGCAGGAACCCTGAAGCGGTAAAGTCTATGATATGTTGCAGTTATACGAACCAACCGGAGGTCTGCAATACAACGCTTGCCTCCTCTTCGGCAGCTGCCACCGGGACATGCGGGTAAGTATTCAGATACCAGCCGGATCCTTTTTTAGGGTCTTCTGATTTTTCTGGTCCTGTTCCATTGGTATGGGATCGTTCACGTTCTCCTCTAAAAAAATGTATAATTTCTTGACAAAGTTGCAGAGCGAGAATTGATTAAAAAAAAAGATATCCCTATTCTGATTTTTATTCGTTTTGCTCATGGGAAAAGATGCACTGCAGGAAACTGACTGTCATTATGGAAAGCGGTCATGGCGATCCGGTCAATGCCATTGAGAGAAATCCATCAGAGAGGTATACACCGCCGGATAGTGAAAGGACAGATGTACCGGACGGGTGTGTGACGGGGATACCGGCATCCTGCTTGCTGTGCGTGTGGTCGCGGCCGGGAACAGATAAGCGAAATTTTTCTCAGGAGAGAACATCGAAGAACCCGGTGGGAAACGTAGTTTCGGTGCCTGCCAACGCCAGGCATCATAATATAATCCGGCCCTGAAACGTCTGACCCTATGATATCGTAAACCAAAAAAGAGTTTTTTAAGAACAGGATATTGTGATCCGTTTCACAACGATCCTGTCAGGGTGATTGTCTTTCTGCTTTTTTTATTATCAGTCATATTTCCTGAACAGCATCGGGTTCTGTCTCCGGATCCACCAGCGGTGTATCAGGATTGCTGCAACTGCAATGATTACAACAATCACCACTGCGATCCCGAGAAGACCTAGGGGGAATCCGGAGGTGGTTGCCGGGGCCGGGGTTACTGCAGGGGCGACAGTTGTCGCAGTCGCCATTGCAGAGGATACAAGTTTTGTGGTGGTGGCTGTAACCGATGATGATGTACCAGCACCCGTGGTGATCGCTGCAAGAGTTGTATTTGCTGTGGCACCGGGGGATGGTGTTGTGGCGGCGAGGGACTTCTGCTTGTCAGCAGTGACTGCGAAGTACGAGAATCCCGGTGTAGTTGAGGTGAACGTGTAGATACCATTGGAAACACTGACAAATGTTGTTGGCAGTGGCGACCACTGCTGGTCATGATATCTCATCAGGACAACATTTCCCGGTGCGAGGTTATTCGTTGTCAGCCAGACTCCATCAACCGTAAAGGTGATTATTCCCTGACTGATACTTCCCGAGGGGACACCTACCGGGGAGATCTCAAGGTATCCGGCAACCGGTTGACCGGTAATCTGGATGGCATTGCCAACGGTGACCGGCTGGGCGATTACCGCAAAGGACTCCGTGGGCGCTCCCGTAATAATCTGGACCTGGGATGCGGCTACCTCTTTGCTTAGCGTTGGTTGCTGGTTAAAGGTGAATGTCAGCGTCTGGCCGGCCCCGGCTGCCGGGGCTGTTGCAACGGTGTAACCTGAGGAGGATCCACCCTTGCCACCGGTATCACCGGAATCCGGTGCCGGGGTTGGTGGTGTTGTTGGAACCGGGCTTGTTATCGCAAATCCATTGGAGAGCGTGGCCTCCTGCTCATCGGGGTTGATTACATTGACGTTCCAGGACCCGGACGCCTGGTCTGCAAGGTTGAAATTACACGTAATATTGCTGGCGGAGACAACCGTAACGCCGGTTGCCGGGATACTACCATAGCCGGTCCGGGAGAGGCTGACCGTAGGGGTGCCATAAAACCCGGTACCGGCCAGGGTCGTGATACTGACGGACCCTGTGTTCATGCCGGAACTGGGCGTGATGCTTGTTACGGTCGGAGCCGGGGCTGAGGGGTTCGTTATCGTGAAACCCTTGGAGAGCGTGGCCTCCTGCCCGTCGGGGTTGATTACATTGACGTTCCAGGACCCGGGCAACTGGTTGACAAGATTGAAATTGCACGTAATCTTGTTCGCGGAGACAACCGTAACGCCGGTTGTCGGGATATCGCTATAGCCGGTCCGGGAAAGGCTGACGGTTGGAATACCATAAAACCCGGTGCCGGCAAGGTTCGTGATACTGACGGTGGTTGTGTTCTGGCCGGAACTGGGCGTGATGCCTGTTACGGTTGGAGCCGGGGCTGAGGGGTTCGTTATCACAAAGCCCTTGGAGAGCGTGGCCTGCTGTCCGTCCGGGTTCATGACGTTGACATTCCAGGACCCGATAACCTGGTCGGCAAGATTGAAATTGCATGTGATCTTGTTCGCGGAGACTACGGTTACGCCGGTTGCCGGGATATCGCTATAGCCGGTCCGGGAGAGGCTGACCGTAGGGGTGCCATAAAACCCGGTGCCGGCAAGGTTCGTGATACTGACGGTTCCTGTGTTCGCTCCGGAGCCTGGTGTGATGTTTACAACCGTTGGAGCCGGTGTTGATGCGTTTGTTATCGCAAATCCCCTGGAAAGCGATGCCTGCTGCCCATCCGGATTTATAACATTGACGTTCCATGCTCCGGCAATCTGGTTGGCAAGGTTGAGATTGCACGTGATCTTGTTCGCGGAGACTACGGTTACGCCGGTTGCCGGGATATTGCTATAACCGGTCCGGGAGAGGCTGACCGTAGGGGTGCCATAAAACCCGGTGCCGGCAAGGTTCGAGATGCTGACAGTTGTTGTGTTCTCACCGGAACCAGGCTTGATACTGGTAATAGTCGGAGCGGCTGTTCCGCCCTGACACGACATCGTGATTGTATAATTTGTCTCGGTTGCCGCATTTTGCCCGTTACATGTCATCAGGGCAGCGGTATCGTTGTACGTGTATGCATAGGCATTCGGGCATGTATCAAAGAAGAGGTTTGCAGAATCCGGCAATGCTCCCGGCAGATTGAACGGATATAAATTGGTGTTCTGTCCGGCACAGGTCTTGCAGGTTTTGCCTGGCGGGACATCAGCGCACGAAATAGCTGAATTATTCACATATCCTTCGGAAATAGGGCAGCTGTAACCATAAAAGATAGTCCAGTTTGCTGCATTTGGCCCGGTATGTGGATCTCCTGCCATGTAATGCGTGTTGTAGAAATAGTCGCCGGAGTCATAAATTCCGATGAAATTACTGACACTGGTATATTTCAGCATATTCCAGCTGGGGACCTTCGGGCTGGAAAAACTGGATAGATTGACTGCACATCCTCCGGAGGTACATTGGTTCCTCCCTATATATGTCGCATTATATTGAGTGGGGGTAAAAACCATGGCAACGTTAAACCCATTGACAAAACTTACATCGTAATTATCAACATCCACCCACGTATTACCAAAGTTCATCTCTGCCTTGGTAACGGGTGAGGCAGATCCAGCCCCGCCACACTGTAAGAGACCGCGGTTCAGCCCGTCAATACAGTTGCCGGTATCGCAGGATCCGATCCCGTTTGCATCGAATGTACAACCGGTTCGCGGGAAGAATCCTCCATTCCATCCGTCGGGGAAGTTGTACGTCTGACTTCCGGTGCTGGCATCAAGCTTGAATCCACCTCCGGCAATCATTGAACCGTTACATGCAATGCGGTGACGACCGGTGCTTGCATTATTGTATCCGGAAAGTGCATCGATCTCGGCCGGGGTCATGGTGGTATTTCCACAAATTAGTTCATAATTTCCCGCTTGTGGGCAATTATAGCTCAGGCCTGCTGATGGATTCACACCAGGACAGCATCCGCCAGGTAAACAGGATTCCCCGGTATTACAATATGGCATATCCGTGTTCGATCCCGGGCAACAGAGTGGTGTATTGTTTCCGGTTACTACAGAGGTATTGCAGATAATATTGTTACCATAGGAATCAGCCCCACAAACCTCACAACCACTGCAGGCGGCTCCATTATTATCACATGTTCCCTGGGGTCCGCCCTGGAGGTTCATCCAGACATCCTGATTGCAGGTATTTTGAAAGGTTATCTGATGGACTGCTGCTGCAGGTACTGCAAGAACTGCAACGGCCAAAAGGATCACCATCACCAGAAGAATATGTTTTGCTCTCATTTACAGAAACCACCAACGAAAGACGATACCCCGATTCCCCCTGTCACCACGATACCCCCTTTTACAGAGGAGTTCGATATATACAGGGAAGAAGGTTACGATATAAATCACCTGTACTAGTGATCTACTTGTATATTTTATTTGGGATTTTATTTCTCGTTTAGTGATGGTATACAGTTCCCCGGTAGCCGGAAGGCAGGGTGGAAATAATGCACATAATGAAGTTCCGGGAGATCGAAAAACATGTTTCATCAGACTGAAATTGACTGAAGTATCAGGGATGAAAAGGAACGGGCGTCTGTTCCCCATGCAGCTCACCGTATTATTATTTTAAGATCGATCAAGGGTACAATGCAGGAGATATGTTCGGGATTATCTCCTTTAAGAGAACAGGATTCTCTACCGCCGACCCGCTCCAGGTATGCGTTAGTTATCGTCCTGTGACGTTTACTAATCAGGCACCTGATTTTTTATGATTTATATAATAAAAAAGAGTTACTGGTATTCCATGGGCTGGACTTTCTTCGGCAGTCCGCCTTTGAAGAACTGCTGGATCTTGGTATAATAGTCCCGCAGGTTCTCGTTCATGGTAGGATGGACCTTCTTCTGCGCTTCGGCAAAATGCTGGCGGGTCACGACAGCCACGTTGTCCCTGAGGGCGAGCATGCCGGCTTCCCGGCAGAGGGATTCGAGATCCGAACCCACAAATCCTTCGGTCTCGGCGGCAAGGGCAGCTGCAAGACTGTCGCGTGCGGGATCGGAAAATACGAGATTCTTCTCAGCGAAGAACTCAACCAGCCGTTTCCGGCGCGAACCAACCGGCAGGCCGGTGCTCTCTTCAGAGGCCGGGGTGAGGAAGGGTTTGACCTCATCGGCAGTTATTGTCTTGTCCCGCCCGAGCTTCTCAACCAGTTCGGCAATGGCATCCTCGGAGTACCTCACCGTAAGCTGGACGATCTCCTCGAATGCGGATCCCTCGACCGGCATGAAGCGGGCGTGGATGCCGATGATCTTCCGGCGGTCTTCGAGTGTTGGTTCGCCGATGTAGACCAGCCGGTCGAAGCGGCCGGCTCTGAGGAGCGCCGGGTCCACGATGTCCGGGCGGTTCGTTGCGCCCATGACAACAACGTCCTTGAGCTCTTCGAGCCCGTCCATCTCGGTTAAGATCTGGTTGAGCACGTTGTCGCTCACGTGCGAGTCGCTGCTCGTCCCGCGGGCCGGGGCAAGGGCATCGATCTCGTCGAAGAAGATGATCGAGGGGGAGACCTGCCGGGCCTTCTTGAAGACCTCGCGAACTGCCCGCTCGCTCTCGCCAACCCACTTGGAGAGGAGCTGGGGGCCCCTCACCGGGATGAAGTTGGCCCCGCTCTCGCTTGCAACGGCCTTTGCTATGAGCGTCTTCCCCGTTCCGGGAGGCCCGTAAAGGAGGATTCCCCGCGGGGGTTCGATCCCGAGGTCCTCGAATCTCTGGCGGTCGGTCAGCGGGAGCTCAATGGCTTCGCGGACTTCGGTCTTGGCCGATTCAAGGCCGCCAACGTTCTGCCACTTCACATGCGAGACCTCGAGCATCACTTCCCGCATGGCGCTCGGGCCAACATCCCGCTGGGCGCTCCGGAAGTCGCTTGCGTACACCTTGAGGTTATCCAGCACGTCCGCCGGGATCTCTTCTGCATCGAGGTCCAGGTCGGGCAGGTACCGGCGCAGGGCCCTTATAGCCGCCTCGCGGGCAAGGGCTGCGAGATCAGCTCCTACAAACCCATGGGTCTGCTGGGAGAGCACGTCCAGGCTCACATCCTCGGAGAGCGGCATGCCCCGGGTGTGGATCTTCATGATCTCGATCCGGTCGGGTTCGCTCGGGACACCGATCTCGATCTCGCGGTCGAACCGGCCCGGCCTTCTGAGGGCGGCATCGATTGCATCGACCCGGTTGGTTGCACCGATGACAACAACCTGCCCGCGTTCCTCAAGGCCGTCCATCATGGTGAGGAGCTGGGCCACGACCCGGCGCTCAACCTCGCCGGTCACTTCCTCGCGCCGGGGGGCAATGGAGTCCAGTTCGTCGATGAAGATGATTGAGGGGGAGTTCTCACGGGCCTCCTCGAAGACTTCGCGGAGCCGCTGCTCGCTCTCGCCATAATATTTCGAGATTACCTCGGGACCGGCGATCGAGATGAAGTGCGCACCGCTCTCGCTCGCCACCGCTTTTGCAATGAGGGTCTTACCCGTTCCGGGCGGCCCGTACAGGAGGACACCCTTGGGTGGTTCGATCCCGAGTTTCTGGAAGAGCTCGGGATGCCGGAGCGGGAGCTCGATAGTCTCGCGGAGGCGCTGGAGCTCGTCCTTGAGCCCGCCGATATCTTCGTAGCTGAACCGCTTCACTCCCTCAAAACCTGCTGCAGGCTTGTCCGAGAACTCGATGGAGGTGTTCTTGGTGATGATGACCGCTTCTTCGGGTTCGACTTCCACGACTTTGAACCCGACAATCTGGGGCTGGATGAACGGGAGCCCGAGCATGATCGGGATGGTGTCGTTCTTTACCACCGGGAAATCAATGAGCCCGTTGACCACGTGCGGGTTGTTTGCTATCGGGATCTTCTTGGGAAGGTCCTCGGGGGGTGCAAGGACAACCCGCTTTGCCTCAACTTCTTCGGTGATCTTTGCAACTTTTACCGTATCCCCGATGCTGACGCCGGCGTTCTGCCGGGTGAAGTTGTCGATCCGGAGCTTGCGCTGGTTCCAGTCCTCGACAAGCGACCGCCAGACCTTTGCCACCGTCCTGCGTTTTCCTTCGATTACAACCAGATCGCCGGGCGAGATCTTCAGGAGCAGCATCGTCTCGGGATCCAGCCGGGCCTTTCCGCCACCCTGATCGCCGGGATATGCGGAATCCACCCTCAATTGCACTTCAGGCATTACCTTAAAGGTCATATACGCAGGGATTTATAAGTACTGTAAATGCGAGTCCTCATTCTTGATCCCTTCAGCGGTGCGGCGGGCGATATGATAACCGGGGCCTTACTTGACTGCGGGGCAGACCGGGAAACGGTTGTACGGGCAATGCGATCCGTTGTCACCGAACCGACCGTAACCCGCGTTACCCGGGCCGGGATCCGGGCGCTCAAAGTGGATACCCGGTCCACTCCGGTTCACCGCACCCTCGAAGATGTTGAGAAACGAATTGACGAGGCTGCCCCCGATGTGCCGGCCCCGGCGCTTGCCATGGCCCACCGGGTATTCCGGCGGATCAGTGTTGCGGAAGAAGAGGTTCACGGTCACCACGTCCACTTCCACGAGGTCGGGGCTGATGATGCGGTTGCCGATATCATCGGGGCCTGCACGGCACTCCATGCACTCGCGGTGGACGGGATACAGATCCTGCCGGTCACGCTCGGACACGGCACGGGAACCGGTTCGCACGGTACCTTCCCGATCCCGGCACCGGCAACCGCCGCCATCCTGAAACATTCAGGACTTGCCACGATATCGGGCATTCATACCGGGGAACTCTGCACGCCGACCGGGGCGGCACTCCTTGCAGAGTTTGCCACAAAAGCAGTGGTGGATCTGCCGGCCTACACCATCACTGCCACCGGCTACGGGGCAGGAACCCGCGATCCGAAACACACCCCGAATGTGCTCCGGGCAATGATCGTGGAAACAACCGGGGCCGTACCTGCCGGCGGGATGCCGGAGGATACCGTGGATATCCTTGAAACAAACGTGGATGATGTGAGCGGCGAAGTGATTGCCCACGCCATTGCAGCCTTTATGGATGGCGGCGCCCGCGATGCAAGCGCAACACCGATCATCATGAAGAAGGGACGCCCGGGATTCCTGATCCGGGTGATCAGCCTCCCGGCAACAAGCGCTGCCCTTGCGGAGCTGATGGCCCGCGAGCTCGGAACCCTCGGGATCCGCTGCATCCCGGCCGTCCACCGGTTCATTGCGGAGCGGACGATAGAAGAGATCGAGGTCGAGATTGTCGGGAAATGCAAAAAGATGCCGGTTAAATGCGGGTGGATGCACGGCTCGGTCTACATGCTCAAGGCAGAGTTCGGACCGGCCCGGGAATTCGCTGCCGAGATTGGTGTACCGGTCCGGGACGTGCTCCGGGCGGTTGAAACCGCCGGGTGGAAGTACATGACAGAGCAGAAGCAGGGGGCAGGAGCCCCATGAAGATCGATCGCCAGACAAGCGGCGACCCGGCGTTCGACACCCTCCTCGGTGGAGGGCTCGAAGCCCGGACCATTACCCAGCTCTACGGGGAGCCCGCGAGCGGCAAGAGCACCATCTGCCTTGTCGCTGCCATTGCAACCCTGCGGGCCGGCCACCCGGTCGTCTATATCGACACCGAGGGATTCTCCATTGAGCGGTTCCGCCAGATCGCCGGGGAGGACACGGAGAAGCTTGCCGATCGTCTCTTCCTCTTCGAACCCCTCGACTTCGAGCACCAGGCAATCGTTATTGCCGAAGCAGAGAAGGTGCTCAAAACCCAGAAGCCCCGGCTTCTCGTCATGGACTCGGCAACCGCCCTCTACCGCACGGATCTCGAAAAGGGGAGAGACGCACTCCAGTCCCTCACCAAGCAGATGATCCATCTTCTCGGCTATGCCAAGCGGTACGAGATCCCCGTCATCATCACCAACCAGGTGTACATGGACACGACCCGGAATACCTGGTACGGCCTCGGGGGATATGCCCTTGAACACATCTCGAAAGTGATTGTCCGGCTCGAAAAAGCCGAGAGCCCCGGCCTTCGCAGGGCCCGGCTCGTCAAGCACCGTTCCCGCCCGGAAGGTGCCATGATCGAGTACGAGATCATTGAAAGCGGCATCCGGTCCCGGACCTGACCGTGCAACAACTGACCCCGCACGGATACTTCATTGTACAGATTATAATACCAGTAAACTCAAAGAAAGGGGTATAATGGCGCTCTCCCGTGAGATCACCGCTCAGATCAAGGAGATGCTGGAGAAGAACCCGCAGGGGCTCAGCATCACGGATATCGTCAGGTTTACCAGGATCAACCGGAACACGGCCGGGCGGTACCTGGACAGCCTGCTGGTCTCGGGGCAGGTCGAGATGCGACCCTTTGGCATGGCAAAGATCTATACGCTTTCCGAGCGCCTGCCGCTCTCCTCGGTCCTCTCCATCTCTTCGGAATGCATCATGCAGCTGGACGGCAGCCTGCGGGTCATCTACATGAACACCGCATTCGAACAGCTGCTGGGCGTTGCGGGCAAAGATATCCTGGGAAGGAATATCGAGTATTCCGTTATTCCCCAGGTACTGGACACAGCCTTCCCGCGGGTTCTTTCCCGCTTACGGGAGGGGGTGTCCGGGGCAGGATACCGTGGGGAACTCGATATCCCGGCCCTTGGCCGGATCTTCCTCTGCCGGGTAGTTCCCATCGTCAACACCGAAGGCCAGAAAGGCGTTTCTGTCCTGCTGGAGGATATCACCAGCCGGAAAGAGGATGAAGAGAGGCTCCGCAGGAGCGAGAACCAGTACCGTATGCTCGCAGAGGCATCGCGCGACCTGATCTTTCTTATTGGCAGGAATGACCGCATTGAATACGTGAACAGTATTGCCGCAGCATTTGTTGCAAAACGGGCGGATGAACTTATCGGCAGACCCAGGGGCGAGCTTTTTCCCGAAGCGGTCACCCGGCGTCAGCAGGAGGCACTTGAGCGGGTCTTCAAAACGGGCATGATTCTTCGGAGTGAGGGGCCGCTTTTCCAGGACAACACACTCAGGTGGTTCGATCATTGTCTTGTTCCCCTGACGGATAAGGACGGGGTTGTCCACTCCGTACTTGGGATCTCCCGGGACATCACCGAAAGAAAAAAGGCCGAAGAGGAGATCTTCAGCTCGCGCCAGATGCTCCAGCTCGTGCTCGACACCGTGCCAGGGAGAGTTTTCTGGAAGGATAAAAACTCGGTGTTTCTCGGAGGTAACAAGTCCCTCGCCCTTGACGTTGGGTATAAGGATCCATCTGAGCTGATCGGAAAGACCGACTATGATAATGCTTCAGCATCAACAGCAGACCTGTACCGGGCGGATGACCGGGCTGTGATGGAAACAGGAATCCCCAAGCTCAATTTTGAAGAACCACAGATACGGCCCGACGGCAGCCAGGCATGGCTTCTCACCAGCAAAGTTCCCCTGCGCAACAAGGCCGGGGAAGTGATCGGTGTTCTTGGAATCTATGAGGATATCACGGAGAGGAAAAAGGCGGAGAGCGAACTTCTCGTGCGGGAACGGCAGTACCGCTTCATAGTCAACAACTCGCTCGATATCATCACCCGGCAGACACCCACCTGTATCTGCACGTACGTCTCGCCCTCGGTGACACCGATACTGGGGTATTCCGAAGAGGAATCGCTGGGCATGTCCCTCCTGGCACTCGTCCACCCGGAGGATATTTCGAGGGTCCAGGAAGAGCTTCATGCCATCATCAGCAGCAAAAACGACAATTTCACCGCAACATTCCGCTTCCGGCGCAAGGACGGGAGTTATCTCTGGTTTGAGTCAGTTATCAATGTAATCCGCGATAAGAAAAGCGGTCAGATACAGGAGTTCTTAAGCATATCCCGGGACATCACGGATCGCATACAATCGGAGGAGAATGCCCGTAAGCGGGACCGGGTCCTCCGGGCCCTCGGGGCAGCATCGGGATTCCTGCTCACGGGCAGGATCCGGGATCCCTTCCCCCGGGTGCTCTCAACCATGGGCGAGGCCATGGGCGCAGATGCTGCGTACATTTACCGGGACGTACGGGATCCGGTGAGCGGCACCCGCAGTGCGGAACAAAAATTCCGGTGGACAAAAGACCCGGCACGGGATCCTGGCGCTGACGTGGATTGCAGGATCGCCTTTCCCCCCCCATGGTCGGAGCGCCTTGCCTCCGGGACATGGATTGCGGGACCAAGGAGCAGATTCAATCCTCCCGAACAGGAGGTCATGAGGGAGATGGGGATTCAGTCCATCCTGATCGTGCCGATCCAGGTACATGGCGTGTACTGGGGTTTCATCGGGTGCAGCAACCTGCACGGGGAACATGACTGGGCGGATGCCGAGATCGAGATCCTCATGACGCTTGCAGCAACAATCGGTCTTGTTCTGGAGCGGAAGAGTCCGGATGCACTCCCGTGATCCCGGTGAAAGGGATCATATTTTCCGGCAAGGATCCGGAATAAAAAAAAGAATCAGACCGTGATGGTGCCGCTAAAGACGGTTGTTGCCGGGCCTTCCATCGTTGTGCTCCCGTTCATGCGGATCGTGAGCGGACCGCCCCGGGTCTCAACGTTGACAACCGGGCCCATCGTTCCCAGGGTATGGACGATCGTGGCGGACGCGGTTGCCCCGGTGCCACAGGAAAGTGTTTCTCCCTCAACCCCCCGCTGGAACGTGCGGATCCGGACACTGTCATCCCCGGTCTTTTCAACGAAGTTCACGTTGGTGCCCTTGGGAAAGCTTGCATGGTTGCGGATTTTCGGGGCAACCGCTTCGATATCAATCGCATCAACCGAATCCACGATAATAACTGCATGGGGGACGCCAATGTTGACCGCATAAACATCAAATTCCCCGATCCGTTCCTTATATTCCCCGGAACCGGTTGCCGGGATATCCTTTCTCTTGAAGAGAGGGGTGAGCATCGTGATCGTTGCAAGGAAATCCTCGTCCCGGTATCCCATGGAAACCTCCATCGCCCGGGCCGGGGTCTCGACCGTGCAGGTCTCTTTCACGTACCCTGCATCGAACGCATACTTTGAAAGGCAGCGGATCCCGTTGCCGCACATCTCCGCTTCGCTCTCGTCCGGCTGGAAAATACGCATCTTCAGGTTTCCCTTATCAGTTTTCGAGAGGAAAATGACCCCGTCGGCTCCGATGCCGAACCGCCGGTCGCAGTAGACAGCTGCGAACTGTCCTTTCAGATCCTCTGGGATGACAACATGTTCCCATTCATCGATAACGATGAAGTCATTACCATTCTCCTGCAGTTTGGTGAAATGAATTTCCATACAAAATTCCTGCCATGCCCTGTCGTTTCACAAGATCCCTGATGGCGCTCTGCTATTAAACAGTTGGGAGTTCTGCCATTCGATAAAGGCATCGGTTTTTTGAAAGCCTCAAATGTTTAAAAAAGGGATAATACAGGTTTAACCTGCGTTTGTCCTCATAGGTTCTTACTTTTAGCCTTGACAGCAGATGGTGCTTTCTTCCGTGCAAACCCGGAGAAATCCGATCCCTCGAAATCAAGGGTGGCAAAATAATCGTTGACTGTCTCTGCCCTCCTGATGAGTTTGAAGTTGCCACTTTCCTGCATCAGGAACTCGGCTGACCGGAGCTTGCCATTGTAGTTGAACCCCATCGCATGACCGTGCGCTCCCGTATCGTGGATGACCATGAGATCGCCCTGTTCGACTTTCGGGAGGGGACGCTGTATTGCGAACTTGTCATTGTTCTCGCATAAACTGCCAGTCACATCGTACACGTGATCCTGCGGATGGTTCTCCTTTCCCATCACCGTTATCTGGTGAATGGCTCCATAAAGGGCGGGGCGCATGAGGTTTGCCATGCACGCGTCCAGACCGACATATGCCCGGTGTTTCTGCGTAACGTGCCGTACGCGTGAGACAAGGTAGCCATAGGGTCCGGTTACGGCCCTGCCGCTTTCCATAACAATGCGTATCGGTGCAAGACCGTTTTTTACGATAATCTCCTTATAGACCTCGTGCACTTTGTGTGCATAATCCTCGACATTCACCTGGTGATCGGCCGGCGCATAAGGAATGCCGATGCCTCCCCCGAGATTGATGAACTCAAGCCGGATGCCGGTCTTCTCATGGATCTCGACAGCAAGGTTGAACAGCAGCCGGGCTGCATCGGCAAGGATATCCTCCCCGCGCTGGTTGGACACGATCATGGCATGCAGGCCGAAACGTTGTACACCCATCTGTTGTGCGATTTTGTACGCTTTGAGGATCTGATCGTGCGTAAGCCCGTATTTCGCTTCGCTCGGGTTCCCGATAATCGGGTTACCGTGACTGTATTCCTCCCCGGGGTTATAGCGGAAGCAGAGAAGATCGGGAATTCCTGCGGTCTTTTCCAGGAAGTCGATATGGGTGATGTCGTCGAGATTGATGATTGCACCCAGTTTCTTTGCCAGCACGAACTCTTCTTCCGGGGTATCGTTGGAGGTGAACATGATCTCATCCCCTTTTATCCCGACTGCATCGGCAAGCAGGAGCTCCGGAAGGGAGCTGCAGTCCGCTCCCATGCCCTCTTCCTTCAGGATACGGAGGATGTACGGGTTCGGGAGGGCCTTGACCGCGAAGTAGTTCTTGAACCCGCCCTCTTTTCCGTCAGGACCTGTTACCCATGAGAATGCCTTGTACAGCCGGCGTGATACTGAACGGATCGCTTCCTCGTCATAGATATGGAACGGTGTCGGGAACCTCGTTTCAAGCTCCTCGATCTGGTGCTTGGAAAAAGGAACGGTCTTTTTTATTGGCTTATCTCCCTGCATGTGTATAGGTGGTCTCTTCCGGAATTTATTTTTTTTAAGAGATATGGGAAAAACCGATATCGCAATACCCGCCTCTGGCCTCGTTGATTCCGTCGAGGGAAATTTTTTCGAGGATCATTTCCGGATCAGAGGACTGCGTTACAGCAACCGTATAGTATTCGCATTCGTGGGTTTTCTCATCGGGTCTCCTGAGTTTTACCGCCATTGCGAGAAGCGCTTTTTCTGCTTTTCTGAATTCTCTTGCATTTCGGGTGCAGGGTAATTTTTGCAATCTGCTGTGTATCGGAACTTTCATACATCGGACTCCCTGAATTCACGCAGGACGATGCGGTCGGTTCGTAAGTCTTCAATGCTGATGGCCATGATACATTATCGGCTACTTACTACCTTTCACCGGTAACTCCAACCAGGAACCCCCTGCATCAGTGGAATTCCGCAATATCCCAGCCCAGGTACTCCCGGATGATAACGTACGCCATCTGCGGGGGGATCGCACCCTGTTCGGTAATGATCAGATCGATAAATTCCGCAGGTGTCACATCGAATGCGGGATTGCGGACCCGTACATGAGGGAGGGTCTTTGCAATATCATCCGGCAGCACCTCGGACGATGGCCGTTCCTCAATCGTGATCAGATCGCCAATCACCGTCTTCGGGGCGAACTTGTACGTCTCGGCAGCAACGATCATGTTCACCCGCGCCTCCTTTGCCGTATGGGCCACCTGCGAGGTCCCGATCTTGTTCACGACAGCTCCGTTGACTGTGACCGCATCGGCCCCTACCACCACGAGGTCGATCTCGTTGATGAAGGACCGGACTGCTGAATCGACAATGAAGTTGGTTTTTATCCCGGCATCGTTCAGGGTCCGGATGGTGATGAGTCCCTGGTTCCTCGGGCGCACTTCGGTTGCAAAGACCTCGATCTCCTTACCGCTCCGGTGCGCCTCGATGATACAGCCGAGTGCCACCTCCGAGTTGCAGTGCGTGAGGATCTTGTCCCCGTTTCTGATATGCCGGGCCCCGAACTCTGCAATCTTCTCCACCGCATGCTGCGAGGACTGGATGAAGTGTTCGGCGCGCTGGACAACCCCGGTCCGGGCCTCGTCCACCGTCGTTGCCTTCCCGATCCCGTTCATGACCATGTGGACAGCATTCGGGAGCGAGACAGCGGTCGGCCGGGTGGCAACAAGGATTGCCGCAGCCCGCTCCATCTCCTGCTGGAATGCCGCAGTGTACGGGGGCTGTATGGAAAGGGCATGGTCCCGGAGGGCTTCGGCTGCCGCACGGGCAATCCTTCCCGCACCCCGGATCTCCATGCTCTTTATCTTGTCTGCAGTATCAGTTACGATCATCAGCTTCAATCATTGAATGATGAGCGGAATACATAGAGTTTCTTACCGGGTGATCCCATGTCCGTAGCCGTAGTATTCGACAGTGCCGGAACGCTCCTGAACACCTACCGGGTTGCAAAGGATATCTGCAACAAAAAACTTTTGCCGGGCGTTGAGACAACAACCTTAACTTTCAGCTCGCAGGACCGCGTCCTCATTGTCCTGCCCGTCCATTCCAAGGATCTCATGGCAACCTCGGGTGACCGCCTCCTCTCGGATTACCTCATAGAACACGACATCGGTTTTGGGGTCAGCTGCACCCGGAAGATCACGACTGCGGAAGATATCGGCGACGTGCTCTATGCCGACAGACGGGTTCGGGTTCAGGATCTCCAGGAGTGTATCCGGAACGTCTGGACGGTCTGCAAGGAGGAATCCGTGGTAACGCTCAATTCCGGGGCGATCATCAACATGGCGCAGAAGGGCATCGAGTTCACGATCACGGCCGGGGGATGGCCGTTCGATGGCGCCAAAGAGGCGATCACGGCCCTCCACCGGCTGGGGGTTCCGACATTCATCGCATCCGGGGACCGGGTTACCAAACTCGAGAAGATGGCAGACCATCTCGGGATCCCCCGCGACCGGGTCAATGGCGTGGCGACTCCAACCGTAAAAGCGCAGATCGTCACCGATCTCCGCGAGGAATACGACAGGGTCATCATGGTAGGGGACGGTATCAACGACCTCTGTGCCATGCGGAACGCCGATATCGCCATACTGACCGTCCAGCAGCCCGGTGATCGTCCCGATGAGCTCTACAAGGAAGCGGATTATGTTGTGGAAAATGTTGGCGAAGTCGTATCCATTGTTGAGGATCTGATCAGGTGCCAGCGGAATTTGCGATCGTGACGGGATCGGTGTAGCATATAAAAGGTAATATGCGACTTCTGTCACATTAGGTACAAGAGTACTATGAAGGCTCCATTGATCACGGTCGATAACCTCTGCATGGATTTTGATGGCGAGAGGGTACTCAAAAATATCTCTTTTGAGATTGCCGAAGGAGAGATCCTGGGGATTATTGGCAGGAGCGGCGCGGGAAAGACGGTCCTGATGCACCTGATCCGCGGGGTGGAACAGCCCCCGACAAGCGGCCGGGTCATCTACCACGTTGCGGCCTGTCCCAAGTGCGATTACATGGACGTTGCCAGTTCCGCGGGGAAGGTGTGCCCCCACTGCGGGGCTGCACTCGCTCCCCTTGATGTGGATCTCTGGAACGAGAAGAACGAGGCTCTCAAGAGGAACGTGATGCGGAGAACCGCCATCATGTTCCAGCGGACGTTTGCCCTGTATGGTGACGACCGCGTCATCGAGAATGTCCTGCATGCCCTCGACGATATCAATTACCCGCAGGAGAAGGCCATTAACCGGGCTGCCGATCTCATCGACCAGGTGCGGCTCTCGCACCGGATGATGCATATCGCCCGGGACCTCTCGGGAGGCGAGAAGCAGCGGGTGGTGCTCGCCCGCCAGCTCGCAAAGGAGCCTTTCATGCTGTTTGCCGATGAGCCAACCGGCACCCTCGATCCGGGGACGGCCAAAGTCGTCCACTCAATGCTCACGGAAGCAGCAAAGACCAACAATATGGGGATCGTTGTTACCTCCCACTTCTCCCAGGTCATAGAGGATGTGGCCCACCGGGCAATCCTGCTGGTCAACGGCAGTATTGAGAAGATAGGTACGCCCAAAGAGGTCATTGGCGAGTTCATGAAAGGATACTCGGATACCGAGGAGTTCGATGAGGCCGAGCTGGGCGAAAAGGTAGTCGTTGCCCGGGATCTTGTCAAACGCTATATCTCCGTGGACCGGGGTGTCGTGAAAGCAGTCAATGGCGTCTCGTTCGAGGTCTATACAAAGGAGATCTTCGGTATCATCGGCAAGAGCGGGGCGGGAAAGACCACGCTCTCGGGAATCCTTGCCGGCCTTGTCGAACCGACAAGCGGGGAGATCAATGTCAGGATCGGCGAAGAGTGGATCGATATGACGAAACCCGGTATCGATCAGCGGGGCCGGGCCACCGGCTACATCGGTCTCCTGCACCAGGAGTACGACCTCTTCCCCCACCGGACCGTGCTCGATAACCTGACCGATGCCATCGGTCTTGAGTTCCCGAAGGAGCTCGCCATACGAAAGGCTCTCATAACGCTCAGGATGGCCGGGTTCTCGGAAGAGAAGAGTAAGGAGATCCTGGACCGGATGCCGGCCCAGCTCTCGGAAGGGGAGCGGCACCGGGTAGCTCTTGCGCAGGTACTCATCCGCGAGCCGCGTATCGTGATCCTGGACGAGCCAACCGGCACGATGGACCCTATCACGAAGATCGATGTCAAGCACTCGATCATGCACTCCCGGGAAGAGATGGATGAGACCTTCATCGTGGTCTCCCACGACATGGAGTTCGTGCGGGATGTCTGCGACCGGCTTGCCCTGATGCGGGCGGGCAAGATCATCCAGATCGGCAAAACCGCCGAGGTTCTTGCCATCCTGACCGAGGAAGAGAGAAAAGTCATGAGCCAGCAGCCCCAGGCCTGAGGGTAAAATGGCTACGATCCACCTCGACGGAATGAGGATGGAAATCGGGGAGGGTGCAACCCTTGCGTCCCTCCTTCCGGGCCACCCGAAAGGATGCGCAATCGGGATAATCCGTCCTGCAACCCAGGAAAAGACTGCAACCGGCAGTCTCGCGATAAGCACCACGGCTGGCGAGGTGACCATCGAGATCGCCGGGATGGATGCGGATCTCATCCAGTCCAAAGAAACGATGGCAAACCTCGCACTTCACTGGGGCGACCGGTATGCTGCCGCATTCGGCCCGTTTCCTTCCGGGATCCACCCAATCAGAAAACCGCACCTGTACGAACGGGGCGATGTTATCCTTGGCTGCGGCGGGTACGAACCCTCGCGTTCCTACCTTATTTTCTCAAAAAGCCGGCACTCGGCTGACCATGGGGCTGACGAGAGCGGGGGTATCATCGGTAAGGTCGTAAGTGGCAGGGCGGTTCTCGACCGGTGGACAACCGGTGACCGGATCACGAAGATCGAACCGGTCATCAGCTGGGCGGACACCAGCCGCTCGTTCACCACCACCGACATGAACCTCGTTCCCGAGGACGGGACGCAGGTGGTGACCCGCGTGGAGATCATGGCACAGGGCTATTCGCCTGAACGTATCACTACGGAAGCGGCAGGCAGCGTTGAGCACATGCTCCTCGTACTCCAGCGCGGAAAGTTTGTAGCCGGCCGTGCAACAAGCACCCATATCATGGACCCGCACCTTGCCGGGGCCGAGGATGTGCCAAAAGAATTCCGCCGGCCCCGCAGGGAGGGGACAGTCACGGTCCGGATCACCGGGAAGTCCGCGGGCGGGATCTACATTTACCGGGCGGATGTCCCAAGCAGTCTTGTCCACAGCGTTACCGGACAGGTTGTCCATGGCATCGAGCTTGTCAAACTTGCAAAGGAGCACGATATCCTGTCCGTCCGGGTCCTCCCTGGACGCATCGACCTGCTCGGACTTCCGCTCGCAAAAGCGCAGGAGATCACCGCGGCCCGGGGCGTTGCCCTCAAAGCCGACAAGACCGAGGGTGACCGGATCGTGGTGTCCCAGGAGCCGGGGACCACGCTGGATGTCTTAAACGAGCGGCTCGTAACCGTAACAACCGCTCCTGCCGAAAAAGTGATCGATATCGAACTCGACGATGAGAACGCCCCGCTCAGCTGCGAGGTCTTCCGGCGGTTCACCGGGCTCAAGGAGCACGATGCCGGCATGATGCCGGTCTTCTTCAAGTTCGACGATGTGGTTCTCTTCAAACCGGCGATTGCACCGGGAACGAAGATCTCCCCGGAGAACCAGCCGGTGGAGGAGGTCCCGGCAGCAGCGCTTGCGATAACGAACGATTCCCGCAAGGGTGCAGGTCTCGTAGGGGTGCGCCTTGTGGCGAACCGGGAATTCGGCCCTACGTCCGAGCCCTTTGAGGGGACCAACATCATCGGGCGCGTCATAGATACCGAGAAACTCAAAAAAGTCAGGGAGCGGGAGACCGTGTATATCAGGGAGGTAAGGAAGTGACGGATTATACGCCAGCCCACGTGGGCACCGTTACGAAATACGTGGTAGTGGAATCGTTCGACATAACACCGGCAGACCTCGCTATCCGGGGATACGAGATCTCACAGGGGGCTATGATCAAGGAGACCTGTTTTGGCCTGGTTGTCAGCGGAAAGGAGGAGGACGTCGACCGCATCGTCCGCGGACTCCGGCTGATGGACCCGGACCACATCTTTGTCAAGGACCGGGGATTTCCTCCGGGCGATTCACGACGCTGCCGGGCAAACCTTGGCGGCGCACGGCCCGGGTACAATGGCCTGGAATTCGAGATGACCGTGATCCCGTTCGTTTCGCACGGGCTCGAAGAGCTCAAGAAACGCGATGCAGCAACCATTCCTCCCCCGGAAAACCCGCTCGAATATACGTCCCTCGATATAACCCGACTCAAGAACCTCATGGAAGCACAGGAGTCCTGAAATGGCAAAAGTATTCATCTATCCCGCAACGAGCCTGATCCTCTCCGACATGGTGGCGCGGTTCGGGCACAACCCGCTCTCATCCGCTACCGCGATCCGCGAACGTGTCCAGACCGCAGGACTCGAATCCCCGCCGCTCCAGATCACACCTGAAGAGCCCAAGAAAGGATTGAAGTGGGCGGCAGTCGAGGTTCCCGCCGGGGTCCGGGGGCGCATGTCCCTCTACGGGCCTATGATCGAGGCGTGCGAGGCGGCAATCATCATCAACGACGCCGATCTCGCGTTCGGGTGCATGGGATGCGCCCGGACAAACGAGCTCATCAAGTTCCTCGTCCACCAGAAGCCGATCCCGCGGCTCGAACTGAACTACCCGAAGAACGAGGAAGAAGGCGTGAAGTTCGTAGCAGCCATCAAGCGGTTCCTTGCTGAACTGGGAGGCGCGAAATGACCCAGCCGGTGCGGATTGCGCAGCTCTCCTGCGGGCCGGAGTATTCCGGTATCCAGCACGAGATCGATTCTGCTGCCCGGGAAGTCGGAGGAGAGATCTTCTTCCCGGATGTTGCCTTAAAAGATATCCGCCGGGATTTCGGGAAGTTCGGGCTGGATGTGAAGAGCCCGGACTTAAAGCTCGCGATTGCCCGGGCCATGGCACTCGTGGAAGGGCGGGTGGAGGCAGACGCAGTCTTCATAGCTACCTGTTTCCGGTGCGCCGAGGCGGCAATTGTCCGGAACGAACTCCGGCGATACATCAACGAGCATTCGCGCCTTCCCGTGGTCAGTTACTCGTTTACCGAGCGGACAACCGCAGGAACACTCCTCACGAGGATGGAGGCGCTCACAACCATTGCAAGGCGCCGGGCCCTGCTCGCCCGGGAGACCCAGAAGGGGCTCACCCTCGGTCTTGATTCGGGGTCTGCGACAACAAAAGCGGTTGTGATGCGGGACAACAAGATCATCGGCACGGGCTGGCAGCCCACAACCGAGGTCTTGAAAAGCGCCAACGAGGTTATCGCCCACGCCCTTGCCGAAGCCGGGGTCACCCGGGACGAGATTCAGGCTGTCGGGACAACCGGATACGGCCGGTTCCTCGTAGGAAAAGAGATCAACGCCGATCTCATCCAGGAAGAGCTCACCGTCAACTCGAAGGGAGCGGTCTACCTTGCCGGCCGGCAGCACGGGCCGGCAACGGTCATCGATATCGGGGGTATGGACAACAAGGCAATCTCTGTCATGGACGGGATCCCCGGGGTCTTCACCATGGGCGGCATCTGCGCAGGTGCCAGCGGCCGGTTCCTTGAGATGACGGCAAAACGGCTCGGCGTGGAGATCACGGAACTGGGCCCGCTCTCCATGAAGGGTTTTGGCGGGAAGGTGCCGATGAACAGTTACTGCATCGTCTTTGGCACGCAGAGCCTTGTCAATGCCCTTGCCGCCGGCAGCACCCGGGAGGATGTTGCTGCCGCAGCCTGTCACTCGGTAGCCGAACAGGTGTATGAACAGCAGCTGCAGGAAGTGGATATCAAGGAGCCGGTGATCATGGTAGGGGGAACATCGCTCATCGAGGGGCTCGTCCATGCCATGGGCGAACTCCTCCAGACCAAGGTAGTCGTACCGCCCTACTCTCAGTATATCGGCGCCGTGGGATCTGCACTCCTTGCATCGGGATTCATAAAGGACGATTAGATGTACGCCATCGAGTACTTTGAGGTGGAATGCCCCGAACTGCTGGGCGCCGAGTACTACAAGCAGATCACTAACGATGTCCTGCTCGATCATAATCTCCTCAGGGTCATCAGTAAGCTCCACATCTTTATCGACCCGAAAATCCCGGTCTTTATCGCGGTGGGCACCCTCAAGAGGATCACAACCATTGTCCGGGTCCGCGACCTCGCGAACGTGAACCCGCAGGAGGGCAAGATGACGCTCGTTGTCTCGGATGAGACCTACCTTGCCCCGATGCTGAAGATCTTCTGGGAGCGCTTTGGGAAGGAGAAAGTTGAGCAGCCGGACCGCTTCACGGTGATCCTCTACGATGTCCCCCTGAGTGCGCAGGAGATCGAGGAGATTGTGGTTGCCGACCCGAGTGAATCCCTCTTCAAGGATTTGATCTATGCCCTCCGCTGCATTGCACCGGAAGGGTTCCGGCTCAAGAGCGAGCGCTTTTCCACAGAGAAGTTCTCGTTCGTTGCAAGCGAGAACACCCTTGCCGAGGATATCAACGCCCTGGTCCGGGAGAAATTCGCGCTGATGGGGGAGACGCCATGACGCTGGTTCCGGTCACCTACAAGGGGGGTATCTACCAGCACGACGTGATCGTGGATTTGATCGAGGATCTCGGGGGCTACATTGTCCAGAAGCACATGATCGCCCAGGAAGTGGTGCTCCAGTGCTTTGTCCCAAAGGATGACATTGATCTGATCCGCGAGATCTCCCGGCCGCTCTTCGGGGAAGTGACCGATTCACCGCTTGTCGGGACGGAGATCGCAGTTGTCAGCATGAGCCTTGAGATCCACCACCTGCCCCACCCGTCCTGCGATATCGCCGAGTACGTACGGCGCCTCGGGGCAAAGAGCAACATGGTGAGCCTTGCCCGGGGCCCCGGGAAGCGGATCGCAGGCCTCAACGATGAGGAGCGTGACGTGATCAACGAGCACGACATCGCAGTCTATCTGCTCGGCAACTTCGAGACCTGCATCGAGTACAAGATGCCCACGCTCCGGCGGGGAATCGAGGTGCCGATCGTGCTCTGCGGGGGCCCGGACATCGAGGTCCTCAAGAAGATCATCGACCCGCCGGTGGACGGGTATGTGGGGAACGTTGGCCGGTTCATGCGAAGGACAAAGGAAGCCGACCAGCTCGACAAGCTCGACGAGGTTGTGGCCGAGATAACGAGGGTGCTTGAGAAGAAGCGCGACTCGATTGCAAAAGACCCGCTCTCGGTCTCCCCGGCCCGGCTCATGGGTTTGATCCGGGAGAAGGTTCCGGCGATCCTCGATGTGACATCCCCGACACCCCTGACCGTCCAGATGGCAGGCCTCAGGGTGAAACTGCCCTACGACACGTTTTCTGCGGAGCTGCGGAAGATTGAGATCGAGGATGGGATCCTGCTCGGCGATGTGGCCGAGATCCTGCCCTCGCGGATGCGGGACTACATCCTTGTGAAGGTTCTCCCGTTCTCTGAGACAAATACGGTGGTATGATGGCAAAGATTGTATCAGGAAAATCAACCCGGGATCAGTTCGAGGAGAAACTCGCACAGATCGTCAGGCAGGGCGCGGATGTCACAGCGGATGAATGGTTAAAAGCTATCGAGGTGGAATACGGGAAAGTGCCGCTCGTCTTCAAAAGGATGGGCGAGCGTCCCGAAGTGCTCATCTCCCATCTCCTCTACAAGGGAACGGTGGCCCAGACAAGCCCGCTCGACCCGAAGTACGTGGAACTGATCAGCATGGCCGTCGGGGCAGCTCTCAAATGCCCGCACTGCACCGGCTACCATATGCAGGCCGCGATGAGGATGGGGGCGACCCGCGAGGAAGTGCTTGAAGTGATCCTGCTCTCTGGGATGATCTCGAACTCGTCGGTCCTGGCAAATGCATACCGTATCATCGACGACAAGCTGGAGAAATGTATCCCGTGCGAACTCAAGGGTGTGGGAAAAGCGTCGGAGACTGCGATCAAGGGGAGGGGAACGACAGGGAAGAAAACGCCGGCCCGGAAGAGGGCAGTGGCTAAGGCAAAGTAGAGGGAGTATCCGCCTTTAAGAGACCGGGTTCCTGCACCATTCGTGCACAGATCCGGTGTACCCCTTTTTTTAAATCAAAACCTGGTTAACAATTTTCAGTCAAACCCTGATGAAAATTTTTCAGGCAGGGTTTGATTGATCCGGATCATTTTTTTACGCAGGGTCATGATCGCGATGATCTTTTTGAAATCAAAGCTTGACTGAAAAATAAAAAGCAAAGTCTGCCGGAAAAATTTCAGGCAGGGTGCGGTTGCAAAAAGTTAAACGGGTTTGTATAAATCCAAAAAGGCAGTTCACGACGAAGACATGATCATAATGCCCGGTTTTCAACCAAGGTTCGCTTGAAATTTTTGCATCAGGGTCTGCTCAGAATTTTTTAATCAAAGTGCGGTTGAAAAATAAAATTCAAAGTGCGATTGATCCGGATCATTTCTTTACGCAGGGTCATGATCGCGATGAACTTTTTGAAATCAAAGCTTGACTGAAAAATAAAAAGCAAAGCCTGCCGGAAAAATTTCAGGCAGGGTGCGGTTGCAAAAAGTTAAACGGGTTTGTATAAATCCAAATGATAGTTCACGACGGAGGCCCGATCGCAAAACCCGGTTTTCAACCAAGGTTCGCTTAAATTTTTTTCAGCAGGGTCTGCTCAAAATTTTTCAATCAAAGTGCGGTTGAAAAATAAAATTCAAAGTGCGATTGATCCGGATCATTTCTTTACGCAGGGTCATGATCGCGATGAACTTTTTGAAATCAAAGCTTGACTGAAAAATAAAAAGCAAAGCCTGCCGGAAAAATTTCAGGCAGGGTGCGGTTGCAAAAAGTTAAACGGGTTTGTATAAATCCAAATGATAGTTCACGACGGAGGCCCGATCGCAAAACCCGGTTTTCAACCAAGGTTCGCTTAAATTTTTTTCAGCAGGGTCTGCTCAAAATTTTTCAATCAAAGTGCGGTTGAAAAAATAAAATCAGGATGCGATTGATCCGTGAGCGGTTTTCAAACGCGATCGGGATCGCGATTGTTTTTCACTCAATGGGAACAGACTGCACCGGCACCGATCCTTGATCCCTCACCTCCTCACATCCTTTTAAACCACCGGTACCCACCTTTACCATAATGTGCGGTATTGCAGGCCAGTTCTGCCTGGACGGGAACGTGCCGGACGGGAGCCTCCTTGAAGAGATGTCCCGGCGCCTCACCCACCGGGGCCCGGACGGGGAGGGGACCCGCATTCTGGGCAGTGCCGGCCTTGTCCACCGCCGGCTTGCCATCATCGACCTGACCGACGAAGGTCTCCAGCCGATGACCAACGAGGACAAGACGCTCTGGCTGGTCTTCAACGGCGAGATCTACAACTTCATCGAGCTCCGCGAGGAACTGGTGCAGAAGGGGCACCGTTTCCACTCACAATCTGATACGGAAGTGATCCTGCACGCGTACGAGGAATGGGGAGAGGACTGCCTCTCCCGGTTCAACGGCATGTGGGCTTTTTCCCTCTACGATGAGAAGAACCGAACACTCTTCTGTGCCCGGGACCGGTTCGGGATCAAGCCGTTCTACTACACCCTGGCCGGCGGATCATTTCTCTTCGCCTCGGAGATCAAGGCGCTGCTCGCCCACAAAAAAGCCGGGACAGAACCGAACCTTCCAGTGCTCGGGACGTTCCTTGCCTGGGGGGTCCAGGACCACACCGAAGAGACGATGTTTGAGGGGATCTTCCAGCTTCCGCCCGCCCATGCAATGAAGATAACGGCCGCAGGGGCGGGGACACCGTTCCGTTACTGGGAGGTAAAGGTGAACGGGGAGATCCGGTCGGACGTGCCGGACGAACAGGTCGCATCCCGGCTCCATGTAATTCTTGAAGATGCCACCCGGATCCATCTCCGGAGCGATGTCCCGGTCGGGACCTGCCTCTCGGGGGGGATCGACTCCTCCACCCTCACGATCCTCATCAACCAGCTGATCCGGAACGAGGCTTCGGCAAGCGTCGGGACCCGGCAGAAGACCTTCTCCTCGGTCTTCTCCGACAAGCGGTTCGACGAGAGCCGGTATATCGATGAGATTGTCGCGGCAACCGGCGTTGACGCCCACAGCACCGTGCCATCCCCTGAGGAACTCTGGGACGACATAGACCGGCTCGTGTACGCACAGGACGAACCGTTCGGCTCGCTCTCCATCTACGCCCAGTACTGCGTGATGCGCCTGGCGCAGAAGAGCGTAAAAGTCGTCCTCGACGGGCAGGGTGCCGATGAGCTCCTCGGGGGATACCTCGGGTACCAGGGGAGTTACATACGGGGTCTCACCGGGTCATTGCACTGGTGGACCGCAATTCAGGAAGTGGCCGGCAGCCTCAGGCATCACGGCGGGTTCTTCCGCTCGGCCCTCGGGCAGCTCTTCGTCAGAAAGGGGCGCAGGAACCTGCTCGCGTGCCCCGCTCCGGCCGTAGACCGGTACGGGGGAGGCCTGCCGGCCGTACTGCAACGGGAACTTATCAGCACCAACCTTCCCGCACTCCTCCATTACGAGGACCGGAACTCCATGGCGTTTTCCATCGAGTCCCGCGTACCTTACCTCGACGTAAGGTTTGTGGAGTACGCAGCCTCGCTCCCCCAGAACCAGAAGATCCGCAAAGGGGTTACCAAGATCGCGCTCCGGAACGCCATCCGGGGCATTGTCCCGGAATCCATCCGGTGCCGGATGGACAAGATGGGGTTTGTTACCCCGGAAGAGGTCTGGATGCGGGAAGATCTCCGGCCATTTGTTCTTGCGGTCCTCTCATCGGACGAGTTTGCGGGGCGGAACCTGTGGAATGCCGGCGAAGTTATCAAAAATTACCTTGCTTTCCTCGACAAAAAGGCCGTGTATTCCCCTGAGATCTGGCGGATCGTCTGCACGGAACTCTGGCTGCGGAAGTTCTTTGACCAGCGGGACAAATGAACCGGATCTCCGGAACCTGCCTCACCAGTGGTTACTTAATTATCCTTTACAGATAATGTTCAGTAAAGACGTGAATGCAGGTTCGCTCAGGTGAACCTTTGGTGTTTTTATGAGATCGATAATTCTTGCCGGCGGCGTGGGAACCCGGCTCTGGCCGCTCTCCCGGGAATATTATCCCAAGCAGTTCATCCAGTTCGAAGGAAATTCCCTTTTCCAGAATACGTACGGGCGGGCGATCCGGCTCTCGGGTCCCGAAGAGATTTACGTGGTGACCAACGAGATCCACCAGTACCTTGTCCGCAACCAGATCGAGGAGCTCGGGTATGCTCTTCCGGAAAAGAACCTGCTTGTAGAGCCTGTCGGGAAAAATACCCTTCCCGCGATAGCCTGGGCAATGCAGCGCATCCGTACAAAAGACCCGGCTGCGACGGCAGTTGTCTTCCCAAGCGATCATGTCCTGGGGGATGCCGCCCTCGATCAGATCCGGCATGCAGAACCCCTTGCTGCCGACCACCTGGTCACGTTCGGTATCCGGCCCGCGTCACCCCACACAGGATACGGGTACATCAAACCCGGTAAACGATTGCAGGTCGGCAACCTTGTCCGGGAATTCAAAGAGAAGCCCGATGAAAAGACCGCAGAGGAATATGTCCGGAAAGGGTACCTCTGGAACAGCGGTATCTTCCTCTTGTCGGCCGGCTGTTTCTTTGAGGAACTGGAGCGATACCAGCCCGGGTTGTCTGCTGCGTTTGCTGATGATGCCGGCCCGGACTATGCCGGCCTTGCAGCCATCTCCATTGATTACGGTCTGCTCGAACATTCGAAACGGGTTGCAGTTGTTCCCCTGGATGCGGAATGGAGTGACCTGGGAACGTTCAAAGCCCTCTATGACATCGAGACGCACGATCCCGAAGGCAATGTCGGGGAGGCCGACTATCTCTTAGCGCAGAACAATTTTGTGCGGGCTCCTGGAAAGCATGTCGGGCTTATCGGTGTCAGCAACCTGGTGGTCGTGGATACCACGGACGCCCTCCTCATCTGCGACAACCGGCACACGGAGCAGGTCAAAGACCTGGTGAACCTGTATAACAGGAACGATGACCCGGTGACCCGGTTCCACCGGCAGGTCCACCGCCCGTGGGGTTCGTATACGGTACTTGAGGATACCCCGACCTATAAGATCAAGCGGGTTACCGTGAAACCGGGGGAGCGGCTTTCCCTGCAGCTCCATCACCACCGGAGCGAGCACTGGGTTGTTGTGCGGGGTACCGCAGAGGTCGAACTCAACGGGGAGACCCGCCTGCTCCGGAAAGGTGAGAGCACGTATGTGCACGCCGGGATGCAGCACCGGCTGAAGAATCCCGGTGTCATCCCCCTCGAAGTCATCGAGGTGCAGCTGGGCGAGTACCTGGAAGAGGACGACATTGTCCGGTTCGACGACCAGTACGGCCGGGCATGATCGTCGTGACCCCAAACTTCTGTTTTATCCGGGTTTAAGGCAGAGCCAGACCCCCCTGATTATCCCGGTTATTTTTTTGACCGGCTGAATTTTTTTGGGGGCGGGTTTTTGTTCCCGCCGGCAACCAGGCAACGGGCATCCTTTCCGATCAGGTCCTTTCTTCCGGCAAGGGTAAGCCCTTCAGCAACCAGCCAGCGGTTGGCCGGATCGCGGTAGTGCAGGAGGGCCCGCTGGATCTTCTTCTCGCTCTCTCTGGGCACATGGACCGGCTGCAGGGTAAACGGGTTGAGACCGGTATAATACATGCAGGTCGAGACGCTCATGGGTGTCGGGGTAAAATCCTGGACCTGTTCCGTATAGAGCTGGTTGTCCCGGATGTATTCTGCCAGGGTCACCATATCGGCAACAGTGCAGCCGGGATGCCCCGACATGAAATAGGGGAGCAGGTACTGTTTCTTTGGTTTATTCTGCTGGAGGGCGGAAAAACGCGTCCGGAACCGGTCGAAGATATCCCGGCCGGGCTTGTTCATGATCCGGGTAACCCCCGGGGCAACATGCTCGGGTGCCACCTTGAGGTGCCCGGAGATATGGTGCTCGCAGATAAGCGGCAGGTAATTGCTGTGATCGGCAAGCACCAGGTCATACCGGATACCCGATCCGATGAACACTTTTTTTACCCCCGGGATCCCCCGGACATTTGTCAGGAGCCGGCACTGGGGTTCGTGACTGGTATCGAGGGTCTTGCAGGCCGGGTTGCAGGTCTTGTCTTTGCAGGCACCCTGTTTCGCCCAGAGAGCACAGCGCAGGCCGTACATGTTCGCCGTCGGGCCACCCACATCCTGGACCGTGCCGCGGAATTCCGGCATGGTTGCCATCCGCGTAACCTCGCGGAGGATGGATCCTTCGCTCCTGCTCTGGATGATCCTGCCCTGGTGATGGGTGAGGGCACAGAACGAGCAGCTGCCAAAGCATCCCCGGTGGCTGGTGATCGAGAACTGGACCGGGGCAAGGGCAGGAACCGGCCGGGTATACGCGGGATGGGCGAGCCGGGCAAAGGGCAGCTCGTAGATCCTGTCCAGATCTTCCGTTGTGAGCGGCAGGGCCGGTGGGTTCTGGATCACGACCGTCTTGGGATGAGGCTGCGCCACAACCTTTCCCCGCAGGGGATCCTGTTCGGCATAGTGCAGGGCAAATGCCCGGGCATATGCCATCTTATCCCCTGAGACCTCGGAAAATCCCGGTAATGTTACAACACCCGTAGGCGGGGTACTTTTCCATTCCGCGATCTCCATCGTATACGCAGTTCCGTGGATATCCCGAAGGGACCGGATTGGTTCCCCTGCCGCAAGGCGGGCTGCGATCTCCCTCATCTGCCGCTCACCCATGCCAAAAACAAGGAGATCGGCAGGAGCATCCGCGAGAATCGACTGGCGTACCTTATCCTGCCAGTAATCGTAGTGGGCGAACCTGCGGAGGCTTGCCTCGATCCCGCCGATCACGACCGGGATACCGGGGAACAGCTCGTGAACCTTATTGGTATAGACGATCGTTGCCCGGTCGGGCCTTCCGGGAATGCCACCGGGGGAGTAAACATCCTCGCTGCGCCGCTTCAGGTTCGGGGTGTAATGGTTCACCATCGAGTCAACATTGCCGGCGGATATGCCAAAGAAGAGACGGGGGCAGCCAAGCGCAGTGAAGTCGCCGGGGTTTTTCCAGTCGGGCTGGGCGATAATACCAACGGCATACCCGGCATCCCAGAGCATCCGCCCGATGAGAGCAGTCCCAAAGGACGGGTGATCCACGTAGGCATCGCCGCTGACAAGGACGATATCGAACTGCCGTATCCCCAGCTTCTCTCCTTCCTGCAGGGACATCGGGAGGAAACGGGGCTGGGGAATCATAGGCTGGACGGGAATGAGAGAGGGATCATGGACCGGATGAAGAGATCATGAAGAGGGGCGCCTTGTAAGATCCCGGATGATATCCGCAAGGCCCCCGGGGAGCTCGCTTGCCTCTTCTTTCTTTTCGGGTTTCGGGGCAGGTCCTTTCGGTTCAGCGGGCTTTTCTCCCTCATTCCCCTTGCCGGATCCCCCTTTCCCGAGCGTGGGGAGATGGAGCTGGGTCTTCTGGTCGAATTCCCGCCGGGCCATGAGGCCGGTGAATTCAAACACTACCGCTTCGACAATGAGGTAGGTCACGGCCTCTTCCCGGAGACAGCCGGTAAGGGCGTGACCCGACCGGCCAACCGAGGCATGGTAGTGGATATGGGGGCCGCCTTCACCGGAAAAGATGGTGCCGACGCCGAAAACTTCCCAGCCTCCCTCGAACATGACAAAATGGGGAACCGGGGGGATGACCGGTTCCTCGGGGCCGGTCACCATCCTCCCGTTCATCAGCGCACCAAGGAAGATGATCGAGCCGGCATGGATGCCTTTATCCAGGACAAAGCGATGCAGGGACTCAAGCATGTCTTCCCCGTCATCGATCCTGACCATAAAGACCCTGCCGAGCTGCCCTTCCGTGTACTGCATAGCCTGATTCCTTTTCTGATATTCAATATGGTTTGTGGGGGTTTATATCTCCTGTGACGGTTTCAGGGGTGGGAGCGGGCCTTACCGCCCACCCGCTCCGCCTCCGCCAAAACCCCCGCCTCCGCCAAAGCCTCCCCCGCCAAAACCCCCGCCTCCGGCACCCCCGTGGCTTGGTGGCGTGAAATGCATGAGCGGGATAAAGGCGTAGTTCATTCCCATTGCTCCCACCGGGACACCGGTGTCAGCAACGCGGATATTGAGCGCTTTCATGGCCCGTTCCACCTTGTCGCCAACGCCCAGTGCAGTACCGTACACGAGCCATTCACCCCACATGGAGATGTCGGCGGGGCTGTACTTCTGGATCATGGCAAGATCCGAGAGGAAATGGGTAAACGAGTCCCATTCCAGTTTTTCCCGGTACCGGTCGTCTTTCCAGTGCCCGAAGAGGGTGGACGGGGCTGCAAAAGCAACGGCAGCCTGGAGTATGACAATGATCCAGAGAAGCACTGCCGGGAAAAGGATATACGAACACATGGAAGACGTGAGGGCAAGGATCAGGCTTATGGCAAACAGGACGATACCGGCAAGGAGAAGGGGCAGGAGGTGGTCCCTGCCGTCCACGGTATATTGGCCGGGCAGGACCGAGTCCAGCCGTCCGGTAACATCCGTAAGCATCTTCTGGTACCGCAGGGCTTTTTCTTCAGCAGCGGTATTTGTCCGGGCCTGTTGTGCAAGGGCTTCAACCGCGTCCGTATCAAGCACCCCGTTCTCGGCAAGATTGTTGATGAACGCGATCACCCGCTGTTCATACGGGTCAAGACCGGCAGTATTCAGGACACGGATCACGATGCCCTTTCCTTCCCCTTTTTCCGTGATGATGATATTCTTTTTCCGGTGGAGATCCAGGAGCGTTGCATAGTAGCCGTCTTCATCGAAATCCAGCGCATCTCCCTTGAAGAGCAGGTTCACCTGCCAAGGCTTGAGCGAGGGGTTGGGAATGGTGCTGAGATAGGCCGGAACGGTAAACTTCTTCTCCCTGCCGTACCGGTTGTAGATCAGGACGAGGAGGATCGGGACAAGGATGACGGAGATCTTCCCGAGAATATTCAGGATATACCCGGCATAATAGGGTAGGTTGTACCAGAAATTCGCCCAACCGGTCTTTCCCTGGAGGTCAGATACTTCGCTCCTGAACCCGGCCATCTGGCTGAAACCATCCGGCGTACTCAGGATCTCAACGGCCAGGATCTCATCGGCCGCAACGCTGCCCGTGATGACTGCCGAGTCCCCGGTCCTCTGGACACTCAGGGTCGGGGGATAGACAGAGACCTGATCGGTCTCTCTCACCGGGATGGTAACTCTGACATTGTGGTAGGGGATGTGAGTCTTTCCCGCAAACTTCAGGTTGAGATGTGAGGACGAGGCATCGTATTCTATCGGTGGGTGGACCACGTACTCGGAACTGACCGTGTATGTCCCCTGGGTGAAATAATCCGGGTTGAAAACCCCGGCCTCGTTGGTTTCAGCCAGCGAGCGGATAGTACTTTTTCGCGATGAATCGGATGAAGAGCCGAACAGGACAACCTGGCCATTCTCATCTTTGGCATACCCGGTTGCACCATCAGGGGGATTTACTGAGACGATGCGCATATAGGGGCGGGAGCTGGTATTCTGGACCAGCGGTACTTCCCATATCCGGTACAGCATCCGGTATTCGCCTGAAGCCCGTACATCGTACGTATACTGCTCGTTCAGGGTGCCATCTTCATGCAGTGTGGCAACGTAGGAGTCGACCACAAGGTTGCCCTCAAAGAGAGGGGGCATTACCGTAACAAGGGCAAGGCCCGCAATTCCCATGAGGAGGCAGACTGCCACGACCACGGCCAGTTGTTTTTCTTCGCCCACAGTAATTACCCGTTAGAACTCGATCTTCGGCGGAGACTTGATCGCCTCTTCGAACTGCAGGTACTCGAGCTTAAGAAGACCGATCATCTTCCCGATGAAATTGGAGGGGATCGTGTCCATCATCGTGTTGAACTCCTGCGAGATGTTGTTGTAGGTATAGCGCTGGCGGGCGATCTCGTCTTCGATGTTCTTGACCGAGTCCATGAGACTGTTCACGGTCGTGGAGGTCTTGAGGTCGGGATAATTCTCTGCAACCGCGAGGAGGCGGCCGAAGATGGAGCGGGACTCGGCTTCCACCTTGTTGAGGTCGCCGGGGCTGGCCGTGGCCACGCTGGCCCGCATGGCAGTGACTCTCTCAAGGGTCTCTTTCTCGAATTTCGCGTAGCTCTTGACTGCGCCAAGGAGCTGCTCGATCATGTCGAGCCGCTTTTTCATGGCAACGCGGATCTGGCCAAGAGTGGCTTCGGACGAGTTTTTCAGGCTGAAGAAGCGGTTGTAAATGGAAACCGCCCAGATGACAAGCCCGATTATGATAAGGACGACAACGCCCAGAATAATCCATTCGATCATGATTCTCAGTGTAGTGATGATCGTTTTTTCTAGATAAGATGATTGGGAGCAGGGAAAAATAGAACGAGAGTATTATAAAATTTTATTCGAGAGTCAGAGACCCGACAACCCGCAGTTTTCCGCCTTCTAGATAATGGAGCACTACCCGGGCGCCCGGGGGATAAACGAGCGCTTTCTCCATGGAGAGGGTGAGAGTCGGCATCCTCCAGTCACTTTCAGTTTCCACCTTCTCGACGCGGGTGGGGAGGAACTGCATCCAGTGGCCGGCGTAGATGACCATGCCCTCCTTGAGCGGGGCCGGCCAGTACTTGACGAGCTGGGCCCTGCCCGTGACCGTGGTGGCGTAGTGAACGGAGGGATCGCTGGTCAGGACAAAGCCGCGATCCAGATCTTCGGATTCAACATTCTTGAGGGCGAGGCCGACCCGGTCACCGGCAACGGCAGTGTCTGCATCGTCGTCATGCTTCTGGATAGAGCGGATCTGGACGCTCTTATCCGTAGGGAGGAGCTTCAAGGTATCGTGTTTCCTGATGCTTCCTTTGGCAACAGAGCCGAGGACAACAACGCCGACTCCTTTCACATTGAAGTGGGCATCCACCGGTACAACGCCTTTTCCCGTACTCTCGTGGGCTTTCTGGTGGGCAGTCTGTTTTACCGAGATCTCGAGCATCTTCTCCCGGAGACCAACCATATCCTCTTCGAGAACCTCATAGTGTTCGAGAACCGTGCCCTTGATCAGGGGGGCTATCTGGTCGGGGCTGATATAGTTCTTGAGGATAAGGTACCCGGAGGATTTACCGGCACTCTGGAGCATCAGGACGCACTCGCCAAAGGTTGCGTTGATCTCGTCTACAACGAGGATCGCCCGGTCCGACATGGAGACCGCGTAGAAGAGCGAGGATAATTTTTCCGGGTACCGCGTGGGTTCGATGAACGTAACCGTGGCATCACCCTTCTTGAGGTTGTAAAAAGTGATATCGCTTGCCGTCCCCTTCTTTCCCAGATCCTTTGCATAATCCGGAGGGGCGAGGATTGCGACCGTGAGGTTGGACATACAGGAACGTAGGTTGTCCAGAAATATGAGGGTTTATGCGAAACCACCCGGTTTCGGCATATCTGATGCAGGAAAATTAATTACCGCTTTTGTTTCCGCCGGTCTTTTATATCTTCAGGGAGCTCTTCCCGTGAGTTCTTTTCGAGATATTCTTCCACCGTTTTTCGTTTGAAGATCAAAATGACGATGAGGATAATCCCCACTGCAGTGATCAGAGCCCCCATTTTATAATCGGCAGGATCGAAAACAAACCTGACAACCCGGGTATCCTGGGAGATTCCCGCTCCAATGAAGTTGTTTACGGAAACCGCATCCGCACCATTGACTTTCCACCCGTTGTAGAAGGCTCCCTTGAGGATAACCACGTCGCCGCTCTTCAGTTGCCCCGACGCGATCACTTCATCCGGTGAAAATTTCTCGATCTTCAGGGGATACAACTGATCATCCCGTATGAAAAACGCATTGGGGAGGACATGCTCCGGCCGGTACACCGAGATATTCTGGACCTTGAAGCTGTACGCGGGGAGGTTCTGGTTTCCGTTATCGAGATACCGGGTGTCGATGATATAGTCCACGCTGTAATAGCTCACGTTCCCGATCATGTAGGTGAGCTGAGGGACGGTATTGAGGTAATATGCAGCATAGGCACTGACAGGGTGGATATTATTGACCACATCCCAGTAGGTGAAATCCATGTGCTGGATTGCCCATCCCGTTTCATATACCCATAACTGGGTGTTTGTATTGGGTAACCGGGTGATTTCCTGGATAATAGCCGGTGCAACGCTCTTGTCGAGCTCGGGCGAATAGACTTTGACATATCCGCAACCAACATTTCCCATAACCATCAGGAATAACCCTGCGATGAGGAGCCCGCAGAAAACCCGGGAGCTTTTCTGAACACCTTGTGCTTTCTGGATGAACAAAAACAAGCCGATAAACAACAGGCCGATGAAGAGCAGCCTGATGAGGACATCTGTCTCGACAAAGGAATACAATCTGAGAAGGACCGCCGCATTGATTAACAGGGCGATGAGGAAGAACAACTGTATTGTACGCTCCGATCCCTTTCCTAAGTACAACAGGGCGATAAAGGCAAGAACAAGGATTACCGAAATCGCGGTTTCAGCAGTAATCATCTCCTGGAACGGCAACTCCAGAATTTTGACAACGACAAGGAGGCCGAGGCCAAAAATTACCATCCTGCGCTGATCATGAGAGAGATCGAACGTCTCCCCTTTCTTGAGCTTATCAGATAGGAGGATTGTCCCGTACAGTGCCAGAAAGAGGATAATGGGTAAGAGCGCCCCGTAAATCCTCCCCGGGTTCCTGAAAGAACTGACAACCGGCAGGAAATGAATGAACGATACAAGGGTTTTCCCGCCGTCTGCCCAGATGACCGAGGCCAGGATGGCAAAGAACGAGGGGACCGTTATCTCCCGGCGTCCATAGAGAAGGGCAAACACTGCAAGGAGAAGGGGGATTATCCCGATCAGTATCCCGCTCTCATACTGGGCCCACAGGGTATCGATACCGGTTCCGAGAACAAACGAGGCAATGCCGTTTTCAAGCGATCCGCCACCGGCGAGCGGATCAATGACATCGTTCCGTATTATGGATCCTGATACATTGAGATCCGGAATGCTTTTTACCGATACCAGCAGCAGGAGGATTACCAGAGACAGGGCAAGGTAATACAGGACCTTCTTCGAGATTTTTTTATCCACTGCATAGTAGATAAAAAAGACGAGAATGATGAGAAATGCCAGGACAAAGTGATAGACGTTTCCGGTAAAGTAAACAAGGGCTGCCGTAACAGACAATCCAACACAGTTCAGAATACCGGGTTCATTAAAAAGTACTATCTTGAAGAAAAAGTAGTACAGAAGAGGGAGCCAGACAAGCCCAAACAGGAGCAGGTGATGTCCGGCATATATTCTGCCGAAAAGCATTCCGGAAAAAGTGAAAAACAAGGAAAAAACCAGAAGGGCATTCAAATTCTTTGTAAGCAGGCTTCCCAGTTTGAAAAAGGCAAAATACCCGATGATGAGATGGAACAGGATGAGGAAGTTGACTACTGAGAGATTCTGGAAAATGAGATAGAAAGGAAACGAGAGGATATAGTACTTGTCTCCACCAGGGTTCGCCGTGAGGGGGAGACCCCCGGACCAGAGGTTGGACCAGGTTAAGAAATAATTCTGATCAACTATCTGGTAATACATCGTATTTGCGAAGATATCGTGCCATTCGCCGATATATGTCTGGTTGAACGGGAGAAACGAATAATACAGGATTACAATCAAAAGAACGGGAAAGAGATAATAAACAAGATCCTGCGGGGAAAAATTCCGGAGTTTCTCTTTTAGCGGGGCGATGAAGCTCATCAGGTACTACTTGATGAGGCGAATTAAAAAAATATTTCTAAAACAAATCCCAAAAAGGATTCCGGTTCTATTCTGTTTTTTGTTGTTTTTTAAAGGCCAGAAAAACACATTTTTCCAATTGTTTATATCGATTTTAACCCAATATGAATGGAAGATCTCCGCTTACTGGCAGGTTTTATGGATTTCGATATCAAGAAAAATTCCTTCAGAATCATCCAGGTAGCCATTGCCATCATCATTATTCTTCTCCTGCTGGGATCCGTAGATTATATGCAGGCAAGCCAGATACTCCTGCATCTGGACTGGTTTTTTCTCCTCCTTGCGGGACTGTGTTATTTTCTTAATAACATCATTATGTCGGTACGACTCAAAAAGGTCCTCGGACACCTTGGAGACAAGATCCGGTTCCGGATCGCATTTTTGTCCCACATGTCCGGCATGCTCTTATCGGATTTCACACCGGGAAGAAGCGGGTATCTCTATGTCGCGTTTGCTTTGAACAAGAAAGGCATATCCCTTCCCAAGGGACTTGCGGCAATCGCAAGCACGTACATCTACGATCTTCTCTTCAAAATTTCCCTTGCTATCGTTGCCATTTACTACTTCTATGCCACAATTACCGGCCTGCCGGTCGGCTACATCCTTTACATGATCGTGATTCTCCTCTTCGTGATCATAGCGGGATATTTCTTCATCATGTATCCGGGACAGGTGCTGCAGACCTTCTGCCAGAAGAACACCTTCCTCAAACAGATCCTTGAACTGGGAGAACAAAGCCGCTCCATCCAGAAAATTTCTCCGTATATCATTTTTATCTCGTTCTTCGGTTGGATTCTCCGGGGGCTGGAGTGGTTCTTTGTAGCAATGGCAATCGGTGCTGTGACGATCAGCTTAATCGATGCACTGCTTTTAAACCCGCTTCTCACAATCCTCTCGCTCATCCCCATCACCCCGGCGGGCCTTGGTATCCAGGAGGCCGGGGTCGTTGGTCTCCTCACTCTGCTCGGCGTGAGTCTTGCCACAGCAACGGCATTCGCATTCCTGACAAGATTCCTCGAGATCGTAATCGACTTGATTGGCCTGAAGGGTTTCTTCTCTCTTGATACGAAAAGGGACAGCCTGCTCAGCCACTATAATGCTATCGACGGTGATATTGATGAGAGGGCCTACAATTCGGATCTCTGTTCCCAGCGGTACTTCCAGCGGCGGAGGACGGATACCATAAAACAGATGCTGGAGGCCAGGAACTGTGATGTCATTCTCGATATAGGATGCGGGAGCGGGGTCCAGATACGGGCGCTTGAGCTGGATTCTCCAAACCTTCTGATAGGCATGGATGTGAACAGGAGTGCCCTCCTTTACGCAAAAAGCAAAAATATCCCCCACAGCGAGTTCATTATTGCCGATGCAGAACAGTTGCCGTTTAAGAAAAACACGGTCAGCAAGATCATCTGCGCAGAGATCATTGAGCATCTGCATGAACCCCAAAAAATGATTGCTGAATCCCAGAGAGTGTTGAAAAACGATGGCATGATTGTTATTACAACGCCAAATGAACATTCCGTCTGGGGAGTTTACGAATTCTTCTGGGATACTTTTGGCAGGGGCAGAAATTATGGCGAGACGCACCTGAAATTTTTTTCCGTCCGGGATCTCGGCAATTACTTTTCAGCGTATGATACGAAGTCGCATACAACGCTCTTCTTCCTGTCACCGGTTCTGGCACTCCTCAACAGCAGGAAGATCCTGCAGTGGGGAATTGCACTGGACAAGAAAATCGAGCGGATTAACGGCGGGGTTATCATTGTTTTCTCTGCCAAGAAAAACAATGGCTGATTGACAACCCTTTATACTCGCCCAGTTTTCTTTTTAATCCAGGTAATATTCCGGTTAATGATAAAATTCCACAAAAAGGCAACCAGAATCCCAATCAGGTTTGAGATCAGGTAATAAACACCAAATACGCTGGTAAACAGGTATAAAAGCCCCAGGTTGATGACAACACCCCCGGCTGAAACCAGGTTGAAGGCCAAGAGCCGGTGCCACCGGCTCGACAATTTCTGCTTTTCCTGAGTGCGGAAGGTCCAGAGATCATTCCAGAGGAAGTTATTCAGGATCGAGATCTCAATTGCAATGAAACTGGCCACCAGGTAATAGAGCCCGACATACTCTTTGAGGTAATAGAGGAGGCCCATATTGACAACGATGCCCGTAAGTCCGACAAGCCCGAACTTGATGACCCGTTCCCATTCTTTCCACCCGGCGCTCCCGCGGTGCAGTACCGAGAACAGTGCAATGTCAACAACCTGACCGGCATATTCAGCAATGGTCCTGAACTTCAGCTTGCTCGATCCGATCTCCCGGTCAACAAATTCAAAGGGGATCTCTTTGTCGTTCTCCCAGGTACCTTTCCCGAGCACTTCGAGCAGAATCTTGTACCCCTTTGGTTTTAAAGGAGCCCCGGTGACAACCTCTTTCCTGACTGCGAAAAATCCGCTCACCGGATCGGAGATATCCGGGAAAAGGAGCCGGCCAAGGAAAGTGGCGCCTTTGGAGATCACCCTTCGCTTCAGGGGCCAGTCTTTGATCCCTCCCCCGTCCATGTACCTGCTGCCGATAACAACATCGTTTCCCGCACGGATCTCGTCGTACATCTTAGGAATGAGCGCCGGGGGGTGGGAAAAGTCTGCGTCAATAACCACAAAAATATCGGAGGATGCATGGGAAAACCCATCTGCTACTGACTGCGAGAGGCCGTGATCCGAGGTGCGGACAAGGATGTTCACATTCTCTTTTTCCGTATGCAGCTTCTGGACAATGGCAATAGTCCGATCCTTTGAATTATCATCAACAACCAGGATCTCCCCATTCAGATTGCTCTTTCTGAAGACCGCATCCACTTCCTCTATGATACGGGGAATATTTTCCTCCTCGTTGAAGGTGGGAATTATTACCGAGAGATCATACATGGTGGTTCAACCGATTAAACTATGCAGATGTAAAAATATAAATTCCCGTATATTGTGCGGGGGTTGTGGTGTGTTCCTTCAGCCACGCAAGGGCATCTCCGTCCGGGTTTGCCGAGCTGATATCCCCGGTGACAATGTAATAGATGGTATTGTTTGTTTTCCGCAGGTAACTTTCCTGAAGATCTTTTGCAGTATAAGCCCTGTATTCCTCAGTCTTATCCGTTGTATTGGAATAATAATAATCGAGCGGCTGGGAGACATACCCGGGAACAACCACTATAAAATCCCCGGGGTTCGTCACTTGCTGGAGTTTGTCGGAGAGACCTCTCCAGTCCCCCTTGCTGTATCCGGAATAATAATCCATGAGCATCGGTGCGTTCAAAACAACCAGAAATGCGATGAACCCATAGACAACACCGGGATGCTTTGCAAGGGTGTAGAGTAATTTATACGAGACAGCAATCCCGATAAAAAACACAATACTGAAAAAAATAAGGTACCGGGGTACCATCGGCATCTTGAAGGACAGGATGTAACTGATCGCAAACGTCAGGATGGTGAGGAGAACAAGGAAAAGACCCTTGTTTTTATCAAGAATGAAAGCCTGTACGATCCCGATGATGAACAGGAGCAGGAGCAGGTACATCGCAATATCAGAAAAACCGGCAATCTGCTGGAAGGTTTTCATTATCATGGTCAGTCCCTGGAGACCAAACGATGGAGCAGATGCAGTCCGGGAGCCGAAGAGCTGGATAGTTGCAACGATCAGCGGCAGGCATATGACGGCAAACACTGCCCAGCCGATGATCATAGGTACGAGGTTCCTGACATCCTTAGCGTATTTCAGGATCTGAACGGCAAGTGCGTACAGGATGAGTGCCCCGATGATAACCAGGGCATAGAAATGGGACCAGAAAGCCAGCGCGGCGAGAAGACCAAAGAGCACCCAGTTCCTGATCTCGTTGTTCTTCATGGCCCTGAAGTAGAAGATCATGGCAAAGGCAACGAAGAAGAGCATCATCGAGTAGGCCCTGGCCTCTTGGGAATAAAAGACCAGAAATGGGGAGAAGGCGAATGCGGCTGCGGCGATGATCCCGACATTCCGGTCCATGAATTCCTTTCCGGCGTAATATACGAGGGGGATGGTCAGGACCCCGAGGAGGGCGGGGACGAACCGGAGGACAAACTCGTTATTCCCGAACACGAGCATGAAATGCTCGATCCAGTAGAAGAGGGGGGGATTGAACTCCCCCCCGGTTGTCGCCTCCCAGATTTCGGGGATTGACATGATGGCGAAAGTATGGGTAGAGGCTTCATCGAGCCAGAGAGAGTTATAGCCCAGGTTGAAGAAACGGAGGAAAAGTCCGACAATCGTGAGGGAGAGAAGGAGCTGTATATACCGGCTTTTTGAGAGCACGTCGCGGATATTCTGTACATTGAGATCCCGGATCGTCATAATCGGCGATGCGTAACCCCCGTCAAGGTCGCATTCGCGATCCCCGCCGCTCTTTTTCCCCCTGCTCTGATCCTCACGTTTCTTCGCCATTTTTAACCATCTATTATTGCGTAAATATTCTGATATAGGTTCCTGTACACGTATTTAGCCCGGAATATCTCCTGAAAATGAAGAACCGCATCGCAAAAGTGGCGGGGCCGGGGCCATTATCGGGCGGGAAGCGGGGAATGGAGGGCTGCGAGAAGGGCTTTACGGCTGGTCACGACGGTTGATGAGATCTCAAGCATGAGATTGACGTGCTCGTGCTGCCCCGCCATCCGGAAATCGGTCCGAAGGGCGATGACCGGTTTTTTCAGACCGGCGGCATATCCCATCTCCCAGGCAGTGCCGGAATCCGCATCGGCCCCATCGATTACGGCAACCACCAGGTCCGCCCCTTCAAGGGCCTTTTTATTCCCGTAGAAGATCTGCTCCTGCACCGGTTTTCCTCTTGATTCCGAATCGTCCCCTGCCTCCTGCGGGAGGTGCACGGAAAACAGGTTCGTTTCCATGAGGCGGGCCAGAGCGGCATTGTAATCACGCTCCGCCTCAGAGAAGAGCGGCGCGGCCAGATACACCCGGTACCGGGCAAAGAGCGATACGTCCATCGCAGGAATGCCGGGGAACCGGGATAGGAAGACGCCGCGTCCCTCCCTCTTTGGGGGTTTTTCGTCCGTACTCCCATAATACGTGCTGGTGACCCCGCAGGTGGGAGAGGAGTTAACGCCGAGTATGCAGAGCGGGGGACCGCGTTCGTCAATGATCCTGAGGACATCCTGTTCAAGGGTGTCGATGAGGTCGGCAAACGCCGGGGTATTCAGGCGTTCAAGAAACGTGCCCGGCTTCCGCCTGAGTCCCAGGTACAGGGTCTCAGGACAGGGAAGCGGCACCATTTCGATCGAGAACTGCTTGCAGCGCTCGATCGATCGCCGGAAGAGTTCGATATCCGATGCCCGGGTGATTCCCTCGGCCCGGAGCCCGGGATTCAGTACGCAGGGACAGCAGAGCACGTACATTGATACTTTGTACGCACGCACTGATGATCAATGATACCCCTGTATGCTTTTCGGGACAACAGCTGCGATCCCCGGAAGTGCACGGTCAAGAAACTCGAAAAGGCCGGTCTCTTAAAAATTTTCAACAGGATCCCCCAGATCCCGAGAAACTCGCTTCTTCTCGATCCTACCGCAGAACAGGCATTGTCCCCTGCCGACCGGTTCGTCAAATCCATCACGGTCCTGGACTGCTCCTGGGTTGTGCTGGACACCGGTAAAGTCTCGTCGTGGAGGATCCGGAGGGCACTCCCGTTCCTTGTTGCTGCAAACCCGGTGAACTTCGGGAAACCCTGCACCCTTTCCTCAGTTGAGGCCCTTGCCGCAGCACTCTTCATCATGGGCGAGAAAGAGCAGGCAGCGTCCATCCTCTCGAAAGTGAACTGGGGGGTTCGGTTCCTGGAAGTGAACGAAGAGCCGCTCGATCTTTATTCAAAAGCGAAAGACAGCACAGAAGTTGTGGAAATCCAGGCAACGTATCTCTGAAAAATTACTATCCCCCTGTTCATTATCAGGACCGAAGAATACGGGCGGTTCAGATCGTCCCGTTCCCGAATTTTTTACATGCCGGTGCAGATCCCAAAAACCGAAGAACCGTGATTCCGCATAGTTTTTTGTGTATGGATGCGATGTTAAGAGTATGATTAAGGTTGCCATCAACGGGTATGGTACCATCGGCAAGCGGGTTGCCGATGCGGTTGCGGCCCAGAAGGACATGAAGGTGGTAGGCGTCTCGAAGACACGCCCGAACGCCGAGGCATTCGTGGCAAAACAGCGGGGATACCCGCTCTACATTGCCGATATCTCCAAGAAAGCGGCATTCGAGAAAGCCGGCCTGAACGTTGCAGGCAGTGTCGAGGACATGTGCAAGACCGCCGATATTATTGTGGACGCGACCCCCGGCGATGTCGGGGCCACCAACAAACCGCTCTATGAGAAGCTGGGTAAGAAGGCACTCTGGCAGGGAGGGGAAGAACACGAAGTTGCCGGGTTTTCCTTCAACTCCTCGTGCAACTACAAGGATGCGGTCGGCAGGCAGTTCGTGCGGGTTGTCTCCTGCAATACCACCGGTCTCTGCCGTATCATCCACGAGGTTGACAAGGCCTTCGGGGTTGCCCATGTGCACGCAATCATGGTCCGCCGGGGCTCAGACCCGGGCGAGATCAAGAAAGGACCCATCGACGCCATCGTTCTCGACCCGGTCAGCGTCCCGAGCCACCACGGCCCGGATGTCCTCTCCGTCCTGCCCCACATCTCGATCACCACAATGGCCATGATCGTTCCGACAACGATGATGCACATGCACGCCATCCGGATAACGACCAAAAAACCGGTCAGCAAGGAAAAAGTCATAGAGCTCATCAACAGTCACCCGCGCCTCGGACTCATCAAAAAATCGGCAGGTATCAGGAGCACCGCGGAGCTCAAGGAGTTCGCCATGGACCTCGGCCGCCAGCGGGCTGACCTGTATGAGAACTGCATCTTCGAGGACTCCATCTTTGCAGACAGGAACGAGCTCTGCTTCTTCCAGGCCATCCACCAGGAAGCCGATGTAGTTGTGGAGAATGTTGACGCGATCCGCGCGATGATGGGCACCGAGAAGGACGGGACAAAATCCATTGCCGCAACAAACGCTGCACTCGGATTTGTGACCATCCAGAATAACCATTAACACCCATCATAACCCATTTCTTTGAATGGACGCATACGAGCGCGTTACCCGGAATACGGTAGAAGTTGTCACGGATGATGACCTCCGGGCCCTCCTGGCCCGGCCCTCAAAGCGGGTGTATGCCGGTTATGAACCCAGCGGCGAGATCCATCTCGGCCACCTGGTCACAATCAACAAACTGGTGGATCTCCAGGCCGCAGGTTTTGAAGTCACCGTACTGCTTGCCGATCTCCACGCTTTCCTGAACCGCAAGGGGACCATGGAGAAGGTAAAGGAGCTGGCAGACTACAACAAGCGATGCTTCGAGGGACTGGGCTTGAAGAATGTCACCTATGTCCTTGGTTCCGATCTCCAGCTCAGCCCTGACTACCAGCTCCTCGTGCTCCAGCTCTCGCAGCAGATCACGTTAAACCGGGCCACCCGGAGCATGGATGAGGTGGGGCGGCAGATGGACCACCCCACCGTTTCCCAGATGATCTACCCGATCATGCAGATGGCGGATATCGCCCTCCTCAAGGCAGATGCAGCAGTCGGCGGCATCGACCAGCGCAAGATCCACATGCTTGCCCGGGAGCACCTCGTCAACTTCGGGTACCAGGCCCCGGTCTGTATCCACACCCCGATCCTGAACGGGCTTGACGGCAAGAAGATGTCCTCGTCGCAGGGGAATTATATCTCCGTTGCCGACAGCGAGGAGGAGATCCTAAAAAAGTGCCAGAAAGCCTTCTGCCCTCCTGAAATTCCGGAAAACCCGGTGCTCCAGATCTTACAGCACCATGTCTTCCCCCGGCTTCCTGAGATTACCATCAAACGCCCTGAAAAGTTTGGCGGGGACAGGACTTTTACCGGCTATGCGGACCTGGAATCTGCTTACGGAAAGGGCGAGATCCACCCACTCGACCTCAAGAAGGCCTGCGGACAGTCGCTTGTGGAGATCCTTGCCCCGGTAAGGGAATATATACAGTGAGCGTCATCATTACTGTTGGATGTGGGGTGGTCCTGCGTGAGCAAAGAGAGCGAGAGCGCAATCGATAAGCGGCTGGATCAGTTCGATCAGAAACTGGAGGAGATGGGCGTCCGCATCAAGGACGCCAACATGCTCAAGGTCCGCGAGGATGTTTTCGATGAGGTGACCCTCCTTGCACTCTACAAACTGGTCCATAAGAAATGGCTCTCGGCCATCGGGGGTTCGATCAGCACCGGCAAGGAGGCCAACGTCTTCTATGGCGAGCGGGATGAGGCGGGCATTGCCATCAAGATCTACCGGATCCGGACGGCAAACTTCACCACGATGAGTTCGTATATCACCGGTGACCGCAGATTTTCCCATGTAAAAAAAGCCAAAAAAGAGCTTATCTTTGCCTGGACCAAGAAGGAGTTCTCGAACCTTGTCCGGGCCAGGGATGCGGGTATTGCCGTACCCGAACCGCTGGTCTGGGACCGGAACATCTTGATCATGTCCTTTCTTGGAGAAGGGGAACGCGCGTACCCGCAGCTCCGTAACGTCGAGCTGGAGGAACCGGCAGAAACCTATTCGCAGATTGTGAGGAGTATTGATGTCCTCTACAACAAAGCCGAGCTCGTGCACGCTGACTTGAGCGAGTTCAATATATTGTACAGCGACAAACCATATCTCATTGACATGGGCCAGTCCGTGACCCGCGATCACCCCCGAGCCCTGCCGTTCCTGATGAGGGACATCAAAAACATCAACCGGTTCTTCAAAAGCCGGTGCGAAGTGCAGAAAGATACAGAAATTTTCCATGCTGTCACCGGACTGAACGTTGCCGAACCATGAGTCCGACAGGCCAGGCCGGATACATGCCGCAACGCGAGCTGATGGCCAACAGACAGATACAACCAATATTCGAGGTGAAAGAGAGATGATGCAGGAAGTAAAGATTGCCGGCAGCAGGATAGGAGTCCTGATAGGCAAGAGCGGCGCCACCAAAAAAGAGCTGGAGACAAAAACCCATACGACCATCACCATTGACAGCAAGGAGGGGATCGTCAAAGTCGAGGGAACAGAAGAGAATACCATCTCCCTTCTGAGAGCGGTTGAGATCATCAATGCCATCAACCGGGGCTTCTCACCGGAACGTGCCTTCGAGATGATCGAGGACGAGGATCTGCTCCTTGAAATCATCGATCTCGCCGGCATGGCAGACAGTCCTCGCCAGCTCGACCGCCTCCGCGGAAGGATCATAGGCAAGGACGGGCGTGCAAGGGAGCAGATCGAGGACATGACGGATGTGGAGATCTCTGTCTTTGGCAAGACCGTTGCCATTATCGGGTACCCGGAAGCACTCAAGACCGCCCGGGCTGCAGTCGATATGCTTATTGAAGGTGTACCCCACGAGAATGTCTTTGCATTCCTAGATAAGAAAAAGAAAGAGGCCAAGCAGGATATGATCAGTTATTATTACTGAGGCAAGCTGCTCAAATCCCTGCACCGGCATAAATATATTTTGCTCAATTTCCCGTGGAAAATATGTCGTTATATAGGATAGATTTCGCAAAACCAACCAATATCGTGCGGTTTTTCAGTGGAATCAAAGGGGTCTTTTGAAGGTGCGATATGGATACCTGCGAGATCCTCATCCCGGAATATCTCAAAGAGAAGTATATTTCAAGCGGTATATCAGAACTCTACCCTCCCCAGGCCGAGTGCATCCGCAGGGGAATGCTCGAGGGTAAAAACCTCCTTGTAGCAATCCCCACGGCAAGCGGCAAGACGCTGATCGCCGAGATGGCTATGCACGCCCACATCGCACGGAAGGGGAAATGCCTTTACATAGTTCCCCTCAAGGCGCTCGCGAGCGAGAAATTCGACGAATTTACCAACAAGGGTGTCCGGGTCGGCATCTCTACCGGGGACTTCGACCGCCGGGACGACCTGCTCGGGAAGAACGACATCATCGTTGCAACAAGCGAGAAGGTCGATTCCCTCCTGCGCAACAATACCCGGTGGATCCAGGAGATCACCCTTCTTGTGATTGACGAGGTCCATCTCGTCGATTCCGGGAACCGGGGTCCTACGGTTGAGATGGTCATCGCGAAGCTGCGTTACCGCAATCCCGGCATGCAGGTTATCGGGCTCTCGGCAACGATCGGCAACCCGAAAACGCTGGCCGGCTGGCTTGATGCGGAACTTGTCACCAGCACCTGGCGACCGGTTGATCTCCGGCAGGGTGTCTTCTGTAACGATAGGATCCATTTCCGGGAGGGGGACCGGCGCATCAAGGCGGTGTCGAAAAATTACGATGATATCAACCTCTGCCTTGACACCATTGCCGAAGGCGGCCAGTGCCTGGTCTTTGTCTCATCGCGCCGGAATGCCGAGGCTTTTGCTAAGCGGGCTGCAGGTGCCATAAAGAGCGAAGAGCCGGACCTTAAATCCTATGCCGAACGCATTGCGGGAGGGGCAGAGACCGAGATGGCCAAAACCCTTGCCCTCTGTGTCGGGCAGGGAGCCGCGTTCCACCATGCCGGGCTGAGCCGGGCCGAACGGACCGTTGTGGAGGAGGGGTTCCGGAAGGGCCACATCAAGTGCATCTCCTCGACCCCTACCCTCGCGGCCGGCCTCAACCTGCCGGCACGCCGGGTGATCATCCGCGACTACCTGCGGTTTTCTGCGGGAGAGGGAATGCAGCCGATCCCGGTGAGCGAGTACCACCAGATGGCGGGGAGGGCTGGCCGGCCGCGGCTCGATCCCTATGGCGAAGCGGTTCTCATTGCCAAGGATGAACAACAGGTCGGGGAGCTCTTCGAAAACTACATCGAAGCCCCTGCAGAAGAGGTCCATTCAAAGATTGCAGAACCCTCCGCACTTTATACGCATGTCCTCTCCATCATCGCCTCCGGGTTTGCCGCTACACGGGGCGAACTGACCTCATTCATGAACCGGAGCTTCTACGTCCATGAGCATAAGCAGGGGAGGCTGATGCAGCGGGCAGTTGATGCTGCCCTCAAATTCCTCATCGAAGCGGAGATGGTGCTGGAGATTGGCGAACATCTCGGATCAACGGAGTTCGGATCCCTGGTATCCCGGCTCTACATTGATCCAAGGAGTGCTGCGCTGATCATCCGCACACTTCGCGAACAGAAAGAGTACGCCGACCTCGGTCTTCTCCAGACCATCTGCAGTACGCCGGATATGCCCAAACTGTATGCCCGCAATGCCGACCAGCCGGCAATAGACCGCATGATCGAGGCTCACGATGGAGAACTCTGGTGCCCGTATCCTTCTGAGGAGGAGGAACTCGAAGGCTATTACCGGGCCCTCAAGACCGCGATGCTTCTCTCGGACTGGACCGATGAGCTCACGGATGCCAAGATCTGCGAGCGGTATTCGGTAGGACCCGGGGATATCTACGGCATGGTGGAGAGCGTGAACTGGCTGCTCCACGCCAGCGCCGAGCTCTCCCGGATGTTCATGCCCGCATTCCATCCTGAGATCCGGAATTTCGAGATCTGCATGAAGCATGGCATCCGGCGCGAGCTGCTCCCGCTCGTGAAACTGCGGGGGATAGGAAGAGTCCGTGCCCGCCGGCTCTTCAACCATTCCATCACGTCCCCCGAGGCCGTCCGGGAGGCCGGGATAGAGAGCGTTACAAAGATCCTCGGAAGGGGGATAGCAGAGCAGATCTTCTCCCAGCTAGAGAAAGGGAAGGGAACCGTGCCCCCTGCCAGTCAGGATAATATGGCCGGGCAGTCAACGTTCTCACAGTTCAGGTGAGGGTATGACTACAGCAAATGGAGATATACGGGCGGCAACCTGCGCCATCGCGGACCGGGCAGTTTTTCTTGAAGCGATCAGGGCAGTTGCAGAAGCGCATAACACCCATATCATCTGTTTTAATGCGGATATGCTCGTTGGCATAAAACATGTGATGGCAGCCCTCGATCATGCCATCCGGTCGTTCCGGGAAGGTAGAGCAATCTCCAATACCCTGGAGATGGAGGCACTCCTCTATGCTGCAGGATCCCGGCAGTGCAGCATAGGTGCATCGTTTGGCATTCATGAGGGGAATAACCGGCTCTGGGTCTGCTGTTGCCCGGGCCCCTGCGAAGAGGTCTTTACTGAACTCAGACCGGTCATGGAATTCGTATCCGGGGATTCCTGGAACTGGATCGATCCGGAACGACAGGCACGTCTCATGAAGCTCTTCGATATCTCCTCAAAAGAGCTCCTGACGCTGAAGGATGAGAGCCGGTTTATGGATCTCGTCCTCGAGCGGGTAGCCCTGCTGGATGTCATGCGATAACAGATATTCGCGGATCTTTTTTCATAAACGTACTCATCGCATCGTAATCCCGGGACTCCTCAAGAGATTACCCCGGAAAAGACAGGAGCAGAGTATTCCGGTACAGAAAAAAAGATCTTACCGGTTGGCATGACTGAGTATATGCGTTATCTCAGGCAGGATCAGTTCTGTTGTTGCCAGGGTGACCGCAGGAGTGGACCCGGGAATACAGAACACAGCCTTCCCGGAAATGATACCTGCAATAGCTCTCGATAACATGGATGAAGTCCCGATCTGATCAAGACTCTTCATCCGGAATAGCTCCCCAAAGCCGTCCATCTTCTTATCAAGAAGGGGGGAGACGGCTTCAATTGTGCAGTCATCAAATGTAAGACCGGTGCCGCCGTTGATGATAATACAGTTCGTTGTCTTGAGTGCTGCAAATAACGCATCCCGGATTGCATCAATACGGTCAGGAATAATAGCATAGTACCCGACGGGAATATCCTGCCCGGCAAGCAGTTTTTTTATGGTTGCCCCGCTGGTATCGGTGTCAGGTACCCGGCTGCTGGATACCGTTATGACCGCTGCTGATATCGGAAACGGCCGAACATGGTCCTTATTCATGATACCTGTATCTTACCGGTACAATGTAATGAGAATTTTGATGTGTGCGGAAATTTCAGACCCTTGCATTGTGTTTTGCTTACCAACCGGTAACAGCGCAGGTAAAAAAATCCTTCTCCTCGTGAGGAGGAACAACGAAACATATGGACAAAGGTGAATATATAATTCAGGCTGTCTGATCCATAGTACCCAATTCTGTTAGTGCACATTTCCAAGGCACTTTTTCATGGCAGACCCCGGTTAAAAAATTCCAATCGCGATCACGGGGTGTCAGTTAATGAGGTGATAATCGGATAATTATCCGACAATCGGCAAGTACATGCTACAAAAATTTTAATTCTCCGAGAAGACCCTCCAAAAAATGCAATCAAGGTGCGATTGAAAATTTATGAGCAGGGGGTGAAGGGGTGATTGAAAATTTTTTGCCGGAGATTGAATGAGATTTTTTTGGGTAAAAACGAATGGAAATTCTAAACCGGTAATATCTTCCAGTAGCCTTTAACCTGTCAGGACCACACCCCCTCATTTCCTTTGGAACTTTTTTCCTTGTTTTTGGGCTTTAACGAAAATTCTTTCGAGATTTTGAATTTAAATTTTAAATTACATTTTTAATCTTTAAAACATTTTATATACTATTAAATGTAAATAATTGAATGGCTCAGTTTTTTTTACTTTATTATATTTCAAAACAGTCAGTTTTGAAATTGTTCCACACGAAACAAAGGGGTCCCCCCCATGAATTGTCATAGAGAAAAACTTCAGTGGATAATTAACCCAAATACAAGAAATTGCGGATTATCCTTGGAAATCTGTGGATTTACCGGAAGAAATATTTGAACTGGTAAAAACCCGGATCAGTCATTATTTTACATTTAATTGAAAATTCAGGTGTTTTCCACTGGAAATAAAGGGGTATATAAACCGGGGAAACCGATCGTTTTTTTGCCTCATCCCGCTAATGCTCAGCTCCATAGTGTAACCATGCCTGAACCAGAAGACCCCTCCACCGGACTATTCAAAAAATATCTGAGTAATAACCGGATTTTTAAGGATCGCGAGGTGCTCCGGCACTCCTACCGTCCCCAGATTCTGCCCCACCGTAAACCGCAGATCGATGAGGTGGCCTCCATCCTGGCACCATCACTCCGGAATGAAACTCCCTCCAATATCCTGATTTACGGCAAGACCGGGACCGGTAAAACCGCCTGCGTCAGGTATGTCGGATCCGAACTCGAAAAGGCAAGCAGCAAGATGGGAACTCTCTGCCGGACGGTCCATCTCAACTGTGAAGTTATCGATACCCAGTACCGGGTGCTTGCACAGATCGCCAAGTGCCTTGATGTGGTTGATGAGATTGGAAGCGATAAGACCCGTACTCACATCCCGATGACCGGGTGGCCCACCGATCAGGTGTATGCCGAGCTGAAGAACCAGCTGGAGGCGGGAGGAGGGGTCCTTATCATTGTCCTCGATGAAATTGACAAGCTCGTCAAGAAAAGCGGGGATGACACGCTCTATAACCTAACCCGGATCAACTCCGACTTGAAGAATTCCAAAGTGAGTATTATCGGTATCTCCAATGACTTAAGCTTCAAGGACTTCCTTGACCCCAGGGTTCTCTCCTCCCTCTCTGAAGAAGAGATTGTCTTCCCGCCGTACAATGCGCCGCAGCTTGTCGATATCCTTGCCCAGCGTGCCGAAGGGGCATTCATGCCCAGTGCGGTTGCCGAAGGGGTTATCCCCCTCTGTTCGGCCCTTGCCGCCCAGGAGCACGGGGATGCAAGGCGTGCCCTTGATCTCTTCAGGATCTCCGGAGAACTTGCTGACCGCGACGAATCCACCCAGGTGACGGTGGAGCATGTCAAATCTGCCCAGGCCAAGATCGAGACCGACAGCATGATAGAGTGCATTGCCACACTTCCTACCCAGAGCAAACTGATCCTCTATTCCATGCTCATTCTCGAACAGCTGGGACAGAATATCTTTACGAGCGGGGAAGTCTCACGTATATATCAGGACATTGCCCCCACCATCGAGCTTGATGTGCTTACCCACCGGAGGATCACCGATCTCATCTCCGAGCTGAACATGCTCGGTGTGATCAACACCCGGGTGGTAAGCCGCGGGCGCTATGGCAGGACTAAAGAGATGTGGTTCGATTCCAACACAGCCAAGATCCGCGAAGTTGTACTCAAGGATCAAAGGCTCAACGGACTCAAGAATCTCGACGTGTCCCAGATGGAAGCAAAATGGTTGAAAACCTGGTTCAGGTAAGGTGAAAGAGAATGGATGAAAAAGATCTCGAACTCCTCCGTATTCTCGAGGAGAACAGCCGGCTCTCAGCAGAAGAAATTGCGACCATGACCAGCCTCGCGGCAGCCGAGGTTGAGGCACGGGTACATGCTCTGGAAGCTGCTCAGGTTATCATGCGGTATTCCACCGTGATTAACTGGGAGAAGGCTGGCAACGGCGAGGTCTCTGCCATCATCGAACTCAAGGTAAGCCCGGAGCGGGATTTCGGGTATGATCGCATTGCCGAGCGGCTCTCCCGCTTCCGGCAGGTCAGGACCCTGCGTCTGATGACCGGGACATATGACCTCCAGCTGATCGTGACCGGCAAGAACATGCAGGAAGTGTCACGGTTTGTTTCCGAGCACGTTGCTCCCATGGACCGCATCCGCGAGACGGCAACCCATATCGTCATGAAATCCTACAAGGAGAACGGCAACGCGCTCTTTGAACAACCGGAGACCGAACGTCTTCCCTATAGTTTCTGAGGCGGGAAGATGCGTGACTTTATCTCAGAGCGTGCCCGGGAGATCCCTCCGTCCGGTATAAGGAAGTTTTTCGATCTTGTCCTCACCATGGAGGATGTGGTCTCCCTTGGCGTCGGCGAGCCTGACTTCCGCACACCGTGGAACATCTGCGAATCGAGCATTTATTCCATAGAACAGGGAACCACGTCATATACCTCGAACAAGGGCCTCCAGTCCCTGCGCGATGCCCTCTCGCGCCACCTCGCCAAGTACTACCAGCTTCAGTACAGCGGGGATGACGAGATCATCATCACAACCGGGGTATCGGAAGGTCTCGATATTGCCATACGGGCGGTCACGGATCCGGGTGACGAGATTCTCATTGCCCAGCCAAGCTATGTCTCGTACGGCCCCTGCGTCACCCTTGCCGGGGGAAAAGCCGTACCTGTGCGGTGTACGGAAAAGGATCATTTCAAGCTGAATCCCGATCTGCTGGCAGAACAGATCACGAAGAAATCCAAGGCGCTGATCATCAATTTTCCGAACAATCCGACCGGTGGAGTCATGGACGAATGCGATCTCAAGGCGGTTGCTGATCTGGTAATCGATCATGACCTTCTCCTCATCAGCGATGAAGTGTATTCGGAACTGACGTACGATAAACGCCACTTCTCTGCGGCAGCTATCAGCGATCTCCACGATAGGACAATTACGCTCAACGGGTTTTCCAAGGCCTATGCTATGACCGGCTGGCGTATCGGGTATCTCTGCGCTCCCAAGAAGCTCTGTGACGCAGCGCTGAAGATCCACCAGTACGTGATGCTCTGCGCCCCGGTGATGGGGCAGGTCGGGGCTCTCGAAGCGTTGAGGTCTTCGGAAGATGAGAAGAACAGCATGGTCAACGAGTACCGTCTCCGGCGCAACATGTTCATTACCGGTCTCAACCGCATCGGCCTCTCCTGCCATGTCCCGGAGGGTGCGTTCTATGCCTTCCCCTCAGTGAAAGAGACCGGGCTTTCGGATGTGGAATTCGCCGAGCGCCTGTTAAAGGAACAGCGGGTGGCAGTTGTCCCGGGCAGCGTCTTTGGTGCCGGTGGGGAAGACCACATCCGGTGCGCGTATGCGGTTTCCCGGAAACAGCTCAGCGAAGCTCTCAGGAGAATGGAGCTGTTCATGCAGGAACTTTGACTCCCTGTCTGACCTGCCTTTCCGCATTTTTTTTCTTTTTTTTCATGATATCAGATCCTGAGGGATACTTTATTTTGGAACTTGACCAATACTACATGAAACACAATGAGTTGCTCAATCATCGTTGGTGGATTTTTTGGGGATGAGGGGAAGGGCAAGGTTGTTGCTCACATTGCCTACAAGGACAAACCCGTAATCATCTCCCGTGGCGGTGTAGGTCCGAATGCCGGACACACTGTTCAGGTTGGAACCAAGGAATATGGCGTCCGCATGGTTCCGTCAGGTTTCGTGTACAAGGAGGCCAAACTCTGTATCGGCAGTGGCGTGCTGGTCGACCCGAGAGTCCTCAAACACGAAGTTGAAATGCTGGATGTCAAGGGCCGCGTTTTTGTTGACAAGCGCTGCGGTATCATAACCGAGGATCATATCGCTCGGGACAAGGGAAGTGCCCACCTCTCAAAAAAGATCGGCAGCACCGGGTCCGGTTGCGGGCCGGCCAACTCTGACCGCGTTATGCGGGTCTCCCCGCAGGCCAAGGACGTTCCCGAGCTTGCCGAGTACCTGCTTGATGTCCCGAAGGCAATTGACGACGAGCTCAAGAAAGGCAGCACCATACTGCTCGAAGGCACGCAGGGTTTTGGGATCTCCCTCTATTACGGCACCTATCCCTTTGTGACCAGCAAGGACACATCCGCCTCGCAGATAGCAGCGGACAACGGTGTGGGTCCGACAAAAATCGATGACGTCATCGTCGTTTTCAAGGCTTACCCGACCCGTGTCGGGGAAGGCCCGTTTTCCACCGAAATGACATTCGAGAAATCCGATGCCATGGGTATTCAGGAGTTCGGGACCGTTACCCACCGGAAGCGCCGGATCGGTGGCTGGGATGGCAGCATGGCACGCTATTCAGCAATGATCAACGGGTGCACCCAGGCAGCCATCACCGGTATTGATCGCGTAGATGAGGCCTGTTTTGGCGTTACCGAATATTCCAAGCTCACGAAGAAAGCAAAAGATTTCCTCAAGCAGGCTGAAGACGACATTGGCAGCCCCATTACCCTGATATCCACCGGTCCCGAGATCACCCAGATCATTGATTTGCGGGAAGAGCTCGTATGAAGCATTCCCTTATGGATATCCTTTGTTGCCCGGTTTGCAAAGGGGATCTTACCCTCCGTGTCGACAAGGAGAATGAGAAAGAGATTCTCGAAGGCGGACTGCACTGCGCTGCCTGCAGCGTTGAGTATCCCATCCACGATGGGATTCCCAACCTCCTCCCCCAGACATCCAATTAAGAGGTACCGCCATGAGTCTCCCGCTCGCCCTGTCAGCATTGATCAGTCTGACTGTGCGGGGGGAAGACGGGCACGGTTATGAGATTAACCTCAACCGGAGTGGTATCAATTCGATCGATCTTCCGCGTGGCAGGATTTCGGCCGAGTGCGGCGACAAGCTCGTGCTGAAATTCATCAACCGGGGCGCCCCCATCCACATCACCGTCTCTTCATCCAATGCATCGATGTATACGGATTTTTTCCACGAGAACCTGTATGTCGTCGATGAATCCACCCTCACGATACCAATCCGGAAAGACGGTGAGGAAGGCTCTTTTGACCTGGAGATTATTGCTGGCTATGGCGTGGTCAAGACCATAACGCAGGTTCAGGTTGTTCACCCGTCCCACCTGAGACCCGTGGTGCAGGAAGAGATGCCCCTCCACCCGGTAGCGCACGGCCGCCCCCATCTCCTGATGATCCTGATGGGGATTTCCCTTATCCTCTATACATCATGGTTTTATACCGACATTGAGCTTCTCAATATCGCATCGTTTATTATCCTGATTGTAGGGGCACTCTACACATGGTACCGCCAGGATTAGTGCTCACCGCAGTCGTACTGTGTGCCGCACTGCTCGTGGACCGCCTTATCGGGGATCCCCACTCGCCCTGTCATCCCGTTGCCCTGCTCGGGCGGTTCATCGGGTGGTGGGGAAACCCCGCCTCCTATTCCCCCAGGTGGCAGCGGACTGTTGGGGTTCTCTTCTGGTTTCTGACAGCTGTCCTGTTTACTCTGCCGTTCTTCCTCTTCTCGGCTCTTGTGCCATGGTACGTGTACCTGATCCTCGCCCCTTTCCTGCTGAAGTGCTGTTTTGCCTGGAGGTCCCTTGAGGAGCACACACTTGCGGTTGTGGAAGCGGTAAAAGACGGGGTCGAGAACGGCCGGGAGAAAGTAAAATTCCTGGTCTCCCGCGATACGGCTTCCCTTGACCGGGAGCATATCCTTTCTGCGGGTTACGAATCCATGACAGAAAATTTAACGGACAGTATCATCTCCCCACTCTCGTTCTTTGTCGTCTTCGGCCTTCCCGGGGCAGCGGTTTACCGGGCTGCCAATACCATGGATGCGATGCTCGGGTACCGGGATGAACGCGTACGGATCGGCTGGTGCCCGGCGCGAATGGATGATGTCCTCAACTTTATCCCCGCCCGGATCACGGTCCTGCTCCTACTTATCTGGTTTGCCCTGAAAGGGAGGTCCGGCCCTGCATGGAGAACAATGCGGAGGGACGGGTACAAGCGCCCCGGCTTCAATGGTGGTATTGTCATGGCTGCCATGGCGGGCGGGATTGGAATCCGGTTCGAGAAGCCGGGTTTTTATACGATCGGGGATGGTGAACGGACCCTTGACGAGGGGGGCGCGGATATCCTCCGGGCTACCCGGGCGGTTACCCTGATGTTTGTCATCTTTGCCTGTTGCGCACTGTTTTTATTGGGATCCTTGATCAATAGTACATACATATGAAACTGGAAGAACTGAGATTTGGCACTGAGCTTCTCAAGCGCGGCTTTGCATCCATGCAGAAGGGGGGCGTCATCATGGATGTCGTGAATGCCGAGCAGGCAACAATTGCCGAAGAAGCTGGTGCCGTCGCAGTCATGTCACTTGAACGGGTTCCGTCAGATATCCGGAAGGCGGGCGGGGTTGCCCGCATGGCAGATCCCCAGAAGGTAACTGAGATTATCGGCGCGGTCTCGATCCCGGTCATGGGAAAGGTGCGGATCGGCCATTTCGTGGAAGCGCAGGTGCTCGAGGTCCTCGGCGTTGATATGATCGACGAGAGCGAAGTCCTGACACCCGCCGATGAACAATACCATATCGATAAGACACAGTTCAAGGTTCCCTTTGTCTGCGGCGCCCGCGATCTTGGCGAAGCCCTCCGCAGGATCAACGAGGGAGCAGCGATGATCCGGACCAAGGGAGAGGCAGGTACCGGCAATGTTGTTGAAGCGGTCCGGCACATGCGCACGATCATGGGTGAGATCCGGTTGCTCCGCGGCCTCGACAAGCAGGAGATGGTCGACTATGCCCGGGAGATCGAAGCCCCGGCAGAACTGGTCATCGAATGCGCCGAGCGCGGCCGGCTGCCGGTTGTGAATTTCTCAGCTGGCGGGATTGCCACACCTTCAGATGCAGCTCTCATGATGCAGCTGGGTGCCGATGGTGTCTTTGTGGGATCCGGTATCTTCAAATCTTCCGAACCCGAGCGGATGGCAAAAGCGATCGTCGAAGCGGTCAACCACTTCGATGACGCCACCGTGATCGCAAAGGTCAGCACGGGTCTTGGCGATGCGATGCCCGGCCTGGACATCCACACGCTCCGCGATGACGAGGTGCTCCAGACCCGTGGACGCTAGGATCGGGGTCCTTGCGCTGCAAGGGAATGTAAGCGAACATATCGACGCGTTCCTTCTGGCGCTCGAACGGATGGGGTACGGCCCCTCGTCCGAGGTCTTTGAGGTGAGGAGCCCTGCGGATCTTGAAGAATGCCATGCCCTTGCGATTCCCGGTGGGGAATCAACTACCATATCCCGGCTCATTGATAAGAACGGGCTTTTTGAACCGATACGGGAGTTCAAGGGTGGCATCTTTGCCACCTGCGCCGGGATGGTCCTGATGGCATCCGAAGTAGCTGACCCGCGGGTTCACCCGCTTTGCCTTATGGATATGACGGTTGACCGGAACGCGTTTGGCCGGCAGCGGGAATCCTTTGAAGCTGATCTTGCTATTGAGGGTCTTGACGGGCGTCCGTTCCACGCGATCTTCATCCGTGCCCCGGTAGTTACCCGGGCCGGCCCTGGTGTTACGGTTCTCTCATCGGTTGACCAGGGTATCGTTGCCGTAAAAAAAGGCCCGCACATGGCCTTCTCGTTTCATCCCGAGCTGGGAGAGGACACCCGGCTTCATGAGCAGTTTCTGAAAGGGATTGGAATTACCTGAAACACCCGATGATAATGGGTTTTTCGTGAGTTGATATCCCACTTCCAGCTGATCATTTTTCTTGCCGGTTTTTCCGGGAACCGGAACCTTGAAAAAGCCGAAATGCCTGATTGGAAACCGTTTTTAACTACGGGATACCACTCACAAGAGAAGATACAGAAACTGGCCCAACACCCATACGCATTTTCTCAGAGAAAAAGGGTGTTCCGGATCGCCATCTGCCCTCGGAAAAACATAGAAAAAGGATTGGATCTGATATACCCATGAGTGCACCATCCGTTGTTGACAGCATCCTCTCTGCCCGCTACCTCCGGAAGGGGGAACGTTCGTTTGAGGACATCTGCCGCCGCGTTGCATCGGCGCTTGCCGATGACAGGGAAGAAGAAGCCCGCTTTTTTGAGGCCATGCAGTCCCTGCGTTTTCTCCCCAACTCCCCGACCCTGATGAATGCCGGTACAGAGATCGGCCAGCTCTCCGCCTGCTTCACCCTGCCGGTCCCGGACTCGATTGACGGGATCTTCGATGCGATGAAGCAGGGGGCGATCATCCACAAGACCGGCGGCGGAACCGGGTATAATTTCTCGCGCCTGCGTCCTGAGGGATCGCCCGTCCAGTCAACGGATGGTGTTGCCTCGGGCCCTGTCTCGTTCATGCGGGTCTTCAATGCCGCAACCGAGGTCATCAAACAGGGAGGTCGCCGCCGGGGGGCGAACATGGGGATCCTCAATGTCTGGCATCCCGATATTCTGCCGTTCATCGCAGCCAAGACAAAGGAAGGCGAGTTTTCAAACTTCAACATCTCGATTCTGGTCAATGACAAGTTCATGGATCTTGTTTCCCGCAAGCAGTTTGAGACGGTCTGGATCACCCACCCGCACACGGGGGAGAATGTAACCGTCGGACAGATCTGGGATGGCATTGTTGACGGTATCTGGAAGAACGGGGAACCGGGGATCCTGTTTTACGATGAGATCAACCGGCACAACCCAACGCCGCAGCTCGGTGAGATCGATACCACGAATCCCTGTGGCGAACAGCCTCTCCTTCCCTATGAGAGCTGCGTGCTTGGCAGCATCAACCTCGCGGCCTGCATCCACAACGGGACCCTTGATGAGAATGAGCTGAAAGAGACGGCCCGCATGGCTACCCGGTTCCTCGACCTTGTCATCGAACGCAATGTCTTCCCAATCCCGCAGATACGGGAAGCCACCCTGAAGACCCGGAAGATCGGCCTTGGCCTCATGGGCGTGCATGATGCACTCCTTATGGCGGGCCTGGCCTATGATTCCGCTGAGGGAAGAGCCTGGTGCGAGCGCATCATGCTGCTCGTAACGGAGACTGCCGTGGAGGAGTCTCGCAGGCGGGGAGAAAAACTCGGGCCGTTTCCGGCCTGGCAGGGGAGTATCTGGACGAAACACCCGATGAGAAATGCGGCGATGACCACGATTGCCCCCACCGGGACTATCTCCCTCCTTGCCAATTGTTCGAGCGGGATTGAACCGATCTTCTCGTTTGCATACACGCGGAAAAATACGGTGGGCAAGACGTTTGTTATCGTGAACCCGGTCTTTTCCGGGAGACTGAAAGCAACTCTTGCCGGCAAGGGACTTTCCGGAGAAGTACTCCAGAAGAAGGTGGACGAGGTCATTTCCCATGTCCACGAGACCGGGACCGTGCGGGATCTCCACTGGCTCCCCCAGGAGTTCCGGGCGCTCTTCAAGACTGCGCTCGACATCAGCTGGAAAGACCATATCCTGATGCAGGCTGCATTCCAGAAACATGTCCATGCCTCCATCAGCAAGACGGTCAACATGCCCTCCTCCGCAACAAAGGAGGATTGTGCAGAAGCTCTCCTCATGGCTTGGTCCCTGAAACTCAAGGGGATCACCATCTACCGGACGGGCAGCAGGGAAGACGTGGTTCTCTCTCTCAAGGAATCCGCTCCTGTACCTGTACCGGGCGTTGCAGTTGCCGGCAGGAACGAACCGGAAAAGATCCCATCGTTCTCTACCGATCGCCCGCGGGAACTCTCCGGCAGGACCTATCTTTGCCAGTCCGGGTGTTGCCGCCTGTACGTGACCGTGAACCTCCTTGATGGAAAGCCCATGGAAGTATTCATCAGAACTGTCGGAAGCGGGGGCTGCGAAGCGAACAGCAGCGCACTTGGCCGTGCCATCAGCACGGGTCTCCAGAATGGGGTACCGTACACCAAGTTCGTCAAGCAGTTTGCAAAAGTCAACTGCATTGTCTCCATCAAGAACCCCTCCTCGGAAGGGCATTCCTGTGCCGATGTTGTGGGACGCTGTATCGAGCTCTCGGCAAAGAACCAGAGCATCACCACCCTGCAGAACTGGGATATAAGAAAGGTCGGGGAGAAACGGCTCTGCCCCGACTGCCACGAGCCGCTCGACTTCGGTGAGGGCTGCAACAAGGGAATCTGCAAGAACTGCGGCTGGACCGGGTGCAGCTGACGGTATTTTTTCAGACACAACCTTGGGATTTGTTTCGGAATGGTATGAATGACTTTTTCATTGATTGAACCCGGATCATCCTGCCAAAATATATGCCGGGAGAGAAAGAGTGACATTTCATGTCCCAGGAAGAGACTCTTCTGTTTGTCAGCAACAGTAACAGCGGGGTGCTGCCACAGATCAAAAATTATTCAGATCACTTATCGGCATCCCATAGTGAGGGCTGCCACCTGTCCGCTCTCACCTACAGCCCGGTGGGAATGAAGAAAGAATGGAAACGCTTTATCAGGGAACAAAAGATCCCTTCACGGGCTCTTGACCGGGAGGAGTTCCGCGCAGAGTTCGGGAGCATAGCGATGACGTTTCCCGTAGTACTGGTCAGGACCCGCAGGGGTCTTTCGGTGCTGATCAGCACCGATGAGCTGAACCGGTGCAGGTCACTTGAAGATCTTATGAATCTTCTCCAGCAGCGTCTTGCCCCTATACCGTAAGCAGGACCTGTCGGGAGGTAAAAAGAAGAAACCGGTATCAGACAGGATTTTCGGTAATTATTAAAATACGTTTTTCTTATTGGATAGCACGGGAGACCGCTCCTGCAAGTTGTTCCGGCTCGTCGGAACCTATCCGGATTTTTTTCCCGTCTGCAAGAACGAGCATGACGCCCCCCTCACCGGCGATATTGTAGAGGGGCCCGTCAGGTGTCCAGCGGATGCCCCAGCCGTAATACCAGGGATTTTTCACTGTGGTTACTGAAGTGACATAGCCAAGCGGGATGGTCTTCCTGACGATACCGAACAGGCCAAAGCGGATGTGGACATCATCTTTCCTGACCATCACGGTCAGTGAACCGAAGAGCACGAGCGCGATCAGGAGGAATGCTGCTACAACGTACGTTATCCATATCCCTCCGAGGAACAGGGTGGTAAGAAGGATGACCCCCACCGATGCCAGGCTTGCCCAGATCTGGATGGTGCCGATCTGGGTGTGCTGGTAGCGGGGAGAGCCGGGTGAGGATGGCGCTGTCCCGGGATCGGCCGGGACCACGGGCGAACCTGCCGGCAGAGTGGTGGGAGAGATACGCGGTCCCTTCAGTGCCTGCGTGTTCGGGCACCAGCCCAGGCGCCTCCGGACAATCTCTGCAATCTGCAGCATTATTCTGCCCTCCTGACAACTAGGAAATACCAATATGCAAGGCCGGCAATGAGAATTGCAAGTACCAGGAGTGGCCAGTAGATGCTCCCGCCAAAGAATAATGTACCGAAAAGTACGATGATGGATACGCTGACGAACCACCCGGGGACAGGGTACTTCTCCAGACTTCCGGTTTTCTCTGCCCGAGGGGAGTGGGGTTTTTGTTGGCCGGACAGGGTTTTCAGCTTATCCTGCAGAACCTGCGGGTGGCTCTGTGCAGCGCGGTTCGGACACCAGCCGGTCCATTCATGGAGTACCTCTGAAATGCGGGTCAGGGTCATGCGAGTGCCTTCACCTTTAAAAACAGCTCTTCTGCCATCTTTGTCGGATGATCCGTCTTTTTCAGCTTTATACCGAGTTCGTCGGCATAGTCCCAGAGCAGTTCAATGCATTCGGTGTATCGCTGGCAGGACCCGCAGTCTCCGTCGTGCTCGTACCAGACCTGGACACCGTGTTTTTTCGAGACAAAGATGACAGCCGCCGTCTGGAACGGCACCGATCTGCCAAGGAGAATTCCCCGCTCGGGGTTAACCCGCTCAATGGCAATCTGGTTTGCGTGGGCCATTTCCTTAAGGGTGGACTCAACCCTCTCATCCATGAGGAGAAGCGCCCGCGAGACGGCCTGCCGTGAGATCCCCAGCTGTGTTGCGATCGTGATATTGGGAATCCCGCTCCTCCTCATGGTCCAGAAGAGGAACTGCTTTTCATCCGTTGGCAGAAGCATGGGTCAACATATGCATATTGACTAAATAAATTTATGCGCAGGTCTGGGCAGTTCCTATCCCCATGTGATCTTTGCCATATCCCGGCGTGGAATCCGCAGGTACTGGTACCTGGGATACCCGATCATCATCGCGTACAGGGGATGATGATCTTCCGGTATGCCGAGCATCTCTGCGATGTCCGGTGATGCCTCGAACGCGATCTGCACCAGGCCGCCCCAGCAGGTACCCAGGTGAAACACCGGGGCAGCAAGGTCGAGGTGGGTGAGGGCAATTACCGCATCGGTAAATACTGCCGGATCATCCCGGTGACCGTGGGCAATGATGAGATGCGGGGCACCATGGCAGACGAGATCGATACCCTGGTCCCATGCCCCGGTGAGTACGGGGAAGAGGGGTGCCAGTGGATGTTCGGGAGAGGATCTCTGGATCTCCTTTGCCCATGCAATTACTGTACCTGCCAGCTCCCGGACGCGGGAAGGGTCGTGGATGACGAGCCAGTGGACAGTCTGGCGGTTCATGCCGGTCGGGGCATACCGTACCAGGGAAAAAACCTGTTCAAGTACGTCTTTTGGAACCGTATCCTGAGTGTAATGCCGAATGGAGCGGCGCCCGGCTATGTGCTGCATCAGCTGGCCCGCAGTGACGGGAGGTTCCCGGGAGTATTCCGGTAGCGGACCTGCACAGGGACAGGAAAGAGAGATGGCACCTGCCGGGCAGGCCGCCTCGCAATGGCCGCACTGGCAACAGGCAGCAACCCGTTCCCTGCTGACAGAAGGAACCAGCCCTTTCTCTCTCTTGCTCAAGATCGCGTACGGGCAGATGTTTGCGCAAATGCCACACCCGCTGCAAAGTTCTGCATCAATCGTGACCGGATCTCCGGCCTGGCAGGTCTTGTTCTCGTCAGAGTCTGAAAGGCATTCCTTTTCCGCTTCGTAAGCCATGAAGGCGGTTATCGTCATTTCAACTATACAATAAGAAGCAGATATACTAATAGCATCCAGATACACAGAGTATAGTGAGTAACTCAAGTGATATCATGAAACACACAGGAGATGAGTGCGAAGTGACTGTGGAGACGGCCCGGGGACCGGTGGATCCTGTTGAGACCGCCCTTACCGTTATCGGAGGAAAATGGAAGCCGCTCGTCATATGGTACCTCCAGGAGAGAACCCTCCGGTTCACGGAGCTGGCCGTTCACATCCCGAAGGTAACGCCGCGGATGCTCACCAAGCAGCTGCGGGAACTCGAAACGGCCGGCCTTATTACACGGATGGTCTTTGCCGAAGTTCCCCTGCGGGTGGAATACAGCCTGACTGCGCAGGGCAGAGCTGTCATTCCCGTGCTGGAAGCACTGTACGTATGGGGTACCGGGTACCTTGCCGGGCAGGAAAAAACCCTGCCTGCCGGGATAGAATCCACGGGGAAAAATGAGAAATTGCATAAGAAGAAGCACTGACTCGGTGTACATTAATTTTCAGGATCCGGGTAAAACCGGTCCTGGTTTTTCTGGAGACCGGTGGTTCCGGTTTGCTGAAAAACCCGGAACCGATCTGCATCTTTAATAATTCATACCGATACACGTACAAGTATGACTATCAGGAAGGGACGCCGGAAGAATAACGAGAAGCCGTTTCACGAAGCCGTGACGGACCTTCTGTTTTCCGCAATGGCCAACCATGAGGATTTCATCGTCACGTACGAACAGAATGCCGCAACCGGAAAAAAGGAGGTTCACGTGATGTCCGGGAAACTGATCACTCAGGACGCCCTTGCTTCCATGAAAGCTGAAGTGGCGTGCCAGCTTGAGGATGGGGGCAGGCACCATATCCGGGATATGGAATAACGAGTGCCGGTGATATCCGGTGTACCCGTGACTCTTTTATCAAGCTCTTTTCGAGACATACCAACGTTATAGGAACGAATGGTGTGAAATTCCGGAACCTTTCCCCCTCAAAACCCTGCCATTGTCAAAAGCCGGTTGTGTGAATATCGAGACAACCGCGAACCGGTAAAAATTATGAGGAGCCGGGATTGGTGATCCTGCCCATGAACAGGATGTTTCCGGTTTCTGTATCCTTGATCAGGAATACAAACGGGTGGTCGGCCTTAAAGACGGGCACCGGCTCCTCCTGGACCGCACCCTTTGCCCAGAAAACAACTGCCGTTGCTGCTGCTGCTTCCGTTCCCTCCTCATTGACATCCAGGTATGTTTTGTGAATCACATCGTGAATGTACAGATACTGCGTACCATCAATGCCAGAAAAATCGGCGGATGGGGAAAACGCTGTTGGCATTCCCATAGCCGTAAGCGTTTCAGGCAGATGGTATTCCGTTTCAAGGTTTACTTTCGGGAAGTAAACCATGACACGCCGGGACGCGGATTTCTGTTCCAGTGCGGACAACCGGCCTGCATCAAGGGACGCCTCAGCGGCAGTGAGGTTATTTCCTTTGGGAAGAAGGACGAGCATGGAGAGCTTCTTTCCACCTGCATCCTCGTACGGCATTGACAGCATCTGGAGCTCGCTGTTTTCTGCGTACAGATATACAGCGTCCTTATCCGTCCGCTGCATCATCGGTACCCGGACTCTTGTGCCGGAATCCATGGAGAAATCCGCATCCGCTGTCTTGTTCTTATCGAACTGTTTCACCCAGGTGCCTTTGAAATAAATGGCATTCGTTATAACGAGTCTCGTCAGCGGGGTGATTCCGCCTACCGGTATAAGATTCCTGATCTTGTTCTCAGTCTGGTTCTCCACCCACTGGTTGATGGTTATCCGGGATTCTTCCGGCTGGGTGTTAAAATCGAGATTCGTTGTATCGGCACTATAATACTGGTGTGCCATGCCGGTATATTCCGAAAGGAACGGATGGGTTTTTTCGGCCCACAGGGAGTTTGCCGTGTGCAGCGTGTATCCGGTACTTCTGCTGTTGAGCGCGTTATACATCCCGGCATATCCCAGACGTCGCACGGCGTCGTCTTTCGGGAAGTGGAATACGGTCTGGATCTCGTCAGCAGTTGTTCTTCTGGCCCCTTCATACGTTATGGCAAGGGCCGACGAGATGGAGAATGGTGAGAAGAAGATGTTGGAACCGGCGTATCTGGGATCCTGTGCAAGCCGGGAATACAGATCGAATGCAAACCGGTTGTTGGCATCAGTTACGATCTTTTCACTTCCGATGACCGGTGAAAACGTGCCTGCAAAGGTTATGGCTCCGGCCTCATCAACTACCCTGGTGCGATTATCGCTCACATCCACAGCCGGTGTTTTTTCCGCTGTGAGAGAAGCGGGCTGCATTGGAGCGGTCCCGGTGCATCCGGCAATAACGATGAAGAGCACTGCAAGTGCTGCAAAAACACACAGCGTATTTGGTTTTGACTCCATGACAAGCATTGCATGGCGGGAGAATTATATCTGGCGATAGATGCGAACAGTTCCGCAGCTATTGAATAAGAGAAGGAATATGGGGAAAAGCTCCAGGAAGGATGAACCGGTACTACCAGTCCTTTTTCATCGCTTCTGCCTTGAGATCCTTTGGCATCAGCTCAATTGCGTACCGCAGCGCAGTCCGGGGCATGACCTTTTTGTTCTTCATCACATAGGAGAAGATCTCGTCCGTGTGCTTCCGGCTTGCCTCTTTGAGCAGCCAGCCGTAGCCTTTCTGCACCAGGTCATCTGTATCGGTGAGGAGCAGGTTCGCGATCGCAATGGATTCGTCAAGAAATTTCCCGTGTTTTGCCGGAACAATGAGCGAAACTGCCGCCGCCCGCCGCATCCACCGGTTCTCTGACTGCGTCCAGCGTTTCAGTTCTTCGGTGCATTCCGGGTATTGTTCAATGAAATCCCCCATCGTGTGGTTGCAGAACCCGTCACAGGAAGCCCAGTTGGTGATGTAGGTATCTATCCAGCGCCGGAATACCGCGAGATCCTCCCTCTCGTACCGTTCCGAGAGTGCATGGGCCCATTCCGAGACAATAAATGATTCCTCCATGTGGCCGGACTGGTACAACTCCTCGCAGAGAGCGAATATCTCCTGCTTGTTACGGGTCTTTATCTCCCTCCAGTACTTTTTTGCAATTGCAATTACGGTCGCGGTCTTCATGCCATAACACATAATCTCTTCCTTGAAAAACCGCCGGGAAGCCTTCTGGATCTCCGGGTCTGCCTGACTCTGGAGTTCCTGACGGATATTTGCTATGACCGGATCCATAAAATGGGTGGGCTGGTATTCCTGATAAGGGAAACGGAAATTCGTTTTCCGGAGATATGCAAAATATCCTGAATCGTCCACTCATGACAGCGCGGTTCGTGAAGGTGTATCTGGTGGATTTTCTGAAACGTGTATCGGCCTTCCCGTCAACCGGAGAGGACACTATTAAATTCCAGCGTCTATACATGAAAGTACATCATGTCGCAATTATTGGATAAATTCCAAAAAAAAGTCAAATCCATAGTTTTTTTAAAAAAGATATATTTATATGTAAAACAAATCAATGGGTAAAGCAGAGAAGCCATGGCGGTCAATCAAAGTCACGTGGATGGGATCATCAGCTCTGCATCGGGAGATGATCCGGCCGTCAAGCTCGAGAACCTCGAACGAGAGGTCGACCTGATAAAAGCGTCCATCAAGCGCCTTCTCATGGATATGAGGGAGCGGATGAACGATCTGGGAAATCCGTTCACCCTTGTTTCTTCCGGTGATCAGGGAGAAATCGATCCGGCTGCCATGGACAACCGGGCAGCGCTGGAAGCCCGTGAAGCAGCGCTTGATGCACGCGAATCCACACTTGACGTACGGGAATTCCAGGAGAAAACAGAACCTCTCAAAAAAGCAGATCCCGCTATCATCGAACCTGTTTTCTCACCAAAAGTTGATACCCCTCACCCTCCTAAAAAAGAATTTTCCGAACCAGGGATCGGCTCATCTGCTCCCTGCCTCACTCCTCTCAAGAACTCCCCGGAAACTCTCCCGCTCCAGAAGGCCTACCATCTCTTCAGATGGATACAATTCGGGGTGAAAAAATTCGGACACGATCGTCTCGAACAATTAGTGGAATCCTATTGCGTCATGGGATATATCACCAAGACGACCGCCGAGGAGATCCAGCATATCTCCCGCCTCATGCCGGAAAATCTCGGCAACGTGAACGAGATCGGGCCTGACGAATTCGTGTATGAGTTGTATACCCTTAACCGGTTGCTCTCCCCCAACGATAACTCGCTCGATCGTGACATGATTGAAGTGCTCATGGAACAGCGCCGGGAGAAGTCCAGCCCTGCGATGGCATCTGAATACGGGGATGGCATGCCGGGAACTGCACCCGAGAGGGAAAAGGCAGGTTCGCCCGCTTTTGGAAAAAAAGACCTGGAATGGATGAACCTCCGGGCCTGACGTGAGTAATCGTTTTACCGGGATCTAAAACCGGATCTTCTTCTTATTTATGACGATCCTGGTCAGCTATCTGTTTCTTCAGCAGCGCATATTTTGCGAGAGTAACCTCCAGCAATTCATCGTATACTGCCGGGAGTCGGCCCTCGAGAACCTTTACTCCCTCTTCCGTGATTCCTCCTTTGGTTGCCACGCGCCCGATCAACTCGTCAAAACCCGTATCAGCCTCTTCGAGAAGCCTGGCGGTTCCGATCAACGTTTGCCGCACGAGGAACTCTGCAAGAGCCAAAGGAACCCCCTCCCGCCGGACCGCGGCCGATGCAAACTCCTGCATCATTGCCGCAAACAGGGCTGGCGCACAGCTGGTGAGGTCGGCGTACAGCTCAAAGTGCTGCTCCTGGATCTCGACTGGTGTCCCGATTGCTGAGAAGAGGGAAAAGACGAGTTCCCTGTCGGCAGGTGTGACGCCTCCGCCCCAGGCAACGAGCGAGATGCCGGCGTGTTCTTCAGCAGTCAGGCTCGGGATGACCTTGACACAGCGAACATCCGGTCCCGCCCAGGTCTTCAGGTTTTCGAGGGTTACGCAGCTCGCGATCGAGATGAGGAGTGTCCGCTCCGAGAGAAGATCCAAAATCCCGCTGAGCACGCTGTGGACGTCCAGTGGCCGGACACAGATGAAGAGAACGTCCGCATCCGATGCAACTTCCCGGGGGGAACTTTTGACGGTTATCCCCGTATCGGCCGCAACTGCCTGTGCGGATATTCCCTGCCTGCTGCACGCAGAGATCTCTTCCGGCCTGAGCGTTTTTGTCCTGGTAAACTGCCGGATCAGCATGCTGCCCATGGAACCGGTGCCGATGAACCCGTAGCGCGTCATGGTTACCGGATTGTGGTCTGTGCCGGGGAATAAAAGATATGGTGCCGGCTCTCTGGTATCAGCGATACTGTTATGCTCTTGTCATCCCAATAACGCGGTACGAGAGGTCGTGTCCATGGATGACGTGATACAAAGGGCCGCGCTGTATCCGGTTACCGATGTCATGACGAGCTGCCCGCTATCTGTCCATCCTGAGACGCCAGTTCCGGAAATTCTCGACCTTTTTTCGCGGCCGAATTTACACCAGGTTCTTGTTATCGGCGACGATGAAAAGGTCTATGGCGTTATTACGACCCGGGACATAATAGCGGCCGTAACACCCGGTGCGGGCTCCTTAAAAGGCCACCAGATCGCAGGTCTTGACCGGCTCCTGAAGAGCACGGCATCTGCGGCCCGGGATCTGGTCTCCGATGAGCCCCTCAGCATCTCAATGACGGCAACCCTCCTGGACGCGCTCAAAGCCATGGAACATTCCTTTTCTCCCTCCCTCATCGTTGTTGACAAGAATAACCGTGCGGTAGGTTGTGTTAACCTCGCCGGGATCCTCTCTTTCCTGACTCATCACGATCACTGACTGGGTGCGGCGTCAATCCCCAGGTGCCTGATACCGGTGTGAAGGAGGAACGGCGTGACGAGAACCGTTACGATCACGAGCAGGACGGTTGCCGTGTACAACTGCTGTGCGATCATGCCGGCGATGATGGCGGACTGGGCGAGCGCAAGCGTCAGATCCCCCCGGGGGATCATGCCGACCCCGACAAGGAGTGCCCGGCCGCGACTGTCAAGAAACGAGACCGAGCCAAGGAATCCCCCGACGATTTTTGCCAGTACGGCCACGATGATAATGACGAGAATTACCGGTGTGAGCAGATCTTTCAAGGGGAGGTACATCAGGAGGCCGACTGATGCAAAGAAGATGGTCGTGACAATGCCGAACGCCGTATTGTTGAGGGTCTCGTGGATATCGTGATCTTCGTGGATCCCGGTGCTCAGGGCGAGGCCGGCAAAGAAGGCCCCGACAACAAAGGTCAGCCCGAGCATCTGGGAGGCAAGAGCGGAACTGCAGGCAATCGAAAAAGCCGCTGCAAAGGAGAGGGCATGGTTTCCCAGGAGCTGGACCTTGGCAAAGATGAAACCAAAAACGGCTTTCCCGACAGTGGATATCACCAGGATGAAGAACGTGGCAATCAAAAGCGGGCGCAGGATCGTATAGTGGGTAAAGGAAGCGTCCGCTGTAAAGGCCGACAGGACACCGAACAGCACGATGCCGCCGATGGCGCTGACAATGGCTGCCCCGACAATGGTCATGCCGAAATCCGTGTTGAGCTGCCGCTCTTCGAGCAGGGTGCGGACGGATACTCCGATGGACGTGAGGGAGAAGATTATCGCAACAAAGAGGGCTTCTGTCTGGGTTAAGGAAAGGAGAATGGACAGACCATACCCTGCGACAAACGGTACCGCCGACGCCACGATCCCGGTGACAATCATCCGCTTTCGTGCAGAATGGAAGATCTTCTGGTTGATCTCGATACCGGTAATGAAGAGAAGGAGGATCACTCCCAGCGTGGCAAGAAACTGGATGACCGAAGACATCTCCACGAGGCCAAGAACGGATGGGCCAAGGAGGATCCCGGCAACGATCTCCCCTATCAGCGACGGGTACCCCAGGTACTCGACAACTTCGCCGAGTACCTTTGCCGAAACGAGGAGAATGATGATGCCCAGAAGTGCATCCATACCAGTATTCGGATCACACCCCATAAAAAAGGGCGCGTGTCTTTCAGCATACCGGCACCGTGTTTTCAGGCAGCGATCGAGAAAACCAAACGCCGAACTGCCCGTTTTTGCCTATTTCCGGTTCTGTTTTTTCGGGCAGCCGGCTGACGGGTCATTCTTTGTTGGGTTATCCCCGTCTTCGAGATACTTCGTACCCCATACACAGAGTTCCCGGAGTATCGGGATGAGCGTTCTGCCGAAATCCGTGATTGAATATTCCACCCGGGGCGGGACTTCCGGGTAGACCTTCCGGGTAATCACCCCGTCCTCCTCGAGTTCGCGGAGCTGTTTGGTGAGCATCTTGGCATTGACTCCCGGCAACCCCTTCTGCAGCTCACCGAAACGCAGGATATTGTCTCCCAGGGCCCAGAGGATGAGGGGTTTCCATTTGCCGCCGATCACGTCGAGTGCTGCCTCAACACCGCAGTGATAGGTCTTGCCGTTTTTCGTATACACCATAGTTACCTCAATGGAAGCTTGTTACCAATCTGACCGTATTGCCTATATATTCACTTGAGGCAGATTTTATCGCAATGATTCAGATTACCCTTACCGCAGAATAGTATGCATTCTGTCTGTTTATGGTTTTCTGTCAGGACACCCTGCCCGGTGCGGGGAGTGAGGAAAAAACTATGGAAAAGATACCGATTGGACTCAACTTCTTCATCCCAATGCCGGTCGTGCTGGTCGGGACACAGGTAGCAGGGAAAGCAAACTTCATGGCGGTGGGCTGGATTACCCGGGCAAATGGCAATCCCCCTATGATCGCCTGCGGGATCAGCAACAACCACTACACTGTTAAAGGAATCGGGGAGACGAAGACCTTCTCGGTGAACATTCCCTCCTCGGATCTGCTGGAAAAGACCGATTACTGCGGTATTGTATCGGGAGAAAAAACCGACAAATCGCAGGTTTTCGATCTGTTCTATGGTTCCCTGAAAACCGCACCCATGATCCGGGAATGCCCGGTAACGTTTGAATGCAGGCTCGTACAGAGCGTGCTGCTTCCGACCCATACGCTCTTCATCGGCGAGATTGCGGGGGTTTATGCGGACGGGGATGTGATCACGGATAAAAAGCCTGATTTCCCCGAAATTGATCCGCTCTTCCTGACCATGCCCGACAACCGCTACTGGACGCTCGGGAAGTATACCGGCGATGCCTGGAGTGCCGGGAAGAACCTGATACAGCGCTGATACCATGACAAAAATACTTGCAATCAACGGGAGTCCCCGGAAAGACGGGAACACGTCCATCCTGATCCGGCACATTCTCAAAGAATGTGAGAGCGAAGGGATTGAGACCGAGGTAATCCAGCTCGGCGGGAAAAAGATCCACGGCTGCACCTCCTGCATGAAGTGTTTCGAGAACCGGGACCGGCAATGCGTTATTGACGAAGACCTGGTGAACACCTGTATCCGGAAGATGATCGAGGCGGACGGGATTATTCTGGGTTCCCCCGTCTATTTCCTCGATTTGACCTCCGAGATGAAGGCGCTCATCGACCGGGCCGGTTTCGTCTCATACGCCAACGGGCATATCTTCTCGGGCAAGGTCGGGAACGCCGCGGTTGCCGTACGGCGGGCCGGTGCCAGCCGCACCTGCGACTCTCTGCTCCACTTCTTCCTTGCCAACGACATGATAGTGCCCGGTCTTCCCTGTATCGGGATTGGGCGGGATATCGGGGATGTTGAGCGGGACGGGGAGGGTATCGCCCATGCCAGGAAAGTCGGGCAGTCTATGGCCCGGCTCGTAACAATAATGAAGCAGCACCCCAAAGAGCCATTGATACACGCTGACGAACGAATACCCGGAACGAGAAAAGGAGACTAACTCATGATCACGATACTTGTTGACCAGGATCTCTGCACCCGGTGCGGGATCTGCTCGAATGTCTGTACAATGGGGCTCATTGACCCCGCTGATGAGAACACCCTGCCAAAAGTTCCGGAGACCAAAGCCGGCATGTGCATTTACTGCGGGCACTGCGAGGCGTTCTGCCCCTCGCAGGCGCTCCTTCTGAACGATCGCCCGGACGAGAAGGTATCTCTGCCGGCCGGTGCCGGCACCATTACGCCGGATGACATGGCATTCTGCTTAAAGAAACGCCGTTCTGTCCGGCGCTTCACAAAGGACCCGGTACCAAAGGAAAAGATTCTCGAAGTCCTCGATATCGCCCGGTACGCTGCATCGGGAGGCAACGGGCAGCCGGTGGAGTGGATCGTTGTCTACGACCCGGCAAAGGTGAAGAGGATCGCCGGCCTGACGGTCGAATGGATGAAGACACTCATCAACTCCACGCACCCGATGAGCGGTTACGTTCCGATGCTGATCAAGCCCTTTGAAGCCGGGTACGATGTTATCTGCCGCGGCGCCCCGCACCTGCTCTTTGCAACGATACCAGAAAACAACCCGGTTGCGCAGACCGATGCGATCATCGCCCTCACGCATTTCGATATCGCGGCTCCGGCGTATGGGATTGGCACCTGCTGGGCCGGGTTCGTTGCAATGGCGGCCACCTCGTACGAACCGCTCCAGGAGGAGCTCGGTATACCCAACGGGCGGAAGAGCGCCTATGCCCTGATGTTCGGCCACCCGCAGTACAAGGTGTACGGTCTTCCCCGCCGGAAGCCGCTGAACGTAACGTGGCAGTAGGGATTCCATGAAATCCCTCTTCGATGAGACCTGCATAGGGACGATCCATCTCAGGAACCGGCTTATCCGCTCAGCCACCTGGGAAGCCATGGCCGATGAGAGTGGCCGTCTGACCCCCAGGCTCATTGAAGTGTACCGGGAATTAGCTGATGGCGGGGTGGGTCTGATCATTACGAGCGCGACTACGATCACCAGCGATGCAACCCGCGTCCCCGGCATGCTCTCAATCCCCGATGATACTTTTGTTCCTGTGTATAACGAGCTTGTTCAGACCGTGCACGATGCCGGTGCCCCCATCGTTATGCAGCTCGTGTTTCCCGGCAGGAACGGGGCTTTCTGGACCCCGTCAGATCCCTCCCGGGAGGATATCCATTCCATTGTCAAGGGATTCGGGGAGGCAGCGGTACGGGCACAGCGGGCCGGTTTTGACGGCGTGGAGATCCACGCAGCTCACGGGTATTTTCTCAGCCAGTTCCTGAATGATAAGAGAAATACACGAACCGATGAGTATGGCGGGACGGTGGAGAACCGGGTACGCTTCCTCCTTGAGATTGCATGCGAGATCCGGGCGAGGACCGGTGCGAACTATCCCCTCCTTGTCAAGATCAACTGCTCGGATTTCGAAGAGGAGGATGGTGTCTGGGATGCCTGCCAGCTTGCCTGCCGGCAGCTGGCAGAAGACGGGATCAGTGCCATCGAGGTATCCGGCGGGATCAGCCAGATGCCGTTTCCTCCGCATGGCATGCCCTATGAGGAATCGGTCTTCCGCGATTATGCTGCGGAGATCTCGCGGATCACGGGTGTTCCGGCAATCCTGGTAGGTCTTAACCGGACGCCATCGGTGCTGACCGGGTTATTGAACACTGCGGGTATCGGGTATTTCTCTCTCTCCCGCCCGTTCCTGAGACAGCCGGACCTTGCCGGTTACTGGAGAAACAACCCGGACCGCCCGGCCGAATGCCTCTCCTGCGATGCCTGCAGGAAACAGCCGGATGGAAATGTCTGCCCGTTCAGGGAATAACCCCGGTATGGGACGAATTACAGACCCGGATTTTTTGGTGAATTCATGACAGACTACGCAACAATCGGAAGGAAAAAACTGCTTGAGATCGATGGAGAAGCCGGCGTTAAGGTGGAAGAGATCTTGAACGCCGTCTGCCCGGACCTTGCCCGGTACCTGATCGAATATTCGTTCGGGGAGATCTATGCCCGGGAAGTTCTCGATAACAGAACCAAAGAGCAGGCAGTTGTGGCTGCCCTGACCGCGATGGGCACGGCCGCCCCCCAGCTCAAAGTCCACATCCATGCTGCTCTCCATGTCGGCTGTACGCCCGAGGAGATCCGTGAAGTGATCATCCATATGTGCGGGTACGCGGGGTTCCCGGCAACCCTGAATGGCATGGGGACACTCCTGGAAGTTCTCAGGGAGACCGGGCGGACGCTCTCAACAGCCTCCGTCCATGCCGGCTCCGGGGGCAGGTACGAACGCGGGAAGAAACTGCTCTCGCAGATCGCGCCGGACCAGGAGCGGGTACTCAAAGAGACCTTCGACCCGGTAAACCCGGATATCACCCGGTACGTGATCGAGTTCGGCTACGGTGATATCTATGCCCGGGGCATCCTGCCGATCCGGAACCGGCAGGTGGCAACCATAGCTGCACTCGCTGCAAAAGGAACCGCTCCCTCGCAGCTCCGGTTCCATATCGGGGGCGGGCTCCGGGCTGGCCTCTCCGAGGAAGAGATCATCGAGATCATGCTGCTCATCTCCATCTATGCCGGGTTCCCGGCAGCACTCAACGGCATCCTTGCAACCCGCGAGGTTGCCAGCACCTTAAAGGAAGAGACGTGATCACAGGAGAAATACTATGGGAACAGTTATTGCCATCAACGGAAGTCCGCGAAAGAAATGGAATACCGCAACGCTGCTCGAACACGCCCTGAACGGGGCTGCCGGTAAGGGGGCAAAGACCGAACTGGTCCACCTCTACGATCTGGATTTCAAGGGCTGCACCAGCTGCTTTGCCTGTAAACTCAAAGGCGGGAAGAGTTACGGGAAGTGCGCCATGAAGGACGATCTCACTCCCGTGCTCGACAGGATCGCCCGGGCGGACGCGCTCATCCTCGGCTCGCCGTTCTATTTTGGCACGGTGACCGGGGAGATGCGCTCCTTCATGGAACGGCTGATGTTTCCGTACCTCATGTATACCTGGCCACCGGCATCGCTCTTTGCGCGGAAGATGTCCACGGCCTTCATCTACACGATGAACGTGTCCGAAGAACAGATGAAAGAGCACCAGTATCCTGTGCATATCGGCCTCAATGAAGGCGTCCTTGCCCGGACTTTCGGGCAGGCGGAATCGCTCTTCTCGTTCGAGACGCTCCAGTTCGAGGACTACGACAAGGTGGTCTTCAGTTACGCTGACCCGGAGGTGCGGCGGAAGCGGCACCGGGAGGTCTTCCCGCAGGACTGCAAACGGGCATATGAACTGGGTGCACGGCTGGTAAAAACCGGCGGACAACCGGCCGGATGTTAAGGTAAGAAACCATTACGTAACGTACAACCGATGATAAAAAAGGAGGAAAGAATCATGGAAACGATCGAAGCCATCATGACACGCCGCAGTGTCAGGAAATTTGAGAAACGCCAGATCCCCGATGCGGTTCTGGAAACGATCATCCGGGCGGGGACCTATGCCCCGTCCGCCCTCGCCCTCCAGCCGTGGGCGTTTGTCGTTGTGCAGGACCAGACGGTTCTGGACCGGGTATCGGACTACTGCAAACCCCTCATGGTCTCGCACATGAAGAATGCCCATGACGGGATGTCGGATGCGTTCCGGGCCCTGCTGGAGAGCCCGGGATACTCGATCTATTATCATGCCCCGACCGTCATCCTGGTCATCGGGAAGACCGGCAGCCGGTTCCGGGAGATCGACTGCTCGCTCTGCGCAGAGAATATGATGCTCGCCTCCCATGCGCTCGGCATCGGCAGCTGCTGGGTCGGGTCAACGGAAGTGGCGTATGACAACAGGGAGATCATGGCAGGGTTCCGGATCCCGGAGGGCTTCAGCCCGGTCGGCACGATCGTCTTCGGGTATCCCGAAGAGAGACCCGAAGCCCACGACAAAAACGCGCCGAAGGTGACATGGGTCCGGTAACGGAAAGAGACTGATCGTGAAGGATACCCGGAAAAGAGTACGGGCTCGTCAGAACTGCTCTGCCAGAATGGAATACCCGGCAGGGAGGATGAGATCTCAAACCTGTTGGTACCCCCCCTCTGCACGCGAATATCGTTAGCTTTCCTCACTTTTTTGCCAACCAGATCCCGCGATCGTTCGGATCCCGGCACAGAGATCGTTTATATGAGCCTGCCCTCCGTTTATCCGGGCTCACGCGCCTCGTGGAGGAGAGATCGCTACGAAAAAAACAGGAATTACCGTGAATTGGATCCTGGGTCTTGCATTTCTGGGAATGGCACTCATTGTCCTCATCGAAACGGGTGTTTTCATTGTGTACCCATCCTTAAGCCCGTACACGTCCACCCCGGTCAGCGGCAATCCTGCGGAAACCGGAACAACCATTCCGGTAATAACCGCATCGGATACCCGGCCCATGGTCTCATCCCTCCCGCCGGAAATATCTCAGGAGCAGGCAATTACTCTTGTACGGGAGGATTATTACCGACCGGCGTATTCTGTCGCCAGAATCGCCCTGACCGATCGTTATGCGAAAACCCCGCTCTATGAAATAGACCTGGCACCTGTTGAGGGATTGGTTGCTGAACAAAACGAAACAGTGTTCATCGATGCAACTACCGGGGATTATTACAGCCCGGCCCAGGAAAGCGCCAGGATCTCTGTTGAGCAGGCGAAGGAGTTTGCAAGGAATGCATTCCCGCACCTGTCCCCCGACAGGGTCAAGATCAGGTTTTCCGATGGATCACAATACGCCCTTGGCTGGGAATTTACCCTGATGCAGGGCGATGAAAAACTTGTCCAGGGCGGCCTTGCGGCAGACACGGGCGATCTGAAGTGGTACGCCTTTCCCGTCCTGCGAAAAGACCGTCCTGCAAACCCTTCAATCTCCCTTGATGCGGCAAAAATCATAGCCGAGCGGGAAATCCGAAACCGAAACGGTGTATTACCCGTTGCGCAGACCGATGCCAGGCTGGATCCGCTGGGTATGCCCGGTGAAAAAATTGCCGGGAAATACGTTGTTGTCTATACGAGGATCATCCGAAACGTGCCCTGTGACAGCGACAGCCTTGTCGTCACGGTTGATTCGGTAACCGGGAAGGTTACGAGATATTCGAAACAATGGATACTTCCTGAAAACGCGGTTGTTTCAATGTCCCCCCCTGCCATTTCCCGCGAGGCAGCGGCTGGTCTCGTGGAACGGGAAGCCCGGAAACGCTATCCCGCGTCTGCCGGCAGCCTTACCATCATCTCTGCGGATCTCCGGTGGATGGATTATCACAACCCGGATCAAATCATCCCGGCGCCCGGGGATATCCCTCTTGCCTGGAAGGTACAGTTCGACGATGCAGTTATCAGGTCACAACAGTGGCCGAACCCGGGAACCGGATGGGTGGATGCGCAGAACGGGACCCTCCTGGATTTGTATTACCGGCATTAGGGCAATTCATTTTACACGGGAGTGAAGGGATCCGGAAAAACAAGTGTATGCGGTTTCCCTTTCACCCGTTTTTCCGGACTCCATGCAGGATTGCACCTGCCGCAAGACCGATGATGAGAAGCACACCTGAAAAGCCGGGCAATGCCGACGGTGTTGTCCGGGGGGGGAGTGCTGTTTTCCGGTCTGGTGGGGAAGAGGAGGTTCTATTGCCGGCTCCGGTCCGGGTTGTATTTTCAGAGGGTACCGTGGGCGGGGCAAGGGAAACGAGCACGACCTCCCGGGGTTCCGCGAAGATATTTTCACCGGCACCCCGGGTATAGATGATACGATCACGGGAAATCACCGGGGAGGATAAGCCATACCTGAATGGCGTTATCCGGTTTTTTTCACCGGTGACCAGGTCCATTACGGTGATTGCCGATCTCTGTTCCCTGACATCCAGGGGATTCTCGGCTTGCAGCCAGGCAACCCGGTTGCCGGAGAGCTGGGGGGTATGCCCCTCATGCAGGGATCCCGACCCGGTAACGGTCCGGGTCCCGGTTGAGATCGTGTAATGAATGATGGTTACGATCCCGTCGATCTTCTCTGCCCATAGGACCTGGTCTTCCTGGAGATAAGGGGTCCCGAGGAGCATCCTTGGCCGGGTGAGGCGGGTTTCTGTCCCGGTGTTGAGATCGAAGAGATAGAGATCCGGATTATCTCTGCCCTCGTTGCGGCCGTCCACCCAGAGAACGAAATCCCCGGCTATCCGTGGAAGACTCTGGTTGCCCGGTGAACCGGCCGGCAGGTAATATCTCTTCCCTGTGGTCAGGTTGAGGAGGACGATCCGTCCCTTCGTACCGGGAGAATCCGGGTCGTGCTCGGTCCAGACCACCCGGTCCCGGTCGATCCAGGGGTTGTCATTATGCCTCAGTGCTGATACGGGAAGGGTGGAATCATCCTGGTTGGTGAGCTGGACGGTCAATCCGGTCGTGATATTCATCAGCATGATCCCGTATTCAGGATATACTACCCGGTCTCCGGAGATGGACTGCCCTTTGGGAATTTCCGTTATTGCTGGAACCGGGCCGGTAATATCCCGCCGGGGACCCGTCCGGTAAACCTGTTTTTTTGACCTGTCACTGATAGTGTATACGTAGCATCCCCGTTCAGGAGCATTCAGGTATTTATTATCCTGGATCCAGAAGAGCCGGTCCCCGTCAAAGGTCATGGAGTGCGGCTCTCCGGCAATAGTGAAGAGAACGGTTTCAGCTCCTCCGTCAGGGTTCTCTGCTGCAAATGCTGCCGGGATGAAAAAGAGGCCGATGAGAAGAATACCCTGCAGGATCGGGGAACTCCAGGACTTCATATCACGGAAAAAAAGTTAGGGGAATATGAACACCGGTGTAGTATCCTCATCCTCGGCATAGTTCGGGCTCGCTGTATATCCCCACGCATGAGTATAATACTGGCCGTTTGCGGGATATAGCTTATCTTGCTGGGCAGAGACCTGGCTGATTCCTGCACTGGAGCTCACTGAAGTGGATGCCTCTGTCTGTCCTGTCTGGGAATTGATCAGTGCGGCATCTACGTAGATATAGGAAGGATTGCTGATACTTGATCTACACGTTCCGGAATAGCGTATCGTCCGGTAGTCCACCTTATACCCTGAAGCCGTTACCATGACGGTTGCCCTCAGCGGACGTACTATCCGGTCAGCAGATACATCCGTCACGGACGGTTCCCTGCCCCACCACTTCATCGTCTGTGCGGCCATGTTCTCCTTTATGGAATCCTTGACCCCTGCCAGGTGTTCGGGATGCACTTTCTCCATGTAATCAAGGACCGTGATGTCCTTGCCGTAGAGTTCATTGATTGTTTTCAACTGCGCTTCACCGGCTACGGTTCTCACGACGTTCTTCTCTTCCGCTGCACTCACCGTAACAACCAGTGCGCATGCAAGGAGGAGCGCCACAAGAATTACCGCGCCCAATTTGGATTGTTTCATTGTTGTCATGTGTCATCTCCTTTCGGCCAACGACAGCATCCGCTCTTCATGTACGGATTGTGTAAGGCCAAAAGACCGGGCAGCTTCGCATATCACAGAGGTAAAACTGTACTATGCTGCCCACAATTCGGGGGCACATCTGCATGTCCCCGGATTCTTATACGAAATGGATCTATAAACGATCTCTGTGCCGGGATCCGAACGATCGCGGGAATAATGCCGCCGGAAAAATTTATAATAATCCCCGGATAGATTGTTATTATGAAAGAGCGGGATGTGGAAGGCGGGAAGGGTGCGGAAACCGGCACGTCCATCCCTGCGAACACCCGCCAGTACCTCACTCTTGCGGCCTGCGGCCTCTTCCTCGGGTTCTGTCTTCTCGAACTGGTTTATATCCCCCTCTTTGGTGTTGACGGGAGCGGGATACCGGTTCCCCGGTGGCAGATGCGGCCTGTCGATCTCTTCCTCCACCTGGTCCACTCTCTCTCACCTGTACTTGTCCGCCCGGCCGGACTTCTCCTGCTCTGGGGCTTCTGCCTTGGGTTCTACTTCAACTTCCGGCTCATCTCCGACAGGACCGTTCTCGGCTTCCCGAACCGGGAGAAAGTGTTCCGGGCCATCGTACAAGAACCCGGCAGTCATTTCAATGCTCTCCGCGACCAGACGGGAATCAACCGGGGGACACTCCGCTACCATCTCGCAACCCTCGTCCTCAACGGGAAGATCTCCTGCGTCCGCGATGGCGTCTACACGCGGTATGTGCCGGCCGGACTGTCCACCCGTGAGCGGGATAAACAGGTTGCCTGCCGTTACCGAGATGAAACGGACCGGGCGATCCTGTCCTACCTGCTTATCCACAGGATCTCCACCCAGCAGGAGATCGCAAGCGGGGTTGACCGCTCCCCCTCGGTAATCTCCTGGCGGATAAACCGGCTTCATTGCGAGGAGATAGTAACGATACAATCCTCCGGCAGGGCCAACCGGGTCAGCCTGACCCCCGAAGCCGGGAGATCGCTCCGGAAGATTGGCGAAACCCGTAACCCGGGAAATCGTTTAACGGATATCTGTCCGGAGATTTCTGGCATACAGGCAGAACCGGCCTGTACACATCCATAGTTTTTATCCCCCGATCCCCCGGTTTCTGCCGAGGGATGACCGCCGATGCGGCATCCGCGACATTCTTCACGTCTGCGTATTCCCGGTGCGACCTGTACGATGCGCTTAATATCGTTGACACATTCAAGCGCTACGGGATGACCAGCCAGGCCACCAGTCTGAAGTTCCGGCAGGAGATCCTCAGTCTGGGCAATATGAAGGATGGCACGGTGCTCCTCCATAATTTCCTCGGAAAGGAGCCCGGGGCGGATGCGCTGTACCGGCAGATCGGGATCAATATGTCGCGGGCTTCTGCTGTGACCTCGTACTCTTTCTGATACCCCTGAGGGGGGGTCCATGCCCCTCAACAAAAAAGTGACCTGCCCCCATCCGCTTTCCCTGAAGGTGGCTCCCCACCCCCCCGATGAATTTGTCCGGCGTGGGGACCGGGTTTTTTATCACATGTACATGTGATAAACGCATGTACATGCGATTATTGGATGTACATGTCACTCACGGTGTATGCGGTTTGAGCAGGGCAAGCTGCAAAGCCAGCTCCCCGCATGGGGTGATCCGGTAGAATTTCTCCTTCCGGCTGTTGCCCGGCCCTGTCATTTCCTCTATGAGATCCAGTGAGGTCATGGTCCTGAGGATATTCGAAAATGTTCCCTGGCTCAGCTCGTGCAGCACCGCCCTCTTCCCGGTAAACAGATCGGTCTTTCCCGCTCTGTTCGGTGCAACCTTCACCCCTTTCTTCCGCACCGGCACATAGAATCCCGAGAGCTGGAGGAAGAGATAGGACCGGGGTACTACCCGGGCAAAAGGCTCCCCCTCTTTTTGCGGGCGGTACAGGGTCTGGAGGATTTTGATGTAATTCGGGTTTGCCGCAACGCTCTCCACGGGAGCCTTTGGTACCGGAATTTTTGCCTGGACCGCCTCACCTCCCCGCCCGGCAAACGAGTAGCGGGCCTCCCCCTCAACCCAGAGCGCGAGAGTGAAGAGGGCAAGAGCCATATCCTTCGATCCCTCAGAGAGATCGAATGAGAACCATGCATGGGGATGGTCTTTTTTGATCTTCAGGATAGCATCGCGGGCCGAGTTGTCCGCCGGGGGAGTGACGTAGACGAGCGATGCGGGGACGTTGAGTGATGGAGCAAGAGCTTTGACTTTGTTCACCGCTTCCCGGGCAGCATCCTTCCCTGCCCGGACCGCCTCTTCGTCCCGGGCGTTGTTCGTGTAGAGTTCCACGTCGGCAAAGACGAACAGGTGCGTAATATCGGGATGGTTGCGGAGGGTTGCCGCATACGCCTCGTAGATCCCCTCTCCCGCACTGATGATATGGACATGCTCCCGCCCGGCCATGATCAGCGTCCGGATTGCAATTATAAATGTCTGCTGGATAAAAAATGGATTATACTCAGTGTGTTGTCCTGGCTTCTGCCTGACCTTATCCTCTTCAAAGTCAGGGTTTTATACCATCATAGGGATACTCTACACAACCCATGGATGATGATCGCGCACTCAACGAGATGGCTGCTGTCATCCTCATAATCTCTCTCGTGATTGTGATGGCTGCGCTGGTCTTTATCCTCTCATCCGGCATGCTGTCGAACCTCACCAAGCCGACATTGATCGCCCCGAAGATCAGCGCCCAGACCATCAGCGGGAAAGATGTGATCGATATCTCCAACCGGGGTGGCGACGTCATCTACCTCAACGTGCCCAAGCTGCACTATAACGAGATGGGCGTCTATATCGACACCCCGGAGGGAAGTTACCGGGCCCGGCCGCTCCCGGGGGTGGACCAGTTCAGCCCGGGAACCACCCTCTATCTCTTCAAAGGACCCGATGCGTACCGGATAACGGACAACCCGGTCGATCTCGCATCGGCGTCGGCAGGGTCCGTTCCTGCCGGGCAGGTGGCAGTCCGGCTCGTGGATGAAACCTCGCAGCTCCTCCTTGCAACGTGGGGGAATGCCGAAGGGTCATCCCCCGCCCCGGTACCAACCCCCACCCCCACCCTTCCCCCGTCTCCCGGGCCGGTGAAAGCCGCTTTTACCCGCGATCCTGCAGAAGGTATTGTTCCGTTTTCGGTCTGGTTCACCGACGCATCGACCGGCCCGGTCACCTCGTGGTACTGGACATTCGGTGATGGTTCTACAACGGACGAACAGAGCCCGTCCCACCTCTATTTGAAAACCGGAGAATATACTGTGAGCCTGAAGGTTACCAATGCAACCGGCGGTGCCGACACGTTCACGTATCCCGGGTGCGTCCGGGGAATTATCCGGGCGGATTTTGCTGCAACACCGGTCTCGGGTCCGGCCCCCCTTGCAGTGCAGTTCACCGATACATCCGGTCCGGATGCACAAACCCTTCTCTGGGATTTTGGTGACGGGGTTACTGCGAACTCTTCGCAGAGGAACCCGGTGCATATCTTCAGGAATAGCGGCACCTACACGGTAAAACTCACCGCGTCGGGTGCCGGGGGATCGGATACCGCGATAAAACCCGGCTACATTACCGTGCAGGACCTGCCCCTGCCGGTGGCCGGCTTCTCCGCGATTCCGGTTTCTGGAACCGCGCCGCTCACGGTTGCCTTTACGGATACTTCGACCAACAACCCGACAACGTGGTCGTGGGACTTTGGCGACGGGGATACAACCGGTACTACCCTGCAGAACCCGGTGCACACCTATACAAAACCCGGGAGTTACACCGTGACACTCCAGTCAGCAAATGCCGGTGGCAAAAGCGGGATCCTGACGCGGCAGGGGTATATCACGGTTTCCAGCTCCACCCTGCCCCCAACGATCTCGTGGGTATGGCCGGACAACCTCCGGCACGGGCAGTCCCACACGGATGTGGATCTGGAAGGAACCGGCTTTGTTGAGGCAGGGACAACCCGGGTCACCCTACGACACGCCGGTGAGAAGGATATCGAAGGCGAGTGGGTCAAGGTTCTCCGTCCCACGCACCTCATCTTCGACCTCCATGTTCCGGGAAGTGCCGATCCGGGAGACTGGGACGTGATCGTCACCAACCCCGATGGCAGGAGCTGCACGCTGAAGGGCGGATTTGAGGTCCGGAGCTGATTGATTATGGATCAGGGAAACGCGGATTTCTCTGTATTGTCTGCCGCCAGATTCATATTTCCTCCAATCTATCCTTTTGTATGACATATTCTGCGATCCTGACTCCTTTTGCAATAATCCTCGAACTGGTCGTTTTTATTCTGGGGGTCTATGCAGGATATTGCCGGAAAAAACCGTACGCCTATCTCTTTGCCGTCACGTTTTTGATCTTTGCGGCCTTTGACTATCTGGGCTCGATTGGTGTATCGACCGACATCATCGCAATACTGAATATCGTGGCGGTTCTTGCCGCCCTTGCCGGGATGTACCTGGTTGTCCGGGAAAAGAGCGCATAATATCCCGGCTTCCCGCATAACCAACAACCTGTATCCGGCTGGCCCGTGCGGCGGAGCGGTTATCCGCGGAGCTTTTTTTTGGTGATCATCCGGTTCCGGCTCCTTTATGCCGTTTTGCACCAACACGGAAGATATGGACCGATTGTACGGAGTGAGCGGATGAGACGCGAGAACCAGAAAGTACTGGATGACTTCCTTTCCCGTGCAGATGCCATCAGCGACGATATCCTTGCAGATACGCAAAAGATGCTTGGCTGCATGCCGTATATCCTGCCCGTTCTGCGGGAACGGCCGGAGTACTTTGCCCTCTCCTCGATTGCGGACGAGATGGTCTGCCGGCCGGCCCACCTGTCTTCGAAGACTGCCGAGCTCGTGGCCCTGGCAGCGGCGGCAAGTGCGGGTGCGGAATATTGTATGCAGGTCCACATCCGTGCAGCGGCAAAGGAAGGGGCCAGCCGGGACGAGATCTATGACACGATCCTGATAGCAGCGCTTGTCGGAAAGACCCGGGTGCTGGCACCCGCTCTCCGCGGGCTTTCGGATGCATTGCCCAAAGAGAACCGCCAGACGCGGGAAAACCAGCAAACCCCCTGATCTTCCTCCCGGCACGTTCCGGGAGGGCAGATTGTTGTATCCTTGATCCGGGCTGGTCACCCCGGGCCTGCCTTTACCTGGGGGAACGGTCGCGTTTCGCTGAAAAAAATTTCCGGATCTTCCCCCACCAGGAACGTTTTGGCCGCTTGCAGAACGGGAGCATACCTTTTGCCACCCGGGAAGCTTCGCAATCGTTGCACAGCGTGTGCCGTTTGCAGGTGCGATTCGGGCAGGGGCAGTCTGTTCGTATCATTACGGGGATCTCCAGCAAACACTGAATCCCCGGGCGGTATAATGTTTTCCCGGCCCGGGCCTTTGGGGCAGGTGACCCAAGGTTGATGTGGTTTGGGGATCCTGTCTCTTCATGGATATACCGGCAGTTTCCGTAATCATCACCCTGTGTGCGTACCTTCTCGGGATTGCCGGTGCCGCTCTTATCATCTTCGGGGGGTTCCGGGCGCTAATACGGGTGATCCTCCGCGGGATCTCCAGATCCGCCTGCACCTACAACCAGATCCGGCGGGACTTCACGGACAAGATCGTCTTCGGCCTTGAATTCCTGATCGCTGCCGACATCCTTGCAACGCTCCTCTCTCCTACCGAGCAGGATCTCATCAACCTGGCTGTTGTCGTGATCATCCGGACCGTTCTCGGCTATTTCCTTTCAAAAGAGGCTGCGGAGTTCAATCTCCAGTAACCCCTCAGGGCGTCTGGCCGGTCAGACCCTCAGATCTGCATCTTTTCCAAAAGCCCGTCTGCCCAGGCTGCAATCGCGTCCCAGTTGCGGAAATCCCCGGATGGGATCTTTGCCATCTCCATGAACCTGCGCATCAGGAAACTGACTTTTGCCGGGTCGAGTTTACCGGCGAACAATACGGAAGAGACCGGTGAGAGGGGGACGATTGCCTTCCTTAGGGCTTCCATGGCAGATCCGACTGCCTCAGGTTTGGGATCCTGCGGAGCGATTCCAACCGCAAACGCAGCAACGGGCATCTCGGTCAGCTGCGCGAGGAACTTTGCAACAAACAGCCTGACCGGCTTGTCCATGCTTCCCATGTAGAGCGGTCCCCCGATGACAACCGCGGAATATCCTTCCAGAGACCCGACGGTCTTCATGTCGGCAACCGTGACCTCCGCCCCGTTCTTTTCCAGCTCCCTGCCCACCGCCTGCGCGATCTCGGCAGTGGAGCCGTTCCGGGTTGCGTATGCGACAAGTACCCGTGCAGTCATGATCGTTTTCCCGTGAAGATAATGGGATGCCAGTCAGGATAAAACCCCGGGCCTCCCCCCGCTATTCCCTGTCAGCCGATGCCGGCGCAGTGTCCTGCTGTAGCCCCGGGAAAAAATCCTTCCGGATCTCGTTTCTGAGCAGGAAGACCGGGATGGCAAAGAGGGCAAGGGACCCGAGAAGAACCCAGAGCTCAAGGGCGATGATGAGGTGAACGCCAGGATGGTAAAGGAGACAACTGCTGTTACGAGAAGACCGGGGGTGATACCGGCCGCTGCAATGGTCCCGATTATGGGGATGAAGAAGTAGCCCAGGATCCAGTCCTGGACCCGGAGCATCCTGATGTAATGGAGTGCCTGCCCCATGAATGGCAGAACGACCAGCCTATATGAATACTCGGAATTCGTTTCCTGCCGTTCTGCTGCCCGGCCGTGTGGTCTCTCGGCAAATGCGATACGGATCCCGGCAGTAAATACCACTCCTTTATAGGCGATCCAGAAGAGATGTTGAGGAGAGGAGAATTTCCACATGGCAACCGATCCCGTATGTCTGATGATCGTTGATGAAGACGATGCGAAGTTCACGAGTGTCCACAAGGATCAGAAATACTATTTCTGCTGCAACTGGTGCAAGAAGCAGTTCGATGAGAACACGAGGCGCTATACCCGTATCTCCAACGACGTCTGCGTGAACCTCAAAGAAATCCAATAAAAAAATCCTGGCAGGGCAACCCTCGCTGATGCGGGATATGGTTACCTGATCCTGTTTGAAGTTTTTTTTGGGATCCGGTAGTGGATACTGTTTTAAATCTGCACGGGCAGATACAGATGCAATAATCCAGAGGCAAACAACGAGCGATTTTTATGAAACCTGAAGATGATCCCTGGCTCAAAAGCGCACACAACAACGCAGAGCTCCTGGACCTGGAGAACAAGAAACTCTGGTCGTTATCCTTACCGATTCGGAATAATCTGCCGGTCATTACCAAGTACCAGGATTTCTGGAACCAGGCCAAACACATTACTGCGCTCTTCAAGGAGCTCAAACCGCTTGCCCGGAATGACCGGGACCTGCTCTGGAAACGGTTCAATGCCCTCTGCGTTGAGGTCAAGGAGAAACAGAAAACCGAGTACGGTTCCCTGGAATCCCTGTCGCAGGGGCATTTTGATGCCATCATGAAGCTCGCAGAGGAGGCCCGGATCCCTCCCGGTGCTCCCGCATCGGGCATTCACGACCTGGTGGAACGCGGGCAGAAACTCAAAAATGCCAGCGACCTTCTGGGGAAATTCAAGCACGAGATGATTGCAAAGCACAAGAAAACCTGTTTTGACCGCATTCAGGAGATCCGGAAACTGCACGATGCGGCATGGGGGCAGCTCAGGGAGATAAAGCCCTGCCGGGAGTCGAAGGCCGAATCCCGTATCCGGAAGAATCTCGAAGGAAACTATGAGCTGCGCAAAAAAGCTGAGAATGCGCTGGAGAATTTCCAGATCGGGAGGGGTCATATCCTCACTTTTCTCTCAACGAGCGTGGATCCCGTAAAGACTGCCTCCGCGAAAGCCCGGCTTGAGGAGACAGAGATGCGGATCCGGGATATCGAGCAGGGCATCCGTCAGCTGGAGCAATGGATTGCAGAGGATGAGAAACGGCTGGGGCAGCAGTAACCGCCCGGTTTTTGTTGTTTACTCAGGTATCAGTGTTTTTTTTAATTGCCGGGGGATCACGAAAGACCGGGTGTTTCAGCGACCCCCCGTCTCTTCATACGGGCGGAATAGACAAATAAGGCCAGCTCGCCATCCGGCGTGATGCTGTACAGTCTTTTATGGGCATTCTCCGGATCTGTCTCCTCCCGGATAAGGTTCCACGCAACCAGTGCCGATACAAGGCGGGAGAAGGCGGGAGGGGTGAGCTCACGGCTGCCCGGTTCCTCCTCCCCATGACGGGCCGGGATGTGCCAGGCCTTCGCCTCATTGAAAAGGGTCTCCTTTGGCACAAGAGCAATCTCTCCCTTACCGCGTTCCTGGCTCCGGAAGAGTATGGTGAGGATCACGAGATACTGCGGGTTGGCCGGCAGGTTCTTTGAGGGAAGGGTCGGCACCGGCACTCTCCGGGCAGGGGAATTACCAAAGGCATAATAGGAGTCTCCTTCAACCCAGAGCGACATTGAGAAGAGCCCAAGCGAGAGGCGTTTTGACCCGGCGGAGATATCGAACGAATACCGGGCATCGGGATGCTCGCTGAAGATACCGAGCACCGGGTCCCGGATCGCATCGAAGGTTGCGGCATCAATGCAGACCAGGGCGCAGGCAATATGCCGGGAGCGTGAGAGAGCGTTCACTTCTTCGATTGCATTGCGGATTGCGCACTTCCACGTCCGTTTCTTCATATCATCGCGGGCCGAGTTGGTGTAGACCTCTTTTTCAGCAAAGATGAACGTGTGCGTCACGGTAGGGAGTTCCATGAGAACCGCGGGGTACGCTGTATGGATACGGTCGCCGGCGCTGATGATGTGGATGTGTTCCTGCCGGTCCATGAGTACTATCCGGCATTGGATCATAAATGATTGCGGCCCCGGCACATGGCTGTGAAGAGCGAAACCGGTGACCGGGTATGGATTTCAGCCCCTGTCACGACCGGGTAAGATCTTTTGATACGGATACCGTAACGGCAGAGAACTGTGGAACCGGGGATCTGCTAAGGAAAGAGAAAAAATGTATTTAGATAAAGATCGGCGCAAGCACGAGCGTCAGCGTAGCAAGGAGCTTGATGAGCACGTGGAGCGACGGGCCGGCAGTGTCCTTGAACGGGTCGCCGAGCGTGTCGCCGACAACGGCTGCCTTGTGGGCCTCGCTCCTCTTGCCGCCATGGGCACCGGTCTCGATGTATTTCTTGGCATTGTCCCATGCCCCGCCGCTGTTGTTGAGGATAAGGGCAAGGAGGATGCCGGTGATGGTTCCTACCATGAGGAAGCCGGCTAGGGCCTCGTACTTCATGGTGACACCGATGATGATCGGGAACCCGATCACGAGGATACCGGGGAGGACCATGCTCTTTAAGGCACCCTGGGTCGTGATGTCGATGACCGCTGCATAGTCAGGCTTCTTGGTTCCCGCCATGATTGCGGGGTCCTTGAACTGGATGCGGACGGCGCTGATCACGGACTGTGCGGTCTTGGAGACTGCACGGATGGCGAGGCTCGCAAAGAGGAAGACGAGCATGGCGCCGAGAAGTGCCCCGACAAAGACCGGGACGCTTGCCAGGTTGACGACCTCGAATGCCTTGCCGGTCAGCTTGGAAATGTCAGCCATGTACGCGTTGAAGAGCAGGAACACGGCAAGTGATGCACTGCCAATGGCGTATCCCTTGGTGAGTGCCTTCGTGGTGTTGCCGGCTGCATCGAGCTTGTCCATGCGGTTCCTGACTTCCTGGGGGGCCTGGCTCATCTCGACAATGCCACCTGCGTTGTCAGCAATGGGGCCGAAGGTGTCCATGGTGAGGACGTAAGCACAGACCATCAGCATACCGACGGTTGCAACTGCTGTCCCGTAGAGTCCGCCGTTCGGAACGCCGCTTAAGGTACCGAAGCCGTAGGAGATCAGGAGGGAGAGACCGATGAGGATGGCCGGAACTGCCGTGGTCTCAAGACCTACGGAGAACCCGGTGATGATGTTGGTTGCGGCTCCTGTCTCGGAGGCGTCAGCGATCTCCTGAACCGGGCGGTAGTGGTGGTCGGTGTAATACAGGGTGACCCTGAGGAAGAGCACGGAGAGCACAATTCCTACGAGACCGGCATAGAAGAAGTTGATCCACCCGGGAACGGTTCCAAGGAGCCACTGGACCCCGAAGAAGAGGAAGATCGCGGAGATGATTGCCGTGATGTAGAACCCGCGGTTCATGGCGTCCATCGGGTCGGCCCCGTCTTTGCCCTTGACAGAGAGGATACCGATCATGCTCGCAAGGAGACCGAGCGAACACATGACGATGGGGAAGAGGATACCGTTCACACCGAAGAAGGGGAAGAGCGCGACACCGAGGATCATTGCACCGATGTTCTCGGCTGCGGTGGACTCGAAGAGGTCGGCGCCACGGCCGGCACAGTCGCCAACGTTGTCGCCAACGAGGTCTGCAATGGTGGCCGGGTTCCGGACATCGTCTTCGGGAATACCTGCTTCCACCTTGCCGACAAGGTCTGCACCTACGTCAGCGGCCTTGGTGTAGATACCGCCACCGAGCTGGGCAAAGAGTGCCACGAACGAGGCACCGAAACCGAAGCCGATGATGACGAACGGGGTGGTCTGCGGGTTTGCCCCGAGAGCAATGTACGTCAGGGAGACACCCAGGAGCGACATCGAGGTGATGATCAGGCCCGAGATGGCCCCGCCGCGGAACGAGAAATCAAGTGCTTTCCCGTCACTGGTCTGGGCTGCTGCCGCCGTGCGGATGTTTGTCCTGACGGCAATCCACATGGCAACGACACCGGCAACTGCACTGCAGGCTGCACCAACCACAAAGGAAGCTGCCGTTGAGAGGGCAAGCGACTGCTGGTTGGTGAAATAATACACCCCGTAGAGCACAAAGGCAAACACGATGGCCAAAATGGCGATAGTCGAGTACTGGCGCTTGATGAATGCTTCCGCACCCACCCGGATCGCATCGGCAACCTCGCGCATCTTGGGCGTACCCTCATCCTGCGAGAGGAGATTACGCGTCAGGATTGCGGCAAGGGCCAGAGCGATGATACAGATCGCAATCACGATTAGTAATACGTTTTCGATCATTCCATGACCTCCCTGCTGTCCGGAAATCCCGGTGGTTGTACCCTGCACTGAAGCATGCAGCCGGTACATCCACGATGGTTTTTCCAGTACATCAGGTATGATAAGATTGGCATCGGCGGGTAACCTGCCCCGATGACTCCAGAGGATGTACAATGGTTCCGAAGTTCCCCCCGGAAAAATCCATATACCACCCTAAGAGATCAATAGTGCATTCTTGAAACATTAAACTTTTATCTTTCATTGCGCTCCCGAGGGTCTGGCCGACCCGGGCCGCATTCATCGCCTTCCTGTGTTTTTTCTGGTTTTCTGGCCTTTCACCCTCATTTCCTGGAGATTATCTGCAATTTTCTCTCACTTTTATCCGGTTTTTCACCGGATTTTACTGTTTTTCCGGAAAATGAAGAATCGTGCACAATTCAATATGATTAATAATGAAAAATTCGTATATTCAGAGAAGGAGGGTATCTGGTGCAATTCGTACAGCTTCTGTTATTTCTCATACTGTTTCCCCTGATCGCGGCAGTGTTCATGCTCTGTATACGAAAAGAGATTGAACGCATCCTGATCGTGAAACTGTCCGCACTGCTTATCGGTGTGGCGACCGTGTTTCTTCTCTTTCTCACGTTCGATAAAGGAGCCCAGCTGGTCTCTGCTATTCCTGCAGAACCGGTCGGGCTCGTCATGTTCGTGCTTGAGATCCTGATAGCCGTCTTTATCCTGTATCTCGGTCTCAAACACCGGAAATACGTTGTAGTGGGACTCATCGTTGTCCAGTCCGCGATGATGATCTACTTCGAGGTCGTGTATGCCCATTCGGCAGGCGCAACCTCCAACCTGTTCATCGATGAGCTCTCGAATATCCTGGCTCTCATCATCGGCATCATCGGCAGCCTCATCTGCGTGTACTCGCTTGGCTACATGAAGTTCTTCCACGAGAGCCACCCGGAGGTAAAAGACCGGCGCAACATGTTCTTCTGTATCCTGTTCGTCTTCCTGTCGGCGATGTTCGGGCTCGTCTTCTCCAACAATCTTCTCTGGGTCTATTTCTTCTGGGAAGTTACGACCCTCTGTTCGTTCCTCTTGATCGGGTACACGAAGACCGGGGAAGCAACCAATAACGCATTCAACGCCCTCTGGATGAACCTGCTTGGTGGTATTGCCTTTGCCGGAGCAATCCTGTACCTTGCAATGTCCGGCAGCAATATTATCGGCCTCGACCAGCTCCTTGCATCCGGTAAAGTGATAGCCCTCATCCCGGCAGCCCTTATCGGGTTTGCCGGGCTTACGAAGGCTGCCCAGCTCCCGTTCTCATCCTGGCTTGTCGGGGCAATGGTTGCACCGACCCCGGTCTCGGCCCTGCTCCACTCGAGCACCATGGTCAAAGCCGGTGTTTACATCATTGTCCGGCTCGCGCCGATCTTCCAGTCGACTTTCACCGGCTACATGCTGGCTCTCGTGGGTGGCCTGACGTTTTTGCTCGCGTCGGGAATTGCCGTCTCGCAGAGCAATGCGAAACGGGTGCTGGCCTACTCAACAATTGCAAACCTCGGCCTCATCGTGGCCTGTGCCGGCATCGGCACGTACGAGGCGATCTGGGCTGCGATCCTCTTGATTGTCTTCCACGCGATCTCCAAGTCGCTCCTCTTCCTCTCCGTGGGAACGGTCGAGCACCGGATCAAGAGCCGCGAGATCGATGATATGAACGGCCTCATCGTGCGCATGCCGAAGATAGCCTCGATGATGGTGATCGGTATTGCCGGCATGTTCCTCCTGCCGTTTGGGATGCTCATATCCAAGTGGGCGGCGATCCGGGCGTTCATCGACGCACCCTACGGGTTTTTGTTCGTCATCATCCTTGCATTCGGCAGTGCCCTCACCCTCTTCTTCTGGGCCAAGTGGATGGGCAAGATCATCGCCGTCACAAGCGACAGCAAGAACATCGAAGGGGAAGTTGACCGCAGCGAATGGGCGGCCCTCACCTCCCTTGCGGGGCTTTCGATTGTCACCACGCTCGTCTTCCCGCTCCTCTCGACAAAACTCCTTGAGCCCTACCTCCTGGCAAATTACGGCAAGGTGGCCCAGCTCTCGCAGGATAACATCATCATCATGATCCTGATGCTCTTCCTGCTCGTCTTAATGCCGCTGTCCATCCTGTTGCCTCACCACCGGAAACACCGGCATGTTGCCCCCTACATGGGTGGCAGGACAACAACGCACGACATGCGGTTCTCGGGCTCCCTTGGTATCCAGAAAAAGACCGTGCTCTCCAACTACTACCTCCAGGACTGGTTCGGTGAGACCAAGCTCAGGACAACCGGTATCTGGCTCTGCTCCCTGCTCATTGTGATCATGCTTGCAGCCGGTGCATTACCGGGGGTGTTCAAATGATCAATATCGTCTGGGCCATCATCTTTGTCCTCGTGGCGCCGATCGTTGGCGGTCTTATTGCCGGTATCGACCGGAAGATAACCGCCCACATGCAGGGCAGGGTCGGCCCGTCGATCCTCCAGCCGTTCTGGGATGTGGGCAAGCTCTTCGAGAAGGAGCACGCGGTCGTCAACGAGACACAGATCTTCTACGCGATCTGCTACGTCATCTTCATGGCTTTCACGGGAGCGCTCTTCTTTGCCGGCGGGGATCTCCTGCTCGTCATCTTTGCGCTCACGCTCGCCCAGGTATTCCTCGTGCTGGGTGCCTTTGCCGCGAACTCCCCCTACAGCTACGTGGGGGCAGAACGCGAGCTCCTCCAGATCATGGCCTACGAGCCGATGGTGATCCTGGCAGCGGTTGGCATGTTCGTTGCAACGAAGAGCTTCAACGTGTCAGATATCGCGGCCAGCACCACGCCGGTCGTACTCCTGATACCGGGCATCTTCCTCGGCTTTTTGTATGTCCTCACGATCAAGCTCCGCAAGTCCCCGTTCGACATCTCCACCTCGCACCATGCGCACCAGGAGATCGTCAAGGGTGTGACAACGGAGTTCTCGGGCCCGTCACTGGGCCTCATCGAGATCACCCACTGGTACGAGACGGTCCTGCTGCTCGGCTTTGTCTGGCTCTTCTTCGGGTTCAACCCGCTGATAGCAGTAATCGCCGTCATCGTTGTTTACCTGCTGGAGATTCTTATCGATAATACCAATGCCCGTGTCCGCTGGCAGATGGCTGTCAAGAGCTCGTGGCTGATAGCGCTTGTTGTCAGCATGATCAACCTGGCTGCCCTTTATTTCCTCAACGGAGGCGTATCATGACCTACCTGGCCAAATCCCCCTGGATCATCCACTATGATGCATCGAGCTGCAATGGCTGCGACATCGAGATCCTGGCCTGCCTGACACCCATGTACGATGTCGAGCGGTTCGGGATCATCAATACCGGCAACCCCAAGCACGCCGATATCTTTGTGGTCACCGGTTCCATCAACGAGGCGAACCGCGAGGTCATCCAGAACATCTACAACCAGATGCCGGACCCGAAAGTCGTAGTTGCCGTAGGCATCTGCGCCTGCTCGGGCGGGGTATTCCGGGAATGCTACAATGTTGCCGGCGGCATCGACAAGCTCATTCCGGTCGATGTGTACGTGCCCGGCTGCGCTGCCCGCCCGGAATCCATCATCGACGGGATAGTAACCGCTCTTGGGATCCTTGAAGAGAAACGGAGTAAGAATGTTCACTCCCCGGTTGTGACCGACCACGGTCATGCAGAACACCACAGGCACGCAGAAGGAGGTGCACAATGATGGAATTACAGACGATCACCCCGATCAGTGTCGGGGAGGTTGTGGCAAAAGCAGAGCAGGCAAAGAAAGATGGCAACCGCCTTGTCCAGATCGGGTGCACGAAGATCGAAGACGACTTCGAGATCATCTATGTTTACGACAAGGACTACAAGCTCACCAGTTACCGCATCACCGTAAAACAGGATGACGAGATCCCAAGCATCAGCGGGGCGTATTTCGGGGCCTTCGTGTACGAGAACGAGATCCACGACCTCTATGGCATCCATGTCAAGGGAATCAACATCGATTTCAAGGGCACGTTCTACAAGACGGCGATCAAACATCCGTTTTCGGTGACCATCACCAAGGAGGGCGACGCATGAGCAAGCAGATAACCATCCCGTTCGGCCCGCAGCACCCGGTGCTCCCCGAACCCCTCCACCTGGACCTCGTGCTTGAGGACGAAAAAGTCGTGGATGTCATCCCCACCATCGGGTACGTCCACCGGGGCCTTGAGAAGCTCGTGGAGAAGCGGGAATACACCGAGTACGTCTTTATTGCAGAGCGGATCTGCGGCATCTGCAGTTTCATTCACAGCCAGACGTACGTGCAGGGTATCGAGCAGATCATGGGCCTTGAAGTGCCCGAGCGGGCGCAGTACCTCCGGACGATCTGGGGGGAATACTCGCGTCTGCACTCCCATCTCCTCTGGCTCGGGCTTTTTGCCGACAGCATGGGCTTTGAGAGCGTCTTCATGAACGCCTGGCGCCTCCGGGAGCACATCCTCGATGACCTGGAAGCGACCACGGGCGGCCGGGTCATCCAGGGCGTCTGCAAGGTGGGGGGTGTCCGGAAGGATATCACCCCCGAGAAGCTCGACGAGATGCTCAAAGGGCTCAAGAGCATGGAGCACGAGCTTACCGATCTCAACAACGTCTTCCTGCATGACAGCTCGATGAAACACCGGCTGAAAGGGGTCGGTGTTCTCAGCAAGGAGGATGCGTACTACCTCGGTGCGGTTGGACCGACCGCCCGGGGCAGCAGTCTTGCCATCGATATCCGGGAGACCGGCTACGGGGCACTCGGGAAGATCAACTTCAAGCCGGTTGTAGAGCACGATGGCGACTGTTATGCCCGCTGTGCGATACGGGCAAAGGAGATGTTCACGTCCATCGATATCATCGAGCAGTGCATAAAGAAGATCCCCGACGGCCCGGTGGACATGAAGGTCACCGGCGCCCCCAACGGCGAGTACTTCTCGCGGACCGAGCAGCCACGGGGCGAGGTCATCCACTACATCAAGGGTAACGGCAAGAAGAACCTTGTCCGGCACCGGGTGCGGACTCCCACGTTCACGAACATCCCCCCGCTCGTAACCCTCCTCAAAGGCTGCGAGCTTGCGGATGTGCCGGTGATCGTCCTGAGTATTGATCCCTGTATCGGCTGTGCGGAGAGGTGAGCTGACATGACGCTGTTCCAGATGACAAAGACGGTGTTAAAAAGCCTCTTTACCCGCCCGGCAACCCTGATGTACCCGGCAAAGCCGGCCAAGAAGACGGCCAACACCCGGGGCCACGTGAAGATCAACCCCGACGGGTGCATAACCTGCCGGTCCTGCCAGCGCAAGTGCCCCTCGCAGGCGATATCTGTTGAGGTCAAGGAGAAGACCTGGCAGATCGACCAGATGCGCTGCGTTGTCTGTGCCGTCTGCGTGGATGTATGCCCCACGAAGTGTCTCACGATGGACAACCAGTACCGCCCGGCCATGACCGCCCGGGGCGGTGTTGAGACGTTTACCGTTGCAGGGCCAAAGAAGAAGGAGCCGGCAGCAGCACCGGCCGACGGTGGGGTAAAGCCCGCTGAAAAACCAAAGGAATAAATTTTTTAATCCAATCTTTCCGTTTTTGGGAGTTTTTCTTTTATTATTCAGAACCGGCATTACTTTCACGGTCCAGTGCCCTCGTTTTATATTGAGCAATCAATAATAAATTTCAACGATGAACAACCATGAATTGTACACCCATCTGAAAGAGCATCCCAAAAATATCCGTTTCGATCTTTTGTGTACTGCGGCAGAAAAATTCGGGTTCATCTGTCGCGGGGGAAGGGGAAGTCACAGGATTTTCGTTCGGAAAGGAATCCGTGAGATGCTGAACTTCCAGGATGTTGGTGGAAAGGCAAAACCTTATCAGGTGATACAGTTGTGTAAAATAATTGAGCATTATTCGCTGTTGGAGGAGTCCGACCATGCATAAATATGCCATAGAAATTTTCTTTAGCGAGGATGATGGCGGATATATTGCCGTAGTTCCGGAACTTGCCGGCTGTTCCGCATTTGGTGAAACGGAGGAGTCTGCGCTGCACGAGGTCAAGGTTGCGATGGACCTCTGGCTGGAAACGGCAAAAAAGGAGGGGCGCACAATACCAGAACCCCACAAAAAAGAGATTATCAAGAGAGCTCTTAAAAAGATGGACCGGAAAAAAGCGGTTACGTAACGCGTACCATCATTGGCTCTCACCCGCCCCCCTGAAATTTCATCGTAGCGTCACCCATAATTTTCGACGCGAAAAAGCCGGCAAAAGAATAATTCCGGTGGCTGCCCAAAAAGGCAGCCCCCCTTCTCTTCTCGTATTATCACGGCATTTTTATGGGGGCCGGGTCCCGCTTCATGGGCCGGACATTTGCCCCCTCCATCTCTCCCTGTGCCCAGGCAAACCGGTCCCGGATGGTTGGCGGGAGTTCCTTCTCGTCGATCGCAACGAACCCGTAGTTTCCATAGAACCCTGCAAGATCCCAGACAGAATGCATGTAGAGCGTATCCTGCCCGCACGCCTCGACAAGCCCCCAGACCACGGCATTTGCATACCCGTGGCCCCGCTGGCTTGTTGGGGTAAACACGCCATCCACCTCAAAACCATCCGTGTGGCGTTTGCACCGGGCAACCGATACGGCCTGGCCGTCAGAAAACGCAGCAAATATCCGGTCCGTCCTGATGTCACCCTTCGTGTTGTGGTAATCGGTCCAGAGTGCCTCTGCAACAGAAAACTCCGAGGATACAAGCTCCCTCACGGCTGCACCCGTGCGGTGTTTCACCACAAACCGTGCCGGTGACGGCATTACCGGTATTGACGGTGCATCCTCCCCGGTTCCCTCGATCCGGTAACTGCCGGGCGGGACATGGATCACAAACTGTGCCCCGGCGCCCGGGGTGCCGTTCTCCTGGATCGTCATACCGGTCACCTCAACGATCTGGCGGCAGATGAAGAGCCCGATCCCCGCGTGTCCCCCGGCATCATACTCGAATATCTGCTGTTTTTTCTCTGCAGGGATCCCGGCGCCATCATCCCTGATGCAGAGATCGAGCCCGTCGTGGGTCTCGTGATACGTGACAACAATGTTTTTGACCCTGCTCCCGCTGTGCCGCAGGGAGTTGTCCAGGAGATGGGTGAGGACATCAGAAAAGAGCGGATCGGCGTAGACTTCAAGACGTCCAGTCCAGCACCGGATCGGGACGGTTTTGTCATCCGACGGCAACCTGGCAGTTTCAACCGACCGCTGCACGCTTATCCAGGCCGGGGGGAGCGACCCGAGATCCTTGTAGGACTCGGTGAGGAAGAGCTGGCGGGCAGCATTCCATGCGAGTGTCCGGATCTTATCGAAATACAAGTGTATCTGGGTATCGGTGCTGCGGGCATCCGCCTCGTCAACAGTCTCGATGATCTCGTCAACCGACCGGTGGAGATGGTCTGACGAGAAGCGGGCGAGGAGGCTGAGCTTGTCGTTGGCTGTTTTTAAGGCATGCTCGGCATGGACCCGGCCCGTTATATCGAAGAAGGTGAGGATAGCCCGGTCGCCGGGAAGAGAGGCGGCAGAGACAAGGGTGATAAACGAACTCTCGTCAGGACGGCTGAACTCTGTCTCGGTGGCATAGACCGCCCCCTCGCGGGAGAGCCTGCCAAAAAATTCCTCTTCCTCCCCGCCTCTCCAGAAAGACGTGACGGGTGTGCCCTTCAGGTCAGCAGCTTTTTTATTGAGGAGATCGGCAGCCTTCCAGTTGATCTCCTCTATTGTCCGGCTGCTGCTGGCATCAGCAATGAGGATGCTGCCTCCTTCCGAATGGTCGAAGAGACCCTGGTAGAGATCCTCCTTTTCGCGGAGCCGGATGGTTAGGGCTGCAATCAGCCACCCGATAACGACAATAACAATCGCCCGGACCAGTGCCTCGGCAAGAACGGTGAACGAGGATCCGGCAAGGAGAAATACCTGGAGGAGGTAGACGGCCCCGATGCATCCTGCAATGACCGCCCCGCGTCGCGGGTACCGGTATGCGGCGAGCACCACCGGGATGTACAGGAGATGGGGGATGCCTGTCGTTATCCCGAAAAGAAGTCCTGTCAGGGTTGCAAGAAGTGCAACGGCAGCCGTGCCGATGATTCCCGCCTTCCAGACGAGATCGCTCCTCTCAAAGCCTGCGGGAGGTTTCATCGGCCCGCCTCACGATTACCGGTATCCGTTCTCATGCATGGATATGACGAACCAAGCTACATGAGGGTTGCGATTTTTAACGGGCTGGTTAAAATCTCCCGGAACAAAAGAGCCCGTCTCCCCTGTAAGCAAAAGCAACGGTTTCTCAACGGTTTCACGCGAAACTGAATGTTTCCGGTACCAGTGTCTGCAAATCAACGACAACCGCGAGCGCCGGGGTCGGGTTGACGTTCATCTGTTTCTGGAACTTGGTCTGCGACTGCCAGGTTCCCGCGTTGATGCCGAGCACCCCCCGGTAGGTGGTGATGCCCTTGATATGGACATGGCCGGTGTGCAGGATCTCCGGGAGCGGATCGATGATCAGCCGGTCGATCTTCCCGGCCGCAATCGGTGTCCGGCGGCCGTACGCGGGGGCGAGATGGCGGCGGATGAGCATCTCCTCCATCATCAGGCCGCTGTTCTCGTAGGAGGCGCCCGGGATGAGGCCGATCATGTCGTCGATGGATCTCCCGTGGTACATAAGCACCCGGACCCCCTGGAGGCGCACGAGTGCCGGGTTCTCGACGAGCACGCAGTTGTCCGGGAACTTTCTCGTGAACTGCTCCGGCAGCACCGGCTGGGGCTCGGCGCCCCGCACAACGTCGTGGTTGCCGGGCGAGATGATGATCTTCATCCGTGACGGGAGTTTCTGCATCATCTCCCCGAACGCATCGTACTGCTCGTAGATGTTCTTGATGGTCAGCTCCTGTTCCTGGCCCGGGTAAATGCCGATCCCGTCCACGAGGTCGCCTGCAATGAGCAGGTAGGAGAAGTCATTGTCCGCAAGCCAGTCGGCAAAGCGGTTCCAGCATTCCGGCAGGAACGTATCGCTCCCCACGTGGACATCCGAGATGAAGACCGCTTTTCCCGGCTGCTCGCTCTTATACGGCGCATTGTCGATGCGGATGTCCGGGCGGTAGAGGGTCTCGGCAAAGAAGAGTTTCCCGTCGCTGGAGAGCTTGCCCTTGACGCCTATCACCTCGTCCGGGATGAGCTTCTCGGCATCCTCGTGGATTGGCCGGTCCTTCCGGAAGAGGACGGCAACCGAGCCGGACGTGTCCTCGATCTCGGCGATGCGGTGACCGTTCGTGGTGGTCTTCACCTCGACAACCATCCCGATCACGGTACACTCCTCCTGCCGGTACCGGGAGTTCTTGGTGAGCCCCTCGATGGGCATCGACCCGGCCCGGCTCCGGATCATGCCGCCGAGCTTGCTGTACCGGTCCCGGAAATAGTGGAGATAGTCTGCCGACCCGGTGACTGCCCCGGAGGTTCCGGCAATGCCTGCAACCACCTCAACCTCCGGATCCACGAGAAACCGCGTCCCGTCGCGGGTGGGGTGAATCCCGGGGAGATGTTTTGCAGAAACAACGATGGTGTCCTTTGGGACATTTTCGATAATGCGCTCGATCAGCCCGAAATCGTCCTGCTCCTGGATATAGCGCACCACGTCGGGGTGCACCTGCAGCTTTGTATCAAGGAAGCGGAGCGTGATCTCCCGCATATCAAGCATGGTAGAATATCAGCTGCCGATAAAATATAGGCTGGTATTTTACCCATGGCCCGGTGAGGGATCCCCGTTGGGCGGGGTTGATATCCTTCCCGTACCCAGGTACTGGTACCCATTTCCGGGAGAAGGCAATGTCCGATATCGTTTCCATGCTGTTCCTGGGCTTCGTGATCGGCCTTACGGGTGCTCTTGCCCCCGGCCCGACTCTTGTGGCAACGATCAATGCCTCCCTCTCCGGGTCCTGGACTGCAGGCCTCAGGATCTCGCTTGGCCACATCATTGTCGAACTCGCAATTTTCATCCTCATAGTCTTTGGCCTTGCTGCCCTTGCCCAGCCCTATATGGCCGCAATTGCCCTTGTGGGCGGGACGGCGCTCATTCTCTTTGGGGTACTCACGATCCTCGGCAGCAGGACGGCCTCGCTAGACCCGAAGGGGACACTTCCTGCCGGCAACCCGGTTGTGGCGGGTGTCGTCTCCAGCGCCGCCAACCCCTACTTCTGGATCTGGTGGCTCTCGGTCGGGAGCGCGATGGTGATAGCCGGCCTCGAAGGCGGCCTTCTGCTTGCCGCTGTCTTCATGATCGGCCACTGGGCAGCGGATACCGGGTGGTTCACGCTCGTTGCCGCCGGGGTATCCAGGGGTGTCTCGATCCTGACAGACACGATGTACCACCGGATCATGGCAGCCTGCGGGTTGTTTCTCATCGCGTTCGGGATCTATTACATAATCCGTGTCGTGGTTCCCTCCTGACTGCACCAGAGCCATGGTGATTCCACAGGGTTAATGTATAACGGGTCAAACACTATACGAAAATCCAGTACAGGGCGCGATTGCACGTGGCAGAGAAAGAAACCAGACGGGATATACGATCACTTTTCACCCAATTCAAAACGAGCAACCACTGGGCGGTCTCGCTTGCCCGCGACCTCCTCTGGGTTGTCGTGGTGGTCGGGGCTATCGCCCTCGCCCTGTACCTCATCTGCGGTACCTGGCCGGCCGTTGTGACCATCGAGTCCAAGAGCATGGACCCGAACATGAAGGTCGGGGATCTCGTTGTCGTGGTCCAGAAGGACCGGTACGGGGAGTTCCAGACCTGGGTGGATGGCAAAGCGGCAAACAACTCCAGGTTCGGGAGTTACGGGGATGTCATCATCTACAAACCCAACGGCCTGACAACGGTCCACCCGATCATCCACCGGGCTGTTGCCTATGCCACCGACGAGCCCATGACCGAGATCCGGGGCAATACGCTCAAGACGAATTACACCGCACCCCATCCCGGTTACATAACCTGGGGGGATAACAACCCCTACCCGGACCAGTTCGTCTCCTTTACGGGAATCGGGAACCCGGAACCGGTCAGGGAGGAGTGGATTGTAGGAAAATCCCTCTTCACGGTTCCCCTGGTCGGGTACCTGCCCCTCCACATCGTGGAAGTGGTGATCGTTGTTATCGTCATCATGATACTGCACGAGATGTACGTGCGGTCACGGGAAGAGAAAGAGACAAAACCGGCAAAGAAGGCCGGCAAGAAGCAGCGGTAGGAGGGAAAAGCGCACATGACAAAAACCTCAACCCTCCTTGACGATGTTCTCGGGGGCCACCGTCTTACGGATAAGGAAGCCGCGGGACTGCTCAGCGCAAAGGACCGCACGATCCTGAAGATCCTTTCAGCAGCCGATGAACTGCGGGAACAGAAGACGGGCAGCGTTGTCACGTACGTGAAGAACCAGAACCTCCACGTCACCAACATCTGCAAGAACCTCTGCGGTTTCTGCGGTTTCGGCCGGAAGGCTACTGACGAGGGGGCGTACTGCAATGACAGGGAGGCGATCCAGGCCAAGGCCCGGCTTGCAAAGGAACGGGGCGTCACCGAGATCTGTTTCCTCTCGGGCGTTCACCCGGGGTTCACGCTCGACACCTACTGCGAACTGATGGACTGGGTGCATGAGGTTGACCCGAAGGTCCACATCCATGCCTTCAGCCCGGACGAGGTGGCGTTTGCAGCAAAGAAGCTGAAATGCCCGACAACCGAGGTGCTTGCCCGGCTCCAGAAGGAAGGCCTTGGCACGATCCAGGGTACAGCAGCTGAGATCCTCGTGGATTCCGTCAGGGAGGTCATCTGTCCAAGGAAAGTCCCCACTGCCGAGTGGATCCGGATCATCAGGGAAGCTCACACCATGGGCCTGCGATCCACGGCAACCATCATGTACGGCTCGTATGAGTCTTCGAAAGACCAGGCCGAACACCTCGGTCTCCTGAGGGCGATCCAGGACGAGACCCACGGGTTCACCGAGCTCGTGACCCTCCCCTTCGTCCACACCAACACCCCCCTCTTCCAGCAGGGCATTGCCCGGGCCGGGTCAACCGGTCGCGAGGATCTCCTGATGATCGCCGTTGCCCGCCTCTTCCTCGACAACTTCGACAACATCCAGGTGGCCTGGGGCAAAGTGGGGCTCAAGATGACCCAGCTCGCACTCCTGTCAGGGGCCAACGATCTTGCCGGCACCATGTTCACGGACGACGTGACCGGAAACGCCGGGGCATCCGGTTCGGACTATCTCGATCCAAAGGATATGGAGCGGATAGTTGCCGATCTCGGGCGGACGCTCCGGCAGCGCACAACGCTCTACGAGCTGGTGTAAACCGGATCCCCTGTTTTTTTTGATCAGGCCAACAAAAAAGAATATCAGAGCAGTTCCAGCGCTTCCCTGCCCGTCATGCCGGTCTTGATTCCGCGGCTGATGGCCGACCGGTTGGCTTCGCTGACAATCCCGCTCAGGAGGTCATCGGTATCCACAATCGACGGCCCGAGGGAGGGGCGTACCTTTGCGGCCGGGTAGCTGAACTTGTCCAGGGCCGCAACGTCAAAAGCCCCGCATCCGACAAGCCCCATGTCGGTTCTCACCGCAACGAGATTTGCCGGTCCAAGGGGGATGATGAACCCTTTTGCGGTTCTCCCGGCCAGTTTCACGTTCATCTGCTGCATCATTAAAAGATGGTTGTCGTGCCGGATTATAATTCTGCGGAATCCGGATGCGATACCTTTACTTTTCTCCGGGGGGTACACTGCGTACGAAACCCGGGGTGCGTATGGACAGGAATATCAGGACATTACTCAGCGATGTGAAAGCCGGCCACCGGCTGGATGAAGACGAAGCGGTCTTTCTCTTTAAGATCCGCGACCGGCAGGTCTGGGAGATTGCAGCAGCCGCAGACGAGGTGCGTGAAGAGCGGGCCGGAAATGCGGTCACGTATGTCCGCAACCAGAACATCAACGTGACCAACCTCTGCGTCAACTCCTGCGGCTTCTGCGGGTACTCGAAGAAGCCGGGGGATCCGGGGATCTATTTCCACGACAAAGCGGCAATCCAGAAAAAGGTGGCCCTTGCCCAGGAGCGCAAGGTCTCCGAGATCTGCAGCGTGAGCGGGCTGCATCCCGACTTTTCCGCACAGTCCTACACCGATGTCTACCGCTGGATCCGCGAGGCGGCGCCAAATGTCCACATTCATGCGGGAAACCCGATGGAAGTTGCCTATGCGGCAAAGAAAAGCCACCTCAGCACGGTCGAGGTACTGGACCGGATGAAGGAGGCAGGCCTCGGCTCAATGTGCGGGACGGCTGCCGAGATCCTCGTGGATTCCGTCCGTGACAAAATCTGCCACCAGAAGATCCCGACTACCGAGTGGGTCCGGATCATCACCGAGGCCCACGGCCTTGGAATCCGGACCACCGCAACGATCATGTACGGCCACTGCGAGACGGACCGGGACCGGGCACAACACCTCGGCATTCTCCGGGACATCCAGGACGAGACCGGGGGATTTACCGAGTTCGTCCCCCTCTCGTTCATCCACATGAACACCCCGATCTTCCGGCAGGGTAAGGCCCGGGCCGGGGCAACGGGCAGGGAAGACCTCCTGATGGTGGCGGTTGCCCGGCTCTTCCTTGACAATTTCCGGAACATCCAGGTCTCCTGGGTGAAAGAGGGCATCAAGATGGCCCAGCTCGGCCTCATTGCCGGGGGAAACGATCTCGGCGGGACCATGTTCGAGGAGAGCATCTCCAAGGGGGCGGGGGCAACCAATACGGACTACCTCGACCCGGCCGAGATGCAGCGCGTTGCCGAGGATCTCGGGCGGACGCTTGCGCGGAGAACAACCCTGTACGAACCGGTCCCGTAAGGGGATACCGGAGGGATGTGAAATGCGGCGGAAAGACCGGGAGATTACGGATTGTGAGGAGATGGCTGAGATCCTCAGATCAGCTCCCGTATGCCGGCTTGCCATGGCTGACGGGGACGAGCCCTACGTGGTTCCGCTCTGCTTCGGGATTGATGGCAGAACAATCTACCTCCACATGGCCCATGAAGGAAAAAAGACCGATATCCTGAAGAAAAACCCGCGCTGCTGTCTGGAAGTGGACAGCACCGAAGGCCCGCTCCCGGGCGACAACCCCTGTTCATGGGAGATGCAGTACCGGAGCGTGATCTGCACCGGGACTGCCCTGTTCGTGGAGGAACCCGGAGAGAAGCGCCATGCGCTCAACTGTATCCTTAAGCATTACGGGGGAGAGACGCACGACTTCCGGGAAAAAGACCTGGAACGGGTCTGCGTGATCCGGATCGATATCCGGGAGATGACTGCAAAAAAGCACGGGTACTGAGTGCTTACCCGTGCCGGGTCTTGACGAGCCGGATTATCTTATCCGCCGTCTTCTCGGCTTTCTGGACCGCTTCGGCATCGTTGAGCACGTCGCCCTCCTTAAATCCCGTCCCCTTCACGGACCCGAGCGACGAGAACTCGTGGGTTGAGAGGAACCCTTCGAGCGTCTGGATGGTCCGGGTCACTCCCTTGTTTGCGTGGACCCCCACCGCAACGCCTTTCCTGCCGGCCAGTTTGCGGTCATGGTAGAGAGAGTAGGTGCGATCGATGAAGTTCTTGGTGTGGCCGTTGACGTCAAAGTAATACGTGGGGGAGCCGATGACCAGGACATCGCAGTCAAGCACTTTTCTGATGATGTCATCCCAGTCATCGTTCTCGATGATGCACCACTTCTTCTCCCGGCACTTTTCGCAGCCCAGGCAGGGCTGGATCTTCTTTCCCGCAAGCGACACGAACTCCGTCCTGATACCGGCCTCGTTGCACCGGTTGAGGATGATCTTCACGAGACTCGCGGTATTGCCCTCCTTCCGCATGCTTCCCGAGATACCCAGAACCTTCATATGTTACCGTTACTGCGCTATGGGTTCTTGATGGTTGTGGTGACCGGTTCCAGGGCCAGTGACCGGAAGGCAGATCCGATCTCGTTTGCGGGGTTACGGGTGCGGTAAACGAGGTGGGACGGGCAGGTGCAGTCGCTGCACCCGAACCCGGGAATACCCGGTTCCGCGAGAACTCCTGCGAGCCGGCACTCAAACCGCTCGCCGGTCACAGCGTGGACCGTGGACCGGAGCGAAAAACGACTGTCGGTGGAGAGGTAATCCACGTGCCACTTCGGGCGCTTGTCCCTGGCATGGGAGAGGGCGATATGGCGCTCCAGACGGGCAAGCCCCCCGCTCCCGAGCGCCGAGCCCACGTAGATGTACCAGCCCCTCCGGAACGCGATCTCCCCGAGCGCCCCGACCCCTGCCGTGCAGCCAGGACTTGAAAAAACAAGGCAGTAGATTCCCTTATCCATAGCCGCTCTTCATGAGCCCCAGCGCCGCCGCAATGCACCGGCTGCCGTTCTCATCCGTGGGCTCGCCATGCCCGGCGTACAGTCCTTCGACATCGAGCAGGGAGAGCCGGTCGAGCGAGCGGGCAAGGTCGGTCCTGCTCCCGCCGGGGAAGTCGTAGCGCCCGAAGTAGCCGTCCGCAAACACCGTATCCCCGCTGATGAGCACATGGTCCTTTTCGGACCAGAGACAGATGCTTCCCCGGGTGTGGCCCGGCGTGTGGATGACCACGAGATCGCCGATTTTGTCGCCTTCCTTGAGCTTGATGTCGGGAAGGATGCCCGGCGAGCGGGCACCGAAGTTCATCGAGAGGCTCTTCATGTCCTCAAGGAGGCCGAGGGCATCCTCCGTATGGATGGCAACCTTGGCCTTGCACATGTGCGCGATCTCTTTCACCCGGGCGATATGGTCATAGTGGCAGTGGGTGAGAACGATGGTATCGATCTCCTCCTTATAAGGTTGTACCGCCATCGGCAGGACCCCCGCATCCACCAGCACATTTCCAACAATGTACGCGTTGGCGTACACCGACTCCCCACAAAGCCACCTGACCTGCATGCACAATAATAAGGAGCCGGAACAGATGTTTCTTATGGATTTGCTCATCCGCAGGTGCTGCCGCGGGACCCAGCCGGAACTTGAAGCGGTTGCACGGGCGGAACAGATGGAGCCGGAACGGCTCGCGCGGGGAATCGCTGCCGGGAGGATCGTTGTCCCGGCCAACCCCGTCCGGGAACACCAGCGGTGTGCGATCGGGACCGGCTGTTCGGTCAAGATCAATGTGAACGTCGGGACTTCCGGGAGCCGGTGCGACCCCGCTCTGGAAGAGGTGAAGGCAAAGGCAGCGCTTGAGAACGGCGCCGATGCCTTGATGGACCTCTCCACGGGAGGCGACCTTGTCGCGATCCGCAAGAAGATGCTCGCTCTCGACACAACTGTCGGGACCGTCCCCATCTACGAGGCCGTGCGCCGGGCGGGAAATGCCCGGGATGTCACTCCCGACCTGCTCTTCACGGTGATAAGGGAGCACTGCAAACAGGGCGTTGATTTCCTCACCCTCCACTGCGGGGTGAACATGCAGGCCCTTTCTGCGCTGAAGTCCGATCCCCGGCTGATGGGGGTCGTGAGCCGGGGGGGCTCGTTCCACTGCGCGATGATGATGCAGCGCAGGGAGGAGAACCCGCTCTATGCCGAGTACGACTACCTGCTTGAGATCCTTGCGGAATACGACGTGACGGTCAGCCTCGGGGACGGGATGCGGCCCGGCTGCCTCCAGGATGCCGGGAAACTCGCAAAGTCCGTGGAGTACGTGACCCTCGGGAACCTTGCAAAGCGGGCGCAGGCAGCAGGCGTCCAGCGGATGATCGAGGGACCGGGCCACATGCCGCTCGACCAGGTGGGCTACAATGTGCGGATGATCAAGGAGATCACCGACCATGCCCCGCTCTACCTGCTCGGCCCGATCGTCACCGACATTGCGCCGGGCTACGACCATGTCGTGGCGGCCATTGGTGGGGCAACGGCCTGCCTGAACGGCGCCGATTTCCTCTGCATGGTCTCGCCGAGCGAGCACCTCGCCCTCCCGGATGTCGCGGACATCATCGAAGGGACCCGGGTGGCAAAGATCGCAGCGCACGTTGGCGACACCGTCCGGAAGCACGAGGGCTGGAAGATGGACCGCGAGGTCCGGATGGCCGAGGCCCGGCACGAACTGGACTGGGACGAGCAGTTCAAACTCGCATTATACGGGGATCATGCCCGGAAGATCCACGAGCGGGACGGTGAGACCGATACCTGCTCGATGTGCGGGGATCTCTGTGCGGTCAAGATGGTGAATGAGTTGTTCGGGACCGGGAAGAAGACCGGGAAGGAATGATCAGACAACGAAACGTAAAGAAAAATGTGGGAATCTGAGTGAACATTGATACAAAAGTTTCTTTTTTTGATCATTACCGTGCACGAAAATAGCCAAAATCGTGCATTATGATGTATTGAGTGCACGGAATCGGGAAGAATGACTGAGAGGTACATGGGGTATCAGATAACCACTTGGTACTCCAATCGTTTTCCAGCCGGACCCGGTCCGGATTTCCCGTAGCCTTCAAAAAATATAACATCGGACAATCCCATCATCTATACTAAGAGGGATGTGCCGTGCCAAGGATCAGCCAGTCTCACAGGAAGCGGTCGGTTGACGAGATCCAGCAGGATCTCCGGGCACACCTGCCGGAACTCCGGGTTCGTTATGGCATTACCTACCTCGGGATATTCGGCTCCTATGTCCGGGGCGAGCAGAAAACGACAAGCGATGTGGACATTCTCGTTGAGTTCGACCGCCCGGGAACCCTCCTTGATTTTATCCATCTCCAGAATGACCTTGAGGATCTCCTTGGCGTCCGGGTTGACCTTGTGGAGAAGAGCGGCCTCAAACCCGCGATCAGGCCGTACGTGCTTGCTGAAGTCGTGCCGGTATGATCTGGTCGATGTGCGAGAATATGAGCATCGTGAAGATTAGGGGCAACCTCTTCGGGACAACGGAGGAGACGATGAATGAATAAATAAATCTCGCTGAAAATTTCGTTTTTCACACCAATTGTATCGTTTTCTCTCAAAGCCTATCCATCACAGGATGCGCTCCTGCGATTCCCAGGAACAAGATGACTCATTTTCGATTCGGATGGTGACTTCCCACAATCGTTTGAGGGGCACAATACAGAATCCATCCCATTATTTTCGGTCTTTCTTCGAAAGCAATTTATCCTTGATTGTTGATAATACGATATCATGGCAATTATAGTAGCGGATGCTCAAGTTGTAAAACAAACACTTCCCTCCTGTATGGTTATTGTAGATTATTTGAATAAAATAGATAAGCGGGAAAGGGAAGCAATGAAATCTGATCTACTGAAGCTTCGAAATGAATTATTTAAAAATAATATCATTTTACCTCTAGATTTCGGACCGTATGGTGAACAATTGTATAGTGATAAATTCAATCGTGATATCTCTTTTTTAAATTCGGCCGGTATGATTGAAGAAAAAGTTGGCTCGATTGTATATCAAATAACTGATCGGGGAAGAGAATTAGACACAGAGAGATCTGAATGGTATGGAAATATTTCGGAAACAGCAATTGCCACATATGATGAAATTTTATCGAATTTAATCCGTGAAATCCAGCCGCAATAATTTTAAATCATGCCCCCTGCAAAATGGAAATATATCAAAGATCCAGTCCACGGACTTGTAAAAATCTCAAATGAAGATTTGGAAATTATTAGTACCCCTCTTTTCCAAAGGTTACGCAATCTCCATCATATGGGTACAGCATTTTTGACTTATCCGGGGGCGACCCACTCTAGATTTGAACATAGTTTGGGTGTGGCCGAACTCGGAACATCTGTTTTCAAAAATGTCATTTGTAATTCATCAGGAGCTAATGCTGCAATTTGGAATAATCCGGATGAACGTAAAAAAATGGAGAAAACTCTTAGATATGCGTGTCTTCTTCATGATATAGGTCATACACCATTCTCCCATACGTGTGAAGGTTTTTATTCCCACGAAATTGACGAAATAAAAGCGAAAATTTTGTCAAAGCTTAATTTTGTAACAATGGACGGAGAATCAAACGAGCAGGTACTGATTGAGAAAGCCAATCATGAAATTATTGGATGCTACGTTATTTTAACAGAGTATAGAGAGAAATTGGAAGGACTTGGTGTTAACGCAGAAAGTGTTGCAGCGATGATATTAGGTCGTGTAAACAAGGATGTTGGTAATGATCTTTTCAAACCCTATACAATATTAGCACAAATCCTCAACTCTCCCATTGACGTTGATAAATTTGATTATTTATTACGCGATAATTATATGACGGGTTCAGCGCTTATCTCGCTTGATAAAGAAAGACTTCTATCGACATATACGATTTTAGATGATATTTTAGTATTAAGTGGAAAAGCTTTGAGTGTAATCTCTAATTTAATAATTGGGCGGCAACAAGTCTATATGTGGGTATATCAGCACCACAAGGTTGTTTATACAAATGCGCTGCTGGAAAAAATTTTAAAAAGATTAATCGAAGATGGAAAAATCAAACCCGATTTTTTTTCAGTGAAAAATTTGATAGATAACAAAATTGATGATTATGATGTTATCACTCAAATTCGAAATAATTACGATAATCCCAAAATTAAAAATCTATACGAATCTTGGAGAGAGCGAAAGTTCTTAAAATCTCCCTGGAAAAATGCGTATGACTTCCGTAACAAAATTGATAATGAGGTTTCGAGGAGTGATTTATTAACAATTTCAAAAGCGAATCCAGCACTGCTTGAGCAAAAGATCGCGGAAACGTTGAGGGTTGATCCTGATAACGTTCTTGTATGTTGGACAAAATTTGTGCCTTATGCTGAACAACAGGGATTAGACATTATGATCGATATTGATGGATCTCCCATTAGTGCGGTCGCAACATTACGGATGAGCACAGAAGGAATTAAAAAGTATACAGAAGTTCCCTATGTATACGTAGAGGAGGAAAAATTACCTGAAATTCTACCTTATTTACAGTGTTATCGAAGAAGAGCTCATTAACGTTTTAATTTCGTTCTCTCCCCTCTTTCCATCAGAACCTGCCTGAAAAATTTTCATGATAATTGCAATAAGTAACCTTTCTTAAATCTACAAGACTTCGATTATATCCTACATTTCGCAGGACTCCCTAACGAAATAATAATTCCTAAAAGCGGGACCCATGATGTTGAGGATGTCCAGAGTTTCGTCCTCCAGATTCACGATAAACCGTTTGCTTTGAGAATTCACAGATAGAATAACTTCGGCCGGTCTCATAA
>Ga0265296_1000186_pt1 | contig 118579 bp, 117 predicted proteins | sample MunlanPumphouse1_FD_189073 | JGI IMG/M metagenome (GOLD analysis project Ga0265296, IMG submission 189073) | Groundwater microbial communities from a municipal landfill in Southern Ontario, Canada - Pumphouse #1 | ecosystem: Environmental > Aquatic > Deep subsurface > Groundwater | place...
CTGCTCGGATCTCATTCTTTATTCGGCGGGCAATTTGCCGGTGTTTGACCATATTCGGCGCCCGCCGACTATTTAGATCTTACCGTTATCCATAGCCCAAGCTAAAAAAATTAGTGAAGTACTGGGACCGGAATACCGGTCCATGACTCCCGCTAAAACCACCGCAGCATCTGGAGCAGACTGCCTTACTCCGGCCAGGGAAAATCAAATATAATTATTTTATATATAATGAAAATAATCATACCGGAATGGGCATAGGAGAGCCGGAACGGCAGGGCTTTTCCGGTCCGGTTGCTCGCTTGCGGGAACAGAAACGATCGTTCTCCAAATGGGAACATGCTTTTCGCAAAAACAATTACACAAGAGGTAAACTATGGGATGGTTAGGGAATCTTTTAAAAACCGTGGCGGGAAGTCAGCCAACCGAGCTGATCTTTGTTCCATCAATCCCGGCACCGGACAAACCTGATATCGGTAAAGAGATCCAGCCCGATGCGTGTTACATCGAGCTGTACCTGGAATCGCTGCGTCTGACTCGGGCCCGCCGGTTTGCAACCCGGTTCCATGCAGTTGCCTATTCCTTTGTCACACTCTCGCGGGAAGGAGAGGCGCGTTCACAGCTTGCCGCGGTTTCAAAACCGGATAAACTTGCAGAACTCGATGCAAGTTCGCTGGACCGTGTCATCACCATATCCAAGCAGATGATGGGTGCTACCCCGTTCCGCGGGGGCCCGGTGTCGGTGGAATTTGGCTTGTTTTCAGTCAAGAGCGGAAACCTGTTAACACCGGTTCTGGACTACATCACCAGGGTTTCGTCGGTTGCGGGAATCAGTTACGTGGGCACGATCAAACCGTTTTTGCCACTGATCACGGAGGGCATGGATCTGATAGCGGGTCAGCAGCAGGACACGGCGCTGGAAGTGGGTGTCGATACCGATCTTGCGCTGACAACAAGCTGCGTAGCAGCAGTCCTTGCCCTTCCCAAGGGATCGATTGATGTAAAGAAACTGTCCCTGGACAGTGACAGCAGACTTCTCCTGGACGGAAAGCCTCTCGAGTGCGGTTACGCAGTGTTCTCGCTCCGTAGGTCACTGGAGAAGTGGGACTATGGCGAAATACCCGATCTCAAGGTGGGGTATGCCGCGATTCAGACAGCAATCAAAGAGAACAGGATCACAGATGCAAAGGAGGCTCTTGCAGCGTTCCGTCGTACTGCTATCACGTCAGCGGACCTTATTCCATCCGATGCAGAAAGACTGGTTGAGAAAGCAAAGAAAAAAGTCGAGGACGCATTTCCTTCACAGGGTTTAGTAGCCAAGAGCGCTCGCAAGAAGCCGGTTGAGAAGCTGTCCGATATCGGGCTCTACGACTAACAACGGATGGCGTACCTCATTGGGAAATTTCGGGTGCTGCCCGGACCGGATGGGAGTCCGGGCACTAAAAATCCGATAAAAAAAAAGGCAGTGGAGGTCCGGTCTCCGGCTTCCTGGACAACAGCAGGTATCCCCTGCCCGATCACATCTTTACGGGAACGGTTCGGACCCGGTGGCTCGCGGAGCGTTGAGCCGGGTAAAAATTACGATAGAAAAGGAAAAAAAATCAAAACTGCAAAAAAGGTTACGTTATTTTTGCTGCTGCAATATCGGCAAGCTTGCGGAGCGTTTCATAATCGGCCGCAGTTCCGTTTGTATGGATCTCCTGGTACACGTCCTTTTTTACAAAGGTAATCAGGTACCACAGTGAGTTATCACCGTTATCGGTAATTTTCAGTGCACTGCTGGAATCCCCGATCCCTGGCACGGGTAATACTTCATAGGACAGATTCGCACTGGTTTCCTGAATGGTCCAGTTCTTATAGGCGCCCATGGTATCAGGAATGATAAGCGTGATGTTCTCAGCGGGATACACAGAAATGATCTGTTCAAAGACCGTCCCGGGTTGTGAAGGGTCATTCTTCAGGTACACGGCATAATATCCTTTCTTCCACCCGTGATCAACGGCCCAGGCGCGCATTTCAGAGACATTTCGTTCAGCTTTTTCCACTAATGTGAAATTTGCCGGAATATCGGAGGACGCAAACACCATCTGCGAAGGCTCGATCGCCGACAGATTGTTACCGGGGAGCGGTGATGCCGGCGGGGCCTGTGTTGTACATCCTGCAAAACTGACCGAGAAGATGACAAGAAACGTCATCAGCAGTATCATTGGAGTTAAGGATCGTTTTCCCATGTCAATCATGGAATCCCGGGGTACAAAAAATGTTCGACAGCAGGGCATGTGACAGGCATTTTTGGAAAATGAATACACAGGATCCAGGCAAACAGGGGCATTTTTGAGCCGGTAAAAAAACCCTGGCAGACATTTTGGGAGGCGGTTCTCCGGAAAAGGGTGGCCGGATCAGATCGAAAAGAACCCCATATTCGGACCTTCGATGGGAGAGGGGATATGAACCCTCCACTGCCGTCCGGCATAACAGGACGTGCCCCTCCCCGGGATCTATTCTCCGACGGAGACGGTCTGCGAGGGATTGGTTGCAGGAACCATTCCACAGGAAATTGTGTCCACGCCATTCAAAAAGTCTTTGCATTTTTGTTATTTTGGTGAAATACCCTCATTTCAAGGAGATCAAACCTGAAAAACAGCGGGCCTGTACGGGGAGGCATTTTTTAAGCCACCGGTAACCCGTTTCCGGATAAAATCCCTGCTGCAGGACCGCTATGAACGAAATGGGATCGGGAAGAAATTTAGCCCGGGTTGGCCCGGGTTTTTCAGCCGGAAAAAGAGGAGAACGGGCAGGGCTGCGTATAATAGCGGGGCGGAGAGCGGGTTTTTTGGAGGGGGCTGACATTTTCCCGCGGGAGTGAGGCCCATTTCCCGGGCATTTGCCGGAGATACCCGGACGTCTCCGTCGTATTTTCAATGCCGGCAAATCTCCGGACGAATCTGCTGACAAGTATGACCCGTATATCAAAAATAAAAGGATACGGAGAGAAACCGTATCAAAAATGGTGATAGTGAAGTGAGATCACTTCTTCTTCCCAGCTGCTGGTTTCTTTGCTGCTGGTTTCTTCGCTTCCGGCTTCTTTGCCGCTGCCTTCTTGACTGCTGCTGCCATCTGGTTTCCACCTCCTACCGGAAAGGGTTATTTTTCTTGTTATTTTCTTGATTAATAAATATTTTGGTCGGAATAGAACTTTGGGGCACAGAATCGCAACCAATCTTAACTTTACCCAGCGAAAAATGCCAGTATTTGACCAAAAACGAATTATACGATTGATATGGATCGAAATGCGCAATCCTGCGTATAATGCCCTGTTTCTTAAAATAACACCTAATTGCTTATATCAATCCATGACCCCGCAGGGTAGTACGAACGGGGAAAAACCGCCCGCGCTCTCAGGCTGCCTTGATCATAACCGGGTGCAGGGCCGGTCCGGATGGAACAAACGTGAGATATCCCTGCACCAGCAATAGTATTAATTCCGAAGGCGCCCACCGATAGGATATGAAGAAGCAGTTTGTGCTCGGTCTCATCGGGGGATTCCTCGGGATCATCACAGCACTCTATGTCATCGCCACGGCCACCAGGAACGATGTCCTCCTCTCAGGCGTCCAGGGAGCACTCTTCTCCTGTCTCGGGCTGATGGGGGCGGCCATTGCGAGCAAGGACACGCGGTTTGCCGGGTGGATGCTCATGTTCGCAGCAATATTCATCGCCCTCTCGGTACCGATTGCCGGGTCCCTGAACCTCTTCACCCTGTACCTGCCGGCCATCATCGTCCTTGGTATTGCCGGTATCCTCTGCTTCATGGAAAAGCCCGCTGAACCGGAAGACGAAGAAGGAGCGGAAGCCTGAACCCTGAAAAACAGACAGGACCTACCCTTTTTTTATTTTCCCGGAAATTCCGGTCCGGTTGAAATTACCATTTTCAAGTGTTTGCGAATTCTCCAGTACGAAAGGAGCCAAGCCCCGCATTCCCGCGGAGGATGGTGGCATGAAACAACTCCCCCGGGGCAGGTTTTTTATCTCCCGCCAAAATTTCTGGAGAGCCGCAATTCCCAAAACAACCCGGGCGAAAAAAAGAGCGGAAAATTTTGCGTCCAGAAGGCCGGACACTGGCAGATTAAAAAAAATTATGCTGTTTTGATCTGCCCCTGGATCTCCCGGGACAGGATGACCGTTGCAATGACGATGATTATGTAAAGGATGATAGCAGTAACCGCAAGCGTGAGGTACTGGCTGCCATTCGTCTCAAGGAAGCGGGAGGCCGCATAGATGAGGGAAGAGACCGTAATGAGCGTGACACTGATGAGCGTTGCCCGAACAGCAGTATACATCCGGCTCCGGATATCCGGAAATATCACAAGCCCGAAAAGGCCAAGAGCCCCAAAACCGATCCCTGCGGCAAGGAGGAGCCAGATCAGGATATCTGCTGCGAGGATCATGCGGTCTCACCCCGGAAACGGACCCCGGCAATCAGGACTGCAAAACAGATGAGCACGAGGATGACGGTGATGTTCAGGACAAGGAGATTTCCAAACGCAATACTCACAAGAAGCCCCGTTGCTGCTCCAAGCGATATGGCCACGATTGCCGCAACAAGCCGGTCGAACCGGCTCTTGATCCGGACAACGCGGAGGAGTGCCCCGAGCGTGAGCAGCGCGAGAAAAAATACAGCCAGAAGCCAGGTATCGATCATCATTTCATAAAGAGTGGAAGATTGGTGCATATCAATGCTCCCGCCCGGTACTGCCGGCTTTGGGTACGACCCTGCCCGGTTCTCCGCCCTGCTCCTCATTTTTTATTATCGGAGCGCGAATAAATACAGAAGATGCGACCCTCCTACCTAGGCAAGATCCTGCTGCGCTGGTGCGATCACTGTCACACGCCGGTCCTTGCCCGCACGTGCGCCTGCGGGGCTGAGACCCGGGAAGTCCCGGTAACCCCGCCCGGCGATGCCCGCCCGGCATTTCCGGATGACATTGCGCTCGTGAACCGGATCTACGAAGAGCACTTTGGCGCCCCGCTCATTCCGGAAGGACACCTTGCGCTTCTCAATAAAGTGCCGGACAACGACCGGATGGAGGAGGTCGTTGCCGGCGGGGGTATTGTCGGCATCATCCGCTATTTCCCGGACCGGAAAGAGTGGGAGCCGGTTCCCCGCCCCGAGGCAGGCCTTCTCTTCACCCCGACAAAACGGTTCGTTGTGGTGAGTGATGACGCGGTCCCGTTCATACGCGACCAGGGCATGAGCGTCCTTCGCCCGGGTGTTATCGCAATCGAGGACCATGTCAGGGCCGGAGACGAGGTCCTCATCCTTGCCCCGGACGGAAAATGTATCGGGGTTGGCCGGGCAAAAGTCGATGCAGAAACTGCCCGCGCCATGGAAAAAGGGCAGATCGTCCGGACACGGCGCAATATTGCCTCCACGGTTGTACCGGGAGCTGCCACGTGGGAAGATGCCGTCAAAGCAAATGCCGGCGTCCTGGAGCGGGCGGAAGGAGAAGCCGTCCTGTTCATCCGGGAGGTGGCAGGCCGGAACCCGGGCCTCCAGCCCAACATCTCGTATTCCGGGGGAAAGGACAGCCTCGCAACCCTGCTTGTCGTACTAAAAGCCATAGGCAACGTCCCGCTGCTCTTTGCCGATACGGGCCTTGAATTCCCGGAAACGTACGCAAACGTGGATGAGGTAGCAAAAAAATACGGTCTTGAGGTGCTCCGCACGGATGGCATCACGACATTCTGGGAGACATTTTCCCGGCAGGGCCCGCCGGCAGTCAATGCCCGGTGGTGCTGCAAAGTGTGCAAACTGACCCCGGTTGCAAAACTGATCAGGGAGAAGTGGGGAGAATGCCTCTCGTTCATCGGCCAGCGCCGGTACGAGTCGGCAGCCCGGGCCCAGAGCGAGCGTGTCTGGAGAAATTCCAATGTCAGGGTCCAGCTCTCCGCAGCCCCGATCCACAACTGGACTGCCCTGCATGTCTGGCTCTACATTATGCAGGAACAGGCCCCGTATAACGTGCTCTACCGGCATCACCTGGACCGGATCGGCTGTTTCATGTGCCCTTCCAGCGATATGGCATTGATCCACATGATCGCTGATGAGTACCCGGAACTCTGGCAGTCCTGGACAGAAAAACTGGAAACGTACAGGCAGTCCGCGGGACTCCCCGAAGCGTGGATTACCGATGGCAAGTGGCGGTTACGGGAAGAGGGAAAGGATGACGCAGATAGCCATTATTGATTACGGCCTCGGGAACTTAAGGAGCGTGATTCGCGGCCTTGAAAAGGCCGGGGCTCAAGCCACGATCACGTGCAATGCGGAAGAGATCGCAGCAGCCGACGGCCTGGTACTGCCGGGAGTCGGGGCATTCCACGAAGGAATGGAACAGCTCGGAAACCTGAAAACCGTTATCACGGAATCTGTCCGCGATGTCCCGCTCCTTGGCATCTGCCTTGGCATGCAGATGCTCCTTGAGACGAGCGAGGAGCACGGGATCCATGCCGGTCTCGGCCTCATTCCGGGAAATGTAAAGAAGTTTGCCAAAACTCCCGGTAAAAAAATTCCCCACATGGGCTGGAACTCCCTCACGATCAATGATCCGGAGAGCCCGCTTTTTGCCGGGTTCGGGAAGGATGAATACATGTACTTTGTCCATTCCTTTTACGCAGAGACAGCGCCTGCATTCACTCTCACGACAACGGATTACATCTGCCCGTTTGCATCATCCGTTGCCAGCGGCAATACGTACGGGGTCCAGTTCCACCCCGAGAAAAGCGGGGCTGCCGGTCTCCGCGTGCTGGAAAATTTCATGGGCATGATCTGACCCGGGTCAATAGTACCGGAACAAATGGGTAACATTTTTAATGCCTGCAATGCGATCCTGTAGGCATGAAGAAGATCATTTTCCTTGGCCTGTGCCTGCTTGTCCTGATAGGACCGGTATCCGCATACGGCCTCTACCTGTCCTGCCCGGAGAGCGTTCAGACAGGTCTTCCCCTGAAGTGTTCCATTGACAGTGATTTCCCACCCGGGACTACCTTCAGCATTGTCCTGTACCAGACCCAGTACACGGCTACCCAGATTAAATCCGAGAGCGTGACTATCCAGGACAAGCAGCAGACCCAGTACAGGCTCCTGGATACCACGGGCCTGCCCGGGGGAAATTATAAGGTTGAAGTGAAGTTTCTCGGTGCCGATGAACCGCGCCTGAGATCGGATTCCAAAACCCTGCAGCTGGTCGAGATCATCGACCGTTCCGATCAAATCACCATTACCTCCCCCATGACCCAGAATGTTGCTGACGCTCTCCGCATTGAAGGGGCACTGACAAAAGGGGGTACTGACGGGATCCAGCTGGAAGTAAGGGACCCGGATGGCGGCAAGGTCTATGGGCCGCTCTGGATCGGAACTACCAATGACATGAGAACCGGCGACGGGAAATTCGCGCAGAAAGTGGCCGTTACAACTCCCGGGAATTATGAGGTTTCGTTCTCCGATTCAAAAGGATATATCAGTACGGTGACGTTCAGGGTTGGTACTCCGACAGCCGTTGCTACATCAGTAGTCCCGACAACAACTACCGCCAAGGTCACGAAGACGGCCACGTCCATCCCCACCCCCTGGCCAAGCGCAACCCAGTCCCCGCTCTCCCCGCTGGCAGGTGTTGGTGCAGTCCTGGCTGCGGGGCTTCTCGCAGCATACGTGATCCGGAAATAATTTTTAGTTTCTTTTTTTTGTGCTCTGCAGGACACATCGTGTATTCATGAAGCACCTCCGGGTTCGCCCGCAGGATGCGCTGTTGTGGCATTCCCATAAAGGTAGTCACACACACAGGATGGAGTTCCGTCAACAGGTTTGGGAGCCGGGGGATCTTCCGGCATTTCCTTGCACGGAGGGAAGAGGCGGTCACATTCAGATGGATGGAGAACCCGGGTGAAAACGAAAAAACCGTATCTCTTAAAAAAACCTGCAATAACCGGTCTGTTTTCTGGATAGTTCCCATCATTGCGCTGAATGTCACCGCCCCGGTCGGTGCTCCCCGCAGCGGTTCAGTGACTACAAAATACAAACATCCGTTACCCGCCATGCCGGATTGACGCCGGGTTGTGGAGGGGTTGGAGGGGGAATCCGGTAAAAAAATTCCAGACGCAATCCTGCACGGATGCCGTGCAGGCAAAAAAGGATTATTTCTTTTTCCAGAGATAGGCTTCGTAGCAGAGCAGAACAAAGATGACCAGCACGCCGCCAAGGAAGAAGGCAAGGGCGAAGTCAGACCCCGTAGTTGCCGCATACCCGGAAATATCCGGCGGTGGGGATGCCCGGGCAACTGCCTGGTACACGACGCCGGACGGCTCCGCGGTTGTATAGGTACCAAAGGTCTCGTTGAGCGCATTTGAACTGTCCCGTAAAAGCCCGGTACCCGAAGAGACATTGGGAGCAACAGCCTCTGAAATGGCCTTCGCTGTATGAGTCTCCATGCCCCCGTCATAAACAGCGGCTAACTGCGGCCCGGTTCCGCCAGCCTGGCTGCCACCTTTTAACAGGGCCGGACTAAAGAGCGGGGACAAGGCTGCCATAAGCATGGAACAGACTGCAACTATCCCAAAGAGGGTGGCATACTTCAGCAGCAGGGATCGCACGTTCGAGTGCCGGGGAGCAACGATCAGGAGCTGGTTGGTGAGCGTATAGATCTTCACCTCACGCCCTTTGACGCTGTACTTGGTTTCCGCAACCGCGATGAGTCCGGCATCCAGCAGGTTCTCCAGATGGTACTTGGCCGTATTCATCGGGAGCTTGAGGTGATCGGCAATGTCGGTTAAGCTCTTTGGGCCTTCCCCGAGCAGGTGAAGGATATCCCCACCGGTCTGGCTCGACATTGCTTTTGCTATCTTCTGCGCCCGCTGGTCACCGGGTTCCAGGAGTACGATGTCGTCAGCCATTGAGTGCAGCAATGATTCGTTCGCGTCCGACATTCAGTGCAAGGTCAAGCTGGTTTGCATCCGGGCCGCCGCCCTGGGCCATCGAAGGTTTCCCGCCGCCCTTTCCGCCAAGGAGACTGCAGACCTGGCCGATGATGTCACCGGCATTCACCCGGGAATCGCCGGACGCAAGAACAACCCGCACGGTCTCGCCGGAGGACGCAAGGAGGGCAACGCCACCTTTTGCGGCAATGCCGGTTGCAAGGGTGGAGAGTTCCTTCTGCGGGAGATCCACGCGTTTTACCACAACTTCAATACCGCCGAGAGATTCGCCCGTGATGGTCTGCAGTTCCAGTTCCACGAGCTTTGCACTCGTGCGCTCGATATCCTTCTTTAGGTCTTTCCATTCGGTGAAGAACCGGGTGACCGTTGCCGGCAGGTTCTCCGGCTGAACGGACAGGATATCCGAGGATGCCGACACGATCTGCTCGAGGTGCTGCATGTAGAATATCGCAGCAATTCCTGCGGCAAACTCGATCCGTTCGATCCCGTCCTGGATGTGCTCGACCCGGATGATCTTGATCATGCCGACTTCCCCGGTGCTCCGGCAATGGGTACCGGCACAGGCCTCGATATCGCCGGCAACTTTCACAATGCGGATATCCCGGCCCGGGGGAACGCCACCCTGGTACAGGGAAAAGCCGTATTTCTGCTCGGCATGGGTCCTGTCCTCAACCGAGATGTCGACAGACTGGTTGGCCATGATCATCCGGTTTGCCGCAACTTCGATGCGGTGAAGCTCGTCTGCGGTGATATGCTTGAAGTGCCGGATATCCACACGGGAACTCTCGCTGCCTTTCTGTGCACCGGCCTGGTGGATGTGGGCGCCGAGAACTTCCCTTGTTGCATGCAGGAGCACGTGGGTTGCCGTGTGGTGGCGCATCAGCGACCAGCGGCGTTCCTCGTCAACCATGCCCTTGACCCGGTCGCCCCGCCCGAGCATCCCGCCCGTGATATGGTGGAGCACAACCTCGCCAACCTTGACAACGTCATCCACACGGACCATGCTTTCCGTGCTGACGAGCGTCCCGGTATCGGCCGGCTGTCCGCCGCCCTCCGGGTAGAACAGGGTCTGATCGAGGACTGCATAGCTGTCGAAGAAATCGATGACAACCGCTTCGAACTCGATCGATGAGGGCTGTTCGTAATACAGTTTCTTTGTCGGCGGGAGGCCCTGCACGCGGGCAGAATATTTTCCGGTCTTGTCCTCTTCTGCCTCTTTCTTGGATTCCGAGTGCTGGTCAGCAACTATCGAATAGAAGTTGTCCGGCAGATCAACCACTGCGCCTTCCAGCGCCGCAATATCCTTGACCATCTCGGGCTGGATGCCGTGGGAATCATAGAGGGTGATAATCTCGGAGAGGGGAACACGCTGGCTTTTTGCCTTGTAGGTTTTTGCAACTTTCTGGACAATCCGCGTGCCGCGTTCGAGGGTGGCTGCATATTTCTCGGTTTCCCGGTCAACGATCTCGCGGACTACTGATAAGTCCTGCTCAAATTTGTTTATGCCAAGGATCCGGGTCTGCTGTTCAATGAAATCGGCAAGGGGTTCCTGGATCTTGAGCTCGTTCATCATCCGGAGCGTCCGGCGGATGACAAGCCGTGCAAGGTAACCTTCGCGGACATTGGAGGGTACAATGCAGTCGCCGAGCATGTAGGCAAGACACCTTGTGTGATCCACGACCGCGTACACCTTCTCGATGGGGCCCATCATCTTGTCGAGTTTCTCGGGAGAGACATCGATGGCTGCTGCCACTTTCTTTCTGAGGTTGAAGAGGTTGGTTCCGGAGATGTCCATGAGCCCGGCATATTTTGCGTTCAAGGAAAGGATCTTGGTGTATTCCTTGTTGTCGAGCATATGGTTGAGGCCGGCAGCGCTCATGACCCGGCTGACCATCTCCGGGAAGACCGCATCGTAGATTGTGGGTGAACCCTTCGACGCCCAGACAAGCCGTTCGAGCCCGTAACCGGTGTCAACGATACGGAGCTTCATCGGGTAGTACATCTCTCCTTTGAGATCATAGCCGGGCTGGCCGGTGTTCTGGCGTCCGAGACTCATGAATACAAGGGTTGCAATCTCAAGGCCGCCAATGAGGACTTCAACGCTCGGCCCGGCATTCCCGCCGCCGATCCACGGGTTCTCCTTATAGGTCACCTTGTTGATGTCCCCGCCAACGGAAGCAATGAACTGGTCACACAGCTCAACGGTCCGGTCTTTCCAGTAAATCTCCTCCGAGGGTGTGTTGAAGGCATGGTGTGCCATCATCTCGAACGTGGTTAAGTGGCGCCCGGATTTTCCAACGGAGTCGAGGTCGTTGAGCCGGATGCACGGCTGGGAGATGGTGAGCGGGTTTGCCGGAGGCGGCACAACCCCGCTTGTAACATACGGCTGGAAATCCGCGATGGATGCGATGGTGAGGTAAATATCATCCCGCCAGCGGGCTGCAACCGGGTACCGGTCGATCCGTGTATGCCCCTGCTTCTCAAAAAAGGAGAGATAGGCCTCGCGCATGGTATCGAGGGTGTGGGGTTTGAAGATCGGGTTGCCGATGAAATTATAGGGCTCACAGGGAGCGTCCCCGCAGATCTCCCGGGTGGGATCGCGGGTCCAGAAGGCTGAACCGCAGGCCTTGCAGGTCTTGCGGACAAAGCCCTGGGTCTTGAAATAATCGAGCTGGTATTCCTCTTCAAGCATGGATAATCACACAATCTTCAGTACTGTTGATTACGAACGGTAATTAGGGTATTGTTCCGGCTTAATCCTTCAGCGTATCCCGGGGTATTTGGGGGTTTTAAAAAAAAAACGGTTGCCGGTAAATCCGGACGGTGTGGACATCCAGAATGAACTGTCGATCGGTGCAGCCCCTGGTATCACCTGCACGGCCCCGGACATCAATACTTCCGGTAAATATCCCTGGATCTTTTTTTCTTTTTTCAGTGAGTCTGATAACCACGGTATTTTTTTGATTTACCGGGTCAGAGTTTTTTTGAAAATTCTGTCCGGTTGCCGAGTCCTGGCAGGTAAAAACACGGTTCCGGTCAGGAATTTTTCAGTACATCACGATGTGAGATATTAACGGCGTTTTTTACCGGTTAACGTGGCCAGGTTACGAAATCAGGTTTCTGCAAACCGGTATGCCCGTTCCGGTATGGATATCTCGAACCGCACCCCGTGACCAACGTCTCCTGTTTCGGTAATCGTGATGCCGGTAATTGCAAGGATCTCGCGGGCAAGGAAGAGGCCAAGGCCGGTATTCTTCCCGTATTCCCGCTCGAAGATCGACTCTTTTTCATCGGCCGCTATCCCGGTGCCGTTGTCTTCATAGAGAATTGTCAGGCAGTTTCCGGCATCCCGTGCAGTGATCCGTATTTCAGATACCGGGCCACCGTGACGGAGCGAGTGGTTGATCAGATTTGAAAATACCTTCTTCATGAGGGGATCGGCATAGATCTCAAGGCCACCGGTATCCGCGTGGACAGATATGCCGCCCAGGTCCATGGATTTCTGGATCATCCGTATTGAGCCATCGACCCGGATCCAGCCGGGGGGCTGGACACCAACGTCCTTGTAATCCCGCGTGAAGATAATGAGATTTGCAATAAGATCTGCAACAGCCTCTTCTTTTTTGATGATGTCGGTCAGGGATTCACTGACAGGCTGTTTTTTCATGTACCGCATATATCCCCGGAGGACGGTGAGTTTGTTCAGGATATCATGCCGCGTGATACCGGTTAAGAGGGCAACCTGCTGGTTTGCTTTCTTTAATGCTTCCTCAGCCCGTTTCCGGTCCGTCATGTCCAGAAGCGTTACGGTAACACCGGATTCCGGATTCTGCGGGTCGAACGGGCTGAGACTCATGATCACATCGATGACCGTGCCATCCTTTCTCCGGATCCGGGATTCCGCCATACCAACACCCGTATCACCCGGGGGACGGTACAGTTCATTGCTGATACGGATGTACTCGGAATCGTCCAGGTACAGGAGTTTTGTGTTCTGGCCGGTCAGTTCCTCTGCGGAGTAGCCGGTAATGGTGCAGAGCGAGTTGTTCACTTTCTTAAACACCCGGTTCACGAGGAGCCCGACACCAACCGGGGTGGCATCCAGCATACTCCGCAGAACAGCATCGTTCTCGCGAAGGGCGTCTTCTGCCCGCTTGTGCTGCTCGACTTTGGTCTGCAGCTTTACCGTCCTCTCCCGGATCCGCTCCTCGAGTTCGAGCTGGTAGCGCTTCATCTCGGATATATCTTCAAAGATCATCCCGACCGCGTGGGCTCCGCCTTCAAAGACCAGGGGGATAAGTTTCATCTTGAAATACCGGTCGTTATCCCCGGTTTCAAAATGTACCTCCCGGGAGACTTCTGTGCCATCGAGTGCCTGTTCAAGGGAAACCATGTACTCTTCCGTGAACCAGGGTGCAAAGCCGGAATGTTCGATCTTTTTTCCTTTCAGGGCATCCTTCTCCAGGTTGAAAAAGGAGAGGAACGGTTCGTTAACCTCCTGGATAAAAAGATCGCGGTCAAGAATCAGGATCAGATCTGAGGAAAGACTCAGCAGGTTGGTCAGCGGCAGGCGCTGGGAGAGGTAGAAGATCTTTGCCCGGCCAAGTTCACGCAGCTCTGCCTGCCCGGTCATCATCAGGGAATTGAGGTATTTTGCAGCCGTTGCCCGGTTGAGGGAGAGCTTTTTTGAGACATCCTCAATAGTCAGACCTTTCGGGTTCTCCTTAAGGAGATTTTTTATCCGGTCCTGCTCGCTTTCCTTTTCCATAGGGCCTCAGTCTTCAACCATTTACTATCCGGTTCACATTATTTAGCATTATTGGTCGTCATCAATAATAAATATCAATAATCGTTATTGAACAAAATATTTAAATAATATTTAGCAATAAGAGGCTATTACAATATGTAATGGTGTAAAAAATGGTCGACATTCGAAACTATGAGATGATCTTTCAACAGACCCCGCTTGCCCTGTTGCTGATTGACAGGAACTACCGGAATATTGAAACGAACCCGGAATTCTGCAGGATGGTAGGAGTCTCGCGTGACATAATCCTGTCCATGAAATTAACCGATTTCAAGGACAGGGGCGTAATAAAATATCTCCGGGATTCAGGAGAGTCCTTTGAAAATGCGGTCTCAACAAGGCGCGTTGCCCACGGGCGGTCAACCCTCGAAACCCCGGCCGGAAGGATTGAAGTACTCAGGACAATCGTTCCGCTGTTGGATGCAAAAGGCGATCTCGAGTATGTCTATATTGCCTACAACGATATCACGAAAATTACAAAGACGCAGGAGTACATGTCCCGGGAAGTTGACGAGCTTGCAAAGATCTACTCCATCATGGCAAAGGGAGATCTCACGCCCCGGTACAAACTCACGGACCCGGATACCGATACAAAGGAGAGCTACGAGATACTGGTCAAGTTACGCGACGCGGTCCGGGGCATCATCGTCAGCCTTGAAAATAATATTGCCGACGTCAACAAGCGCATGCAGAACCTGACAACAACGTCCGACAGCGCAACCCGGAGTGTTGATGACGCCTCAAAGAGCGTCAACCAGATTGCAAAGAATGCCGGCCAGGTCTCCGAGAATGCGCAGAAGGCATCCGAGGGGATCGAGCAGATGGCAAAAGCCATGCAGGATATGAGTGCCGCAGTAGAAGAGATCACCTCCAGCATGGAGAGCGTCTCGTCCCAGGCAAACAATGCCAACAGTTCTGCAAAGACCGGTGCGATCCTTGCAGAAAATGTCAACAAGGATATGACCGAGATTACAAACTCGACCAACAACGTGTACGGCATTGTCAAGGATATCGAGAAACAGATGAACGATATCGGCAAGATAATCGTACTTATCCGCGATCTTGCCAGCCAGACCAACCTGCTTGCCCTCAACGCAGCTATCGAAGCGGCCCGGGCCGGCGAACATGGCAGAGGATTTGCCGTCGTTGCTTCCGAGGTCAAATCCCTTGCTCAGGAATCCCGTTCCAGTGCCGAGAAGATCGAGGACATGATAACCCAGCTCAACCTTGCGACCAGGAAGGCAACCGATGCCATGGAGTTATCGAAAACCCTTGTCAGCAAGGGTTTCTCCGAGTCATCGCAGGCGCTCGACGCCTTCAAGACGATCCAGAAGGCAGCAGAGACGGTTGCAAACAGTGCCTCCGAAGTTGCCGCAGCGTCAGAAGAACAGGCAGCAACAACCGAAGAGATCACGGCAAGCGTAGCAGAAGTTGCAAACCTCATCGAGCATACCGCAAAAGAAGCCGGCGATGCGGCTGCAGCAACGGAAGAGTCGGCAGCAGCTATTGACGAGATAGCCCGCATGATCAGCACGGTGAACGAAGTTGCCCTGGGAGCAATGGAAGCAAACCGGAAATTCAAGGTGGAATGAGGCAGGAGGTGTTGCCCATGAGTGCCAAGGCAAACGAACCTGTTGCAACCGCGAAAAACGCTGCTACCGTAAAGAATGATCAGCCGGATTCGATCCAGGTCGTGGAGTTCGTTCTCGGGAACGAACATTTTGCCATCGACCTTTTCGATGTGAAAGAGGTTGTGGAATATACAACCATCACAAAATTGCCAAATGTGCCCTCCTATGTCCGGGGCATCATCGATCTCCGCGGCGAGATTACGATGATCGTTGATCTCAAACACCGGATGAACATCACCGAAGAGAGTTCCAAATCGCTTGAGGCGTCAAGGATCATTGTCCTTGATGATCAGATCGCCACATCCAAGATGGGCATTCTTGTCGATGACGTGACGTCCGTCTCCACGTTCGAAGGAAACCAGGTGGACTACACCTCAGCATCCGTCAACAAGGAAGATACCGCCATCATCGGCATCATCAAGCGCAAGGTGAAGGTAAAAGACAAGGAGAAGAATGAGTTGATCATCTGGATTGACCTCAAGCAGTTGCTCACGGATATTGAATCATAATAGCGGATTGCGCGGAAATTCCCGAGTGCAGGATATCCGGTTGTGTCATAAGAATTGAAATCCCACCTTTTTTCTAGTATGCACCGTGAACAGGTGCATACGAGATAGTGATAGTCACTATCCTGCAGATGTGACTCTCATGTTAAGAGAGAATTCACACGACAGGGTTTTCGCGCCCGGAGTCTCTCCGTTACAGGACATTCAAAAAAGCAGATCTCGATCAGACTATTGGTTTTTACCTGCACGGACACGCCTTTAATCGCATGCAATCGCGAGAACCGGTAATTCCACAAGGAACTGCGTGTTATTCCGGATTATTTTTAAGTTGATCCTGGTACCAGGAATCAACCGTTTCATAGACACCTGTCAATTCCGCCATCCTTACCGCAAGAATGTGCGAACACGGCCTGCCACGGTACAGGAAATCCCCGCAGGTACAGAAATCCTCATCAACAATATAGGAAGCCGTCCTTCCTTCAGCAACAAAAAAGTCACGATATTTTTTGATCTTTTTCGCATCAAGAATCGTGAGGGCCTTTTTTCCCCGTGTACCATACGCAGATTCGATTTCTGATCGCAGGGATTCATCGAGGTTTTTTGTTTTGCCCAGGCGCTCCCAGATATGATCGTCTTTCATGGAATCGTGAGAAGGGCCGGGGGGTCGTCAAGGTACTGCCAGCCTCGCCGCAGCGCCAGACGTTTCATGGCCGGGGCTTCGAGGGAATAATGGGTGGCCTCAATACAGGGCAGGGGCGCGGACCGGGCGGTCGAGTGTTTCATCTCGGCCGAGAGGAATGCATCTGCCCCGGCCCGCTTTGCTTCCTGCATGATCAGGGGATCAAAACCGCTCCCTGCAACAAGGGCAAGCCGTTTTGGGGCTGAAAGGCTGCCCCAGATCCTGATGTTTCCCCCAAGAAGGCGCGAGATCTCCGGAAGAGTGAGCGTACAGGTACCGATCCGGCCAAGTGAGAGGGGCGATACATCCTTCAGCTTGAGAACTTCGGCAAGGGCATCATTGACACCTTCCTCTGCGCGATCGAAATTTGTGTGCATGACGTAGATATTCAGCCGGGCAGACAGGACCTCGCGCATCAGATCGGCCATAGAGCCGGTCATGGCCGTGAGCGGAGTCCAGATCGGCGTATGGTGGACAACGAGCATATCCGCACCGTGGGCAACAGCCTGCTTCACGACACCGGGTGTCGCATCCAGCGCACAACAGACATTCCGGATATCCGGGCTTCCCTCGACGATGAGCCCAATTTTCCCAACATCGAAATCCTCGGCAAGATCGGGCGGGGCAAGCAGCTCCATCTCCTCAATGAAGGTACGCACATCCATACAGGATCATGGTTGTCCGGGGTTAAAATCACATTTATTACCCCCGATAATAGCAATTAGTTTTAATATTCGTAAAAACGTATTTCTGGGTATGCACAAGTCCATTGGACAGATCAATGAGCGCATCCGGGACGGGAGCGCCCGGGTGGTCACGGCCGAGGAAATGCCCGCGATTGTTGCCGAACTTGGCGAGAACGGGGCATTAAAAGAAGTGGATGTTGTTACCACCGGCACGTTTGGCGCCATGTGCTCGTCGGGCGCGTTCCTCAACTTCGGCCATGCCGAACCACCCATCCGTATGGAGAGGATCTGGCTCAATAATGTCGAAGCCTATGGTGGACTTGCAGCCGTTGACACGTTTATCGGAGCCACCCAGCAGTCCGATACCCTTGAAGAGGAATATGGCGGGGCTCATGTAATCGAAGATCTTGTTGCCGGAAAAACAGTGGAACTCCGTGCAAGTTCGCGGGGAACCGACTGCTACCCGCGCCGGACTATCACAACGGACCTTGAGCTCCAGAACCTCAACCAGGCGATCATGTGCAATCCCCGGAACGCGTACCAGCGCTACAACGCTGCCACGAATACCACAGACCGGACCCTTCATACCTACATGGGAATGCTCCTCCCGAACAACGGAAATATCTCATACTCTGGCGCAGGTGTACTCAACCCGATCTCCAATGACCCGAAATTCCGCTTAATCGGAAGTGGCGTACCCATCTTCCTCTGCGGGGCACCGGGAATGGTGGTTGGCGAGGGTACTCAGCATTCCCCGGCAGGAGGCTTTGGGACTCTGATGGTTACCGGGGATCTCAAGCAGATGTCCCAGGAGTACCTTCGGGCCGCAACCATGACCGGCTATGGCGTTACCATGTATGTGGGTCTCGGCATCCCGCTGCCGGTCCTCGATCTCGACGTTGTCCGGGCAACTGCTATCCGGGATGAGGATATCAGTGTCGATATCCTTGATTATGGTGTACCGAGCAGGTCACGCCCGGTCGCAAAGAAGGTCACGTATGCCGAACTGCGTTCCGGATCCGTGGAACTCAATGGAGAGGAGATCAGGACCTCCTCGCTGTCCAGTTACCGCAAGGCACGACAGGTTGCAGCAGAACTCAAACAGTGGGTTGAGAAAGGCACGCTGCAGCTGGCACTCCCCACCCGTGCAATCGACCCGGCAAAACAGGCCCGTCCCATGCACCAGACCGTCAAGGGTCCAAGGGTGCTCGACATCATGGACAGGAGCGTGATTACCATCGGTGAGACCGAAGAGATCCGGACCGCGGCAAAAAAACTTCTCAGGGGAGAGACAAATCACCTCCCCGTGGTTAACGGAAACGGGGTACTGGTCGGCATCATCACCACCTTCGATGTCTCAAAAGCCGTGGCAAACCCCGGAAAAGCTCATCTCGTAAAAGATATCATGAGAACAAAAGTGATAACGACTACGCCGGATGAAGCGGTGGATATAGCAGTCCAGAAACTGGAGCAGAATAACATCAGCGCACTGCCGGTCGTTGACGCACACTATCATGTAATTGCCATTCTCACTGCTATGAATCTGGGCAAACTCTTTGGCGGGAGGTGGCTGAAATGAAACTTCTCGTAACGTTTTCACGGGGCAAAGGCAGGAGACCCATCATAGCCCAGGTTGTCCGCGACACCGGCGTACTTATCAATGTCGAGCGGGCGGTGATCGATTCTTCCGAAGGAGAGGCTCTCATCGATGTCCCGGACGACCAGTGCAAGCTCGTACGGGATTCCATGTCGAATCTTGGCGCACAGGTACGCATTCTCGAACACGGCATAAATCATAACGAGAGCGAGTGTGTGGACTGCGGAGCCTGCATCAGCGTCTGCCCCCGGGAAGTCTTCTCGTTTGATCCCGACTGGAAACTCAATATCGATGAAGAACGGTGTATCCTCTGCGGCAAGTGCACCGATGCGTGTCCCCACCGGGCACTCACACTGCCATTATGATCCGGGTTCCATTCCACTTCCGCGAAACGTTTGCCACGATCCTCGCGGATGACCCGGCCCATATTGCGGCGGCAAAGGAAGGCATCCTTGCAGCCCGGCAGGAACTCGAGGCATACATTGCCCGGGATCCCTTTTTTGCGTCAACCTTCGATCCCTATGAACCGGATTCCGATGTGCTGATCCTGCAAAGGATGGCGGATGCAACCCGGAAGGCCGGTGTCGGCCCGATGGCAGCGGTTGCCGGCGCGATCGCATGGGCCGGCATCGAGGCCATGCAGGATGCAGGTGCGGTTTTCGGCATCATTGATAATGGCGGGGACATCGCCCTCATATCGGATCGGCCGGTCCGGGTAGGCGTGCATGCCGGCAATGCCCCGCTCTCCAACCGGATCGCTTTTGTTATTCCGCCACCAAAAGGAATTCTGGGTATCTGCACTTCATCTGCAACGGTCGGGCCATCCATATCGTTTGGTATTGCCGATGCAGTCACCATCCTCTCACCGGATGTTGCCCTGGCAGATGCGTGGGCAACATCCGTCTGTAATGAGATACGTCAGGACAATCAAACGGTCCTTGACCGGATCAACCCGGCAGAGGTTGACGGCGTTTTTGCGATTCTGGGAGATACTGTTGTTCGGTGGGGCGAACTGCCGCCAATTGCCAGTGCTGTTGTGGACGAGCACCTCATAAGTGCCGGGGACAGGATCTAAAGGCGGACTATTTTCCCGGTCCCGGACAATAACAAACTATATCTCCTGTTTTTCCATAGTTCCATATAGGGGTCATCGGAATGGTGGAAAAACCGGAGGGGCCGAAATTACCCGGCATATCACGGAAGGCTTTTGTATCGTCAGATCCGCAGAGCTTGCCCGATGGAATTCCTGTTGACGTTGATGACCGGACATGGGAGCATTCCGTTGAAAAATCCAGAATACCGGTTGTGGTCATGTTCTACTCGCCCGCGTGTTCGTTCTGCCACCAGATGGATCCCTCTTTCCGGAATTATGCCATGGAGTACAAAGGTGTGGTTCTTTTTGCCCGGCTCAGCACACACACCAGCCCATGGACTGCCGGGAGATATGGCATCAGGAGCACGCCGACCTTCACCTTTTTTTGTAAGGGAAAGCCCGTTCAGGAACTCGTGGGGGCAGTTTATCCGGCATTGCTGAAAAAAATGATCGATGATGTCCTTCTTCACGCCAGGGAATGTGCGGATAATTCGTCCCTGATTGACTATGAAATAACCGGGTATGGGTAGTTACGGTAGTTTTGGCAGATTTGTCATCAGCCCGGGAATTTCCCCTATTCTTTCGGGCGGCTGCACCCGGATTCTATTGCCGCTTTTGCCACTGCCTTTGCAACGGCTTTTGTCACGCCCTTATCCAGGATGTTGGGAAGGATCGCTTCCCGTGTTGGTTTTTTCACAAACCCTGCAATCGCATGGGCAGCTGCAATCTTCATCTCATCGGAGATTCGTGTGGCCCGGGCATCCAGTGCCCCGCGGAATATTCCCGGAAAACCGAGCACATTATTGATCTGGTTGGGAAAATCGCTCCGTCCGGTTCCAACGACTGCAGCACCGGCCCGTAATGCGGCATCCGGCCAGATCTCCGGGACCGGGTTTGCCATGGCAAAAACAACGGCATCCCGGTTCATTGAGCGGACCATATCTTCAGTAACAACACCCGGGGAAGAAACTCCGATAAACACATCAGCACCGACCATTGCATCGGCAAGGGATCCTGCCAGGGCTGGCTTGTTCGTCTCTTCCGCAAGGATAAACTTGTATTTATTCCTGTACAGGCCCTCACGACCACGGAAGATAGTCCCTTGCGTATCGCAGACGATGATCTCGTTGACCATAGTACAGACTTTGGGATCATAACCAATGCATTTGAGAAGCCGGGTTATGGCAAAACCGGCTGCGCCAGCTCCACAGATCACGATGTTGAGATCGGTAAATTTTTTTCCGGTAACCCTGCAGGCATTGAGAAGTGCACCGAGAACAACGACCGCGGTCCCGTGCTGGTCATCGTGCATAACCGGTATACCAAGATCCTGCAGGGCATCTTCCACTTCAAAACATTTTGGTGCAGCAATATCCTCAAGATTAATACCACCAAAGACCGGTGCGATATTTTTCACCTGGTCGGTAAAGTCGGTCTCATAGTTTTCAAAACAGATAGGAAAGGCATCAATGCCGGCAAATTCCTTGAAGAGAATTGCTTTTCCTTCCATGACGGGGATAGCCGCAGATCCACCGATATTTCCCAGACCCAGGACTGCCGATCCATCGGTGACGATTGCAATGGTATTGGCTTTGAGAGTATATTTGTACGCGAGATTTTTATTGAGGGAAATTCTCCGGCAGACTTCGGCAACACCTGGAGTATAGGCAAGGGCAAGATCGTGCCGGTTCCTGAGCGGGACTTTTGAGCGGATCTCCAGTTTCCCGTGATGTCGGGCATGCAGGGCAAGGGCATCCTTGTAAATCTCATTGCTTCCCGGTAAAAAGACCATACATGATCATTCCTCATACGTGAGAGCGCCGCCGCAGGCAATGAAGTTAGTGGTCGGGATATGCCATCCCGGGATCTGCCGGGGGCAGGGAAGTTACATATTAATACATGGATGGACAAAATTATACATTAAGGTATACTATGTGGTCATTCCATACCATGACCACACCCGGATTACCGGTTTCCCCACCTTACACGTGATTACCATGAAGTCAAAAGATATTGCAATAGTCGGAATCCTGCTCGCAATCGGTGCTATCCTCCGTTATTTCCTTGCGATGCTGCACACGCCCCTCACGCCGAATATGATCATCGCATTCTACTGCCTTGCCATTATCCTGATCCGGCCAAAAATCTACGAGGCGATCGGTATCGGTTTTGTAGCAGGCATTCTGTCGATGCTCATCTCCGGTTCGATATTTCCCCCAGCTAACCTCATCAGCGAACCTCTCGGGGCACTGGTGTGTTTTGGTATCTACGGGCTCCTCAAGAACCGGACAAAACTTGCACCCACCGTCACAACGTTCCTCGTGACTCTTGCGAGCGGTTTTTCGTTTGCCGTGCTCGCGCTTGTAGCCGTGGCTCCTAAAATCCTTTCAAAATATGCAACACTGGAAGGATTCATCATCATTTTCGTCCCGATCGTAGTTATCACGGCAATTTTTAACGCCGTCATTGTCCAGATCCTCTACGTACCCTCCAGCAGGGTGCTGTCGAGAGGACAGGAATGATCGAACTCGAACAGGTCAGTTATACCTACCCCCACACGGTTCAGAAAGCCTTAAACCACCTTTCTTTTGATTTACCCAGAGGAAAGTGCGTGCTGGTGACCGGCCCGTCGGGAGCCGGAAAAACTACCCTGTGTCTTGCGTCCGCAGGAATTCTTCACCACGAATATGGCGGAAAGAAAGAGGGGCGGGTTATCCTCAAAGGAACGGATATCAGTACCCTTGCAAGCCTTTCCGAAGTGGCAAAAACAATAGGTATTGTCTTTGACGATGCCGAAGCCCAGATGATCTTTACGACCGTTGAAGAAGAGATTCTCTCTGCACTCGAATACCGGGGGCTGGCGGCAGAGGTTGTAGAGGAGCGCCTTTCGGCCATTATGGAAAAAACGCACCTGACTGAACTGAAAAACCGGTCTCCCCATCATCTCTCGGGGGGTCAGAAACAGCGGGTTGCTCTTGCTGCCACACTTGCACTCGGGAACGATATCCTGATCCTGGACGAACCGACATCGGAACTGGACGAGGCGGCCACAGCACGGATCGTTGAGATCCTGCGCAACCTGAAAAACGAGGGCAAAACCATCCTGCTCGTTGAGCATAAATTTGATCATTTCAGGGACATGGTGGATACCCTTGTTGTCATGGAAAACGGTGCCATCAGCACCATGGGATCGCCCGAAGAAGTCCTCCGGGATGAGCGGATCCATAAGATCGTTTTTGCAGATTTTTCCAAAATCCGGTCCGGCATTCCAAATGAAAATACCGATTCTGCACCGGGCAAAAAACCGGGTGCAACTCCCGTTATTGTTGTTAAGGATCTCGTATATTCCTATGATAAGATCCGCGCCCTGGATACCATCTCCCTCACTATTACGACGGGAGAGTTTGTTGCAGTTGTCGGGGAGAACGGTTCGGGAAAGACAACGCTCGTCAAGCATTTCAACGGGCTCCTCAACCCGGAATCGGGAATGGTAACCATTGCAGGAAAAGATACGAAACTCTCCTCAACTACTGAACTGTCAAAACAGGTAGGGCTTGTTTTCCAGAACCCGGATCACATGTTTTTTGCCGACTCGGTATACGATGAAGTGGCATTCGGGTTAAAGAATCTCGGAATCACGGACGGGGATGCGATCATCCGGTCCGCTCTTGAGGAGGTTCACCTCGGGCATACCGGCACCCTCTATCCCCGCTGGCTCTCCCGCGGCGAGCGGCAGCGCCTTGCCATTGCCTGCGTTATCGCCATGCAGCCACAGATAATTGTCCTGGACGAACCGACAACCGGCCTTGACGGAAATGAGGCACGGCTGGTAATGGAAGTGCTCAAACGACTCCAGAGTAAAGGCCATACGATCGTTATTATTACCCACAACCAGGAGATTGCCGGGAAGTGTGCAGATCGCATTCTCCGGATGGAGGGTGGAAGAATCATTTCCGATACACCCGCTAGGAGCACGTAACATGGCAGAAATTCTTGCGTATGTCCATAAGGAGGGTTTCTTCCACCGCCTCCACCCGTTTACCAAAATTATATTCATCCTGTTGTTTGCCCTGATGTCGATCCTCACAACGAACCTGGCATTCCTTATTGCTCTCGTTATTGTAGTTCTTGGGATCTCATACTGTGCAAACCTGGGGAGTGAAGTTATCCAGCAGTTCAAACTGATTGCTGTCATGAGCATTGTCTTAATCGGAATTACGATCCTGACCATGCCGAGTGGCGATGTTATCGGCCATATTATTCCATCTGCAATACCGTTTATCGGGGGTCTCTTTCCCATCACCACGGGAGCTATCGAGTTCGGCTTCGTGCTCACATTCCGGTTCATGATCCTCATCTGCGTATTCCAGCTCTTTGTGATCTCAACCCAGCCACGGGATATTGTCCAGACCATGGAGCGGCTGAAAATCCCGATAGATTATACGCTCATGTTCTTAATCGCGCTCCGGTTTATTCCCACCCTCCAGATTGAGGGGAAGAGGATACACGAAGCCCAGGTGGCACGAGGGTATAACCCGGGGAACGGACTGATGGGAAAACTCCGCAGCGTTGCCCCGATCGTTATTCCCCTCGTGTCCAATGCACTGGCACGGGCCACGGTTCTCGGACTTACCATCGATATCCGTGGATACCGCACCGGGATAAAAACCCGCATGAGGGAATTTGCGTTCCAGCGCCGGGATTACATGACTGTATGCGCAATCGGCCTCGCCGGTTGCGGGTATGTCCTGCTTCTCGTCCGGCAGCTCCTTTGAGCACAGGTTCAAAGGGAAAATAAGTCATTTTTTGTTTAGTTTTTTTTAGGATACCTGCCCGAAGACATTGTCAGCGCTGAAGTGAATACGCTTGCAGAAAAGAAAATTGAAAGAAAGAAGTTATACGCCCCGGCCGGGACTTGAACCCGGGTCAAAAGATCCGCAATCTTCTAGGATGTCCACTACCCCACCGGGACGCGGGATGACTACCTGCCTTACTTAAAACGTTCTCATCGCATAAATACCTCACCGTTTTTTAGGATCCATCGGGTAAAAACTACGAGGTCTTCGGGAGATCAAGAGAACTTGATCCAAATTTTTTGGGGGATTTGCATTCGACATTTGCAAACGTTACATTCTCATCAAAATTACCAACCGGTTTAACCCAGACACCGATATTGGCAGTAACTTTATTTCCGGAGAATTCAATGAGGAGATCCCCAGGTTTGGTTATTTTAATGGTTTTCGCCAGATACTGACCGTATTCTTTTCCAAAACCATCCTGAAGATAAATTGTTCCGTTCGTCCGGCTCCTTACCGTAATTTCCAGGTATGATGCAGGATTTATCTGTTTATAGGTTACCGACTCTGCCTGGCTTGAATGACCGACCACGATCTTTGTTCCCGTAATATACGATGGATCTTTAATAGTATAGTTGATATACATCGGGGGATTTACGAGTGTAAACTCTTTTGCCGATTTCTTTACCCCCGTTGCAGCATTGAAATTCTCAAGTGAGATAAGGCACACCTGATCCGGATCGGTTACAGGAATCGCCACCAGGGTCGGAATTCCGGATGCAGGGGTCACCCGTGTTGGATAAGGTGTTGCATCTTTGAGATAGGATGCAGTTGTTGTGACAAACGCCGGATTATCAGATGCATTTGAAAATTGTGTTGAGAGATCTCCGGTGACAGATGTCGGAGCAGGGGTCGGGGGAGGAATCTCTTTGGGAGGTGCCACACAACCGGATAGCGTAGCGGATAATAAAAGAAGAGCTACGCATACAGCAGAGACTCTCTGATAATTCATCAGACAGAATAAGGCGCGTTAATGTAATTAAGTGTTTTTCATCGGTATCTGAACAGGTTTTCTCCCCGTTACCGTGAACTGCGCGGGCGGCATCGGATAACCATACAAGAAGACACCATATGCAGGGGCAATCATCCATACGAAACAAGAGGACCTTTGAAAAAGCAAAGGGAAAGATGTTCATCCATAATTTTTTATTGGCCCCATTATTCCAAAGATGCGGGTTTGTTTATAAATATTTTTTTTATATCCTATACATGCCAACAATACATATTAGTGGTATTTGTTTCTAACCAATGATACAAACAGATTAAATATTTGCCCGGACCAATCTTGAAGGGAAAAATAAGCGAGAAACGGGTGTTAACAATATCCTATTCCCATATTTTATGACGTACGAAAAAACAGACCAGACTGTGGAGTTATAGCAAATGATATCTTATAAAAAAATATCCTGTATTCTATTGATTCTTTGCGTATGCCTGATCGCGCCGGTTATGGCAGGGACGAGATATACTGCAGGGAGTCCGGAACTTTCGGCATACATCTCAGGAGCGAATGAATTTACTCCGGGAAAAGACATACCATTAACCATCGTTATACAAAACACCGGGCTCAATGAGTACAAATTCATCAATTCCGTTATCGTTGACCGTGACGATCTTCCCAATACCGCAAAATTCTTAACAGTATCCCTCAATCCGGGCGATATACCCATTGTCATCAAATCGGATTCCCAGATGGTTGGAGACTTGAAAGGCGGAAATAATGCAAATGCCGTTTTTTCCATCAAAGTAAAATCTGATGCAGTTGCGGGAACCTACCAGCTCCCCATTGCACTTAATTACACGTACCTGTATGCAGCAGATCAGTTCGGCGCAGATACCATCCAATACCAGTACAAGACAGTAACGGAAAATCTCACAACACCCATCAATATCAAGTCGGATGTTTCAATCGATGTGCTCGAAGCAACCCCCGAACACCTCAACGCGGGCGCTGAAGGGTATATCCGGTTGAAGATCAAGAACACCGGTTCGGAATTCGGGACAAAGTCAATTGTCAAGATCACCCAGAACGGCAACAGCCCCATCGTGCCAACGGACAGCAGCGTCTATATTGGCGATTTCCCCCCGGGTAGTATCGCCGAATGCCAGTATAAAGTGGCAGTCAGCACCATTGCAGAGCGCCAGGCTTACCCGATAGATGTAGCCGTAGTTTACCAGAACAAGGAGGGCGATTTTGTCACGTCCCGCACCGATACCATCGGCATTCCGGTGGGAGGAAAAACTGATTTTGCGATCGTTTCAACGCCACCCGAACTGAATCCCGGCAACAAGAAAACCATAACCGTGGAATTTAAGAATACCGGCGAAACGACAGTATACAGTGCACAGGCCCGCATAAGTGCCGTTGATCCGTTTACCTGCAATGACGATGTGGCGTACCTCGGGAATCTCAAGGCCGGGGAGTCGGCAAAAGCATCCTACATTATCAGTGTGGATCGCAGTGCAACTATCAAGGAATACGGGCTTGATTCTGAGATCCGGTACCGGGATGCACTCGACAACACGCACATATCAGATACCATGAAAGTAGCGATCAATGTGAGCAACCCGGCTGGCATCATGACCATTCTGCTCAATCCCATCTACCTCTCGGTACTGGTCGCTATCATCATCGGTATTGCCTACGGCATCTATCACTACCGGATGAAAAAACAGTAACTGCTCCAAACCGGATACCTTTTTTTGTACCACCAGTCCGGCCCGTAAGGAAAAACGGTACGGATAAACGCATTGTCATCCCTGCAGATAATCCGGAAATTACCGGCGAACGGACTTAAAAAATGTTAAATATCGCAGGCCCAAACAGATGATCCGGACCAGCGGGCATTCCACCCGGTTATTCTAAAATCTGTATGAAAAACACCCGGTGTTTCATAGAGAAATAATCCGGATCTTTATACAGTCCCAGGAGATACATGAGACAATACCTGCCGGGGCAATAACCGCACAGAGAAGAATGAGAAGAGAGGGACAAGGATGCCGGCAATGAAAACGATTTCCAATGAAGATATCCGGATAAGCCCGGATTGCAGGGTCATGCCGGGAGATGGCAGTCCATGAAAATCCCCCGCCTCGTGATTGCCGGTACACACAGCGGATGCGGGAAGACCACGGTAGCAAGTGGTATCATGGCCGCCCTGACCGCACGGGGCCAGACCGTTCAGCCATTCAAAGTGGGACCGGATTTCATCGACCCGTCCCATCACACAAAAGTCTGTGGGCGGCCATCCCGTAACCTGGATCCCTTCATGATGGGGGAGTCCGGGTGTTCCGGCACCTTCCTTTCTGCATCCGGGGGCGCTGATATTGCAGTCATCGAGGGCGTCATGGGCCTGTTTGACGGGGTGGACGGATCCGATCTTGCCAGCACGGCAAATGTCGCCCGCATCCTGAGCGCCCCGGTTCTCCTCGTGGTGGATGCCAAAGGGATGTCGCGGAGTATCCATGCCCTCATCAAAGGGTTCCTTGACTTTGATCCGACCATCACCATTGCCGGTGTTATCGTAAACCGGATCGGGAGTCCAAGGCACCGGGAGATGATCGCCCCATCCCTTGCAACCCCGGCCCTTGGCTGGATACCACGACGTGAAAATATTGTGGTGAAAAGCCGGCATCTTGGCCTTCACATGGCACACGAATCAGAGGATACCGGCAATACCGGTTCCCTTATCGAGGAGTTCTGCGACATGGATGCAATAATTACCATTGCCTGCAGTGCCCCGCCATATTGCACCAGCCGTAAATCCGCCAGCGAGGTTCCAGGGCACACCCGGGTTGGCGTGGCAATGGATCCGGCATTCTGTTTTTATTACCAGGATAACCTGGACCGCCTCGCCCATTCGGGTGCAGAACTCGTCTTTTTCAGCCCGGTCCAGGGATCCCTGCCGGACGTTGACGGGGTTTACCTGGGCGGCGGTTATCCGGAACTTTTCCTCCCGCAGCTCGAAGCCTCGCCATGCACGCCGGCGCTGAAAACTGCAGCAGAGAACGAAATGCCCATCTATGCCGAATGCGGCGGACTTATGTACCTGTCCCGGGAGATCCAGGCGGATAAAACCTACCGGATGGCCGGGGTTCTTCCGGCAGTTGCGGAGATGACCGGGCGCATCCAGGCACTGGGTTACGTGAAAGGGGACGTGATCGGGAACCATTCAGTATTCTCAAAGAACCAACCGGTTCTCGGGCATGAGTTCCATTACTCCCGGATCCTCCCGGACAAGGACGCAAATTACGCGTACCGGCTATCCCGGGGCAAAGGGATCGATGCCGGAAAAGACGGGATGATCTCACAGAATGTGCTTGGCTCGTACACGCACGCCTATTTTTCAGGGAAATTTGCCGGGGAGTTTGTCGATGCTGCCTGCAGATATTCCCGCACCTGAACCAGGTTTCCGGTTTTCCCATTCCGATACAAGAAATAAAGATAATGGACTGCGAACCTATCATCACAAGACAGGAGTTTTTAATCGATGCGCAGTGATGACGTAAAAAAAGGGTACCAGCGGGCACCCAACCGTGCGCTCCTCCGATCGCTGGGCGTTACCGATCGCGAGATGAAACTGCCGTTCATCGGCATTGCCAATGCCTATAATACGATCGTACCCGGTCATGTCCACCTCCAGAAGTTAGGAGAGAAAGCCCGGGAAGGCATAGCTGCTGCCGGTGGCGTACCGTTCGAGTTCGGGGTTATCGGGATCTGTGACGGGATCGCCATGGGGCACGAGGGAATGCGCTACTCCCTCCCGTCCCGTGAAAACATCGCAGACTCCATCGAGCTGATGGTTCAGGCACACCGGTTCGATGGCCTTGTCTGTATTGGCACCTGCGACAAGATCGTGCCGGGCATGCTCATGGCAGCAGTGCGGTGCAATATTCCCACCATCGTCATTACCGGCGGAGCCATGCTCTCCGGCTACCAGGACGGGAAAGACCGGTCCCTCATCGATATTTTCGAGGGTGTGGGAAAAGTTGCAGCAGGAACCATGACCGAACCTGCGCTCTGCGAGCTGGAAGGATGCGCCATGCCCGGCTGCGGAAGCTGCCAGGGACTCTATACGGCAAACACCATGGCCTGCATGACCGAGGCAATGGGCATGTCCCTGCCGGGATGTGCCGCAACTCCCGCCGTTGACGCGGGAAAACTGAGGATTGCCCGGGAGAGCGGCGAGGCCGTGATGGCCCTTGTCAACAAAAACACAAAACCCCGGGATATCATCACGCGAAAAAGCCTGCAGAACGCCATCCGGGTGGACATGGCGCTCGGAGGATCGACCAACACCGTCCTTCACTTAATGGCGGTTGCAACTGAGGGGGAGATCCCGCTGACGCTTGAGGATTTCAACAGGTTCTCCGATGCCATTCCCCACATCTGCCATATGCAGCCCTCGGGCCCGCACTCGATGCAGACCCTTCACCGGGCCGGGGGAATTCCGGCCGTGCTCCGGCAACTCGAAAAATTCCTTGAATCGTCACCAACCGTTGCGGGTAAGGATATCCTCGAGATCGCCCGGGCAGCAGTGATAAAAAACAGTTCCGTGATCCAGAGTATCGATACACCCGTCCATGCAGCCGGTGGACTCAAAGTTCTCTTTGGATCACTTGCACCGGATGGCGCAGTTGTCAAATGCGCAGCAGTTCCCGCAAGCATGTGGAAACACAAGGGACCAGCCCGGGTCTTTGACGGCGAACAGGCCGCGATGAAGGCAATCCTGTCCCGCGAAATCCGCGAAGGCGATGTAGTCATTATCCGCAACGAGGGCCCACGCGGGGCCCCGGGGATGCCGGAGATGCTCTCCCCGACGTCCGCACTCATGGGTTTTGAGTACACCCGGGTAGTTCTTCTTACGGATGGCAGGTTCTCGGGGGGAACGCGGGGACCCTGCATCGGCCATATCGCACCGGAAGCCGCAGTCGGCGGGCCAATCGGCCTCGTGAAAGAAGGGGATATGATCGACATCGATCTCTTCGAAAGGAAGCTCGATCTCTGCGTGGATGAAGCCGTCATTCAGGAGCGCAGGAGCCACTGGAAAGCACCGGCAAAGTCCCTCACCGGCGTCCTTGCCCGGTACGCAAAGACGGTAGAACAGGCCAACCTTGGCGCAGTCCAGAGATAATTTTTTTTGGGTAAATTGCGAATCCCGCCCCTGACATCTATCTTTTACAATAGTCCGCCCCCCCCTTTGCGCCAACCCTGCCCCCATCGGGGGCGGGGGTGTATGCGATTTCCCGGTATTACCAAAAATCCCGATTCAGGTAATACAGCACTATCGCAACCGGGGCGCCATAGCAGCGGGGACGAAGCCTATGGATCGTCAGTATTTCCGCTCCAAAACGAATTTCCTTTTTTGCATTAAATTTCAGGCATGTTTTTTTACCTTTTTTCACTCCGTAAATCCTTCCTGGATTTAAGGGGCGGGAATAGTACAATACCCATTTTTAATTTTTCCGGTATCAGAACCGGGGATTTTGTCACAGTACCGTGCAGTCACAGAAAAAAGTGGAGAAGAAAATCGGCATCCCGGTTTTTTAAAAAGAAAAATGATTAGTTCTTTTCTTCACCGGCTTCATAGACCAGCAGGTTATACCTGCTGGAGAAGAGGATGAAGGGGACATAGAGGATGAACATCACGACAAGGCCGATGATATCCCCGATAACCGGTATCAGCGAGAACACATTGAAGATCAGGCCGAAAACTACGCCAATGACACCGATAACCAGCAGGGCAAGGATGTAATTCAGCCAGCCGATCCTGCCGATATGGGCAACGATTGCTGAAAAGTTGAAGGCTTCACTCATGCTCCCGGTCTTTGCAAACCGGACTGATCCGATAAACGAGAAGATCGAGATGATGATAGCAAGGAGTACCGCGACCAGGATAAGGACAAGCATTATTCCGGCGGCCGAGATGAATTCCGGATGACTCAGGAACCACTGGTTGATCTGCGCATCGGACATTGACGCAAAGTCCTGGTGGAAGGCACCGCTTGTCACCAGTGACGAGACGATGGGAAGGAACGCGATGATGATAAGAAGAATCACCGGGGCGGCATAGACCAGTTCCACGACAAACAGTTTGAGCCCGTCGATAAACATTGATCCCCATTCCTTGAGTTCAGGAGCCGGTTTTTCCCCGCGGAAGATCCTGACCATGTATCCGAGGATTAACGGGAAGATGATCATGCTGATAATGAGAAGGAACCAGCGGGACCATTTCGACCAGACGCCCTCTTTTGCATAGGAATACGATTCGTTAAGCATTAAGCCAAAATCCATGTCAGTTCACCAGATGTTTCCAAAGAGTCTTTGTATGGAAATAAAAAGATTTGCCCGGGCGAAAAATACTGCAATCCATTTATCTGAAAAAAACGAGAGAAGAGAAAAAAGATCTGCAGGAAACCACGGGGGTCTCTTACCGGCCTGCCTCCCCACCGGGGAAGAGACAGATCTCGCTCCTTTCCTTTTGGAAAATGAGCAAATAATGAAAAAATGTTTTTACCATTGCCCAATACGAAAAAAAGAGTTATGCCGTTGTTCCCGCGCTTTCATAGACCAGGGTAAGGTACCGTGCCTCGAACAGGGTAATAACCGGGAGCAGGATCAAGAGAATCAGCATCCCGACATAGGGAATCATCATGCAGATAATCTCAACGATACCGATGATAATGATCAAAAAGATCAGGGAGATGATATAGGGCACAAAGCCGATCTTCCCGATGTGCGCTGCTATTGCGCTGAAATTGAACGCCTCGCCAAAGCTGCCCGTGCGGGCAAAGCGGACAACGGCAGTTGCAAGGAATAGACCGATGATGATCGACACAATGGCAAGGATGATGAACCCGAAGAGGACTGCACCAATGAGTCCCAGGATTGCACCGGGATCTGCCTGAGCGTAATTTTGTGCCATCATACCGGTCAGGAAAGCACTTCCAAGGACGACAACCTCGATGATGAGGACGGGGATCATATAGATCAAGGAAACAACGAATAGTTTGATCCCGTCAATGAACATGCTCACCCATTCATTCAGTTCAGGCGCAGTGCTTGAGCCGCGGTATACCCGCATCATCTAGCCCAGGATCAGCGGGAAGATGATGCAGCTGATGATAAGCAGTATCCAGGTTACCCACTTTCCAACGAGACCTTCTTTTGCATAGCCAAACGAATCTCCGACAACTTTTCCAAAATCCATTCTCATCACCACAATTCTTTTTCTGCACCATTTATGGCGAATCCTGCCACAAACGATTTAAAGATCATATGACAAGTTCGCAGAATATAAATTTATCGCAGGAATCGGGGTTGAATGGAAAAATAAAAGAGAATATCAGTGCCTGAAATAGCGTATCCCCGTAAATACCATTGCCATGTGGAGCCGGTTGGCGGCCTCAATGACTTCCTTGTCCCGGATCGAGCCGCCGGGCTGGACGAGCGCGGTTGCTCCTGCTGCTGCGGCAACTTCAAGCGTATCCGGGAAGGGGAGGAAAGCATCCGAGGCAACGGCAGATCCTTTCAGGGATGCGCAGGCCTTCTCGATCGCGATCTTCGCGGAGTCGACCCGGCTCATCTGGCCGGCCCCGATGCCAAGGGTATGGTGCTGGTCGGCAAAGATGATCGTGTTGCTCTTGGTGTGCTTGCAGACTTTCCAGGCGAGCTGCAGGGCTTTCATCTCGTCCGGGGTCGGGTCCCGGTCGGTGATGACTTCCCAGTGCTCCTGGTATGCAGGAGTCCGCTGGACAAGAACGCCGCCATCGATCGTACGGATCTCATCGGAAGGGGCACATTCAGGCAGGACAATGACCCGCATGTTCTCCTTCTTCTTCATGATCTCGAGAGCTTCCTTTGAGAACGAAGGGGCGAGAATAACTTCCACGAACGTGTTGCTTATCTCTTCTGCCAGTTTTTTTGAAAGCTCGCGGTTGACGGAGACAACGGAGCCGTACGCGGAGACGGGATCTACGTCACGGGCGGCTATATAGGCCTCAAACACATCCCTGCCGATGGCAACGCCGCAGGGATTATTGTGCTTCACGATAACAGCAGCGGGCTCGTCAAATTCCCGCATAAGGGAGACCCCGGCATTGAGATCCAGGTAATTATTGTAGGACATCTGCTTGCCCTGGAGGGGTTCTGCACCGGCAATGCCGGAACTGCCGTAGACGGCAGCCTGCTGGTGGGGATTCTCGCCGTACCGGAGGGCCCGGCCATGAGTATACTGCACAGAAAATGTTGGAGGGAACGGGGAATCCAGGTTGTACAGGTAATTGCTGATCGCCGCATCGTACGCAGCAGTCCGGGCAAATGCTTTCCTGGCAAGGACAAGCCGCCCGGTTTCGGGGAATCCTTCGCCGCGAACAGCGTTTTTCACCAGGGAATAATCCGCTGGATCGACAACAACAGCAACATCCCGGTAATTTTTCGCTGCTGCACGGATCATGGCCGGTCCGCCAACATCGATGTACTCGATGAGCTCTTCGAGATTCATCTTTTTAGCTGCCATCTTCTCGAACGGGTACAGGTTGACGACAAGGAGGTCGATGTGGTTGATGCCATGCTTTGCCATAACCGCGTCATCGATCTGGCGCCGGCCGAGCAGTCCCCCGTGCACCTTGGGGTGGAGGGTCTTGACCCGCCCGTCCATCATCTCGGGAAACCCGGTATAATTCGAGACTTCGGTGAATTTTATGCCGGCCTCTGCCAGGGATTTTCCGGTTCCACCGGAACTCATGATACTGTATTTCTGTTCAATGAGTACCTGTGCAAGATCGATGATACCCGTCTTGTCCCAGACAGAAAGCAATGCCCACTTCATGTCCTACTATATGAAGAACAGGAAAGAAAAAGGTATGCTGGTAGTATAACCGGTACCTGAGGGCTGATGGGACCGGCTCCGTTCGTGAGATCGGGAACAATCGAACACAATCCGGGCCTCACGACATCCCGGATCGGTTTTCCCGCAATAATGTTACTCCGTTTTCGAAAACAACGGGAGATTGTCGGATTACCCCGCAGGACCAACTCAACGTTTATATAGAACCACAATGCAATAGATATTGGAACATCGAGTGAGATGTATTATGGTCGAGGCAGAAAACACTCCAGAACAGGCCGGTTCTCCGGGTTCGGAACCCGCGGAAAACCCGCCGTCAGATCCGCAGTCACTGCTGGATGTACAGAAGAAGGCGTTTGCTGACTTAAACGACCAGCACCTCAGGCTGGCAGCGGATTTCGAGAATTTCCGGAGACGGACTGCCCGGGAACGGGAATCGATCACGGTTCTTGCAAACGAGCGGTTCGCAGTAGATCTCCTCGAGGTTGTTGACAATCTCGAACGGGCCCTCAAAGCCGATGATGCCCACTTACGGGAGGGCATTGTCCAGATCCAGCAGCTCCTCACATCACAGCTGGCACGACACGGCGTTGTTGCCATCGAATCGTTAAAAAAACCATTCAGCCCTGCAGAACACGAAGCAATTGCCCACATCCCATCGGATGAAACTGCGGGAATGGTCATCGACGAGGTTGCCTGCGGGTATCGTATGCATGACAAGATCATCAGGCACGCAAAAGTTGCAGTATCGAAAGGAAACGAAAACAAATCGGAGGTATAAATTATGGCACACGAGAAAGTTCTGGGTATCGATCTGGGAACAACATTTTCCTGCATGTCCATCATGGAAGCCGGAAAACCCATCGTCATTCCCAATTCTGAAGGCGGCAGGACAACAGCATCCATTGTAGCGTTCACCAAAGAGGGCGAGCGGCTTGTCGGCAGCCTTGCAAAACGCCAGGCGGTAACCAACCCCCAGCGGACCATCCAGTCCATCAAGCGGAAGATGGGCACGAGCGAGAAAGTCAAGATCGACAGCAAGGAATACACGCCCCAGGAGATTTCCGCAATGATCCTGCAGAAGCTCAAGGTCGATGCAGAGGCATTCCTCGGGGAGAAGATCAGCAAGGCCGTAGTTACCGTCCCGGCATACTTCAACGATGCCCAGCGACAGGCTACCAAGGACGCAGGAAAAATCGCCGGTCTCGAAGTGCTGCGGATCATCAACGAACCAACTGCAAGCGCCCTTGCCTACGGTATCGACAAGGAGAGCGATGCAACGGTTCTCGTCTATGACCTTGGCGGCGGAACCTTCGATATCTCGATCCTTACGCTCGGGGACGGCGTCTTCGAGGTCAAGTCAACAGCCGGCAACAACCACCTTGGCGGCGACGACTTCGACAAGCTCGTCCAGGACTACCTGATCGAGGAGTTCAAGAAGAAAGAAGGTGTCGACTTACGGAACGACCCGTACGCCATGCAGCGCCTGCGGGATGCATCGGAGAATGCCAAGATCGAGCTTTCCCAGAGGCAGTCCACCAACATCAACCTGCCGTACATCACCACGGATGCCAGCGGCCCCAAGTTCCTGAACATCGATCTCACACGATCCAAGCTCGAACAGCTTATCGGGGGTCTTGTCGAATCCACCGTTGGGCCGGTAAAACAGGCATTAAGCGATGCAAAACTCGAGCCCAAGGATATCGATCACGTCCTCCTTGTCGGCGGTTCAACCCGTGTCCCCCTCGTTGTGGAAACGGTCAAGAAACTCCTCGGCAAGGAACCGGACAAAGGCCTCAACCCCGATGAATGCGTTGCCCTTGGCGCCGGGATCCAGGGAGCAGTCTTAACCGGTGAGACCAAGGATATCGTCCTCCTGGATGTCACCCCGCTCACGCTCGGCATCGAGACCCTCGGCGGCATCTCAACCAAGCTCATCGAACGCAACACAACGATCCCGACCAGGAAAAGCCAGATCTTCTCGACAGCGGCTGACGGCCAGACCAGTGTCGAGATCCACGTAGTCCAGGGAGAGCGTGCTCTTGCGAAGGACAACTTCACGCTCGGGAAGTTCCAGCTCACCGGCATCCCTCCGGCACCCCGGGGTATCCCGCAGATCGAAGTTACCTTCGATATCGATTCGAACGGTATCATCCATGTCTCGGCCAAGGATCTCGGAAGCGGCAACCAGCAGGCCATCTCCATCAAGGGAGACAAGAAGCTCTCCGAAGAGGACATCAAGAAGATGATGGATGCGGCCAAGCAGTTCGAGGCAGAAGACAAAAAGCAGCGGGAAGAGATCGAGCTCCGCAACCAGGCCGACACCGCAGTCTTCACAGCCGAGAAGATGCTCAAGGAGAACGGCGACAAACTGGAGGCCGAGGACAAGACGAAAGTCGAAGAAGCCGCTGCGGCAGTCAAAAAGGCTCTTGAGGAGAACAACCTTGAAGAGATCAAGAAGACAATGGAATCGCTCACTGAAGCTGTATATGCTGTGACAACCAAGATTTACCAGAAAGTCCAGGCAGAACAGCAGGCCTCAGCACAGCAGCAGGCCGGACCGGATGCCGGCTCTGGCCCTGCACAGCAGGATGCCAAGACGGACGACAATGTCGTCAATGCAGATTACAAGGTAAAAGAAGAGTGAAGCAAGAATGGGCGCGGACTACTACGAGACGCTCGGCATACCCCGGAATGCTGATGATAAGGAGATCAAGAAAGCTTACAGGAACCTCGCCCGCAAATTCCACCCCGATGTCTGCAAAGATGCCGGCGCTGAAGAAAAATTCAAGGAGATAAACGAGGCGTACAGCGTCCTCTCCGATGAACAGAAGAAGCGCCAGTACGACAACATGGGCCACGAGACGTTTACGAACGCCTCGAAAGGCTCGTATTCCGGTGGCGGGGGAGGATACAACAGCGGCGGGTTCTCCTCCGATTTCTCCGGCTTTGGAGACATCTTCGACTTCTTTGGCGGCGGGGGCAGGGGCCGGTCAGGCCCGCAGCCCGGCGCAGATCTCCTCATGCGGATCCAGATAAAAATGGAAGATGCCGTTGCCGGGGTAGATCGCGAAATTGAAGTGATGCACACGGAGCCGTGCCCGACCTGCAGCGGTTCCGGCAGCGAGACCAAGAGGCTCAACACCTGTCCCCGCTGCGGGGGCACCGGCCAGATGCGCCAGACCGCCCAGTCGCCGTTTGGCCAGTTTGTCCGGATGACGCCCTGTACCCAGTGCGAAGGAAAAGGAAAGATCCCCGAGAAGGTCTGCAAGGACTGCCGCGGATCCGGCCATACCCGGGTCAAGCGGAAAGTCTCCGTCCACATCCCGGCCGGTGTCGATAACGGCATGCGCCTTCGCATGGAAGGCTACGGTGAAGCGGGTGACTACGGGGCGCACAACGGCGACCTCTTCATCGAGATCTATGTCCAGGCCCATGACCGGTTCGTGCGGACGGGAGATAACCTCGAGACCTTAATCGAGATCTCGCCGGCACAGGCCGTGCTCGGGACAACGGTCGATGTCGAGACCATCGATCACAAGCACATCGATCTCCATGTCCCGGCCGGGATCCAGTACAATACCGCCCTCAAGATCCCCGGCGAAGGAATCAAGCGCCGGGGAAAACCGGGCGACCTGCTTGTCCGGGTAAAGATCGTCACCCCGAGATCCATCAGCAACGAGCAGAAGGAACTCTATGGAAAGATCGCCGAGCTGGAAGGAAAGAACAGCGATGGCGGGGGATTCTTCTCCGGCATCATGGGCGGCAAGAAGAAGGGCAAAAAATAATTTTTCCCTTTTTACACACGTTTTTGCACACGTATTTGAACGCTCAATGCCAATACTGTACCAATGAAGCTTATTTTCGAGCTCTCCGGCGAGAACGCAACGCTCCCGTTTGCCGAACTCGATTGTGTCGGCAACGTTCTTGACCGGCGGTTGCAGGTTGCGGTTGCCGAATGCCCGGACCCACGGGAAACAGAGCGGCTCGCGATGACGCAGGTGGTGCTCGAATACCTTGGCGAATGCGAGCCGTCCATCCCCGCATTCCGGACACTTCTCAAGGACCTTGCAATCGAAACAACCCGAACCTTTGCAGGCCGGGCCAAGAAAGTGCACGGGGGATGCAATGAGCGCAACCCCTGTTCCCAGAAAGAGTTTGAAAATCTCATCGGCACGATGATCGCCGGGCCGGTCTCCTTAACAAATCCTGACGTGGAATACCGGGCAATCCTCTCGGAAGACCGCTGCTATTTTGGCAGGGTGTTGTTCGCGATATCCCGCAGCGCCTACGATGAACGGAACCCCGGGAAGCGGGACTTTTTTCACCCGGGCGTCATGATGCCGCGGATGGCAAGAACGCTTGTCAACCTTGCCTGTACAAAGCCGGGCGATATCCTCGTGGACCCGTTCTGCGGCACCGGGGGAATTCTGATCGAGGCCGGGCTGCTCTCTGCCCGTCCGCTCGGAAGCGATTTCGATCCCATGATGGTTGCCGGCTGCCGGCGGAATATCCGGAACCCGGAACTCCTCCTTGCCGATGCAACCGCCCTGCCGTTCTCGAGCCGGTCCATCGATTCCGTAGTAACGGACCTGCCCTACGGCCAATCCGTCTGCATCAAAAAGACCGACACCATGGACCAGCTGTATGCCGATGCTCTTGACGAAATCAGCCGGATCCTGAAACCCGGCAGGCGTGCCGTTGTTGTCACGCACAAGGATATTGCCGGCATTGCTGCCGATCACATGACCGTGCTCCAGCGTCACGACCAGCGGGTGCACAAGAGCCTGACCCGGCGTGTCCTGGTGCTGACGAACTGATCCGCTCGCCAGGCCCGGGTTTTAAGGTCATATTCTTTATCTGGTTCCCGTTCCAGATATGATCAGGTTGCTATGAGACGCAAAAATCTCCCGTTTATTCTTCTTGCAGGTATCCTGGGCCTGGCCATCCTGAGCATGCCGGTCCTCGCCTATTCGGCCGATGCGGCCAGGTACTACAATGAGGGAAATGCCCTCATGTCCACAAAAGATTATGCCGGGGCGATCGCGGCCTACGGGAATGCAACGGCCCTTGAGCCCGGGTACTACGAGGCCTGGAATGCCCTGGCCGATGCCCTCAACAAGAACAAGCAGTACAACAATGCCCTCATTGCTTCTGACAAAGCGATCAGTCTCAATCCCCAGTATCTCCAGGGATGGCTCAACCGGGGGACGATCCTGTACATGCTCGGGCGGTACGAGGACGAGCAGAAAGCCTATGATACTGCAATAACTATCGACCCCTCCAATACCAGTGCCTGGTTCTTCAAAGGCTTCTCTCTTGCGGGCATGAAAAAGTATGACGAGGCAATTGCAGCCTTTGACAAAGTCAAATCCCTTGATCCCAATTATCCCCGCCTGGATTATTACCGGCAGATGGCAGTCCAGATGCGGGATGATGAATCCCCGTTCAGGGCGGCAAATATCTTTTATGCCGTGGTGATTGCCGTTATTGTGATCGGTGCCGTGGTATGGTACCGTGCCGTGCGGAAAGAATACTGATTAAAAAAAATTACTCGTTTTTTTTACTCGATCTTCTGCACAACAACAAACGTATTGTTCTGCTCCCATCCAAGGGTCATCGTTGAACTGCCAAGCAGTCGGCCGGTTGCGTTCTCTTTTGCGGTAAGCGTGATTATCACCGGGGGGACGACTGGTGATTCCGGGAACGGATAAAACGACCAGTAGATCTTTTCGCCATTCGTTATTGCGGATGATCCCTGTTCACTGACACGGTACCCGGGTGCACTCCAGCCGGAGAACCGGCCATAGCTGGCGTTCCATTCATAGCGGGCATCAGCGGTACTGAACCCGGATACGTTCGGAGTAAGTCCGATGCCAACCGTTGATGACATCATGGGCGAGTAGTGCTGCGGGGTCGCGTCAATACGGACCGAGGTTGCCGGTGGCGTGGCCGGGGTCTGCATGCAGCCACACACCATCACGGCAAGCACAAGAAGGATGATAATGAAAACCGGTCTTCTCATGACAGAATATCAGAACCGGGAAGATGATAACCGTTTCATTTACTGCCGGGACCCAATCCGGATCATCGGGATTGAGGATTTTTTTAGGGTAAAGTGCCAATCCAGCCCCTGACATCTATCTTTTACAACAGTCCGCCCCCCCTTTGCGCCGACCCTGCCCCCATTGGGGGCGGGGGCGCATGCGATTCCCCGGTATTACCAAAAACCCGATTCAGGTAATACAGCACTATCGCAACCGGGGCGCCATAGCGGCGGGGGAAAGCCCCTGGAGCGTCAGTATTTCCGCTCCAAAACGAATTTACTTTTTGCATTAAATTTCAGGCATGTTTTTTTTACCTTTTTTCACTCCGTAAATCCTTCCTGGATTTAAGGTGCGGGAATAGTACATTACCCTTTTTTTAAAAGAGCCTGCCGAACACAGACGGAGAGGCACAGAGATCAGTTCCGAAAAGAGGTGCACGGGAACCACATGGCTGAGTGGCGCCGAAGACACCGGGTCTGGCGGCGGGCATTCCACCAGCAGGGACCTGCATCACCCTCCCCGATTCCACCGGCACCCGCTAAACCGGGTAAAACCCGGGTGTCCGGATCTGCAAATGCAGAATCCGTTTAGTATTTGTAGCATTTGAGATCATTGCCAAGATACCAGCCGTCATCGCATCCGCGGCACTGGCCGTTCACGCAAACAGTTCCGTCAGTACAGTACGAAGTTGTCGTACCGCAGGGCTGGTGACACTCGTAGTCCATTCCGAGAACATAGCCGGGATCGCACCCACGGCATTCCCCGTTCACGCAGACCGTGCCAGCTTTGCAGTAGGATTTTGTATTGCCGCACGTTGCGTGGCATTTGAGATCATCGCCAAGAACATATCCTGAAAGACAACCCCGGCATTCCCCGTTTACGCAGACACTGTCGCCGAGACAATAGGTGCTCCCGCCACAGGCAACATGACAGACTTTGTCGGACCCGAGCACATACCCGCTCTGGCAGGGATGATTCAGTTGTTCATATGCAGCATTCAGTTCCTTTGGATTGGAAAAACTCCAGCCGGTAAAGTACCGGGGATTATTGACAGAACAGACCGCGTTGACAGGGCAGACGAGGTAGCCTCCGGTAGTTTCCATGCCAACCCACTGGCCCGGTGCTACTTCTGCCAGAACCCAGGCATGGTTCGCATCCTCGATCTTTGAGACATTCTTCTCAACATTCCCCACCTGGATCCTCGCCGTGATCCCCTGGGTCTCTACCATATCCCAGACATCCATCGCCATCTTCTCGCAGTCAAAGATGTCGTTGCCGATATAGGTATGATCCTTATGGTATTGTTCAACGATTCCCTTGATGACCCGGATATTCCGGTCCTTTGCGCTTTCCGCCGGGGCTGCAGGAATAAGGGTCACGGTTGTGTTTACTCCCTGCGGGGTTTCCAGGGATCCCGGCTCCTGGACACCAGTTCCCAAAGACGTGCCCGGTGAGATGATTCCCGACAAAAAAAGGGAGATCATCACGACGGCACAAATAATTACAACGCCCGCCACGATCAGCCCGTATTTTTTCAGCAGGGATGTTACCGGGGAATCCCTGCGGTAGGAAAATTCTGCGGCAAGGATGACATTATCATCTTCGATTTTGGGTTTGATCACCACATCGAGATGAGTCCCGCAGTCCGGGCAATAACTCAGCGAATCCGGTATCATTTTTTTGCATTCAGGACAGTATTTCGCCATATGTTACACAGTTGTTTAATTATTGTTTCTCATGTAATTTGCTTTAATGGTATCAGCGTCTTAAAACGGGCGGGACAGGACGATCCGCGTCCTGAGCCGGAAACGCCGGCTTACCATCTCATGGCTGCCCGGACCGCTGCATCTTCTGAGTCATAGAAGGCAAGAAGGGCTTTGAAACCCGATACGCCAAAGACGTGATCAACAAACGGGGTTATGGCAAAGAGCCCGAAATGGATCCCGGCTACTTTTGCTTCTTTTGCTATGAGCAGGAAAACCCGCAACCCCGAGCTCGAGACGTACCGGGTCTGCGACATGTCGCAGAGAATGGATTTGGGTTTCTGTGCAATATAGCCCTGGATCTCGGTCTTCAGGGTCATGGAGACGACATGGTCGACCGAGAGGGGCAGGGTGAGGATCAGAATGTTGTCATGGGTCCGGACTTCGCACAAGGCCATACGGTTCACTCACCCGGGGATTCGTACAGTCCTGTCTCCTTTCGGAGTATTAAGGGTTCGGTTTTTTTGGGGGGGAGACCTGCAGAGGGATTTACCGGGTACAGGATCTGTGGAACATGATACCTGGGATATCCCGAAATGAGCATTCGCACACTCATGAGGAATACTGAACAAGAGCCGGAACCTGCGGGAGGACCTGCCTGAAATTTTTTTTATCAGGGTTTTTTTATCAGGGTTTGATTGAAAAATAAAATTCAAGGTCCGGTTGATCCGGATCAATGTTCCAATCGCGATCGTGATCGCGATAATTTTTTTGAAATCAAGGTTTGATGAAAAAATTTCAATCAAGGTCTGCCGGAAAAATTTCAATCACGGTCCGGTTGCGAAAAGTTAACCAGATCTGCATCTGCCAAAAATGCCAGTTCATGACGGGAATACAATCGCGGATACCAGTTTTCAATCAGGGTTCACCTAAAAAAATTTCACTCAAGGTCTGCTGAAAAGATTTCAATCAAAGCGTGATTGAAAAATAAAATTCAAGGTTTGATTGATCCGGATCCGATTTTCAATCGCGATCGTGATCGCGATGATTTTTTTACCATCAAAGCTTGATGGAAAATAAAAAATCAAAGTCTGGAATAAAAATTTTCATCAAGGTTTGCTGATCAAAAGTTAAGTACCTCTACATGAGTGCAAACGATCCGATACGACCCGGAGAATGCCCAGAGATCCCGGCCGGTCGCACAACAATCAGATTGGAAAGAGAAGTGAAGACCAGCCTGCGGTAATCCGGAAACCCCGAAAAAATATCGGGGAAATTATTAGGTAACCTCCATGTTGAGGGTTTTTTATCTTCTTCCGAATATATGACCGCGTTATCCGCATTTGGTTGGCATTTCCGGGTCCGGATGGGCTGAAGATAGTGGCGAAAAACATCCCTATTGGACCACCATTACGGGCCATTCTGCGAGGTCGTTTCCAGGCAGATTTTGGCAAACGGGGCGAATTTCGGGCAGATTCTCCACAGGAACCGGATCCGGGCCCAATCTGCGGTCCACCGCAACGGCCGGGACGGGCTGGATCTCAAACGGAGCCCTGTACGGGCTTATTTTGGCATGGGGCAAGTGCGGGGTCCCGGGGTCCTGTCGGGAGGGGGATAGCATGGGCATATTCTCTGCCGGGGATACCCCTCTTTTGGGAGTACCTCCCGTATCTCTGCGTATCGGGCTCCAATTGCCCGGTTTTCCGGATCCAGAGGTCATAATTCGCGAAAAGGAGGGAGAGTTTCAAAGGTTTTTGGGCGTTTTTACGTCGGAGAGGGGGAGGTCATATATAGCCATATTACAGCGGGCGATCTCATCTCCGGACGGGCTCTTGTCCGGGAGGGGGTATCTAGGACTCGGATTTTTTCCGGCTCCGGGGGGAGTGAGAGGTCATAAGGGCTATAAGAAAAAGAAAAGGGAAAAGATCCAAAAGATTACTTCTTGTTGCCACTGGATTTTGAAGGGGCATGATTGGGATTCAGCTGATTTGATCGATTGTCCACAGCTGCTTTTTGAGAAGGGTTGTTCGTGTTCTTTACATCAGCTCGTTGGTTACTTGTCATATTTTTTTACCTCTTTGACGTTTTTATTCAAAACACAATTCATGATTTTTCCTGTAAACCACAAAATACTACATATCCGCACCTCCCGGACATGTTCGAGGCACAGTATGAACCGGAGGATCTTTGGATCTAGTTCCAGTCGTAAACAGCACCCCGCTGGAAATACTTCTTGGTGTTAATAATATCCGCCAGCGTATCTGCCTGAACCGATTCAAGGGAGTATTCCCTGAATGGGAATTCTGTGTTGAGGAATAATGTTCCCTGCGGAGTAAGCATCAGATACGAATCGATCATACATGTGGCGGATTCAAACACAGGAAACGCTCCACGACGGAGTTGGAGATTTCCGTTGAGGGTCCGGAATTGTGAAAACTCATCATCCGTGATTCCCAGTGTCTCTACCGCATCATCGTTCTGGCCTTTTACATGGAGGAACTGGAAGATTTTCCACCGGGATGGATCCAACTGCCGGATTAAATCCCGCATATCTTCCAGAAACGTGTAGCGGGTTACCGTGGAGTTGACTTTAAGTTTAATTCCAAGATCATGAATGGTCTGAGCTATTTCCAGACAATGTGCGACATGGAATCCATTGCCACGCCCCAACAGTTCCTCAATATAATCGGATGCAGAATCAATTGAGAGACCAATCCAGTCAACAGATCCTGATAGTCGGTTCATCACCTCGTCATTCATCATCGACCCATTACTCGTGATCCCAACTGTGAACCCCATTGATTTTGCGATTCGTGTGAGATCAAAGATGAGGGCACTGCACATCGGCTCACCCCCGACAAAATTTATTTTCTCGATCCCCAACCGGTTTAAATGATTCAAAACGTTCTCGCCTTTTTCAAGGGACGTGAGATCGCCCGTAAGATTTTGCATGCAACAGAACGTGCATCGGTAGTTGCAATGGGAGGTCATATGCCAGTTAGCAGATTTAAGGTGGCTTTTTGACATGCAATTAATCTATAAATTTTGAGCCCTAATATCCAGATTGAACGCATAAAATTGTTGCATCACAATCTTCTCGTTCAGAAAAATTTAAATATTATTTTTAGGTTTATCAGTATTATCGGACAAGAGATGATTAATGAGTCAAATTCCAAAAATTACAGATAAAGAGTGGCTTATTTTAAAATTATTTATTGTAGAGGAAAGTTTTGTTCTTTGTAAAAATGAGATGGCGACACATCGAAAAAAAGATCTTCTTGCCATGCAATTGGAAGACCACTTCTATTCATATCCTGATGCAATTGTTAAGAAACTTACAAGAAAATTTAATCCGTATAATCCAATGGATGTGAAAACTCATTCGGATTTGTCACATTCTCAATGCAAAGATATCCTTCAGGTCCATCCACCTACTGCCAGAGCTGCATGCCGGCATTTTACAGAAGTAGGTATTTTTGAGCGGGTTGAAGGAGAAAGAGCCGGGAAAAAAAACCAGGAGACTACCAAATTTTTCTTAAAAACGGATTTCAAAACATTTAAAATCGTTCTCTCAATTGTGAAAGAACGATGTCCTGATTATTATTTCATTGAAATGCTGAGTTATCCATACTTATCGCAATTTATTGATGAGGACCTGGTTCGTCTAATTTTATCCGAAAGAAATGTCTCGATATTAGTTCGTATCGGTATTCTTGACTGGAAACCGGATGAAATTCTGAAAGCGTTCAGATCTTGGGAGGCCGATGAGACTCTTTCGCAAAAAAATCTTAAATCACACATCCAAGATGGTATCCGGGATTTTGAAAACCATTCGGTTTATCAAAAGGAGGTTTTCCGATGGACAATTTCTCCTTTCACCCATACCCAGATCCCTATTCAATCCAGAGAAGTCACTGATGACGAACGAAAATATGATCTGGAAAAAATTATTCGGGATGAGGAAAGATTTGATCAGACGCTGAGGCAATATCCCAGCCCCTATTATGATCATACTCGCATTGTGGAGCGAGAACGGTTGATTCTTCCCATACTGGCATTAATTCAAAGTTCACCAGCAGCCCTTTCAGAATTTGTTCTTGGGGATTGGCCGACGTTCCAAATCCAAGAGGGGTTCATTAAAAGGAATAATGAGGCATTTCGAAATGAATTATTTGGTCGTTTGATAACCCGGGCAATGATGGATGTTGGAAGAACGATGCTTCTTCCGCATAACTGTATTGTAGAGAAGTTTTTCATCAGGAACTTTCCATCAAGACGATCTTATTCCGGGGAGGATAAAAAGGAAGATGCCTTGATAATGATTCGACTATCCTGCGGATATGAGATATATTATGATCTTACCTTTTCGACAACGCAAATAAAATCCATACCCACAAAACCGAGGGAAATTACCAACGAAAAAATGCTGAAAAACGAAGATCAAATGGAAGATAACTCACTTGTTAAAATCTGGATAAAAGAGTCACAAGTTCAACCATATTTTCTGAAATTACCAGAAATCAGAAGTCATATTTCTTTCCTGAAAAAACTAAGGGAGAACACGTTAGTGGCAAATTATGTCAGAAATAAAATGTCAAACAGATTGCACAATTTGCTTCTTTTCTATGAGAGAATGAATGATCCAAATCCAGCATTGGTCACATCAATAATTATGGATCTCAACCGGGTATTATTGAGGGAGGATTTCTATGATGATCACGCATTCTCTCAGGTCGCCCTGTCTCAAGAATCTAAATACTCGATTGAATCCTGTGCAGGATCGTTAATTGACCAGGACCAGAAAACGTTTTTTATGATGATTTATCGTCGGAATAGACTGCTTTTTGATGACGCATTTGGAGATGTTATAATGCGCTTTGGAGACTGGAAATATCCTGTACCCAAAAAACTTCTGGATGAACTAGAAAAACAGAAGAAACTAATGTAAGGCAGAATGATCCCACGTCATCCAATTTTGAAGTACCTCCCAGATCTCTGCATATTGGGATCCGATTGCCCGGTTTTCCGGATCAAGAGGTCATAATTCGCGAAAATGGGGGTGAGTTTCGATCATTTTGGGTCGTTTTCACGTCGGAGAATGGGAGGTCATATGTAGCTATATTACAGCGGGCGATCTCCTCTCCGGAGGTGCATCGGATTGCACTAGGACAACGAAGTTTCAGTGTCCGAAATGGACCTCTTGATAAAATATCACACATATCCGAATTTCATCTAGTGAGTCTTAGGATATCATCACAAGAATCCCGAACCGGTCCTCAAATCACCTTATGCAAACGGTTCCAAACGTGACTTTTTACGGATTCAATTGGTTAAAATAATCAGGAGTTGGCGGGGTAAATCTGCAGAAAGATTCTATGCACGGGATCTATTCTCCATATATTATTCTCGTAGATATTTACAGATAAAAATTCATAGAGACGTAAGTGTCGGATTTAGAGGAATGATTGACAGGAACGTGACTTATGAACACCGTTTGATGATTTCAAACGTGATCAATAAATAAGGTCATCTTCAACATGACTTCATCCATTATTGAACGAAGTACAAATATAATTTCGATACTATTTTCTATTATAATTTCAAAGACTCAATCACGTTGCGGAGTTACGGATATCATGAAACCTTTAGAGGCATTTAATCACGAAGAATGTCTTGAAGACAATTTAAAAAATAATCAATATAAATATTTAATATTACTCAATCTTCGAGATCATGAACATACAATACTCTGGCAAAAATTCAATGTGTTTTTAGCCTTCAATACAATCATAATTGCAGTAATTGCCGCAGTAATCTCTCTTCAAAACAATAGTAAGGATGGTCCTCCAACTGCAACAATAATGGATCTCAAACCAGAGGTACTGATTATTTTTTGCATTATTTTCTTTGTTGGATTTGTATGTTCAATTTTTATTTCCCGTATCTTAAAAGGCAGTGATTATTGGATAGAATTTTGGGAGAATAAATTATATAATTTTGAAAAGATTGTTTCTCCAGATAATCAAAAAGGTGTCTGCATTTTTTATAATCATCCATCAAGAGCGACCAGAGATTTAGAAGTGGTACTAAAGAAATTGGAGAAACATCCCTCCCCAGAAGAATTTACACAATTAACTATTGAGAAAAAGAAACTTCAAAAGATTTTTTCAGATGCTCTCGATAAAAACTATGTTTCATCTCGAAAAAATATGACTCGATTAGTAAGAGCAATTAAATTGTTTTGGGCAGTTGCTTTTTCAGTGACTGCAGCAATTTTTGTATGTCCTGTGTTTGAAATAACTCACAATTATTTTGGATTTATTGGTCTTTTTGCCATATCTATAATAATTATGTGGCTTATTTATTATGCCGTCGATAAAAAAATCGAAATGGATAATAAGCGACTGCTTGAATCATGATATAATAGTGAAGGGATAATGACAAAAATTAACGTTGCGCTCATAGGGATTGGAAATTGTTCCTCATCATTGGTTCAAGGTGTCGAATCAATCAAAAAAACAAGAAAACAAAAAAGCCTGAATGTAATATTCAAATCAATTGGAAAATACAAAATTTCAGACATAAATTTTGTTGCCGGGTTTGATATTGCCTCAAATAAAGTGGGTGAAGATTTAAGTAAGGCAATTATTATAGATCCAAACAACGCAACAAATTTTTTTGATGTAAAGGATCTAGGAGCTGAAATTTATAAAGGACCTGTATTGGATGGAGTAAGTAGTAAAGTTAAAAATAGAATTTTTGTAGACGTTCAACAACTGCCTGTTGATGTGAAAAAAATCCTAAAAGAAACTGGCACGGATATTGTTGTGAATTATCTTCCTACCGGAAGCAAAAAAGCAACTGAATTTTATGCGAATGAAGCTCTCAAAGCGGATTGCGGGTTTATTAATGCAATCCCTGAGCCAATTTCATCAAAGTCTAAATGGAGATCGCGATTCTCTAACGCGGGTCTTCCTCTTGCTGGGGATGACATCAAATCCCAAATCGGGGGAACAATTCTCCATAGGACATTAGTAGATATTTTTGTGAAACGAGGAGTTTTTATTGAAGAGACCACTCAGTCAAATGAATCTGGAAACATGGATTATCTTAATTTGTCTGATGAAGTTAGATTTTCTTCAAAGTTAATAACAAAAATTGATTCCATTCAAAGCCTTATTCCTTACCCTACAAAAATCAATATGCCAACTCCCGTCTTTGATGAAAAGAATAGAGACCATCGCATTTGTCAGATATCTATGAAGGGACGATATTTTGGAGATACACCAGTTTCTGTCGATATGATGATAAAAGAAGAAGACTCTCCAAATTCTGCGGGTTCAGTGGTTGATGTGATAAGATTGATGCGATTAGCAATGGACAAGAAAATTTCTGGACCATTGGATGAGATTTGTCCATTTTACTTTAAGCATCCCAAGAAGCAATGCGATGACGATACAGCTCTCGATAGGGTAAAAAAATTTATTCAATCATAAATACTATTATCAACCGTTTTTTAAGAGAGTTTTTTTCTTGATCGTTCTACAATTCCCGCAACCAGTTCATCCATATAAGCAAACCATAATGGCCTTCGTTAATGAGTTCACATGAAACGTTCGGTTTCTGGAAAAAAACGGATCTCACTTGCATTTTATGAGGCATGGATCCTCACATTAAAATAATAAAACTAATCATCTCACGCTCTAATTCAACCTAGGAAACATTATGGGAATAATTCATTCTGAAGTGAGAGAACAACATCTTACTCATTATCCAAAAGAGGAAAATTTATTAAAACCATTTTTAGATGGGTTCGACATCACATGGGGAAAAAAAAGAAAATGGGGAACGTCCGAATATTCTGTTTATTTTTTAAAACCTGCCAATTATATTCAGGAAGAATATGGCTTTTCAAGAGAGATTATGCTAGTTTATTCTGAATATAAAAATTTAGAACCAAGGACAATCCAAGCAATTGAACAATTTATTAAAGACATGCCAGCAGCAGGCAGAGTGGAAAACCTGACTTATTTTTTAGTTTCAGAATGTGATCAAACTGAAAAATGGGTTAATGATTATTTGTCAGGAAATCCAGAATCTCGTATTATTGTCCCTTTCTATTCAAATGAGTTACAGAATGCAAAAGGAGATGCATATTTCGTTCGAAATATATTGAATAATAATCTCTATGGCCGAGATTTATTTGATTATTTATTACCATTAGTAACGGATAATTATTTCTTTGGAAGAAAGGATATCGTTGCAAGTATTTACGACGGGGTTAATAAAAACGAGAACAAGGCACTATTTGGTCTTCGGAAAACGGGAAAAACATCAATTCTTTTTAAAATTTCACGCCAAATCTCTGAAAATAATGGTGGTGAAGTTTTTTTTATTGATTGTCAACTTCCTTCAGTAAAATTACTACGATGGTATCAATTGTTCGAAATGATTTGTAAAAAGGTTGAAAAACGTGTAAACATTAAAATTAATGGTGAATTTACAGAGATTCAAGCATCTGAAACATTTTTAAATTATATTGAAGCATGTGGAAAATGTGGGAGAATTATTCTGATTTTTGATGAAATTGAAAATATAACTCCAATATCTGATATACCACACTGGAAAAAAGATTTTATTAGTTTTTGGCAGACGTTCCGAGCGGTTCAGACACAATATCGAAATGTTTCTGTAATTATTGTTGGTGTGAATCCATATCCTTGTGAAGTGGCAAGAATCGAAAATGCCCAGAATCCACTTTTTGGGATTGTTTCATATCAATATTTAAAGGGACTATCTTTACCGGATTTAAAAAATATGATATATACTCTCGGAAAAAAGATGGGATTAAGATTTGATGATAGTGCATATGAATACATATTTGAAAAATATGGAGGACATCCATATCTCACGAGAATTGCTTGTAGTTGTCTAAATACAACATTCATGAATCTAGGGGAGAAAAAACCAATTGATATCAATAAAGAAAAAATTGAAAAATATGATAATCTTATCGATTCGACCCTTTTTGCATATTCAGGAAGTGTTGTATCAGAATTGAAAATGTTTTATAAGCAGGAGTACGACATTTTAGAGCTCGTAGCTAGTGGTCAACATAAAAAATTTTTAGATCTCGCGATCCCTCCAGAATATTTAAGGCATTTACGTGAATATGGATTATTAGAATACGACAAAAATAAAATTCCGGTAATATCGGTTCCGGTTGTGGGAAGGTATATCGGTTTAGAATATATGCAAAATGAAGGAAGAAAAACAATTTACAAAATTATCGAACCGAATGATCGAGTGTTATGGTTAGATAATATTAAAAAATCAATTATCAACGATTTTCAATCTTTAGAACGAAATGCTCGATTAAAGGGATTACCTTCTTTATTCGGTCCAAATTCTTTTCCAGAAGCGGATGAATTCTCTCAATTATTTATTGTACAAGATAAATCAACATTTTGCACATTTATGAATACTTGTCACCGTTGTTTTGTTGAGTCAATTGATAAATATGGAAAATCGATCTCAAAAAACAATTATTTTGATGATATTCAAAAATCCTATCCAAATTTATGGAAATCACTATATCGGATTAAACTGTATCGGCACAAATGTGATCATCGGGAATTAATTGACAGATACCACAGAGATTTTGAGATGTTTATAGCAATTGACCTTGAAGGAAAACGGGCTGATGAAATACCAGATGTTCAATTTTTTATGCAACAAGTTGTTTTGGACAGTTTATTTTTGAGTATTCAAATAGAACTAAATAAAGTTGCAAGTTAATTGGATTAAAAAAAATGATCAAAGATGAATTAAGTTGAGGATATCAAATAGGTTTGGAGACTGAAGACCTTTGGTTCTGACGGCCCGTACCACGGCGGGAAACACCCGGACATGATCCGTGGCGATCTCGTTCTTACTATTCCCAATCCCCACCGGGCCGGGATCAGCGTGGATCTTCTGGTAAGAATTCTCCGGCAGGCTCACATCTCCCGGGACGAATGGGCACTTCATGAGTAAGGGAATTTTCCTGTCAGGGCCGCCATACATCTTAACTAACCACGTCCTGTGAGGAAAAGATCTTTTGAATTAATATACATCAACACCACCACTTCTCTATTGGATACGATACGATTCACCATCACATGATCATGGAAAGAGGAAAAGGGCGGGCCTTGGACTGTCCCGGCGGAAGAGAGGGCAGAAGTACCTGGTTCCCGGTCTTTTTTGCAGCTCTTGCGGTTATGCTGATGGTACTTCCGGCTGCGGCAGCAGAGATGCCGTCATGGCACAACACAACCGGCCCGCAGCCGGTCCAGGTCGGGGTGTATGTCGTTGATTTAAACACGTTTAATGTTGCAGATGGTTCGTTCGGAGTCAATTTTTACCTTGCCCTCAAATCCGATGCACCCGTATCCATCACCGATCTCGAGATCGTGAACGGGCGTATGACCTCCGTTGATACCATCCTCAACACGTCAAATGAGAAGAGTTACCGGGTCTTTGCAGCTATGACTGCCGATCCCGATCTGCGCCAGTACCCGTTCGACCAGCATACCCTCCTCATCCAGATCGAACCAAAACTGTACGACGAGAACCGGATGATTCTCGCAATTCACAACAATTCAACCGGCCACGAGCCGGATGCCGGCATCCAGGGCTGGCGCCTGGCAGGCGAAAGTTCCCGCACCATCTCCCGGACCTATGACGCAGGAGAGCCCCCCTATTCCCGTGCAGTCTTCAGTTATGAGATCCAGCGGGACATCACATCAACCATCCTGAAATTTTTCATCCCGATCCTGCTTCTCGTGATAGTGACCCTCTTCTCGCTCATGATGAAAGGGCCGTCCCGGCTGGGACTCAACGCATCGATGCTCATTGTCGCAGTCTTCATCCACTGGCGTATATCCGATGCAATCCCGCTCGTTGCGTATGCAACCTTCCTCGACGTGTTCATGATCATCACCTACTCAACAATAGTCCTGGTGCTGGTATCCGGCATCCTCATCCAGAAATTTACCGAGTCCGGCGAGCTCGCCCGTGTTGAGCAGATCCGTCACTGGTCGATTCTGTTAATACCACCTCTTTCCATCCTCATGTATCTCCTGCTCTTCCTAACCCTCCTGCATTAGGAGACGGGACCGGATTTTTGCATTGTGCATTCCAGTCCTGACAAAAACGGGCAGCCGATCGGATGACGTTTCAAAACCGGAGGCGATCAGTCAGAAATCAATACCCGGATTGTTTTACCGATCCAGGCCACGGTTCCGTACAAGAGAATGCCGGCCTGCTCTTTGTTGCACACGCCGGGCCAGCCGGTCCCCGGCTTCAGACGTTAAAAAGAGTGAACCGGATAGCCGCCCCCTCTTCAGGATGCCCGGAAACCCGGTCTTCCGCAAAGACCCGACCGCCGTACGCCTCGACAAGCATCTTGACAATGTGCAGCCCGAGCCCGTAACTGCTCCGCTCGTCCGAGCCCTTCCGGAAGCGGTCGAAGATGATGGGTTTCATCTCATCCGGGATCCCCCGGCCATTGTCGGTCACCGAGATCTCGACCATCCCGTCCGGAACAGGCTTTGCGCTGATCGTGACCTGAACTGCCGAATCCCCGTACTTGATACTGTTATTGACGAGATTGTTAAAGACAATCCCCAGGTTTTCGTCCGCAAGCACGAAGACTCCGCAGCCTTCGGTCCTGATATCCACAGAATGATAGTCGTGGAGGATCTTCTGGACAAGCGCCAGAAGATCGGTCGGCTTTTTCGACGGGGGGTGTTTGTAGATCGCAGAGATGATCTCGATATTTTTTATCACGTCGCGGCTTTTGTCGATGATATCGACAATGGCAGCAACGTACTTCTTTTTGTCCTCGCCCTCGCTCTCCAGCAGGAGTTCGGTATAGGCCCGCTGCGCAATCGTTGCGTTCCGGATCTCATACGTGAGCACATCCAGGTAGATGTCGAGGTACATGTTTGCCTTCCGGTGCGACTCGGCAAGGATCTTTTCCTTATCCTGCAACTCCTGGAGCATCCCGTTCAAGGACTCTTTCAGCGACGCAATCTCGTCATCGCCGCTCACCTGGATACGCCGGGAGAGATCCCGGTCTTTTCCAATCTCCTTCATGGAGAGGTCGAGCCCGGTGAGGGGAGTGCTGATATACCGGTGCAGGAGCAGCCCGGTCACGATCACGTAGATTATGCCAAGCAGCAGGAAGGCAGACAGGACAAATCCCATCGTGGTGTTCACCTGCGTGGCCATCTGCCGGGGGGTCTCCACTTCCAAAAGCAGGACCGGCTGCCCGTCAATATCCTGGATCAGGGACGAACCGGTGATCGTTGCCGGGTCTTCCCGCTGGACATACTCGGGGGCGCCGGGGCGGGTCAGTTCTGCAACCGTTGAGGATACCGTACCCTCGGTCGTGTCCAGGCGCAGGATCCGGACCGGGAGGTGCACATTCTCCTTGAGCGCTGCAACCTCTTCGAGGTCAAAGGATCGCACAACAACAAACTTCCCCCGGATGCCCTGACCGTCAGCACTTACCGGGACAATCGAATGGATGGCAACAATTGCCGGGCCATGGGGGAGAATGACAAAACCCTGCTTGCGCTTGAGCCCGGTGGGGGAGGACTGCATGAGCACCCCCGGATGCGTTGCTAAATACGCGATGAGTTCCTGCGTGATCACCGCGGCATCGGGATTCTCGCCCTTGATCGAACCCGAGTACACCAGGGTGCCGTTTACGCTGTAGATGAGAACGCCATCCGTGCGGAGCCGCTTGTGAAACGACTGCGGATCGAGAACCGACCGGATATATTCAGGGTTGGCATTCTGGACAAAGCGGCTCGTTGCATCCGATACCGCCCAGGTGTTGAGGCTCCGGCCAAGATCATCGGTCCCGGTCGCGAGCTCCCCGCTCACCAGGGCCACATTGGTTGCGGATTCCTTCTGCTCGATCTGCGTGAACGAGTACAGGATGAAAAACTGGGCAACTATCGCAAGGATGATGATCAGTGCAAATACCGTTGCCCCGAGGATGAGCAGGGTCCGGGTCTGGATCTTCACGATCGTTCAATGAAGACTAACAGTTCATCCTATTAAAAGTATTCTCAACCCCAACAGGGAATTTACCAGCGTAAAAACCACGCGTATGCAGCAGTCTGCTCCAGGGCAAAACCATTCGGGCAGGACGGGCGAAACAAGCAGGGTCCGACGGGTTCGATTCCCCGCTGAAAATAAGGAAATGACCGCAGGAGAGATCAGGGCGGGACAGGCTTCTGTCACATCACGGGATGTGCGTTGTTACCGGCCAAAAATTACAATGCCTGTCCATACGAGGTATTCGCCTGCACGATATCAGGTGTATACCAGGTCAGATACAGGGATGCATTCGTATTTATTGCAGGATTGGCGGTTTTTGTGATCTGCAATTTTATTTTCACCGGGTCTTTCTTTCGTTCCGCATCCGACCAAGTCCAGTAAATGTCCCGGTTATTATCGTCATACACGGGATTTCCAAGGATAATTACTTCAGAAGTTGACGGAATGATTCGGATAAAATACCCGTAATTAGCAGACCACGTGTGCCAGCTTGCCAGTAATTCGGTGCCGGAGACATTCGTAATCACCAGCCGTAATCCTTTGGCTGAAGAGATGTGCGGGGAAAAATACTGGTGATCAGCCTGAATACCGATATTTCCGGAAAACGTATCGGCAGTATCAGCAAACCCGGGGATTGCAGTGGGTACCAGGATGAGCACCAGTACCACGAATAGTGCAAATACTGCAACCATCAGATGCGGGTTTTTTACCCGGCTTCCGGATATCCTGCTCACATTCTCACCAATTTTCCATCCTAAAAATGAATAGAGGGCAAGCGGTATGCAGGTGAGAACCGTGATGGTCGCAAACAGCCAGGAGTACCTGTTCGGGATGAGCGGCATAATCATGATAAAAAACATCAGCAGGCCAAACCACATCGGGACGAGACAGAAGAGCAGGATGAAGCGCTGGAAATCACCCTTGTAGATCGTCACAAGCGCCCGGGAACGGAGCGGGATACTCCGTAAAATCTCTTCGTTCTTCCGGCCTTCGAAGACCAGGCTGAATACCATGAGAAAGCAGATGGAAAGAAATATGGCCCCGAAAAAAAGGATCATGGACAGGAAGAGGGGAAGGTAACTCTCCTCGCTCGAAATCCAGGATGTGCCCAGAATCCTGTTCCCCATGTTGGGGATGAGCGAGATCATGGTCCCGGTTATCCCAATCAACGTGAAAAAGCGGAAGTTATCCCACAAAAAGCGCCTTATGGTAAAGAACGGTTTTTCCTTGGGTTTGCACGAAGTGCAGTGTGTGTCACCTTCAGCAAGTTCCCGGCCGCAGTCCGGACAATTTTTCATTCTCCAATCTGTGCTACCAGCGGTTTAATAAATGATCTCAAATCCCCAAATTCGTGAGAGCGCCTCCTGTGCATCCCCGGCAGACGCTCGCGGGATTGTCCCGGGGCCTGAGATCACGGAAGAGAACCCGGTCTTAAAACCATCCGATCCAGAACAGGGCTGAGAGACCAGCGCAGACTGTCAGGGCAGCCAGCCGGAACCACCGGGTTTTCCAGACCGGGATACACTCGTCGAAATCGTACGCTGCAGGAAAGACGGTCATCGGATCTCCCGGGCCATAAAAACATCACGGGAACCATAATCATTCTTGAAGATTGTTTGAAAAAAAAGCGGCATGCAGCCTGTGCTGCATTGTTTTTTGCAGGTTGTCGTGTGAAAGGAATCGGGAAAATTTACCACTGCATGCCTTCTGCCTCACCGGTCAGATGTACCGGTTTTTCCGGAGCCAGTCTGTCTGGGGCTTGAGGTACCGGAAGATGATATCGCACTTCTCGTCCTGGAAACTCCAGGGAGTGACAATGACCGTGTCGCCTTCCCGGATCCAGGCCCTTTTTTTGATCTTCCCCTTGATCCGGCCCATGCGGGTGACCCCGTCGATACACCGGACCCGGATGTGGTTTGCCCCGAGCATCTGTTCGGCAAGGGCAAACTGTTCGTTATTCCATTTTTTCGGCAACCGTACGCGGACGGTGGGAGTGCCATCTGGATTAACGGCATTCAGGTCCGGCTCATCGTTATTCTTTTTGTGAAAACCCATTCAACCAACTACGTATTGTAGGGTTAAATGGCGGCTGACATGTTGAAGGTATGTTAAGGTACGGGTGGTTTCGGGGGTTCGCTTCCGGATATCCCGGGACATGCAATCATGGCCCGGCCGAAAAAACGTGCTGTTCCCATCATACTATACGCAAGGAACGCCAACATAGTATACTGATAAAACGTTTTGACAATGCGTTATTGCGGTACGGGTCTTCCATTACAGCCCGTTACCCGGCATCCTGCAAGACTTTTTCTGGTCGGATTACCGGTCGTTCAGACGCCACGCATGGCGCCGGGCCGGACAATGAACAGCCAATTGCTTAAAAAAAATGACGCTTCAATCCTTACACCCCGAAATCCAGGGCATCCGGACCGGTTACTCGATCCGCTATACCTGCCCCACGTGCGCAAAAGAGAGTACAATTGTGAACAAGGCCCCCCGGGATCATTTCAAGGAAGCACGGGTTGTTTCCTGCAAGCACTGCAGAACCCGCTTAACCGTCCTGACACCGGGCAAGGGTTACTGAGCCGGACGTTTCCGGTATCCCCCGGTATTCCCCATTATTCCGGTTCCTGTGAGCCGGCTTTTCCTGCAGTATTTTCTGGTCACTACCCATCATACTATACGTCCGGACAACCAATACTACGATAACACAAACAGTTTTGACAACAGATCACCTCCCAATCGGACCCCTGAAACAGGGCGGTCCTGTCACCTTCGAAACTTTTTTGCGTGATTAGGTCCTGGCTGCCAGGCCGGTTTCATGGTTTCCGGAAAAAACCCATAAGAAAGAATGCATTATGACGATTCAGCAATCAATCCCCGAGATTAAAGGAACGAGAGCCGGATATATTATCCGGTTCTCCTGCCCCGTATGTGCTACGGAAAATATCATCATCGCCCGATCTTCAAAAGACCATGCAAGAGAGATCCGTGTTGCCCCATGCAACCAATGCCGGAGCCGATCCGCGATCCGGACTCCTGTTGTAAACAATGCACGAAATTATTCTGCCGTGCCTGTCCTCCAGATAAAACCGGCAATGCATTAGGACCGGCCCCTTCCACCTCTTTTATTACCTGGCACAGAAATTACTGTCCATGGCAGACAGGAAGGAAAACACGCATAAGTCCCATACCGTACTGGATACCAGCCAGGACAAAAAGCGGAACGAGGAAGAGGTCCGCCACCACCCGGAATCCAGCCCCCAGCCGCACCCGGCACACCACCCCCAGAAACAACCCACGGGCTCACCCCGGCATCATCCTCATACTCCCCCGGAAGGACAGGCCCTCAACACCGACCATGGCACCCACGAGGACCGTCCGGTGCCGGGAAAGATTGCCAAAAAAAGCAAACGACCGGGATTCTGAATTCTCCCGCCAGGTGAGAACGGGGAGATCCATCTTCCGGAAGGGCAACCCCCCCCCACCCCGGTTCATCTCCCTTACCGGGACACGATTACCCGTGGTTGTGTAAAAAAGTCATGCTCCCACTCACCAGGATTGCGTCAGGCCGGGCGGAACAATTCCTCTGCGGATGAGCGGGCCACGCCGACCGGTCATCATCAGGTTACTCCTTCAATCACATCCCCAAATAGTTGCCGGGGGCGGATCCAGCATTCCGGCAGGTTCCATTGAATCATCTGAATTCAGGCACGCAGGGATACGGACATTCCGGCAAAAAACCCATTCTGATAAAAAAATGATAAAAAAATGATAAATTCTCTTCAAAAACCAGGATTTATCGCAGGTGGAAATGATCTTCCATATATACCTTGATAAAAAAGCAGTAATATCCAATCGGATTTGATTACTAATGACGGAAACTACCACAAACAAGTGTTCTGTAGTTGAGATTAAGGATATCACCGGGGGAGCCGGGGCACTCGGCCTCCTCGGATACGGTATGCCGGGCGTTCTTGTGAGTCTTGCCAACGCGGGAATAATCCAGGCAGGGTCGGCAATCCTCGGCATGGTGATCTTCATGGGCGGGTTTGCGATGCTCGCGGCCGGTCTCATGGAATGGAAGAAAGGCAACACCTATGGCATGGCAGCGTACGGGTGCTACGGCTTGTTCTGGTTCTCCTTTGCAGCACTTCTCCTTCTCCCGGCGCTCGGGCTGGTAAAAGATACCGGCGGAGCCGGCGCAATGGCGGCATATCTTGCACTCTGGGGACTCTTCACGCTCATTCTCTTCATCGGCTCGCTGAAAATGTCACGGGCACTCCAGTTCGTTCTCGGGACACTTGCAATCGTATTTTTCCTGGAAGCCGCAGGCGCTGCAACAGGAACCGGTATGTTCACGGTACTTGCCGGGTATGTGGGCATCATCAGCGGCTTCAGTGCGATCTACACGGCACTTGCACCGGTCCTGAATGAGGTGTACGGGAAAACCATCGCACCGATCGGGTAGGGAACTCTTCATTCATTACCAGGGTATAAGGGAATATTTTCGGGAATCATTCCCCCCGTTTTTTCTCTGTGCATCCATCATCCCCGCCACAAATGCCAGGCTCCTTTTCGCAATTCTTAAAGAACGGTTTGTCCTGCCGGGTAAAATCTGCTTTCAGATGCCCGGAAAAGAATCCCATGGGAAAATCCAGTATCAATACCGCGATCCGAAGGCAGACCAGCGGGGCATTCTCACGATTCGGGAGGGAAAAAAGGGTGCGGGTATCGGGTTCAGGTCCGGACCGGTACGATTTTCTTCAGGTGCAGGTCGAGCACGCCATTTTTTAAGGTGGATCGTGCCCCGGACTTCATGACCGGGACAGGAAGCGGGATCTCGTGATGGAGGGACAGGGATCGCTCTTCGGATAGAGTCTCCCCGGCACCTCCGGCGTTTGTCTCCTCCTGCCATTCACAGGCAATTTTCAGGGTGTACCGGTCAACAAGATCAACGGATATTGTTGCCGGGCCCGTAACGGGAACGGTTTCAAGCGTGACAATCACTTCGTCGGCAGTCTCTACGACCTCCGCGTTCAGGTTATGCGGGTTGCGGCATACGATACCCGGGTCTTCTCCTTGTGGCAACAGCGGGTTGTCGGTTGGTTCAAAAGCAAGCTGGAACAGGTAGTCCATGGATGCTTTGAGTTCGTCGAGTTCATCATAGATTGATCGGTGAAAGCGTCGTACCATTTGTCTACCTCCTCTGTTTGTTGCCCAGGTGCGTTAACCTGGATACAGGGACGAGTGCTGTTTCAGATTAAAGAGATATCGCTGGTACAATCCGGACACACCCGGGGATGGCAAAGATCTGAGCAGAACAGATCCGTAAAACATTATCCCGATGCCGGATGAATAGTGGAGGGAAAGCAATGGATGAACCTGCATTAGAAGACGAGCCGTGTGAACAGTGCGGGCTCTGCTGCCGGATACTGGGGCCCGGTATTGCGCCAACCGTACCGAACGTGTACGTCTGGATGGAGCAGGGGCGGACCGATATCCTGCGCTGGTATGTCGCGTTCATGGAGAAAGGGGATCCCATAAAATGCATTGATCTCCGGGCCGACGACCTCGGGGATGTGGTCTCGTTCGAGATGCGACATCCCGAGACGGGAGAGTTCGTGACGGTCTGCCCGTTCCTGCGACGGGTGGCAAAGACGCGGTACCTCTGCGGGATCCATTTCGTGAAACCCGATATGTGCTGGAATTACCAGCCCTGGGTCTGGGGCGAGACGTACTTCAACCGGTGCCTTGCACTCAAAAAGATCGACCGGAAATGCCGGTGGCCGCACGAATAATTTTTTTAGGGTAAAGTGCCAATCCAGCCCCTGACATCTATCTTTTACAATAGTCCGCCCCCCCTTTGCGCCAGCCCTGCCCCCATTGAGGGCGGGGGCGCATGCGATTTAGTACCTAAAATCCCGATTCAGGTAATACAGCACTATCGCAACCGGGGCGCCATAGCGGCCGGGCGAAGCCCCTGGAGCGTCAGTATTTCCGCTCCAAAACGAATTTACTTTTTTGCATTAAATTTCAGGCAGGTATTTTTTACCTTTTTTCACTCCGTAAATCCTTCCTGGATTCAAGGGCTGGAATTGTACATTACCCTTTTTTTATTTGTTGAGTCGCATATGAACGGACATTCATACCCGGATTGAAAATACGAATCGTATGAGCAGATAAAAAAAAGGTCCCTTCATAAGAAAACTCAGGGTCACGGGACATAGTACCTGTTTTTAAAAATTTGCAGGGATTGGATCGCCACCGGGCCTCCACGGTTACAGGGTCTGTTCACAACAGCAGAAACCCGATGACCGGGATGGTTACCAGGCAGAAGAGTGTTGAGATGAAAACACCCTGCGACGCAAGCGTTGCATCGACCTTGTACTCTTCCGAGAAGAGGACCGCGTTTGCTGCAACAGGCATTGCGATGAGGACGACGGCAACGCCAAGCAGGAGTTTGTCGTGAACGAATGGCAGGAGAATGAGAAACGCAAGGACCGGCAGGAGCACGAGCCGGAATGCCGTGACAAGTGCGATCCTCCAGTCACCTGCAAGGCGGGAAACCGGAAGAGTTGCAAGGAGGGCGCCGACCACGAGCATTGCGAGGGGGGTCATCGTCAGCCCGATCCAGTCGAGCGCGGTGCTGACCGGTGCCGGGATCGTGTAGCCGGTAAGGAAGAGAGCAAGGCCTATAAAGGACGCAACGAGGCCAGGGGTGAGAAGGACCAGCGGGTTGAACTTCCCGGGGCGGCCGTGAGCTATGAGATACACGCCGAGCGAAAACGCAAAGAAGTTGAACGGCAGGCAGAAGAGGATCACGTAAAAGAGCGAGTCCGGTCCAAGCACTGCCATGGCAACGGGTATTCCCATGAAGCCTACGTTCGGGAAGACGAGCATGAACTGGAAGACACCTTTCTCTGATCCGGAAGTGGGCAGGAAACGGCAGATGACAAAGCTCAGGCAAAACGCTGCCAGGTAGTATGCAACAGCAATGAGGAGCATGCTCTCTGCAATGCCGATAGTTGCATCAGACAACGGCACCTGCATGCTGCTGATGGTCAGGGCCGGCAGGGCAATGTTGACAAGGATATGGGAGATCCACCGGACCCGGTTCCCGTTCAGGACGCCGTATTTCCGGAGGACAAAGCCTGTCCCGATGATGAGAAAGAGATAGATTATCGAGAGAAAGACCAGCAAGAAATCCATGGGATCGGTTCCTGTTCAGATTCATTTCAATATTGATGAACCGATGATGTATAGTTTGGGAACGCCATCCGTCCGGCCTGCCGGGAATTATTCCCGGGAACTAACCGAAACAAAACCATACAAATACCTCATATCAGGGACAACCGGCATACCAACCCCCGGTTTACGCAAAACCGTTTTTCCATAAAATCCAAACACTAAAAGAACCGGCCGGTACTCCCTGTCGTGATCCCCATGCACCCGTTACTCAAAATAAAAACCCCGCGGCTCGAACTCATTCCCGCCACCACCGCGATACTCTCGGCAGACTGCAATGACCGCACCGATCTCGGCCGGCTGCTCTCGGCTGTCATTCCCCCGTCATGGCCCCCGCCCCTGCTCGATGATGCTACCCGTGCAGAACTTGTCAGTCTGCAGGAAACGGGATCCGACCCGAACTTCTGTACCTGGTACTGGATCCTGGATGACAAGAGCGGGGCGGGCCGCACGCTGATCGGCAGCGGGGGAACGGCATCCTGCCCGTCATCTCCGGACACCGTGATGATCGGGTACTCGGTGCTCGACGAATTCCAGGGATTAGGATATGCAACGGAAGCCGTGCACCACCTGATCCCGGTTATCTTCCGCTCCCCGGGGGTACGGAAAATCCTTGCAACAACGTACCCGGATCTGAAGGCATCAATCCGGATCCTCGAAAAAAGCGGGTTCGTACCCGCAGGTCACCGTGAGGGCGGATCGGGCATGGAAGAGGGGACGCTTGCATTCGTTTTGATCAGGCCGGATTTGTGAGGATCTTTGGCATCTGGGGTTTTGTCTATGGGGAATGCTGATATTTTTCGAGCAGGGGTCGGGTCACCTGCAAAATGGCGAGGTTTTCGGGTAACCACCCATAATAATTTTTCATCGTGTTGACCCACCACCAATTATTTTCTAAGCATGGGGAGACACTCATTGCTTTGAGACCCGGACCGACCGGAATTTCTCGTGCGATACGCTGAACGGGAAATTTGCGTGCGGCTCGCGAACGGGCCGGGCCGGTGGAATCGGGCGTTGGCATGGGAGCAGAGGAAAGGCAACGGCAAATCCGGGGATTGCGCGACGGGGCTCCGATGAGGAAGATCCCATGATGTAGTGTAAAGTGGCATCGTGTCTATTTCGTATGATCAATGTTAGCGACGATTCCTATCACAATGCCGATCCTAAAAATTCAGAAAAATGATTAAGAGATTTTAACTTCTTTGTTAAGGTCAATAATTGCATCCTGATTACGCGACTTTGCAATTGCTATCTGAGAAAATATCTCATTTAAGATGACATTGGCATTTTTAGATATAGCCATTTCAATTAATTTATTCTCATAGTTTTTGGGAGATATCATCTCTGACACAAATCCCATATTGCCGCGTTTCTTACTCTCGCATTCTACATAATCTGCAACACTTTGCATGATATCTTTTGTAAATAATAAGGATTTGGTTGTCTCAATATTTTCACCACATAATTTTGAATAAAAATTTATAATCGCTTTCCCGGAAGTGACTGGGCACTCCCAACTGATTTCAACAATCTTTTCCGAATTGATTATTTTATCATGATCAACTATAATCCATACCATTTTTTATCACTCCCATTATTTTCATTTAGTGCAATATCACGTAAATCTCTAAAAAAATTAGTACTGATATGGATCTACATCTTGTGGCTTATAGAATAGCCAATAGATAAGATACATAATACCAAGTACAATTGCGGCCGCTATACCAAGCGTAAGCAGAATTGTTGTTCCTATTGCCATCAATTGATTTCCAAATCCGGTTGATACCGAATCTGAAAAGTTCCCGAGGATATAGTTCCCGAAGAGTATGCATCCAATTGCGAATGCGATTACTCCGAAGAGATACACCCAAGGGCTAATAGGTTGTGGGTTTTCACGCATATTCGTTCCTCACTACAGAGGAGCTGGTACTCTAACACAACCTTTTTATCCCAACATTGAGATAAGTTCCTTGCATAATTTTTGAGGTTGTGGGAGGTACCAACTCCCACTACTTTTGGGAAGTCTTTTGACTTGCCCGATCTCAGCTTACGTCGTACACTATATAAACTTAACCCGAACTAACGATTTCATACGAACGTTTAATAGTATTAAAAACTATGCAAATTGATTTTTAGGAGTAAACGCGCATATAAAGAGTTTTATGTTATCGATTTTTCCTTAAACAACTGCTCAGGTGTCTTGTAATCCAACTTTTGAATCTCCCTTTCGTTGTTGAACCACTCACGGAATTTGTCAAGACTTTCTTTAAGGGATTTCTCATTGCCGTATCTGTTGTGAGCGATCTACTCATCAAACAGGGTCTTAAACAATCTCTCGATCCTCCCATTCTGCCACAGCTTGCCCTTGTCAACGCGGTGGTGAAGAGGTTCTGGACTTTTAAGCAGTCCTCAAAAACCTTCGATACAAATTGCCCGCCGATATCAGTGTACAGTATGCGGGGATTCTTGTGCCAAAAAAATGGGTTGGATGACGGGTCAAAGTTCTATTGCTCGAAGAAGTTGATGAAGAGGAATAATATCTAAAAATTAATTACTCCGAATAAATGAAGGAAAAATGGAATAAATCCAACAATTGCACCCAAAGCAAACCAGAGTATTTTTGATTTTAAATCATTTTTTTCAATATTCTTTTTTATACCGATTTCATAGATTATTTTTTTCAACTCATTAAAAATCTCCTTAAAATCTCCAATTTTCAGATCTGGGGTGTGTTCGAACCTTTTTTGTATACGAATTATTGCATTTCTCTCTTCGGTGTATGTATGAAGTTTTCCCTCGCGTTTTGATATTTCATCTTTATAATTTTCAAAAATAATCGGCAATGCCCTTTTGTAAAAAGATTTTATTGTTGCATCCAATTTTTTATAGAGTTCTTCATCTTGAGTATCTAAGTACTGGTTGAAATAAATATCAAATTCATTTTTTAAATCGTCACAATTAACGTATTCATCTAGTCTTTTAACATTTTCAAATTCATTAGAATAAAAAAGTCCTTCCTGTGATATTTGCATAGTATGTTACCAAGGCCAAATATTCCCAGAAGGGTCTTCACGATATTTCGGGCGAACAATATACCACCCCTTACCGGCTTCATAATAGATACGCTCACCCTTCCGAGTTCTATGGGCTTCTGCCTCTTGTCGCGTCCTATAATATGTCATATAATTCTGGTTTGGATCTATATTCTCGAAGTTGATACGTTTTTCGCTCTCATTCTCCTATATAATCACTTCCATAAAAGACACGAGGCCACTTTACACGATACCATGAGGGGCTTCCACCCATATCCCTGCCGGAGAACACCCTCTTTAGGAGATGCTCCAATCCGGGCCCGTAACAGGCCCCGTTTCCCTGTTTTTCCGGAACCAGGGGCACTAATTCCGGAAAATGAGGCACTAAGTCACCGGTTTTATCCATTTTTACGTCGTAAAACCGAAGCAGTATTTAGCAGCATCTGGGAAGCGAAACTCCCCCGGAAACGTAATTCTGTCCGTTTCAGCGGGGGAACGGTGGCCGGCGTGCAGGGCACCCCCTCCGGACGCATTTCTAAATTTACGTCGGAGAATAGCCCCTGGCCGGGGGGTCATTCTCCGTCGTGAAAAGGGATTCTCCGACGTGGACATAGTATCCGGACCCCCTGTTTGGGGAAATCTTCCAGGAGCGGTTTAATGATGACCTATCTAGTATTTCGACAATTATTGCTCATAATGTTGATTTCGATTTGCCAACTTTAAATGCCGAATTTCTTCGAAGTAACCTTAAAACGGACCTACTGGAAAACAAAAAAATTTTGTACAATGAAAACTCCTGAGATAATCTCCTTTTGCCAAATCCCAAATCCATATCGAGAAGGAAATAAATGGCCAACATTATCTGAATTGCATAAAGTTCTCTTTAATTTCCCATTCGAAGATAGTCATAATGCATCTGCTGATGTTGAGGCATGTGCCAGATGTTATTTTGAAATGAAAACCCGAAGAGTTATTGAGTAAAATTGTTTTATCAAATTCGATCCAAGAATCTTACCTTATTAGTGACCCATATTAGAATCCAACTTAATAATATTTTGATTGAAGGCCAGAAACCCAAAAAAATTCCCATGAGACAACCAGGAAGCGAGAGTAGTACAACCCATCCAACAATCCCAGATTCAAAAGTTGATGTAAAAATTCCGGACAACAGTAGAATGGTTGAAATTAAAAAATACTCAATTAAAAACAATCCGTAGATTATTGAATCAAGTACAAAAAATTTCCCTGATTTTTTCTTCAAATGTAAATATATTGAAATTGTCAAATAAACTGATCCGAGTGGGACTAAAAGAAAAACATACGCAAAAACTGCAAGAAGATATTCGTGTATTACGTACAGGCCTAAGAATATGATTAAATAACCATAGAAAATCAGGAATAACCACTTCGTTGATTTTTTTGAAAATGAAGATACGAAATTGCCATCCGAAGAAATATCCATAGTTTGAATGTCATACCAGATTTTTGCTGATATAAGGAAGAAGATCGAAAAACTTGCGGCAATTGCGGAAGATAAAACCTGATCTTGAGGGATATTTAAAAAAGTTTCATTCACACCGAAAAAATTTTGAGAAGAAACTGAATATACTGAGACATTCGCAGAAAAATTGATGTGATTAATGAGATTTTGCGAAGTTAAATTTGAAGAATTGTTGAGAAAATGAAAATTCGGTGATGACATCGATCCATTAAAAATCCATAATAGCGATTTGTTCGCATTGTTAAATTGAGTAAGATAAACAGATAGTGCTGCAAAGACACCAGCAATAACAATGTATCCAGAATTTTCTTTTAGGTATTCGAATAACGAACTATACTTTTTTTCAGGACGCTGTGTATTTTTTCGGCGGATAGAACCTCCACAATATTTACAGAATTCTGAGTTTATCTCATTTTCACGCCCGCAATTTGAACAATACTGAATTGCTTGCATTGTATGATGGTCGCATTGACATCAAATAAAACTATATTTACTTTTAAATTTTTTCGTAGCCGTTCAGAAATATCCTTTGGAACTGGTATTTCTGGTCGATTTCATCGTTTCCAACCTTTCGCTCATGTACATCCTTCGTTTACCCCCAGCACCCCGATCCTCTCCATCCCCTTGTACACCCCCGCTGCCAGCAGCAAATCCACCGCAACCACAACCAGGTAAATAACCCCGTTGGAAACCGGCGTGTGCCAGTAAATCCACGGAACCATGGAAAGACCGGACAGTACAAAAAAGAACGCAAAGCCCACCGCAAAGAGTGAAACAACCAGGTCGCAGGCAACGATGCGTTTGATGCCGGTCTCCGGTCCCACAAACCCGTGAAACAGGAACGGCGGTATGAGAGCTGCCATGGGTGCGACAAAGAGGACGGAGGCAGCTATGAGGTTCCCTGCGTCGGTGTCCTTAAGCCAGATGAGGCCGAGCAGCATGACCGCGATTGGCGCGGCAGCCCGGAGGAACCGGTTCGGGGCCCGGGTGCTGACAAGCCAGATAAGTGCGAGCAGGGCTGCACCCATGACAACGACAAAGGCCATGATCGCGAGCATCGGAAGAAAGAGGGGACCGGGTTCAGGCATGGTATTCCTGTTCCGGACATGGCCGTTACGGTCCCTTAATAGTATCGAGGGGTTGGTCTCCCCCGGACCCGGGATCAACGGATCTCATGAACCGGGAAATGTTCCGGCAACCGGCCCCGGTAATCGTTCCGGTAAATCCTGGAAAGAACCAGACGCGTGTGCAATGCGTTTAAGGTTATAATCCTCCACAATAGGCAGAACATGTCGGGTTATAACCCATCACATCCGACCCACTCAATCCCGGGAGCAGAACATGTTCGGTAAATGAATCTCCGGCCCGGGAGCCCTCTCAAAATGTATCATAAAGACCCCGTCCAAAATAAATCGTTGGCCACATTCCCGTCCTTTCGGTAAGCATTACCATGATGGATACGGCTGACAGCCCCCGCTTCCCACCCAAACAGAGAATATCTCCATGACCTCAAAGCCCATCTGTCTCACACTCGCCGCAGCCGCCCTCATCCTCGTACTCGTGCTCGGATCCGGCTGCCCGTTCAGTCCTTACTCTGCCGTGGCGTGATCACGAAAATGCACCGGTCGTCCCCGGAAGAATAGCACTCCGCCTCGACAACCGTAACCGGGCAGCCCAGGTGATGCGAAAAGATTGATGTGAGGACACCGGTATCGAAGGCGCAGGCCCCATGGCCGGTCACCGGCAGGTCCTCGCATTCAAAACAGCCGCGAACACCCAGCGTGAGCGGATCGGAAGATACGATTGAGATGGCACCAAGACTGTGCGCCTGCCAGAAGGTATCCATCTTCCGCACCACCTCTTCTGTGGTCCTGCCGGCAACTTTCGGTGCAAGCACCCGGCCAACCTCGGCGCCGGTCCGCTGCAGCACCGGGTCGATATTGATCCCCATGACCATTGCCTGGGTGCGGAAGACGAGCACGCAGTACCGGAAGAACGAGACGATATCGTCATCAGCAAATGGCTGGCCTGTACCGCTATGCCGGTGAGCGGGAGGGGGGAGGCGGGCGTCACGGTCCGTGTTGGTCAGCCTGCCGATGGCATCGGACGAGAGTGCTATCAGGCGCTTCCGGCTGTCGCGGGGATCGGGTGATGAGGTGATGAGCCCTGACCGTTCGAGATCCCGGAGATGCACGGATATGGTGGACTTGGCTTTCCCGGTTCCTTCCACAATCCGGTCGAACGGGACCGGGCCAGCTGCCGCCAGCTCCAGGATCCGGAGTTTTATCGGGCTGTCAACGGCCATCACGGAATCCTGTGTAGAGAAGAGGCGGACATCCCGGGTCTGCACGCCTGATGCCGGGTCCGGGTGCGATTGCATACTTAAGTAGTGGAGCGCAATGTTCTTAAAGATTGTTCGCATACAATAGAACATTCGTATCATTACGAACAATGTGATTGCCATGAAAGCAGAATCCTACAAGATCGCAGACGGCGTATACTGGGTCGGATCCTTAGACTGGGACCTCCGCACCTACCACGGCTATACGCTTGACGGAACGTCCTACAACTGTTACCTTGTCTTTGGCAAGAAGACCGCTCTCATCGACAACGTGTACCCGGGCCACTCGGCCCAGATGTGGGCCCGGATTGCCGATGCCTTTGCCAAGGAAGGAAAGAAGGAAGCAATCGACATCATTGTCCAGAACCACGTGGAGAAAGATCACTCGGGAGCGCTTGTCGAGATCCACAAAAAATTCCCAAAAGCCCCGATCTACTGTACTGAAATTGCGGAGAAAGGACTGCTCCGGCATTTCCCCGCACTGCAGGGCGCAACATTCCACCACATAAATACCGGTGAAGCGCTCGACCTTGGCGAAAAGACGCTCGCGTTTGTAGAGGCCCCGCTCCTCCACTGGCCGGACTCGATGTTCACGCTGTACGTTGAGAAGGGCATTCTCTTCCCCAACGATGCCTTTGGCCAGCACCTCTGCTGTGCAAAAAGGCTGGATACCGATATTCCCGAACATGTCCTCATGGACGCCACGCAGAAGTTCTACGCCAACCTCATCGTGCCGTTAACGCCGCTCTTCCTCAAGAAGGCCGAGGAGCTCACCGGCCTTGGCCTGATCGAGAAAGTGAAGATGATAGCTCCTGCCCACGGGCAGATCTGGACCGATCCCGGCAAAGTCCTTGGCGCGTATGTCGGCTGGGCATCCGGCACGTCCCGGAAGAACAAGGTGACTGTCATCTACGACACCATGCACGGGTCAACGAAGATGCTCGCCCACGGCCTTGCTGAAGGCGTCATTGCCGGTGGCTGCGATGTGAAACTCTTCAACCTGCACGAAGACGAGCGGTCCGAGATCGTCAAGCACATCCTCGACTCGAAGGCGATCATGGTCGGCGTCCCGACAATCAACGACATGCCCTACCCGAGCATCGGGGATCTCCTCTACTATCTCAGGGGCCTGCACTTCAACCGGACCGGGGAACGTTTCGCGCTCACGTTTGGTTCCATGGGTGGCAAGGGCGGGGCCGTGAAGATGGTTGCCGACGAACTCACGACCGCGGGGTTCACGGTTATCGGTTCGCAGGAAGTGCTCTATGTGCCGGACGCAGCCGAGCTCGACACCGCGTTCGAGACCGGAAAGGCAATGGCACAGCGCATCACGCAGTAAATAAGTTCCCGGCAGGTTTCTGCCGCATGCACCAGCCCCTTCTTTATTTTTCAATGCCCGCCCGCCACGGTGAAGGACCAGTGGCCATCCTCTTTTTTGGGCTCAACGGAAAAACGACAAACCAGCTCCGTGATACCTGCAGGAGCCGACAAACCGGTTCCCGTTGTCGGGAGATTACAGAACATCAGGCTCTGTTGAAAACTAAACAAGAGATGAAAATCTGTTATGGGGAGGTAAGGGGATCTCCCCTTGGGCAGCCTCCCCCTCATGGGAAGAGAGGGGGTCATGCTCAATCCCGCTGGAGTGTAGGCAAACGCAATGAAAAGAGAATTTTAACGGAGCAGATTTTTCAGTCATCCTTATGAGAATACCGGAACGGAAATCCGTTTAATGAATCGGGCGTATCAGTAAAGTGAAGAGCTATGATCCTTGTTGACGCAAAATGTTCCATTCTCCCCGGGCGGCAGAGCGATTTTACCCGCGAGGTCCGGCAGATCATCCCGACCGTCCGGAAAGAGGACGGGTGTACCCGGTATGAACTGCTTACCGATGAGAGCCAGCCGGGTGTATTTCATTTCATTGAAGAATGGGAAAGCCAGGCCCACCTCGACAACCACATCGCACAGCCACATATGCAGGAGTATTTTGCAAAAACCACACCCTTACACTGTGCCCCGACAGAGCTGACCATCTACCGGATCTCGTCCTCACGAACGGTCACGATGAAGGACTGAGGATCCGGACCCGGCGCGGCTGGCGTATTTCCACGGGTCACCCATGGCGGATCCATTGTTGCCGCTGCCAAATTCTTTTTTGAAAAAACCGGCCAGGAAATTTTTCGGGCAGACACGACCTGTCCTGCCGGAACCCGGAATCCGGCAGGGACAACCATAAACATGCCCGCTCTTGCCGGGGTTGCGGAAATTCCTGCAAGTTTGAAACGGGCGTGAGACGGTACAACGTTGTCCGGTGCTCTTTTTTTACGCCGGCCTTATCTCCCCCTGCAATGAAAAAAAAGAAAAGGGTAACGTGCCAATCCAGCCCCTGACATCTTTTACAATAGTCCGCCGCTCCTTTGCACCAGCCTTGCCCCCATTGGGGGCGGGGGCGCATGCGATTCCCCGGTATTTCCAAAAATCCCGATTCAGGTAATACAGCACTATCGCAACCGGGGCGCCATAGTGGCGGGGCGAAGCCACGGGAGCGTCAGTATTTCCGCTCCAAAACGAATTTACTTTTTTGCATTAAAATGTTAGGCAGGTATTTTTTACCTTTTTTCACTCCGTAAATCCTTCCTGAATTTAAGGGGCTGGAATAGTACATTACCCAAAGAACATTACGGTTTTTTGGGAGGAATTGCCAGCAGGTCATCCTCCTTTCCCGCGTCCCGCTTCTCCATTGACCACCCCACGTAAGAGATCGCGAGGGCCGTGATCATCACAAGTGCCAGCAGAATCGTCGTTGTCGTTGTTTTTGGCATGAGAATGGAAAGTATCAGAAAAACCGGGATGAGCCCGATTGCAATCATTTTTAATTGTACCTGGGTAACCTGCATGGTTGATCCTCTCCGGTCCCGCTATCCGGATGAACAGTATCTGGTTCGCCGCAGAGCCACATATGAGTATCGGGAGTTCCGGGATGTATCGCAACAATCAGCAGATATCTGCCTGCCCGGATTTTTTTATCAAAACGTACTACGAAACGTGACGAAAAAAGAGGGGGGAAGATGCCAGGGAACCTGCGGATTACTGCCCGCTTCCGGCATACCGGAATTTCCCGCAGGGCACATGGATCTCGAACTGGGCACCCCGGCCCGGATCGCCGGTCTCCCGAATGGTTATCTCGGTGATTGCCAGGATCTCCCGGGAAAGGAAGAGGCCAAGACCGGTATTCTTCCCAAAGCCGCGCTCGAAAAGCCGGGCTTTGTCTTCCGCAGAGATGCCGTTGCCATCATCCTCAACTACAATTACGACATCATTGCCGGCCATCCGGGTGGAGACGGTTATTGCCGTGATACCATCACCCCCGTATTTCACGGCATTGTCAAAGAGGTTGTAGAACACTTTCTCAAGCATTGGATCGGCATAGATCTCGAGGGAGCCGGTGGTGCGGGTCAGGGAGATCTTGTGGAGATCCACATGATTCTTTGCCCGGGCAACGACCTCGCCGGCATTCTGCCAGACCGGCACTTCGCTCCCGAGCTTGTCATATTCCCCCGTGAAGGAGATCTGTTCCCGCATGGCGTTCATCGCCTTCTCTTCGCAGGCAAGGTATTCTTTCTGGACAGGATCCGTGGACAACTCCGTGCTCAGTTCATGGTAACTGGCTACTGCCATCAGTTTGTTCTGGAGATCATGACGGGTGATGCTGGTTAAGAGGGCGATCTTCCTGTTTGCCTGTGCCAGCGCCAGCTCTGCCTGTTTCCGTTCGGATATGTCCCGGAAGAGACAGATATACCCTGCTGATCCCGTCCCGTCAGTATCCATGGAAGTGACCAGGACATCATAGAACCGCGGGCTGCCGTCATGACGGGTCTGGACTTCGACATGGAGTTCCCGGTTTTCCAGGGTGGGATCGCCCGGGACATGGGCGAGCCCGGGAACTACCTCCGCAAGGGAGCGCCCGATGGCATTCTGCGATGAGACCCCCGTGATCCGTTCGGCAGAAGAGTTCAGATCGATTACCTGGTGCAGCTGGTTTGTAACAATGACCCCGTCTTTCATGGTGTGAAAGACCTGGGAGTATGCCACGGGCACTGCGGAGAAGAGCTGGTAGCGGAGGAGACCAACGGCTAAGATGATGCTTGAGACAAAGAACGCAAAGGGTGTCAGGTCGAACTCGGGGAAAGGAACAATCCGGAATACATAGGCGATATTGAAGAATGCCGGTATACACGCCGCAAAGACCAGGAGAACCATCTGGCGCCGGTAAAGTCTGGTGGGGACAAAAAGCCTGCCCACCGCAAGGAGGAGCGCAACAAGAGTAAGGAGGTAACAGTACCCGATGTGGATCCAGAACAGGGGGGCGTGCTCATAGATCCAGATGATCGACCCGTTTACGTACTGAGGGTAAAACCCGGTATAATAGAGGTGGTGCCAGGAGTTGGTCAGGACCAGGAGCCAGACGATTGCAGGGACAATAAAGAAGAGGGGGACCGTTTTTTTATTGAGGATATGGTCACGCCCGGTATACAGGAGGACGATGAAGAGCCACGCAATCGGGACTATCTGCAGCCCGGGGTACTCGATATCGTTGATGAGAAGGAGCGTCTGGAGGTCGGGGCTCATCAGTTCCAGGGCATAACCGAAGACCCAGACGGTCTCAGCCACCATCAGCAGGGTAAAGGCGCGCGAGATGGGGATCGCCCGGTTCCGCCACCCGGCATACGCAAGAAATGCCGAGAGGATGCCAGTGAAGAAGAGAAAAATGACCGCGGGGGAGTACTGGATAATCATGATCTCAAATTCTCCTGCATTATGACATTGTCCCGGCCAGAACGCGCTGCGGGCAGGACACGAAATTCACGAGCCTGATCAGGATTAATGAGTACTTATCATTTCTCAAGGGTCATAAATTCCCTGTTTTTATCCCGGGGGTAGGGGATCGTCGTAACCGGAGCTCAAAAAGGGAACGGGGAATATACCGTGAGGCCTGATCAGCGTGACAGGAAACCGGGATTGGACGTCCATAGGGACAGGCCATCTGCATGATCGCGCAATAATTCCTGCACTTCCTCACGCATGCAATCCAGGGGGCGATCCCGCCAGCTTTTTTTAGAACCGTTTCGGATCGGTATCCACATCGATGATGACCGGGCGGTCCAGGGCCATTGCCCTGATCAGAGCAGGTCTGAATTCCTCCGGCCGTCGGACAGGTATCCCGACGCCCCCGCATATTTCAGCATATGCTGCAAAGTCCGGGTTTAAGAGGTCAGTTGCAAAGTTCGGGTAGTGTTCCATCATCTGTTCCACCCGGATCATGCCGAGCTCGCGGTTATTCAGGATGATGACTACCACCGGGAGACTGTACTTGACCGCGGTGACGAAGTCGGCCATGGCCATGGAAAAACCCCCGTCGCCGGTTATGCAGAAGACCGGGCGGTCCGGGTACGCCAGCTTTGCAGCCAGCGCCCCGGGAAACCCGAAGCCCATGGTGGCAAGATAGCCGGACATGACGAAACGCTGGCGCTTCATCCGGAAATTCCGGCCAAACCACCACTGGTTCTCGCCAACATCCAGCGAGATGACCGCGTTGGATGGAATAATTTCCGAGAGCACCTTCATGATATACGGGGGACGCACCGGCACCGCCGTGCTGTCCGCCTCGCGGTCGCGCAGCCCGTCCCATTCGCGCTGCATCCGGGTCACTTCTGCCTTTGCTGCTGTGGTGTCCCTTCCTTCAAGAAGCGGGAGGAGCCGGGGGATGACATCCGCACAGTTCCCGAAGAGCGACAGGGTCTGGTTGTTCTTCCCGAGCTTTATCGGGTCAAGATCCACCTGGATCATCGGCTTGTCAGAGGGCACGTTCGTGAATTTCGAGAATCCGACGCCAAACGTGATGAGGAGATCGGCGCTGGCAGCAGTTGAGCGGGCCATGGGCGACCCGACATTTCCCAGAATACCGAGCACCCATTCCGTATCTTCCGATAGGATCCCTTTGGCCCGGAAGGTTGTCAGGATCGGGGATCCGATCTTCTCTGCAACCGCGAGCACGTCAGCGCCGGCCGCATACGCACCCCACCCGGCAAGGATGACCGGGTTTTTTGCAGCATTGATGCGATCGGCGGCAAGCCGGATCCGGTCTTCGGTCGGGATGATCCCTGTACCGGGAATGCAGGACTCGCGGGTGCAGAACGCGGCATCGAGTGGTTCCTTCTGGATATTGTTCGGGACCGAGAGCTGGGCAACCCCCCGCTGGATGATCGCGTATTTGAGCGCACGGCTCAGGAGAAGGACCGCCTTGCTGCGGTCTGCTATCGTATTGTTGTACACGGTGACCGGGCGGAAGAGGGCATCCTGGTCGATCTCCTGGATTCCCCCGGGGCCGGTGTACTGCGATTCCGACTGTCCGTTCAAGGCTATGACCGATGCATGATCCTCCTTTGCATCATAGAGCCCGGTGATGAGGTTGGTTGCACCGGGCCCGGCAATTGTTAAGCAGGCACCAACGTTTCCGGTCAGCTTGCTGTACGCTGACGCTGCCATTGCCGCATTTCCCTCGTGGCGGAAGACAATATACCGGAGGGCCGGGTTCTTCCGGATCGCTTCCACGAGCCCGAGCGAGGACGTGCCGGGAAGACCGAAGACCAGAGAGATTCCAAACGCCGCAAGTTCGGCAGCAATGACTTCGGAGACCGTTGTTTTCGACCGTGCGTGGAGATCGTCTTCCGACACGGCATCAAAGGCATCTTTTGCCGCCCCGCAGACCGGGCAGGTCCAGTTACCGGGAATATCAATAAAGGGAGTCCCTGCCGGGATACCCGCCATGGGAATCCCGGCCGTTTCATCATAGATATAGCCGCAAACCCTGCACTTCCACGCAGTCACAACTCTTCACCTTAACGATCAATAGATCGATGATGGATATAAAATCAAGGATGGCTGGGGTAGAAAACGGGGGGAGGGGGGCGTTGGGGTCCCTGCAATGGATCCTTGTGGGAGTGCGATGCTATGCACTTATATGCAAGGGGCTCTTTTTGTCTGTACTCACATTCGAGGAGAGACCATTTCATGATTACACAGGATATTATCCGGAAACTCTGGGACGAAGCGGGGTACGGGAACGTGGCGGTCTGGGAGAATGACACCCTGACGGTTGTGCCGGCCGATTATTGCGGGGAGACACGCGGGAAGAAGCCGCTCGTCATCCTCAAGCCGATTGCGCTCGTAAACACATTTGAGCTGCTGGATTTCGCACTCAATGACGAGGAACTGCTCACGAAAATTGAAGAGACGGTCCGGGCTTGCGGGGGAACCATCACCCGGGGATCAAAAGAGTAATGCCAAAAAACCGCTGGTGTGGTAATTTTTTTATCGGGCCCGCCCAACCTTACAAAAAATACGTTTCATCATGACCGGCAACCAGGATCCCTACCCCGTTTCCGACACGGCAGCACTCGTCATGCTCTGGGCCGCCAGGTACTATGCAGAAAAACCGCTGCTTGGCACGTATCTCCACAGGCTCGATCTCTCGGCTGGCCAGCCGCTGCTGGACCGGTATAACGGGATCTGTCCCTGGTATTCGGAAGTGATCATCAACCGGAAGCATTTCATCCGGAGCACGGTGGAAGAACTGCTCCGGGGCCGCAACAAACCAACGGTCATCGTCAACCTCGGGGCGGGATTCTCCCCGCTTGCCCTTGAACTGCTGCCCTTCCTTTCGGACCAGGTCCGGTTTATCGAGATGGATATGCGGAACATGGACCGGAAGACGCGGCTCTATGCGGATCTCATCCCGGACCCGTGCAGGTTCATCTCCTGCAGGGAAGCGGATATCGGAAACACTGCCTGCCTGGACGACACCCTTGCAGGCATGGTAAATTATGAAAAGACGCGGCTTATTGTGGTCATGGAAGGGCTCACGTACTATATCGGGAGGCCTGTCATGGAACGGGTGCTTGGCTGCCTGTCCGGGCTTGCCCTTGATGAGACGCTCATCTTCGAACACCTCAAGCCCTGCCGCCTTGTCAGCAGCGAGCGGAAGTTCATTCCCTACGAGATCTTCTCCCATGTGCGGGATTACACCGGCATGGACCGAATGACTACCTATTCCGACAGCGGGATCCGGACCATGCTCGGCCCGGCATTTTCCTGCAGGTATTCCGACATGGACGAGATGGAGAAGAGAAGGACCGAAACCAACACCTACTTCCCGACGCCGGACTCCGGCTGGCTTTCCTGTGCCGTTGCATCCCGCAGATCAGAAGAGTAACCGTGTCATAAAAACAAGTCGCGGTCTGCTGGACTGGCAGACCGGCGGCATCCATTAAGTGAATAATTTGTTCAGGAAAAAGCGGTGCTGGCCGAGTTTCCCGTCAAAGTTCGAGGCCCCGATATGGCTGGCCTTCCCGGTCCCTGCCGCCGCAACGATACCCGCCTTCATGGCGTTATTCATTGCCGCGTCATCCGTTGCATTTATCACGATCTCGTAGATCGAGCCAACGCCGTCAGGGACGAGCGAGTCGGTAATGGTGTCTTTCAGGGTGGGGCAGAACATGTGGTTGGTACTTGCCGGCATCGGGAAGCGGTAATTCCTGCTTGCCACCTTGGACCCGCTCCGGACAATTCCCCCGGCAAAACTCATGATTACGCCTTTCATGCCCCGGATTGCAGCGGCTCCCGCAACCGCTGCCGCAAGCGCAGATTGCTTATCTTTTCCCATGACAAGAAAATTGCCCCCGGCAATTCCCTTGACCGTGCCATACCGCTCCTCGCCAACATACTCGCCTTCCATGACCGGGATCTTCCAGCAGTGCCGCCCGTTAACCATGCACCGCTCCTCGTAGCGGTCCCCGAAATAGTGCATGCGGATCGCAAAGCGTGAGGCTGCTTCCGGCAGGCCATCGAATGCGCTGGCGGTCGGGGCCGGGAGAACGCACTGGGAGATACGGGCCGCAACATTGGCTTTCATGTTCTTCTTCTCGGCACAGATCAAGATCGAGACGCCGAATCTCCCGTCCGGGGTCTCACCCGGGGGGATTTCGCATTCGATCCCGGCCTCACAGGGACAGGCGATCTTGGACGTGGCAAACCCGGTTGCGGTCGAGGCTGCCGTGTATGCCCACTCTTTGGTATCTGCGGTGATTATGATCCGTGAAATCCAGACCGGGAACGCCTCGGCAAACGTATCAAGGATCTCAGTTTTATTGATCTCCATTATCGCATCCTCCCTCAGGGGTACACGATACCGTCCTCGGTGATAATATGATCCATGCGGACATCGGTCGGGTCCAGCGGCAGCCGGTCGATCTCCTGGCAGGCAAACGCAATCCCGATCTTGCGGAGATCCGGAAACTTTTCCAGGAACCGGTCGTAATATCCTGCACCGTATCCTATCCTCCCGCCGGTCCGGTCAAAGCCGAGCATCGGGAGAAGGATCGTGTCAACGTCCTCGCCACGGGCAGGAATCTCGCTCCCGATTGGCTCGGGGACGCCGAACGTACTTGGGACAAGTGCCGCAAAGTCCCGCAGGTACGAGAGCCGGAGGCTTACGTCCTCTTTGACAATGATGGGGACAATAACCGGGTTGGTGCGTTCAAGCAGGGTAGTGATGATCGGCACCGTGTTTACCTCCTTTTCCTTGGAAGTATAGGCCATCACCGTCTCATCCTCGCTGAGGAGTGTCATGAGGTGGCGGCAGATGATCGAGCTTTTCTTCAGCCGGTCTTCCGGGTCCATGGCATCCTTGCGCTCGCGAAGGATCTGCCGTATGCTGCTTTTCTGCTCCCGCATGGGCAGTAGTAGAGAACAGAGGTATTTATGCTTTTCCGGACTCAGACCCGGCCGGTTGGGAGATTCGTGCGCCATCGGATTCTATCGGCAATGATAGTGTGAGAATGTTTTCCGGATTTCGTATACGAAGACCGGCCTGACCCGCAGAATACAAACAGGAAAAACAAAAAAAGGCGAATAACTGAATTTTTCAATACGCCTTTGGGAAGCGGGGCATCTGCTCCTGGCTTAATTCAATGATCTCTGCCGTTTTTTCAAGAAGGCCGGCAAGATATTCTTTTGCCCAGTCCTCAGTCTCATATTCCTGAAACGGGCGATAGGATCCCTGTACCGCAGAATTCTCTTTCTCGAACCGGAGCAGGCCGACAGGAAAACCGCCAGCCCGGACCAGCTGGTCAAGCTCTTCAAGCGGGTACCTGCGGGAACTGAAGATAAATTTTGTCTCGGATTCAAACCCGACCGCAATAGCAACAAGCCACGCGTCTTTTGCTTCTGCAAGCATCTCATTTACCAGATCTGACGTTTTTCTCATGTCTCGCTCAGACAGAAAATTGCCGGCCATACCTTAAATAATGCGTTTATTGAGGACCGGGTGCACACGGTGTTTCTCTGACAAAAGATCAACCACTTCCGGCAAGCAGCAGTACCTGTACCAGCTCATCGGGCATGCTTGCCATCGGGACATGGGAAGTTGGCAGTTCAATGCAGGTCCATTCCGGACCCGCCTCGGCAATTTTTCTGTCAATAACATGACGGACAGCGGCGAACTCGCTTTTTGTGCAGAGGATATAGGTTTTTTTCAGGTCTCGTATCCTGCGGGGATCGAACCGGAGTTTCTCCACGTACGGAGGAGCCGGTTCCAGGCCGGCAAACGAACGGGGATCGTATCCGCTGGAAACTATGATGTCGAAGAGCGATTGTCCCGGATCCGGCAGTGCAGCATCGATATAGACCAGGCGGCGGATCCTCTCCGTCATCCGGGCGGCAACGCCGGTTATGATCATACCGCCGTAGCTGTGCCCGACTAAGATAACATTCCATAGATCCTGTTCAGCCATCAGTGCGCAGACCTGCCCGATATGGGAGGTCAGGTCGCAGATATGTTCGTCCCGGAGCCGGGGTACCGACACATGGTGGTTGTTTTTTGTGAGTGCAGGTACTATGGGATCCCAGATCCTGCCTCCCATCCGGCCGTCCGGGGTATGGACCGGTCTTCCCTGGGTAAGGTGGTTCCAGGTATCCGTCGTCATATTGCCGCCATGAACCAGAATAAAATTGGCCATAGTTACAAAGACACACTCCCACGCGGATGTTTCAGATGAGGCATTGATTTCTGGATATATAATAATCTGCTATCCGGATTAGATGAATAAAAAATCAGGATTGGTCCCGTCCGGGTTTTTGGGAGCAGTATGGTCCGGCGCTGCTGATGCGGGAACACAGTGTATGGTAAAGAAAAAAACAGGATACGCAAAGCCCACAACCCGCTGATACTATCGATCGCAGGACCTGTCAATAACGGAGAGGTGGTGCTTCCTGAAAAGTTCTATTGCGTTTTGGGTTTTTATCCTCGCACGCCCGCTGTCCTGGAGGCCCATTGTAATTGTCATCCGGCCCCGGAACGTGCTCGTGACAAAGCAGGTTGTCGGCATGAAGCCACCCGGATAGCAGATGCAGGCATCAGTAAGCCCGGGACAATCAGGGAGGTTGACTGGCCCGGGCCGGGAGACCGTAAGCTAGCACTTTCGCGCTCCCCGCGTACCGGTTTAAGTAGGCAGAATTTCGATCTTCTTCCATGGATTGCCTGCACAAACCCTTAACAGCGAGAAACCTGCAACCCCCGGTCGTGAGATACGATGGTGAGAAACTGTCAAAAATCCGGGAGAAGATCTCCCTTGTCTTCGGGCGGGCAAGCACCTGGGACGACCGGACACTCTCAGAACGGTACAATATTACTCCTGACGGCGACCTGATTCTGATCGTAAAATGATTATAGCTCCCAGTCGGGATTATTTTCACTCCGCCCCCGCCACAATCCCCTGTGTCCGGACAGTAAACCGGATGTCAGGGTCTGCAGCAAGTATCCGTATGATACAGGACACGGATGCTCCCATCAGGAAAATTGGCTGGCGGCTTCATTAAAAAACCGTGGCCGGTGATACGATACAAAAGATACGATTCAGAACCGGATCGTGTTCTCGTCAGACCTCTGCTACGGGTGGCGGACACGCACAAACAACGCATCCTTACGGGAATACACAAACAACAGGGGTTCAACAGAAAAGGGGAGAATGTGAGCACTTCTATCCCGGTTATGAGGGAATACAAGAGCTCTGGTTTTTTCCACAGTATGAAAAAATGGTTTAGCAATACAATAATACCATCGTCCTTTGATTCTGACGGTTTTATGGATAATGCCGGAAATTCCAGGCTGCTCACTTGAGCTTTTTCTCAAGCTTCTTGAGCTTCTTCTTGGCACCTTCGCTCCCCGCAGCAGCCTGCTTCGAGAGTTCTTCTGCCTTGACCTTCTTTGCCTGGTTCAGCTTCACCAGTTGTTTCTTACTCGTTGGCATATCGTCACCTCGCTACCCTTTTGGCTGATTCTCATTAGCTTTTTTCCTTTTTAAAACATCCCTGTATCGTTATATCCACCGGTAAAAAAACCGGGTAAACGAAGAACTGACCTGTGATTTGCGTAACCATTCGGAAAACCATTCTATCATTCAGTTCATACGGGGATGCTTCACTCTCGCCGCTATTGGCGTGAACACATCTCATCTTTAAAGGGAGCGTTATATTCGCGGTTCCTGCAGCCACCAGTGGGGATTGTTCGTGGTAGTGATCCTTGCAATCACCCTTGTGCCCCTGATTGCATGGAAGTTCTGACGAATACGAATGCCGGGCGCCGCCACATTACGGCACCGAAACACCAATCCGTTCGCGCGGACAGGGAGTCCATCTTTTTTAAAACATGAGTCGGATATGGGAATGGTATGCGGTTATCGGGATTCGAATCCGGAATCCTTTTTTATGATTTGAGCATCGACGGTTTGTTATCGAAATAATTCTCACAGGGTATTGTTTCCGGGGTATTATTCCGGAAGAAGAAATAAAGAAAACCCGGAACGGAGTGGACAGCCTCCCGATGAAGATGGTTTCCCAGGGCACCGTTTCACCATAAGATCACTTCGACTTCACTGCCCATCTCAAGCCCCTCGAACCCGGCCGGGATGCAGACAAGGCCATCGCTCTTCACGAGCGTGTTCAAAAGCCCGGATTTGCCAAAGAGCGGGGTTGCAACACCCTTGTCCACCACAACGCGGACATACTCCTCCCTGCCCCGCTGGGAGGGAATATTTACCGCAAGGGTTGCCTTCACCGAGGGAATCCACGGCTTACTGAGCCCAAGCATCTTGTCGAGCAGCGGCCGGACAACCGTGATAAGAACAACAAATGCGGATGCCGGGTGGCCCGGAAGACCGAAGACCGGTTTTTCCCGGATAGTCCCGATGATCGTGGGCTTGCCCGGTGCAAGAGCGATCCCGTGAACCAGCACGGAACCTTTTTGGGCAATGCTCCCTGCGGTCATATCCCGGTCGTCCTTGGAACTGCCGCCGGAAAGTAAAACAACATCGCATTCCGGGACAGCACGTTCGAGCACATCCTCGAATGCCTCCCGGTTGTCCCCGACAATCCCGTAGAGTATCGGGACACACCCGTACTCATAAAGCCATGCCGCAAGCATCGGGGCATTCGCGTCCCTTACCTGCCCCGGCTTCGGCACAACAGAGGCCGGCACCAGTTCGTTGCCGGTCGAGATGATCCCGACAACGGGCTTATCTGCCACCAGAACGGATGCACGCCCGCAGGAGGCGATAACACCGGCATCCTGCGGCGTCAAATGTTTTCCCGGAAGGAAAACGGTTTCGCCGCACCTGAAATCCTCGTCCCGCATCAGGACATTTTCGCCATGAGATACGGATTTTTTCACAAGGACCGTGTCGCCAGCGGTCTCGGTGTACTCCACCATCACCACGGCATCGGCTCCTGCCGGCAGTACGCCACCGGTCGGGATGTAGGCACAAACCGAGTTCCCGATAACGAGCTGTGTATCGTTCTCGCCCATCATCACGCGGCCTGCACACGAGAGGAGGGCGGGAGCCGAGTCGCCGGCGCCGGTGGTATCGGAGCACCGGACGGCGTACCCGTCCACAATGGAACGATCAAAACCGGGGATGTCGGTATCCGCCGCAATATTCTCTGCCAGGATCCGGCCGGCGCACTGCTCGACCGGCACCGAAACCGCCCTGACCGGGGGGGCAATCTTCTCTGCTGCCGCTACTGCTTCCTTTACGGAAATGACGGTGAGAAACCGGGTCATAAAAAGCAGCCCGGCCGGCCGGCCAGGGTCGTTATATGGTTCGTCTTGCAGTACCCGGCTAAAGCACTCATCGGGAAGGTCGCATTCGCAGGGCTGGAAAAAACCCGGTGTCCGTTCATCTCCGGCGAGATTCCCGCATCGTTCATTGCCGGTGCCATATTTGCATTCCTCATGGGCGTTCGTATTCTGTTTATTGTTTCATTACGTATACCCCTTATGATCGGTGACAGGGGCAACGGGCGCAGGAACAGGACACTGAACCAGGAGAACAAGGAAAAAGCAAGAGACGGGGTCCGTAATTCCGGCCAATGGTGAGGTTATTCACCACATACCGGCTGCCGGACTGCATACCCTGTCAGAAAAAAATGTTAGCGGAAGGTTTCGATATCTTCGCGACCGTCTGCCCAGGTAATTATCTGGGAAACTCTCGTCCACCCGGTTCCATCCGGGTTGCCGACTGCCAGCATCACATCGTACGATGCGAGCGACCGGTCCCCGGCCGCATTTGGCAGGAGTGATTTTGTTTCCCCGTCATAGGTGCTCAGTCGGCGGACCAGCGCCGCTTCTGTCCGGGCCTGGTTTGCATCAGCGGGGATCTCGTCATAGACATCCTTCACTACCCAGAGTGCATCGTACAGGGTAACGGGCCCGGCGGACGGCGTGTATCCCAGCCGCTCTTTTATCCGGGTCTGCGGGCCGCTTGACGGATCACCATAGGCAATCCCCCAGACGGTGCCGGTCATGTTGGTCTGCGCAGCAAAACGGGCCGCGGCGGTTGAGCCGGTCAGGGAAGGGATCGCGGTATTCCCGTCGCACCCGAACCACCGGACCCGGGAGAGGTTCGGTTTACCTGCGGCTTCGTTCAGGATCGATGCGGACTCATCAAGACCAATGATGTAGACCCCGACACGGTCGGCACCATACCGGGTGATGGCATCGCCGGTAAGGATGTCAAGGGACGAGAGGGAGAGAGCAAAATCCGTTGCTGCGGGATCGTACCGGACGCCGTCGAGAATGACCCCCTTCCGGGAAGAGAACGCAGTCTTCGTTGAATTGAGAAGGCCTTCTCCCCAGATATCCCCGCGCCAGATCGGAACAATTGCCCGGATATTGTTCTTCCCAAGCAGGATACCCATGACCCGCCCCTGGGCCGAATCATCGGACGTGAGCCGGTATAATGAATCGCCGGGTATGGCAAGGGACGAAGTCGTGCTCCCGGCATCGAGGACAACCATCCCGTTCGTATCGGTATACTCTTTTATCGCTGCAATCTCCGCGCTCGTCATCTGCCCGAGTACGAACCTGCGCCCGTCGGCATGAACCTTTTTGACCAGCTCAAGAGCGGTTGCAGGGTCGGATCCCGTATCGTGGATAACAACGTTCACGCGGGAAGACGACCCGGTGTCCTGGTAATACTGGTTGATGTCCGCCTCTGAGGTGAGGAGGGAGGCCTTTGCCTGTTCCCCGAACGAGGCGTACGACCCGTTGAGGGGAAGGAGGGCGTCAACGGTGATAATCTTCGATCCGGCTGGTGCCGGGACGGCCGCCTTTTCAGGAGTCGTGGTGGTGCATCCTGCCATGAAAATAAGTGCGGCAAGCAGGATGAGCGATACAAGAGCGGAATATTTCATAGGGGCAAATTATCCGCTGGATAAAAAATGCTTTCGAATTATCTATCCGGAAGTTCAGCATGAAGGAAGAGGCCGATAGGGTATAACTCCCCGGTGTGTCGTTCCTCACAAGTGACGGGGAATTTTTATGGGATCGAACCGGAAAAGCAGGGGGAGCTCATCGGAATGATCATTGTTTATCAGGAGATTTCCTGCCCGCGAGCCGCATTTCGGATCGCATCCGGTCGAGAAACCTGCAGGGTCGTCTCCGGCCCAGGGTATGACAACATGTACGCTCTGATGACCCGGGGGATTTGAACCTTTCCCGGCAGGATTTAATTGCCTGAATGTCCATGGGGTAATTGTGCCCTTAAAGGCAGTTGTGGAAGGAGAGACCATCATCGGCCCGGACCTTCTCAAAGAGGAATGGGCTGACCTGATGCTGCGGCATAAGAAAGGGCTTACCGTCAGGATGGGATGCTGCGGGGCTGCGGGGCATTTGAGAGTTTCAAAAAAAGGAACGCAGCACTTCTATCATGCGGCTGATTCCGTATGTCATTATGAACAGGAGTCATGGGAGCACCTGGAGATCAAATACCTGGTATACCGGATTTGCCAGGCTGAGAACTGGGAGACGTACGTTGAATTTCCCTCCCCGGACCGGAACTGGATCTCGGACGTGTATGCAACCCGTGACGGCAGGAGAGTAGTTTTCGAGATCCAGATAAGCCCGATTTCCTTACATGATCTGGAAGAGCGGGACAGGAAATACCGTGCAAAAGGAATTGAATCCTACTGGTTACTGGATAATTTCCTGGGCAGATCACGGGATTTTGCATCCTGGTGCAATTCTCATCGTTTCAAAGAGGCCGACCGACCGGAAAAACCAGTTCCCTATATCGATCCTTTGCTGTTTGAGACCGGCCCCGAAAACCATATCTTCATTGCAAAAGGGATCCGGAGTGTCGGCCTTAGGAGAAAGAACCAGACGCTGTTTTCAACCAATAACAAGGAGATCCCGCTTGCGGTCTGGGTTAAAGAGGCCCTGAAAGGAAATTACCGGAACTATCTCGAAGAGACCGCTGCCGTGTATAACGGGAAGCACCGGCTCGTGATCCTGGCAGCGCCGGCACTGATCCGGTTTGAAGATTTTTACGAGAAGATCGTCCGGCAGAAAACATACCGGGAAAAGGCCGGGCACTATCATCACCGGTGCAAAACCGATACAGCGCTGATAAACGATACGGCATTGCAGAAGAAGTTCCAGGATCTTTTTGCTGAAATCGACTGGCTGGAGAACGAATATCGTTCGTACACGGCGGACAGTTACGGGTTGTTTACGTGGAAAAAGAGTGCGGGATGTGATACGCCACGGCCCTTTTTCCGGCCTGAATCCGAAGCGAAAATCAAAAAATTACAGGAGTGCGTGAAGATGTTCAGCCGGTGGGAAGAGGCATTTGAGAGGGCATTGAGCGGACTCGGGCGTGAAATTCACCGGTGAAAAGGGGGTTCAGAAGACCCGCCCCCAGCCCTTTGCCAGAAAATTTGCAGCAGGAATTTATACACCGTGTGTCCGGAAATTCCCGCTGCCAGGCTTTCCAGTCAATAAAAAGAGATCTTACGAGGATGCCGGTGCAGGGCACTCCTCGATCCAGATCTTCGACTTCAGGAGTAGTGCGGCAAGCACACCCAGGAGCACCAGGAGCGGCAGGAATGCCACGAGGATCTGCCCGTTTGCAAGGTAGGGATAGCCAACAACAACGAGGGAGTCGGTGATCGCGTGGAGCAGGACAGCGACCCAGATGCTTTCGGTCTTCAAGACCGCATAACTGAAGATGATACCGACCACTATCGCGTATACGAGATAGACCAGGTTCCCCATAACAAGGTTTGCGGGAAAATTCAATCCCATCAGGCTTAAGGGAAGATGCCATAATCCCCAGATGAGACCAACAAGGACAACTCCCTTATACCCGCCACAGAGTGCGAACAGACGGTCCTGGAGATAAAACCGCCAGCCGTACTCCTCCCCGAAGTATTTCGGCCACGCAACAAAAAAGGTCACGAGATAGATCCCCATGAAGGTGAAGAACATACCCGGATTATACTCCTGGGCCGGAAGGGCAAGGCCGGCATAGTGACTGATGAGCAGTCCCAGGATGAAGAGGGCAGAGAAGATGAGCGAAATTCCCAGGTAGTACCGGTAATTTTTCCCAAAGGACAACCGGGCCGGAGCAAGGCTCTCCCGCTTTGGTTTATCCAGGTTCTGGATGACAACAACCAGGAAGGCGCCAACCGAAACAATGACGGTGCACAACGGAAGGGGGCCGATTGTTCCCAGGATTGGCTGGAACAGGCCCTCGAAGAGGGAGACCGCCGAGGCAACCAGGAACGCAGCGAGGAAGATCTTCGCTTCCCTTGTCAGGGCCGTGGATTTGAAATACACCATGCAGAGGATAGCAGAGACCGCCGGGATGTACATCGGGATGATCATCAGCTTGTTTGCAAGTATCCCGGAACCGTACATTGCAATGCCGGCTAGTTCAAGAAGATACGTGGCCCCGAAGGTGAGGGCCAGAAACACGATCAGTTCCTTTTTCACCGTTTCCCTATCCGGCAGAACTGCGGTCATTACGGTACTCCTGCATTCATTCCAAAAACAAAGGGAACATTCCCGGAAGAAGAACGATCGTCATCCATGACAGACGGTTCAACCTCCCGTGGGATTAAGATTGGCAAATTGAACCGGTAGCCGGGAGCCGTTCCCGTGCCGGAAGTACAAGATGGCGATCTTGTCCTCCCCCGGTTTTTCCATGAGGTCCGGCCGCGTTCATTTCGCAAACCGGTGGTCAGATCATAGTGCGCCATGAGGAAGAGGAGGTTACCGGAAAATGTGCATCTAAAAATCATGCAAACGATAGGGGAAAAAATTATTGTGAGGCACACCAGATAGGAACAGGAGAACACCATGACAAGCCGTGACGAGATTCTCGATCTGCTCAAATCCTTAAGAAGTGATCTTACCGCACGGTATAAAGTCCGAACCATTGGCGTATTCGGTTCATTTGCCCGGAGAGAGGCACGGCCTGACAGCGATGTGGACATCCTTGTCGATTTTAAAGAGGATGCAGATCTCTTTGACCTCATCGAATTGTCCCAGTATCTTGAAGAAAAGATAGGTAGGCATGTAGATCTTGCTACCCCGGGGGCACTCCGGCCGGAGCTCCGGGATGGAATTTACCGGGATGTTGTGTACGCATGAGGGAATACCGGCTTCTGCTGCAGGATATCCTGCAGGCTGCACAAGACATCCGCGATTTTACGAAAGGGATGTCCAAAAACGATCTTGTTGATGATAATAAGACTCGTTCCGCGGTACTGTACAAGTTCGCAGTTATGGGTGAGGCAACGAAACTGCTGCCTGACCATATCCGTGCACAGTATCCCGATATCCCCTGGCGCAGCATCGCGGGTCTGCGGGACAAAGTTATCCACGGGTATATTGGTGTGGATTATGAACTCCTGTGGAAGACAATTGATACCAAAATTCCTCTTGTCATCATGGGACTTGACCAGATCCTTGATGACACCACCTGAAGATACCGGAGATTACAATCCTCAACCGGCTGATCGATTTTTACCGGAACACTCAAAAGAGAAGTGACCTTTTTAATGGGGGCACCCAAATACGCCACGGACGGGCACCGGGTACTATGATTGTGGGGGGTCTGCGCACAATTTATTAATGAAAGTCCGGTTGAAAAATAAAATGCAAGGTCCGGTAATCCGGATCCGGTTTTTAATCGCGATCGTGATCGCGATGATCTTTTTGAAATCGATGTTTGATGAAAAATGTTCAACCGGAGTCTGCCGGAAAAATTTCAATCAAGGTCCGGTTGTGAAAAGGTAGCCAGGTCTGTATCTGTCAAAAATGCCAGTTCACGACGGAAACACAATCGCGGATACCGGTTTTTAATCAGGGTTCGCCTAAAAAATTTTCATGCAAGATCTGCTGAAAATTTTCCAATCAAAGTCCGGTTGAAAAATAAAATACAGGGTTTGATTGATCCGGATCCGGTTTTCAATCGCGATCATGATCGCGATGAAAAAAAATCAAAGTCCGGTTGAAAACCGGAAACCGATCCTGCATGAGAACTCCCAGAGATCCCGGCCGGTTGCTCCGCATTCAGATAGGGAAGAAACGTGAATAACCTCATGAGATTATCGGGAAACCCCGGGTCAGTATTGGTGAAATGAATAGTACCCGGGTTTCAGAGTTCTTTTTATTCTCCCCCGGATATATGACCTCGTTATCCGCATCCGGTTGGCATTTCCTGGGCACAGATGGGGTAACGATAGTGGCGAAAAAGATCCCGATTAGAACACCATTAAGGGCCATTCTGTGAGGTCGTTTCCAGGCAGATTTTGGCAAACGGGGCGATATTTAAGCACATTTTCCACAGGAACCAAATCCGGGCCCAATCTGCTGTCCACCGCAACGGTGAAAACGGGCTGGATAGCAAACGAAGCCCTGTGCGGGCGTATTTTGGCATGAGACAGGTGTGGGGTCACGGGATCTTGTCGGGAGGGGGAGAGCAAGGGCACATTCTTCGGTAAGGGATTCCCCACGTTTGGGAGTACTTCCCGGATCTCTGCGTATAGGGCTCCGATTCCCTCTTTTTCCGGATCCAGAGGTCATAATTCGCGAAAATGGGGGAGAGTTTCGACCGTTTTTGATTGTTTTACAGATGTACATGTGAAATCGTGTTTTAGGATATTTGGGCGAGTGATCGCGGGGATCATTGGATCATGTGTGGGATTATTCAGAGAAGTGAATATGAAATCATCATGTATATTATTATGAACAGAACTAATTACTGAAATATGAGATTATCTCAAATAACGATAGAAAAATTGTTTTATAAGTATAATTTTGCTATATCCCTTCGTAATGAGGATAGAATTACGATAATCCATGGTCCGAATGGCAGCGGAAAAACTACAGTACTGGAAATTCTTAATAATTTTTTTAAATTAAATTTCAGAGATTTATCTAAAATCCCTTTTGCAAAAATTTCATTATCCTTTGATAACTTTCAAGTAATACATTTGTATAAAAATTGCCTTTTTGCAGCCGGTCTTGATGATTGCAAAAATCTTCAGAAATTATGTTATTATAAAAGAATTCTGAATGACGAAAGATTTGTTATTGTAATTGAATCACCAGACAATCTTGAGGATATTAGCAGTGAATATTTCTTTATTTCAAGAAGTGGATCAGAAAAAATTCTTGTTAACACTGGAGTTGAACATTCGGAAAAATATTTAGATTTTATTTCATTTGAAGACTTAGAAAAATTACAACAAGAAATATTATTGAGACTAAAAGATATGGAGTACCTTCAAGATCTTGATGAAAAAAGTAAACTCTATTATTCTAACTTCATTATCAGAAAATTTCTCGAAGAAGATACGGACTCTCAAAATATCCATGATCACTATGAGAAAGAATTATTTCGTCTTCGTAATATGCACGTAAATCTTGAAAATGAGATGAGAGTAAATCAAAATATTACTCCGGATACAAGGAATCGGTTTTTACATGATATAAAAATTGTTCGAATGAAAATTGAAGAGACTGAAGAAAAAATCCGAAGACAATCTCTAAGAGAACGACAACGTTTAATTGTGAAAAATAACCGAAATCTTTCCGATTATCAAAATACTCTCGAAAATTACTTACTCAAATTATCAAAAAATATTCGTCCTTTGTTAATTGGATCTCAAAGATTACAGGTTTTTAGTAGTAGTCGTATGAAAATGGGTAATGATACAATTATAAAAGGAGTGAATATTTGTGCTGATGAATTAAAAAGTCAGATGAATGCCGCAGAAAAAGCATATAATGAAGCTTCACAGGAACGAGATCAAACATTTATGAATATATTGATGGAGGGTATTTTAAGTAATAATAGGGAGGTGTCAAAAACAATAAGAGAGGATTTTGAACATTTAAGAAAAACACAAGAACATTTAGCTGAATTTGGCCTCTATAAATTAGAGAAAGATATCACAAGTCATTATTCGATAAACGATATTGATACTAAACCGGATGCACGAATTGCATTAGACTTATATATAAAACATACGAGCGAGAAATTAGACTTATACAATTCTTTAGACAATAAAATGAAAAAATTTCAACAAATTATTTCGGACCTTTTTACTGAGAAAAAAATTTGTTTTTCTCGCGATAAGGGTTTTTGGTTTATTGACACTCAAACAAATATTGAAATTTCACCAAGTAATCTCTCATCGGGTGAACAGCATATTGTCATCTTATTTTTTAAATTCTTATTTGAAGTACCAGACAGTGCTCTTGTTTTAATTGATGAACCTGAGATTTCGTTACATGTCGGCTGGCAAAGAAAATTTGTTGAGATTTTATCGGATATAGTAAAAATAAACGCGATGGACATTATGATCTCAACACATGCTCCGGCTATTATCGCTGATCGAGATGACTTGATGGTAAAAGTTGGAGGCAAGGTATAATGGATATTTGCGACGATTTAAACCAATTAAAACCTACACCAAACGAAATCCGAAACGAAATTCGACTTCAGCGAGAAGATCAAGGATATTCAGGTTCTTTTGTTCTTGTTGAAGGAAGTTCCGATTCCCGATTATATAAAAAATTTTTTGATAAAAAAAAATCAATTCCCGTTATTGCATGCGGTAAAAAGAAAATCCTTGAGTCTTTTTCGTTATTGGATGGAAAATTTAAAGGATTTATCGGAATTGCCGATGCTGATTTTGATATTATTTTAAAAAAAAATTGTCAATTCAGTAATCTTATTCTGACCGATATGACGGATATCGATTCAATCATTCTTTGTTCCGATGCTTTAGAATCAGTTCTTTCTGAATATGGTGTTGACAAAAAAATTGAGTTATTAGAAGCAAACTCTGGAAATAACATTCGGGAAATTCTTTATGACAATGCGTTATATATTGGATATTTACGCATTTTTAATCAATTGAAAAAAAAATCATGGGATTTCAAAGGAATACTTTATAGTAATATAATTTCACAAGAGACGTTCAGATTGGATAGAATAAAATTACATCATGAATTACAAAGAATTAACTTTCAAAATCTAATTAATAATGCATTATTAATGAGGTTATCTGATATTTTTGATGAGAGAATTCCCGATCCGGACAATATAATCAAACTCGGAAAAACATACCCCTGGCAAATGTGTAGAGGTCATGACTTAGTTGCAATATTACATTATGGATTTATTCATAATTTTGGAGATTATGATCGAGTGAAACACTGGAGAGACAAAAGTTCTTTAGAGGAAATTTTACGAACCGCATATAACGAGAGTTCATTTAAAAAAACTGGATTATACTCCTCAATTCTCCAATGGGAAACAAATAATACTTCATTTAATGTCTTAAAAAAGACCGAGTCAATTGAAAATAGTTAGTCAAACATCTCCACTCAAACCTAATGAAGCCTGACCGGGAGTTGATATCGAAGGAAGGAATGCCTCCCTTCAGTTGCAGAAACTCCCGCAACCAGCTCTTTTCTGATCAACACATTCATCGCAGTACTTACGGCAGGGTTCCCTGCGAGTGCAGCTCGGACCCCCGCCCCGGAAACCCCCGCATCACAATCACGCCCTCCGGGCACACCATCGAACACAGACTGCACCCGTCGCACCGGGCGGCATCGATCACGACCTTCCGGTCCGCAAGAGAGATCGCATGATACCCGCCATCCCGGCAGGCCACAACACACCGCCCGCAGGATGTGCACCGCTCCGGAGAGCCAATCGTTGCAGCGGAGAAGACGCCCGCTGAAAGTGCGGCATGCGTCCCGATCCGGGAGAGGGCCCGGCCCCGGAGTTCCCCGACACCCGCAAAGTGTTTCCGTGCAAGATAGTCCGAAAGACCTGCGTTCATGTCGCGGATGATCCCGGCCCCGTTCCACATGACCGCCGTGCAGACCTGGACTGCCGAGGCCCCGGCCGCGATGTACTCGGCGGCATCCTCCCAGCAGGAGATCCCGCCGATACCCAGGGCCGGGACCGGCAGTTCCCGGGCGATCTGCGAAACGATCCGGAGCCCGATGGGTTTCACCGCCGGCCCCGAGTAACCCCCGTAGGTGCTGTGGCCGGCAACAGAGGGTAAGGGTTCGAGCGTCTCGAGATCGATTCCCATGAGGCACGGGACCGTGTTGATGGCCGCAAGCATATCGGCCCCGCTATCGACCGCTGCCTTTGCAACCGGCAGGATATCTGTCACGCCCGGCGTGAGCTTCACGATCAGCGGGACGGTTACTGCCTTTCGCACCGCCCGCGTCAGGCTGGCCACGAGATCGGGATGCTGCCCGATGACAGCCCCGGTCCCCCGCTCGGGCATGCCGTGGGGGCAGGAAACATTGAGCTCGATCGCATCCGCCCCGGCGTCCTGCACGGTTCCGGCCAGATCCTGCCATTCCGCAGGATCGCCCGGGGCCATGATGCTCGCAATGAGGACCCGGTCCGGGAACTCTTTCCGGATTGCAGCAATCTCCGAGGTCCAGTACGGGACATCCCGTTTGCTGGCCAGTTCAATGTTCTCAAAGCCGAGAAGCCCGGCCTTCTCATCCTTCCAGCTCGAAAACCGGGGCGAGACATCCAGGATCTCCATGGTATCCGGGACAATGGTCTTTGTTACCGCTCCCGCCCAGCCAAGCCGGAATGCCCGCCGGATCTGTTCGCCAGACGCGGTCGGGGGACCGGATGCGAGCAGGAAGGGGTTGTTGAGCGTAAGCGGGCCGAGAGTGGTTTTAAGCGAGAGGTCTGATGCGGGCATGCCGTTTTTCCTTACCAGAAAATAGCGCCGGGAATCCATATGGTTGTTCTTACGGACGGGAAATTCTCACATCCGGTCGGTATAGATTCCGGACCCCACGAACCAGGTCTCGTCAACGGGAACAACATAGCAGAGTTTGAGACCGGCCTTGCCCGTGTCCGGGTTGAGGTACTCCACGTACACAAACCCGCCCCCGCTCTTTGCAACGGAACACTCCCACGCAGTAACTTTTACGCCGTGACTGTCGGTAAAGTTCATCCGGTTGGTGCCGATCACTTCCGGCTGGAACGGGAGAGCAAGTGTTGTCCCGTTGGTGCCGTAGGCAAAGATATACCGGCTCCCGTCGGCAAATGTCCCGTTCTTGTCATTAAAGTCCGCGATTGCCTTTGTTGCGCCATGCACCCGGGCATATTCCGCTGCCTGCTTCACCCTCCCGACAAGTTCGTCCCGTTCCGAGGTATTGAACCGTGCGGGAATCTCCGGCAGGTAAATCCCCGAACCGACAAACCAGCCGCTGTCCACCGGCTGGGTGTAGGACACCTTGAACTCATCCCGGAAATTGTCACTGGGATTCGGGTAGATATAGTAGACCGTGCCCCCGCCCTCACGGGCAACCTCGGTCTGCCGTTCAATAAATCGTACACCATTGGAATCGGTGATGGCGATACGGTTGGTCCCAAGAAGCCCCTGCTGGTAGGGCAGGGCAATGACGGTCCCGTTCCTCTCGTACGCAAATACGTACAGGTCGCCGTCAATGAACGGGCCGGTTTTGTTGTTGAACTCAGCTACTGCCGCATCCTTCCCGTGCCCGTCTGCATACGCTACAGCCCGTTCGACAAAACGGGTAAGGTTTTTCTGCCGGGCATCAGTTGCCGGTTGTGCAGAGGTCGCAGCAGGGGAGATGTTAGCGTTGCTGTCGGTTTTAGCACTGGTTACGACAACGCGCCAGACTGCCCCGTCGATCCCCGCAGTCTCCCAGACGGCAGTCTTGGTGACGTTCCGGTTCCAGTCCCGGTCCCAGAACGTGTACTTCCCCGAACCGGACGGTTCCTTTGTGATCCGGGCAGATATGTCCTTCACGGAGGAATCTGCATAGACCGGGTCCGATAAGATATTTTTCCCGATCTCCTCCCGGGTTGTATCGTAGATCTCGGTCCCGTCCGCCTGGACCACGCAGACATCATATCCGGTCCGGTTCATCACCGGTTCGATATACCGGCCAAGGAAAGTTTCCGGGGGATAGGTGATATCCAAAAAGCCAAGATATTCACCTGAAGACGAGACAACCGGGTAACTCTGCGAGATTGCCGGCCACCCTTCTTCCATCCGGAAAGCCCGGCCGACAAGCGGGGCCCGGGCGGTATTTGCATCGTCAACCTGTACCCGTCCGCTCAGGTTCAGGCCGGGCTGGACAACCGTATTTTTTGGGACTAAGGTTTTGACGATGCCATCCCGCGATATGACAACAGATGAATACGCCCACGGGTAGTGCCGGAGGTTTTCTGCAAGGACCGTGTCGGCATTTGTGCCGGAAAGGCCGGATACGGAGAGATTGTCTGAAGTATTCTTAAGCCCGGCTTTTAACTCGCCAAGGCCGTTATTGATGGACAACGTGAGCTCAGTGGCAACAGATTTCATATCAGCGGTTTCCGGGCTGGATGCCGGAGCGGTGCACCCCGCAAGCACCAGGAACGTCGCGAGGATGAGAAGAATCACCGCACAGGGATATGCCTTCATATCACTCGTATTGCCGTCAAACCGCAATGAAGATTGTCAAATGACGCCGTGCCGCCCGGAAAACTCAGGCCCGGTTGTGTGCGGTTTTCCTAAAAGAAATGCACATGAACGGGCGTTCACCTCCGGGCCTTATAAAAAAATTCCGGTGAGGGGGTTTCCCCGCCGCAGTCCCATCCTGCCGTGGCAGCGGGGTCCCGTGCAAAGGGACGGGGAAGTATCCGCCCCCATCACCATATCCATACAATCCCATACGGTTCATGAGAAAACACCGGGTGCCCGCGGATAAAAGAGGGGCGTCCGTATCAGATCCCTAGCTGATAACTCCCCTCGCCTTTAACGCAAAATAACACCGGGCACAGGCTTCCACATCGGCACCCGCATCGTGGCTGCCGGAAAATTCAGAGCCGAACACCTGCCGGTGCAGCTCGGTGAGCGTAGGCCATTTGTATCTCGTGCCGGACTTTGTCGGAAGCCTGCACCACGAGATAATCTCCGTGTTTCTCATGGTGCAGAATTTCTGTTTCTCGTGGAGATTCGTTTCAAGCCTGCACCGCAGAAATTCCGTGGTTACAACCGGCAGATCGAATGCGAGATTATGGGCAATGACCGTTGCAGCCTTCTCTACATCGGCATTGAACTGCGGGAGCACGGTATGGAGCGAGGTTCCTTCTTTTTTCGCCCGTTCGGTTGTGATCCCGTGAATTCGCGCAGCGCACCGGGGAATGGTAAAATCCACCGGGTAAATGATAAAACTGTTCCGGCTCGTACAGGTGCCGTCAGTATCGTATAATGCCCAGGCCAGCTGGACCACTCTCGGGTACTTATCGGCAGCGTTCTCTGAGGATTTTGGGAGGCCGGTGGTTTCTGTATCGAGAAAAAGATGCACCATCCGGATATAGGGATAATCGCATTTGGTTTTTTTGCAGGATTATGGTTCTGCCGGTTCATCTTTTCCGGTCAAACGGTGGAGAGACGCAGACAACAAAACAACACGAGTATTACGGAAATTCTGTTTTGACGGAGATTATCACCGGGAAATATATTTATACAGGTTTTACCTTGATACGTGTGAGGAAGGAGTGCAGATGATTTGTCCGAATTGCGGGAAAAATACCCCGGAGGGAAAATTCTGTGAATTCTGCGGAGCATCGCTTCAGGCAGTTCCGGTTCCGGTGTCTCCCCCGCCATCGCCATCAATCCCGGCATCCCAGCCGGCTTCTGTTCCTGCGGTAAAAAAGGAAAAAAATGTGATCATCTCGGCAATAACCTCGGCCATCTGGCCCGGTCTCGGGCAGGCCTATAATGGCAGGGGCGGGTTCGGGGTCTTCCTCTGGTCCTGTTTCTATCTTGTCTACCTGCTCTACACGATCGCATCCCCACAGTTTTATCTCATGGCCATGAGTGCGGACATCCCCTCGTTTAAGAACCTGATTCACAGCCTTGCCCAGCCGGAAGTCTATCTCCTGATCCTCATCGCGATCTGGTGTTATGCGGTCTACGACGCATACCGCTTGGCAAAGAAGATGAACACGGGGGAGGTTGCCTTTGTGGACCTCAATCCCATGCAGATTGTCATATTTATCGTTGGCTCCATCATCATGTCAATCATCATCGGCTCATTTGTCACGTTCTGAAAAAAGAGCCACACCGGTATTTTTTTGTTCTTTTGCAGGTGCAGATTCACAAAACGCATGCCGGATTACCCAGGATCGGGCGTTTCAACTTCCTGCTGACGAATACGGTCCCAAAGGTTTTGCCTGCATTTCTGAGGGAAACAGTTTGCATTTCATTCCGGAACGTATGATATGACAACCGCAACAAGTGCGGAAGGAAAGAGAGAGAAAAAGGGGGCATGTACCGGGGTGTCCGACAGGGTAAGGGCACTCAGTATTTGAGAAACTGCATTCACTGCCATGAAGCCGGGGTACTGATGCAAAGAAAAGGGAAGAGTCTTGATTTAGAGAACGGTTTCAAGCTTCTTTTCGAGGACGTCAAGACCCCTCTTGACATCGTCAAGGTTCTTACCGCCGGTGAGAATGATCTTTCCCGACGAGAAGATCAGGACAACGATCTTTGGATCCGCAATCCGGAAGACAAGCCCGGGGAACTGTTCGGGTTCGTACTCAACATTTTCAACATTGAACGTAACGGTCAGCTTGTTGAGATTGATGTATTTACCAAGATTGTACGAACAGACGATGTTGGTTACCTTGACCCGGGGCTCATCGAGAGGGACGATCCCCGCAGATTTCAACGCTTTGATGACAACTGCAAGCCCGGCTGCGAGCGCAGTTTCATCGCGGGCACCGGTGATCACAATCTTACCAGAAGAGAAGATCAGGCAGGCAATCTTGGGATCCGTAATATGAAAGACGGCGCCCGGAAACCGTTTCGTATTGAGGTCGCAGTTTTCCGTCTTCTCGGTAAACGCTGCAAGATCAATGGACTCCGCGATGGCACCGGATGCAACTATGTTCTCGATCTTCAGGGATTCGTATTTTTTACCGGACATCTCCATTCTATGACGTCCGCTGGAGCATAAGCCTAATGGACAACATTTATGAGAGGTTTGCCGGATGGCACCAGAATACCAGTGAGTCGAGTTTCCCGCCCGGGGAATGGCGCGTAACCGCGTGGCAGTGCAGGCCCGGGCCGGCCGCCAGGAACGGGAGGCCTCAATTAAAAAAACACATAAATCCTGAACCGGCATTGAATTGATTTATGAAGGGAACGCTCGTTGTTTTTTTTGGCTTTATATGTCTGCTCCTTGTCGCTGCCGGGTGCGTATCCGCACCGGAAAGCCCGCCACCACAACCTGCCGCCATTGCCCCGCAGGAAGCACAGCCGGTATATGTCATAGGGGTTGACGGGGATTTTCCGCCGTTCACGTCAATGGATCGCGGGGGGAACTTTTCGGGGCTGGACATCGACGCCGCCCGCTGGGTGGCAGAGCGCAAAGGAATCCAGGTACGGTTTATAGCAATCCCCTGGGAGAATGCAGTTCCATCCCTTGAGTCGAAGACCGTTGATATCATCTGGTCGGGCATGACAATCACGGATGACCGGCGGGAAAAGGTGAATTTCTCGCACCCGTACTTCACCGTGAACCAGACAATTGCGGTCCGATACGGATCCAATGTCACGATGCAGGACCTCTACAACGGCCGGCTCCGGATCGGGGTCCAGGCGGGATCGTCCGAGGCTGACTGGGTGGTAAAAAATCTCATACAGCCGGGAAAGATGCCGGCTTCGAACCTGTCCCGGTTTGCAGACATTTCCACACTGACCATGAACCTTGAGAACGGTACGGTCGATGCATCCATCATCCAGGCCCCGTCCCAGCAGCTGGCGATAGCCGGAAGACCGCTCGCCATTCTCGGCACAACGCCGGCACAGGACAGGTACGCCGTTGCCGTCCGGAAAACCGACCCGGAATTACTTTCCAGGATCAATGACGGGCTTGCACAGCTGGAAAAAGATCCCTACTGGCAGCAGGTGTTGCAGAAGTACGGGCTGGAATGATACAACGGGCCTGCCCGCAACCGCAAAAAAATGCCGGCCCTGGCCGGGAGCATCCCCTTGGATGAATGGAGGGGCACTCCTTGGCCGGGCGCCGGTAAGGGTGGGTTATGCGCCGGGAAATGACTGCCCCGCAGACTGGTCTCCATAGGGCAGGGAGAAGTGAAGCTGCTCAATCTTCCAGCCGCGACCCCGGTTCTGCAGCACCATCGTGGACCTGCCATGAATAGTCTGCTTTTTTGTCCCGTCAATCGTGAACGTCAACGAACTCTTTGACGTTACCCAAGCGATCCTGCCATCGCCAAAGATCTTCCGTTCCGTAAATTCTGCCGCGAGAATGGTTGCCTGGCTCATATCGCGCTTCGTATGCTGCATGAAGTCGGCATGATTCGCGATCACTTCATCGGGTCCGCTGCCAAAGCCGCTGATGTCGCGGGAGAATACCGCTGACAGCCCCTTGATGTCCTTCATCCGGTATGCCGTGACATACGCCTGCATGGTTTCTGTTACTTCAGCTTTCTGAGATTCTGTGAGTGTCATAACAATTGATTGTCGATACCGGTCTATTATCTTTTTTATTGATAGCAGTTGGAAAAAAAGGGACGCAATTATACGCGATAAGATGCCCGGGTTCACGTGATCGTTACCGGCAGATGATGGTAATTGACAAACCCGACCACAAACCACTTGACACTTTGCATGCAACCTTTTTACCATACGTTCAGGTTTTTTACGAATGAACACGTCTGATTTTGGATGCGGAGAGCCGCATTCCCCTACCATGAAACAGCTTGGCTGGACAGAAGAACATGCAAAATCATTCTCAAAATATACCGGACCCTACGTGCCCGGCCGCGTGGTTTGCCGGCAGAAGACGGTATGGGAGGTTTTCATCGAGGGCGGATCGGTTACGGCCGGGATCTCCGGGGCCCTGAAAAAGCTTGGCCGCTTTCCCGCAGTGGGGGATTTTGTCGTACTGCTCCACCAGCCGGAGGCTGGCTCCTCAACAATTGTTGACATCCTTCCGCAGAAGACGGTGTTCACGCGGGGGGCGTCCGGCAGGGAGGGGACGGATCAGGTCATAGCGGCAAATATCGACACGGTATTTATCGTCACCGCAGCAGGCCATGACCTGAATGCCCGGCGGATCGAACGATACCTCGCAATCGCCCACGCGTCCGGTGCCCGCCCGGTGATCGTGATCAACAAATCCGATCTTGCCCCGGATCCTGCAACAATTGCCGATAGCATTATTCCGGTCTCATCCGGCATCCCGGTAATTTCGGTAAGTGCCCTGAACAATGAGGGAATCAACCGGCTCGAACCATTCCTTCTTACGGGAACAACGATCGCCCTTATCGGTTCATCGGGTGTTGGCAAATCCACGCTGATCAACCGGCTCCTTGGCCACAGCGTCCAGGAAACCTCGCAAACCCGGGATTTTGACGGAAGGGGACGGCATACCACAACGGTCCGCCAGCTCTTTGTGCTGGAGGGCGGGGCACTTATGATCGACAACCCCGGCGTGCGGGAGGTTGGTATCGGAACGGCCTCATCCGGCATTGCCGAGACGTTTTCCGAGATCCTTACGCTTGCGGAGGGCTGCCGGTTCTCGGACTGCCGGCACGACCGGGAGCCGGGCTGTGCGGTGCAGGAAGCGGTGAAGAGCGGAACCCTCTCTGCATCCCGGCTGGAGAATTATCACCGGTTACAGCGGGAGCTGGCATTCGAGCAGGAGAAAGCCGGCATCGGACTTGTGCGCTCCGAACGAAAGAAGTGGAAGGGAATTACGAAAATGGCAAAGGAGATCTCGAAAGGAAAAGGGAATTTTTAAAAAGAACCCGGCACAATTTCCGGCAGATGCGGAAACGATGGGGGTGGAGGGAGCGTAAAAGACGGCCAGGCAGGTACAAAATCATCCCCGCCGGGTTTATTTATCGTAAAAAGAGACCGGTGAACGGTTATTTCATGAAAAAATCACCTGTACTTATCCTGGCCGGCCTTGTCTGTCTCATGCTGATAGCTGCCGGCTGCACGAGTCCTTCCGGTACAACGCCGGCAACAACACCCGCTGCCACAACCATTGCCCCGGTAGCATCCGCTCCGGCAGCGGCGGCAGCAACCACACCTGCATCCACCGCTCCACCCTGGTCCGGAACCTGGAATACATCGTTTAGTTCCGGACATGGGATCATTGGCGGGACGCTTGTCCTTATCCAGACCGGGTCATCCGTGACAGGGATCCAGAATAACGGTACATTCACCGCGGTAGTTGAGGGAAACACGCTTACCGGTACCTGGAACGACCGCCCCGGCTTCGGGAACGAGACGGGGATATTCCGGTTAGTACTGGCAAACAATACACGCTCGTTCACCGGGACATGGGCTCCCGCATCTGAAGGCACAGCAGCCCTTGAGAATACGACAAGGACCTGGAGCGGTGTCAGGGCAGTCTCCCCGCCCGCATCCTGGTCCGGAACCTGGAACACGGGATATACTCCCGCGGAAAATGGAACGTTCAATGAGATCCTTGTCCTGACACAGGCCGGTTCTTCCGTGAACGGAACCTACAACAACGGCACCGGAACGGTAAAAGCGGCAGCACAGGGAAACCGGCTTTTCGGTACCTGGTCCGAGACCAGCAGCAACGAGACCTATTCAGGCTCGTTCGATTTTAAACAGTCCGCAGATGGAAAAGCATTCACCGGCCACTGGGTATACGCATCTGAAGGGCCAAAAGCCCTGAGGAATACCACCCAGATCTGGAATGGTGTGAGAGTATAATCCCAAAGGAACAGCCGGGCATCTCATCCCGCCCGTTTTTTTTATTCCGGATCGATTGATCCCTGTAAAAACCCTCCCGGACTATCCTGCAGCCGGGAAAATGGCAGGGGAATAACCATTTCCGTATACCAACCGGATCCAAAAACATATCCAGAAAAGAAGAGAGACGGGATTGTGGATCAGTTCCGGGCATTCATGGCACGGGACCGGATGTACTTCGCTTATGCCATCGGTATATCCCGCACGAAAGGCTTCGGGCAGCGCGGATTGTGTGCAAAGAATTATACCCACTCTCCCGGTCTTTGTTGTGGATTCCGCAATGAGAACGATGATGGGACGGTAAGTCCGGGCGTTTTCTTGTAAATACCTGTCACCATTGCCTAATCGGGGAGCCGGTTTTCTGGAATAAAAGCCCGCCAGGTTTGCGTATCAGGAGAGAGGAAAACCGGCGTACTCAGGATAGTTCGCCGGTACCCGAAAAGAACGATTACCCATTCCCTGCCGGCGTGTGCTGAGGCGGATTCAATTCTGGACCGGGACCAGCCGGATTGACTGGTGAGAACAGCGGGTGTGACAGAGAACGCTTTTTTGGGGATCGGGTGCAATTTTAAAAGAGGATGATGCTATGAAAAAAGAAAACACGATAAAAGTAACAAAGGAGATACGGGACGACATGATCGTATCTATCCGGAATTATTTTTCAAAAGAGCGGGGGGAGGAGGTTGGCGATCTGGCTGCCGGCCTGATGCTGGATTTCATCCTGGAAAAGATTGCCCCGGAATGTTACAACCAGGGCGTCCTGGATTCTCACAAATATATGCAGGATGCTGCAGAAGATCTTCTGTCAATCCGGAAATAACACCGGGCGCAACTCCTCGGACCGGAGGGGGCATCAGCCATTTCCCGCAATACCGGTTCCCGAACCGCGTACAGGAGATTCTCCACGCAGAATAACAGACACGGTATTCACCGGAACAATGCCGGGGTTTACCGGAAGAAAAAAGGGAGGGTTCCTTTTTTAAAGAACGCTTTCAAGCTTCTTTTCGAGGACATCAAGTCCCCTTCTGACATCGTCGAGGTTCTTGCCCCCTGTAAGAATGATCTTTCCTGACGAGAAGATCAGGACAACGATCTTCGGATCCGCAATCCGGAATACCAGCCCGGGAAACTGTTCCGGTTCGTACTCGACATTTTCAACATTGAGCGTAACGGTCAGCTTGTTGAGATTGATGTATTTGCCAAGATTGTACGAGCAGACGATATTGGTTACCTTGACCCTTGGTTCTTTGAGGGGAACAATCCCGGCAGCATTTAACGCTTTCATGACAACAGCAAGCCCGGCTCCGAGCGCCGTTTCATCACGGGCACCGGTGATCACGATCTTGCCGGACGAGAAGATAAGGCACGCAATCTTGGGATCTGTAATATGAAATACCGCCCCGGGAAACCGTTTCGTATTGAGGTCGCAGTTCTCAGTCTTTTCCGTGAAAGCAGCGAGATCAATAGACTCCGCGATGGCACCGGAGGCAACAATGTTTTCGATCTTCAGGGATTCGTATTTTTTACCGGACATCTCCTTTCTATGACGTCCGCGGGAGCATAATACTAACGGATAACATTTATGGGGGGATCGGAGGGATTGAGCCGTCATGCTCAAAAAATATCATACACGTGATTATATTATATTCTGCTGATAGCGGACTCTTAGTATGGATATGATATGCACCCGGCCTGTTGAGGATGAAACGTGTCTTCTGGAAATCGTGGCGTTGTCACAACCGGTCACATTGGATATGCAGGAGCAGAATTGTACCCGCCGGGTCCAATTAACGGGGCTTTACTCGGTTATATCACTTCAAAGGGTAGCACATATTCCGATTCTTCATGGACACAATTTACCAGTGGCATTACGAGTGATCCAAACGTGTACGAATCTGGTTCTCCATACACTACCTTTGATTACGGGGATGATTATCCGTCCACATCTACGGTCTACATGTCTTGAGTTTCCTCGGGAGTGACAAGCGGGAGCACTCTGTATACGGGAAATATTTAACGCAGGTATTATAGGAAATATATTGATAATCAATATTATATTACATACTCCTTAACGAATAGGGATAGTGGAACGCCAATATATGAAAAATGGTCTGCTGGTGAGACAGTAGTTGTAGGAATTCACATGGGAAGATCGTCATCTGTATACAATAGTTTGAATGGGGAGGGGTATCCGGCAGGATCTCAACGGGATAACCCCGCTGACAGGATAAAATACCTTTTTTATGAAACAGGTGGAGTGTGAATGAACCGGCGAGTAACAATCGGCATAATAATCCTCTGGATAATTCTTGGCCTATGTGTTCTTATCCCTGTGAGCATGAAACAAAACGAAGACCAGAAGATGACCCTGAATACGTCACCACCTCATGTGTCACCTTCCCCGGAGGCACCACATGTTCCGGAGGAATGGGTTATTGCGTCATTCGATCTGGGAGAGAAAAACCCGGAGCGAACGGTTTTTTTGAAAAATCCGGTCCTCATGGATACATTCATCAACGAATCGAACGCGGATACCGGGCCTGATAAATACCCGAAAGGACTGGTTCTCGGGTATGTAAAGGACAGGGACGGTTCAATCGTGGTCCTGATGAACCCGGATGAACGGGTAAACCAGACCATTGTCAACAGGGTCTACAGCAATATCTCCGCACGGGGAACGACATTCAACATAACGAGCGTCCCCTGTAAATTTATCCTGATGGATATTGTCGGTACTGAAGCTCCCAAAGACAGGATGCCATGATGGCAACCAGTTGTGGCTTCCTTCAGTACCGGGTTGATCCGGCTCGGATATTCGATCGCGATCCGGATCACCATCGGTTTTTTTCGGGCAGGATGTGAAAGAAATTTTTTACTGCAAATTGTCGGTTGGATTATTCTTAAAAAACCAGTGACCAGATAACCCAGGGTGAGAGGAACAGGGGCGACGAAGGGGAAGTGTGCTAAAAGGGAATTACCCAGGGTCATTGTCGAAGAGGGCTTTGTCGTACTCTCGATCCGGGAGATACACTTGTCCGACCCGCACTCTCTAACGGAAACCGCAACGCAGGTACGTTTTTTCTATCACGATCCGATTGAAATTTTTCACCAGGGTCTGATTGAAAAAAACAGGGTTTGATTGATCCGGATCTGATTTCTGATAAGGATCGTGATCGCGATGGGGAAAAATCCCGGTCCTGCGGTGCTTTCATAGTACAGAAGGTTTGTTTCCGGCGGAGATTTGTCTCAAGCCTGCACCGCAAAAATTTTGGAGTGACCGAAGGCAGATCGAAATCGGGATTATGGGCACGGTCGATGCTCGCTCCACATCGGCGTTGAACTGCGGGAGCACGGTAGAGAGCAAGATCCCATCCCGTTTTGCCCGGTCATGAAGCCGTGAATATTCGCAGAGTCCATGGGAATCGGGAAATCCGCCAAGATAAATGATAAAACTCCTGAGGCTTTCGCAGTCGCCCTCGTTATCGCAGAAGGCTAAGGCCAGCCGGACCACCCGGGATACGTTTCTGTTGCGCTGGTGCAGAGTGTTTGGAGAGGCCGGCGGTTTTTGGTTGCGGGGAAGAGGAACATCACTCGTTTTTGGGCGGGGATTATTTTTGAGAATGAGGAAAGGAGGTAATGTTGCAGGCCGGGGGACGCCGGCAGGACCCGGAAACGTGCACGGTTATTGCAGCAGTATGTATTACCGGTAAGAAGAGACAGGTAAAAGATTGTTTCATGAAAAAAGCCATTGCATTGATTCTTGCGGGCGTAGTCTGTGTCATGATAATCGCCTGCGGCTGCACGGGCACTTCCGGCACCTCACCGGCAACAGTAACGCCGGCAACACGAACCGTTGCTCCGCTCCCGCCTGCCCCGGCAGGAACGGCCGCAACCACAACGGCAGCCACAACCATGTCATGGTCCGGCATCTGGGCTACGACATATAATTTCGGGGAGACCGGGCTGTTTGTCGAGGTTTTTAATATCACCCAGACCGGTTCGACCGTGACGGGAACCTATACCAGCGGCGATGACTGCAGCGGCCCGGCCAATGCAACGGCAGATCTTACCGGCAACTGCTATGGCACGCTCAACGGTACCACGAACGGAGCCCGGCTTACCGGCATGTGGTCCGACACCGACCCCACCGGGACATACACGGGATACTTTGAATTTGAACAGGCAGCGAATGGAAGATCGTTCCACGGCCACTGGGTAGACTTACCGGAGGGACCTGAGGCCCTGAAAAATACCACCCGGTTCTGGAACGGGGTTAAGGTATAATCGCCGGGACAGAGCCGGTATCACTGATTTTTTCTGCGTTTTTACTGATCCCGTATCCGAAATTCCCCATTGCCCCGGTCGGTTTCGGACTCTGCCAATTAAATTCCTTTCACCAGGTTTTGTTTCTGGATGATCTTTGCCAGCCAGACAAAGAGGACGATCACGGCAACAAGCACCAGCACATCTACCCAGGGCGGGTAGACGGCATCGCCGTTCAGTGCGGCATGGAACAGGTCGACAAGGTAGGTGAGCGGGGAGAGGGAGGTAAGAAGAAAGAACGGCCCGGTCAGCTGGCTGAGCGGGATGAAGATTCCTGATATGAACATGAGCGGGAGACGGACAAGGCTTGAGAGCATCATGATGTTCGAAGGGTTATCGGTTGTCGGGGATGCCAGCAGGGTCCCGAGGGCCGCGAATGCAACCGATCCGAGAACAAATCCCAGGGCAAGGAGCCCGGCACCTGCAAGCGGGATGGGAAAGAGCAGTGCACACGCCAGATACACAATGAGCGTGATGGCAAAGCCGAAGATCGCCCCGGCCAGCAGGTCGCCGAGGATGATATTCTCAAGGATGACGGGAAGGGAGACGAGCCGCTCGTAGGTCTTCTCCCGCTTCTCCCACGGGGTGATGAGCGGGCCGACCGACGATGCGGTAAAGAAAAGCATCATGCCCAGAAACCCCGGGAAGAACAGGATGAGATCGAGGTCCCGTCCGATAAAGAACGTGAGGAACATGATGAGCGGGAAGAGCAGGCCGAAGATCACCACCGGGCCCTTGAAGTAATAGATCCGCATGTTCTTCTCGGTAATCACGAGAGTGCTGCGGAAAAAGATCTTCCAGTCCACGGCTCAGGCCCCCGTAGTGAGCTGGACAAACGCTTCTTCAAGCGTGGGGTTCGAGGTTGCAATGGAAACGATCGCCAGGTGGTCCCGCTCTGCAACCCGGGCAAGGTGCTTCACCGCCCGGTCAGGGTCGTCCGTGTACACCCGCCACTTGTCCCCCCACGGTTCCGCCCGGGTGATAAAGGGGGCAAAGAATAATGCCGGCCCCACCGGCTGGTCGAACGATATCTCGACATACCGCGAGGTATCAAAGGTCTTCTTGAGTTTCTCCGGGCTGCCGGTTGCCACGATCTTCCCCCGGTTGATGATGCTGATGGTTGTGCAGAGAGCGTTTGCCTCCTCGATGTTGTGCGTGGTGAGCAGGATCGTGCTGCCCCCGCGGTTCATCTGCCGGACCGTATCGATCACGAGCCTGCGGCTGTACACGTCGAGCCCGGTGGTAGGTTCATCGAGAACAAGGACCGGGGGGGAGTGGACGATGGCGCACGCAATGCTGATCCGCTGGCGCATCCCTTTCGAGAAGGTGCGGACAAGATCGTTTCTCCGCTCCAGGAGCCCGAGTTGTCCGAGGATCTCATGGGCCCGCTTCCTGCGGTCTGCCGTATCCATGCCAAAAAATTTTGCCGTGAGAAGGATGTTCTGCTCTGCGGTGAGATCGCTGTACACCGTGCCGTTCTCCGGAATAACGCCCATCTTCAGCTTTGCGGTGAGCGGGTCTTCCTGCACGTCCGTTCCAAGGATCCGCACCGATCCGGCGTCCGGTGTCAGGACACCGGTTATCATCCGGATCGTTGTCGTCTTCCCGGCCCCGTTCGGTCCGAGGAATCCGAAGATGCCGCCTTCCGGTATGGCAATGCTGACATCGTCAACAGCGGTGATCGGCCCAAAGGTCTTCTGAAGATTCCTTGCAATGATAGCATCCATACCGTGGTGTTCCGGAATCTACATTCTCCGGAATACCTGATGAGGATATCTGTTTTTTCGGGAGATGGTTTCCCCGCGATCCGTCACCTCTTTTAAAAAGACATTGCTGACAAAAAGAGGTCATATCTTACACAGGTGATGCCAAAAAAAATTTTATGATACACCCGGCCCTGCAAGGGGCTCTGGGTACTTCCATTTCCAGAACGCCGGTAAATTTCCGGCCCGGGTGCCAGCGGAGGTATTTTCGGGACCGTCTCCATGGATACACGCGGGGCCGCCCAAAAGTTCCGGAGCGGGAGATCAAAAAGATATACCTGCAAAAAGACACAAAAGAAAAGTATCATGGCGGAAAGACAACGGTGCGCTGTATGCGGGAAAGAGGCCATCGGGTTCCAGTCAATCGGGTGCTGTTTTGCGCATGTCTGCTCAGAGCATGCCGACAGCCTTCTCCTGCACCTGAAACCCGGGGAGAAGAGATCGTCCGGCGAATGTTACGTTGAACGATTCGATACCGCTGACAGCTGATCCTTTCCCTCTCCACCCTGGTACAGGAATCGGATACGAACCTATATCGTCGCATTCCCCTCACCTAAACCATAATGCCAGACCTTGACCCGTTCTTCTTTTCCATCAACACCTGGTCCTTCACCAAACACCGGGTCTGGAACCGGTGCCAGCGCCAGTATTACTTCGAGTACATTGCCCCGTACGTGAAATCGGCACCGGTTGTCAGCCAAGAAAAAATCCGGTGGCTCAAGAATTTCACGTCCAAGTTCGTTGTCCAGGGCCAGCTCATCCACGACATCATCGACCAGCAGATCGAATGCCACTGCACGAACAAGCCGATGGACCTGGACGGGGCGATGAAATCCTTCTCGAAGAAAGTATCGCTCTACCGGGATATCGGCGGCGAGACCTTCACCGAGTACCATAACGGCGAGAAGATCCCCTCCTCATTTTTTTCATACATCGATGCGAACGGGAAGACCTGTCTCCAGACCTTCTTTGGGAAATGGCCGGGCTACGCGACCCGGGAATGCCTCCGGCACGAGCAGTTCGATCATTTCCAGATCGGGGACGTGGGGGTAACGGTCAAGGTGGATTTTGTCGGTAAGATGCCGGACGGCACGCTTGTTCTCACCGACTGGAAGACCGGGCGGGACGATGACGAGTACGAGACGGAACTCCAGATGGCAGCCTATGTGCTCTGGGCTCAGGAATACTACAAGATGAGTGCTGACGAGATCAGCACCGAGCTCGTCTTCCTGAAAACCGGCGCAACAAAACCCTACCGGTTCTACGAGGAACAGTTACACGACATGCAGGAGATGATCCCCAAAGAATATGCAGCGATGAACGCCTCGTATGAGTATGGCAATTTCCCGGCCCGGCCCTCGCAGCGGGAGTGCCTGAGCTGCAGGTTTGCAGAGGTTTGTCCGGATGCCAGGCCCGGGAGAATATGAGTGGAGGAACCTGATGGGAATGGGGAGAATCCAGGACCGGCCAGCCCCCATGAAAATGAGCGGGAGCACGACCGCAGCCTTCAAACCTGACATCGGTCCGGTGTCCGGGCTCAAAGTCCGGCATTGGTGAACAGGGGAGTACTACTCCCCACTCACACGTTACTACGCGGTTGCGACACTGGACGTAGTATTGATATCAAGGTACTGGCCGGTCCGTGTATCGTACTCCGGCCAGTTCACGTTCGTCTTGCCGTTCGGGCTGCCGGTCTTCGCAAATTGTGTCCAGTAGTCCATCATCGTATCTGATACCCTGATACTCGCAGGGTCCGGTTCCCCGGGGAAATGCCGGAAGATGAAGTACAGCTCGCTGCCATGGTATGCCCCATAGGGCTGGCCGGGAAGGGCATACGTGAAGCGGTACAGGTACGTGCTCTGGTTCAGCCCGGCCATGGACCCGGCAACGAGTTTTGAGGCATGGTCAAAGTCGTACACGGTCATGACCCGTTCAGTCTGGGCCTGGACTTCAGCGGGCGTGCCGGCCGGGTACGCTGCAAGGATCTGGTCGGCGTTCTTTCCGAAACGTTCCCGGATATACTGCCGGTACTCGGGGACCGTCATGTTTGCATCGAGCGCAAGCGGTATTCCTTCAGCGGCATTGTTCCCGACAATGAGGGGAACCGGGTTCTGCGTTCCCTGCCGGAAAACTTCCTGCGGGGCGGAGGGAATGATCCAGCCGTCCGTGATCGGCTTGAACTGGATGGTCCGCATGGTCCGGAACGGAGACTTCAGTTCCGGGGTTGCATTGAGGATCTCCATAGCACTGAGCGCCCGCATCTGCTGGATCGTTCCGGAACCGGAGATGTTGAGGCCCCGGGCAAATTCAATCCCGTACTGCTCGGCCTCGCTCCGTGGCCGGAAGACGGTTCCCATTGCATCATCGGAGAAGAACGGGCCGCTCTCGATAATCGCCTGCCGGAAAAGACCTTTGCTCCCCGGGCTCACCAGATGGGCGTAAATACTGTTTCCCCCCGCAGATTCCCCGAATACCGTCACCCGTGACGGGTCGCCTCCGAACGCACCGATGTTCGTATGAACCCACTTCAGGGCAGCCTGCTGGTCGAGGATCCCGTAATTGCCCGAACTGTTATGGGGTGACTCAGCCGTCAGCTCCTCATGTGCCATCCACCCGAGTGCCCCGAGCCGGTAATTGAGCGTGACGACAACAACCCCTTTGTCTGCAAGGGAGCTCCCGTCAAAGAGCGCCTGGGATCCGGCCCCGGTCTTCCACGCACCCCCGTGGATAAAGACCATGACGGGGAGTTTTTCGTCCGGGTTCTTTGCCGGTGTCCAGACGTTTAAGGACAGGCAGTCCTCGCTCATGACCGGCATTACATCGAATTCGCCTGATTTCGGCTGGGGACATACTGCACCATACTCTGTCGCGTTCCGCACGCCGGGCCATGGCTGGACCGCTGCCGGGGGTTTCCACCGGAGGTCCCCGACCGGGGCCGCTGCATAGGGAATGCCCCGGTAGACCGTGATGCCATTCTCCGTTGTTCCCTGGAGCGAGCCGGCATCGGTTGTTACAACGCCAGCCCCCGTTAAAACCGGGCCGGGCCCTGGATTTTTCTGGATGCACCCGGCAACCAGTACGAGACCGGCAATCAAAAGAAAAACCTGTATACAAATTGCCAAATCCGTAATTTTCCCTGCGGTTGTCATGGGTATCTGACTTTTTCAGTTGGATTATGACGAAATTAACCTGTCGGATTTTACCGGGGAGTGGTTCCGGATGCTGTACCGGAGCGGGCAAAAAGAGGATTGCGTCGGTACCGGGGCCGGACGCAGGGAATTTGGATCTGGAGAGGCCAATACCGTACATTTCCCTGCGGGATTATTGATACTCCGGATTCCCCGGTGCATTACCGTGATTGAAAAAGCGGAAGGTACCCGGTGATAAAAGGTTTATACCCACTCCCCGAATTGCTCCCTGTGGATGACCGGGGGTTGTCCCAAAAGAAGAGAACGGGTTCACCAAGCGACGAACTTTGTGTTGAACCCGGTCCCGCCCGCAGGCATGTGATTATTATCTTTCATTATTATGAACGTTTTCCCGTGCCTCCGAGCATAGCGTATCGAAAAAAAGGAGGTATGAAAAAATGAAACTTTTCAAATGGAGCGTCGTTCTGCTGGCACTATTGCTGGCAGCGATGGCGATGGTCCCGATAGTGAACGCGGAAGAGCAATCAGATTCACGACACACTTCACTGTTATCCCAATTGAAACCAGATGATTCACAAACAAAAATTGTAATCCAAAATGGTTTCAGTCTTACTGACAACTTGACCCAGACGGGAATACCGCAAGGATCAATCATTCAGCATTCGGATGATGGAATCACCAGGGTATTTGATTCTCAAGGGAAACAAATCTCCATTTCAAAAGATAGTGAATCCCCGCAGATTCCCACACCCGATGGATATATTTCTGCAATTGACATTACTCAGGTTCCGGATGGATCGTATATTCATGTGAACGATAACGGAATCACAGATGTGTATTTGAATGAGAAAAGGATCTTAACGGTAATATCTCCACCAGGCAAGAAAAAAACCATTCGATCTGCCAACGGTTGGATTGAATCTTCGCAAGCGGGAGGAATATCCCAACTGGGTCAGTTTACTGCTGACTGGAAAGTGCCATCATCTCCGCCAAATCTACAGACAACAGCAATCAATTATATTTTCAATGAAATTCAGCCGGAAGGCAGCATTGGAATTGTTCAGCCAGTACTTGAATACAATGTAGGAGGAACCCATATGTGGACAGGTGCTCCATGGTATGTCGACACTAATTGGAGAGGATGGCGTGGCACCCCTATAAGTACCCAGGTTGGCAACAATGTCAGAGGGATATTGGGATGGAATTCCAATCTGAACCGGTGGAATATTATCTTCATGGATTTAACAAACGGTGGATATTCATCCAGCTTCTCTACCAATGCCCCAAATATCAGAACAAATAATGTGAGGGCGGTTTGTGCACTGGAAGGAAAAACCATCAATAACGACAACGATGTTTCAGGAAAAATTATCTTTAAAAACATGAATTTTAAAGATGTAAACTTAAACCCGGTTTCATTTACATGGAACCGGCAGGTATCCACAAATATGGGATTGACAAATCTGGATGTTACATGGACGGGTATGACACCCGTGACTCTGTGGACAAATAATAATTAATATTTTTTATCTTGAGGAATTGAGGGAATGAGACCGATTTACAAGAAAACCGGATACATACTGTTGGGAGTGATAATTTTGTTGGCTATACTGGGGGTTGGTTGCCTCGGGCCCGGCCAGCAACCGGGTCAACCGAACAGTGCATCGGTAAAATGTCCGGTATCTCTTGAATCAGGACAAAACCTGATCATTAACGAGACACAGAATAATGCAACGATTTGTGCCGGCCTCAACAGCTCGATACTGATCAGGCTTCCTGACGTCAGCAGAACCGGACATACATGGATTATCACCGGAAGTCCAGGTCTCCAGATATATGATGAAGGAGTCACCTGGTACGATGAGAAAGGGACGCCCCCGATATCATTAATTGAATATGGAATTCATGAGTGGAATGTCACAACAAAAGAAACAGGGGTGCAATCAATAAAAGCAATTCTTCGCTTTTCGGGGACAGAGAATATGAGTACGGACCGGATGTTCAATATGACGATTATAGTAAAATAAGTTCCAGTTTTTTGTCAATTACCACACTCCGCCGCGGGTACCGTCGTGCCGCAACCCAATGGGGTGAGATACATTCGTGAACAAGCAAAGAAGCCATACCGGTTTTACGAGGACCGGTTACGCGAGATACAGGAGATGATCCCCCGGGAATATGAAGTGATGAATGCCTCGTGTGAGTACGGGGATTTCCCGGTGAACCCGTCGCAGCGGGAGTGCCTGAGTTGTAAGTTTGCGGAGGTTTGTCCGGAGGCAAAGGTTGGGAGAATATGAGAGGGTATAGTGTGCTGGAAATCAGGGCAATCAAAACAGGCCTGCCGTATCTCTTGCTCCACACAAGATTCGATATATTTACCTGAGCATATAATAAAACAACGAAAGATTCAGGAGGCAAATGTATATGGCAAAACCGATTGAGATCGGACTCGTACTCGAAGGCGAGGATGCAATAGCGTTCCAGGAGTACCTGGAGCACCCGACATTTACCCGTGAAGGCCTGAACCTGATGCGTGAAGCAAAGCGCGACGCAGAGCATGCCGGGCATGACTGAACCGTGCGTTGAGAATGACCTCCCCCATCCCTTTTGAAGATCTTGAATTTTTTTATATGATAATCTGAGTAAGAAGGTAATCGGTCTCAGGGATAGGGCTTGCGAGGGCCCGTCTTTTTGATAATCCCCTTCTTCCTCAACTCGATATAGTATCGTGAACAGGCCATTCTTATCTGGGAGTGGCCACATTGCTTCAGGGCTATTCTTTTTTCACGTATTCAGGTACCGGTCATCATCAGGCCAGATTATCCGGCTTCACGCTATTATTCATCCGCATCTGCATCCGGGCAACTATCCTGTCAGCTCACATCTGAGGGTACATTCGCCATCCTCCCGAAGTTCCTTTATACTCTCCAGCATAAACAGTGAAATGATACAGGTATGACTGCAATCCCCCGAAAATATATCACGGATGCCAGGAGCCGGAAGCAGGCGGTGATAGTCGACCTTGAAACATTCAACCGGATGGAGTCTATCATCGAGAATAACGGGCTGGCAAAATTTATGGAAGAAGCAGAGTCTGATGAGACGCTTTCCGTGAACGAAGCAAAGAAACACTACCGGTCATTAAAAAAGGTTTGAAATGCCGGCTTGCGGCTACAAGAAACTATTCCTAAAAGATCTCGCTGAACTACCAAAACGGCCTCGTTCCCGGATCGAACGGCTGGTATTTGATCAGATTCCCGGGTCAGAGAATTTTTTTTCGATTTAATATCGACAAAATGAAAGGGTATGAGCAATACTATCGTATCCGCGTTGGACAATACCGGATCGGTTGTAAGATTACGGATGACAATACGATCATATTCTACCGGGTAAAGAGCCGGGAAGAGATTTACCGGTCTTTTCCGTAATACGTACGTCCCCGACGGTGCGATTGGCTGCACCCTGTGCAGCGGATTTTTGCTGGTCGCATTGCCGGCTCAGGGCGCAGATATAAAATCCCGCTTTCCATCGGCATTACCTTTGCGAGCCCAGACCACCGTTTTCCCGGACACCCCCCGGAAAATCCGGCCCCCGTATTCGCGTTCTTTTCGCGTTTCTTAGTAAAAACCACCCATGGCAGAGCACCGGAAAAGAGGCTGCCGGACCACCGTTTGGGGCCATTCTACGAGGTGCATTTCAGCCGATTTTTGGCAAAATACCCAATTTACAGGCGATTTTTCCACGCGAACAGAATCCGGGCCCAAATTGCTGTCCACCGGGAGGGCCGGGAATACCGGGAACGGAAACGGAGCCCTGTACGGGCTTGTTTTGGCATGGGGGGATGGTGAGGGAGGAGGGAACCGGGACCGGGGGGGCCTGCAGGGTATGTGGATTCTGAGGGATAGGATCCGTCGCCAGATTACAAGAGGTAAAAATTTCAGTTTTTTTATGTTTACGACACAAGTTAATATTTTACGAAGATAGAGTCCAATCATTGATCTTTTGTTGTAAAACCTTTGGTTCGATCAGACCTATATCCTTCAACAGGTCTCTGTCGGTACTGAAAAAATTTTCATATATCGTTTCATATGTTTTTATATCCAATTTTGGAACACGTTCCGGTTGCTCCCAATGAAGAAATAGAATCGATTCATTCATTTTGATGTTTTTATAGTACTCGTTAAAGTACGTTTGAGCTTTTGGATCTTGAACCTCAAATGCGGGTTGAATAAAATCCGGGTGATGATCTAGATAAAAACCGACAATTATTTTTCGCTGGATCGGACTAACTAGAATATCCTCAACTTCATGATAACACATTTGAATTGCTGATTTTGAATACAGATATATATTCAGACTAAAGTCCATCTGATTATTCGGTTGGATTTTAACTTCCTGTAATTTTAAATAAAGATCAACACAGATTTTCAATGAATTGAGTAAGTCTTTTTGAATTTCACGTAAAGGTCGATCTTCCTGTACAGCGATTTGTCCAAGATATTCACTTAAAGGATATGTAAAAATAATTGAAAAATGCGATCCGCATCCCAATTTCTGAACCATTATAGCGCATAGATCGGTCATACCCCGATTCTGAAAATCTGTGTTTATCTGATGTAACACTGATCTCCCCAAACACCGAACAATCTGAGGAAAATATTCAACATCTTTTTTGGCCCAGCTCGAATAAGCCTGACAGGACTTCCGATTTGAACATAACAATCGTAATCCTGTAGAAATATGATATTTATTTACAAGTTTGTTGGCGATATTTTCAGCTAGCTCGTTAGATTTCATTAACGATTCTGCCAGGTCTCGCGAAAATTTCTCTTCACTTTCTTTTCTCACATAATTTTCATAAAAAAAACTCACAACTGCAGCAACCATGAATGCTGCCCCGATTGTTTCCAGAATCTTCACTATCAACTCACGGTTAGGATATTCGGATGGAACAAATGCTATCAAACAAAATGAAACAATACCTAATACGATTAATAATACTAGTTTTAAATTCAAGTATGATTTTGGTGATTTGTCTTTCACGATACCTGTTGAGCCAATTCCGATATCATCACTCATAATATTTTTATATTATGATATATTCGAAATTAATATTTCTAATTATTCTTGTAAAAACCTGGGCATTGTTTTTTTGGTAATAGACAATATTGATAAATTTCTCTACGGCATCGGTAGATACCGTTGCCTTCATCTTCATAATGTAATCACATAATCCATCCGGAGTAATTATATCAATATCACCGCCAAAATTTCCGTCAAGATTGATCTCTTTCAAGGATACAACAACAAAAGATAATTGAGGACCGTCAAGAATCCAAGAATAATAATTATCCCGGATATATTCTCTCAATGCAAAACCAATGCGATTAACCTGCAGGCGAATCCGGTCTAGATTATTTTTGAAATTTGAAGTAGTACAATTCTTTGTTTCCAGCACGAAAAAGCCGGTCGGACCTGCAATGATATGATCAATCTGGCATGACCAGACTTTTCGACCGGTCTTTACCCAGAATAACGGGGGTGAAAAACGAAGTATGATATCATTCAATACATGGTAATCATCCGGCAACCGGTTTAACACCTTGATAACTGTTTCTTCTCCTTCCGCCCCGAAAAGATACGTCTTGTTTTTTTTCAGGAAATCATATGCCTGTGCAAGATTATCACATTCTTTTTGGATTACGGAATCCCTGTTATGGATCTGCTGAATCTTTCGGAATCCGACATCATTCAGGTCTCTGGATAACCTGACAAAGGGATGCTGAATATGATGATTCCGTAATGCAATTGCAATCCAATACTGAAGTCGGTAGCCAGCTCGGATGAAAAAATTCCCAGCAGTCAAACTCTTATCTTTCAGTTCTCTGATATTACTATCAACATCTCTGGTCTTTTCAGCGATGCCATTCTGCAACTGCCGGTCCATGTGGAATTCATCATCTTCCAGTTTAAAGATAATTTCATCATATGGTCGGGCGACGGTTGTTCTGGTTTCGGCAAGAATATCTTCATAATAAAAGTAAAAATGCTGGATCTCGTCATAGGTTATAAATTTTGTTGCCAAAAAGGGATTCATCCCTTTAATGAGATATTGGGTGCTGTTGGATCTGCGGTAGAATTTTGCCATTTTTCATCTGCACCCCGATAACAAGACCTTCCTTCTTTGATAATCAGGTAATTAAGTTATACGGCATAATAGGTTTGTTACGGGGCATCCGGGTATGTTGGATTATATAGGTAATCCGGGCCCGCTACGGACACTGCTTACCCATTTCTCCGGATTCAGAGGGAATAATTCCGGAAAATGGGGGTGAGTTTCGGCTGTTTTTATCGTTTTTACGCCGGAGACGGGAGGTCATATGTAGCCATGTTTGGAGGGGCGATCCCTGAACGGATCGGACCTGAGTAAGCAGGATGAAAAGAAGAATTATTACTCATTCGCAAAAAGTGCATTAATCTCTACGGTAATGGTTTCAAGAATCCCAATTGCCCAAGCAGGCGGATAAATACTTTGATTACGACGATGCGACGCACGATTGCGGATAGATCTTAAAGCATCCCAGCGCTGGATTTTTTCAGCATCATTAAATCCGTTCGTCTTGAGGAATAAAATCAGATCTGAAAAACGTTCACTTTTTTGTGAATATCCCATTTTTCGGCATTTGAGAAGAAGTGCAGTTTCTCCAGTTCGAGATAGCTGATCTGTTGCGAGAGTGTACAATGGATAAAAATAATAGGAATATATCATCGTTCCACCTACATTTCGCAGGACTCCCTCACGAAATAATAATTTCTAAAAGCGGGACCCATGATGTTGAGGATGTCCAGAGTTTCGTCCTCCAGATTCACGATAAACCGTTTGCTTTGAGAATTCACAGATAGAATAACTTCGGCCGGTCTCATAAAAATAGTAAAAATCC